>ULRP01010077.1_pt1 | contig 194720 bp, 173 predicted proteins | sample 1955521 | NCBI WGS metagenome assembly ULRP01 (sample SAMEA4835685, study PRJEB28245) | human gut metagenome | biome: gut microbiome; material: fecal sample | place: Denmark | collected 2008
CGAACAGAAGATACAGTGCAACAGCGGCCGCCAGCTCTGACTTGCCGTTCTTCTTTGGGATTTCGATATAGGCCGTGGTAAACTGTCTTTTGCCGTCTGCTTTCAGGATTCCGAATAGATTTCGGATAATCTCCTCCTGCCATGGCAGAAGAAGAAACGGCTTTCCCGCCCATTTTCCTTTGGTATGGCAAAGGCACTGTATGAAATTCACGACATAATCAGCCTGGTCTTCATCATAGTAGGACCCTTCTGCCATAAACTCTGTAGGTATAAACTTCTTCTTTTTCTTTGCCATATTCTCACTTCCTTCCACGAAAAAAGGACTCCGAAGAGTCCCTGTTTCAAAATTGTTTTTTTAACACATTCCGTCAAGTTGTTCGTATTCAGCTAACTTCCTTGTGTATTCCTGTGCAATGCACTGCCTTCTGAATGCATTCTTTTCGCATCTGCCCTTTTGGTAAAGGTCTTCAAGTTCTGCCTTTCTTCTTTTAAGTACCTCGATTTCGTTTCCTTCTTCAATTTCAATTACATCCTTTTCAAATCTTGTCATGGCTGTTGCCCTCCTTGTTTTTTCGTTGTACTATATATCACTCTGAACACACATAATAGCAACAACTATCCGGGCATATTCTGCACAAAGATGTGTAAGTGAAATTGTGTAGTTATTCACAGTGGCAGCTATGGATGGATTCCAGTATTTTTTCCTGTTCGGAAAGCTCCACTCCCATGCTCTCCAATGCCTCCCGTGTACCACAGTCGGGGCAGATGAAGGTTTTATTGTCTGCCCTTGATAAAGCCGGAGCAGTACGGTAACTACTGCCACAGCGTGGGCATATCCTTTGTTTCATTTGATTATTCTTCTTCATGGCATCTCCTTCTGCTATCCTCGATAGCCTTATACAAAATATCCTCGTCAAATCCGAAGTTACGGTATCCCTCAAGGCAGGTGGAAACATATCGGCAGGTTGGAAGTCCTATCGGTCTGTCCTCGTGCATGATATACACATAAACCTTTCGTTCCCTTATCTTGCCCGTTCGAATTCCCTTAATGGGGAGTGTCATTTCCGCCTTGTAATAAAAGGCTGGAAAACCTTCGTACCTGTCAAGTCTTGCCTCATCGTCATCCGTGGTTTCCCACACGGCAACGGGAACGCTTGCACCTTCCTTTGGTTCGATGGTAAGGTATGACCCTGTCATGCTCCCCTTGAAGAGCAGTTCATAGTTTTGGATTACCGAAGTTCCGACTACCCTTGCATGAGGGCATCGCATTCTCATCTGCCTGATGTTCAGGTTACTGCCATAAGCAATGTAATATCGTTTCTGCATAATGCTCGCCATCCTTTCTGAAGGAAATACCCTTCTACCACCTTAAGACCGCCCAGGCGGTCAGATGTTTAAGGTAGCAGAAGGCTATGCCCTTCCGTTTCTGAAGGCTGTGTCCCCGGCAAGTCTTCTGGTAAGTAAATCCCTTGCTGTTTTGAACTCATCCCCGATGAATCCAAGCCGGAGAAGCCAGGTCCTCATTGCATATTTTGGATTTTCATTCTGCTGTGGCTTTGGACTTGCAGTTCTTACTTCCTTTGCCATCTGGCTGAGTGCAAGGCAAAGCTGAATGTAACTTTTAAGCTGTCCTGCGTGAAGTCCGTTTTTCTTACCATCAGCCGGGGCATCAAATTGGAAAAGCCGAAACTCAACCGTTCCCTTGGTAAAAGTGGCATGAAGGTTAAGCATATGGTATCGGCTGTCATTGTAATGGTGGTCTCTGCCGTAGCTTGCATTCTGACTTTTGTACCAGATGTCTGCAAGTGCTGACATGGTCTTTGGTTTTTTCTTATTGAGCTGCTCCAAAAACTGTGGGTCAACCGTCCGGCAGTATCGGTTCATTCTGTATCGGTCGAGGGCAAGGGCATCTGCTAAAAGGCTTTCGTGGCTCGCCATAATGTTTGCAAGATTTCTTAAAGTCTGTGGTGTATGCCCCTTGGCTCCGATGTGAATGTGTACCCCGCATCCCCTTGTGGAATCGCTCTTTGCACCTGCGTGTCTTAAAAGCCTTATCAGTTCCTGCAGGAGTTCAATGTCCCCGTAGGTAAGGATTGGGGTTACCAGCTCACATTTTTCACTGTCTGGTCCAGAAATGCTGACATCCTTTTGGAATTTCCATTCCCTGCCCTGCGTATCCCACGCTGACCATGTGCAGTATCCGTTCCGGCTCGACGTATTCTGGTATCTGCCAGTTCCAAACATGGTGGCGGCAATCTTTGCTGCCCTGTCCCTTGTTATGTTATTCATCTCGACCTCAACTCCAAGGGTCTGTTTTTTCATTTCTTCAATCTGTCTTGTGATTTTTTCGTTCATTTCCGTACCTCCGTGTGGTTGTTTTCCCTTTCGGTAGTACTATATATCACTCTAAAGACACACATTATCAAGCAATACCTGCACCATAATGTACACAAATATTGCCTGTGAACCCCATGAAAAACTGTGTATTTTACAGTCTAATCTTCATCACTGCATACTTCCATTCCAAGCTGGAGTTTAAGGTAAATATTGGTGTATCTCTGCTGTTCACTTCCCTCAGATGCCATCATTCCTTGGAAGAAAAAGTCCATAGCCTCTTCCCGGCTGTCCCACACCTTTTCTTCCCCGTAGCAGATGGTCTTTACCGTTTTCAGTTTTCTGCAGGAATCCTCCCCATACACAACATTCAGTCCACTTCCGTTATCCCATCGAACCATAATGGATGCCGTATCATCGACACCTCTTACCGTTCCCTTGGTTCCAATAGGTGGTGCTTGAATGTCATCCATTCGCACCAGTTCTACCCTTGTTCCTACTGGATATTCTTTTTTGATTTTCTCAACAATTTCTCTCGGTGGGAAAAACATTACTGCTCGCCTCCCTTCTGTCCGTTCCTGAATGCAGATGAACCTTCCAGTCTGGAAAGCAGCAGTTTTCTGTCTGCCTTAAACTCATCCCCGATAAATCCAAGGCGGAGTAAAAAGCATCGGAAGGTGTATTTCTCATTCTCGTTTGCCTTTGGCTTTGCCGTGATTCTCTTCTGCTTTACCGTCATTTCGCAAATGGCTGAAATGAACTTGGTGTATGTAAGTGCCTCATCTGGCTTGACCTCATTAAACCAAGGAAAGGAAATGTTCTCCTCATCAATCGTATATCTTAAGTCCTCAATCCCCAGTGCCTTTCGGATTAGGTCACCCTTTGCCTCCAGAAGGCTTGTAAGGTTTCCGACATTAACCTTTTCAAGCGGAATGGTAACGGTAAGCCCCATCGACTCTGGTGTCCCATATGCCGGAGGGCAATCCTCAACCGGCTCTTCCATTTCGATATCCGGCTGTGGCTCATCATATTCTGATGCTGTAGCTTTGTACCCTTTTTCCAGCAGTTTTTCCAGAACCATCTCTATTTCTTCACTGTCTGCCATGTCATCAAAAATCAATGTGCCTTCCCGGTCGATTGTAAAATAATCCACCTCATAATTGCAGGTCGGAACTCCCTTATAAACTGCTTGGCATTCCATGATTTCTGCCAGTGCATTTACAAATGCCTTTCTCTCTTTTCCTTTCACTTCATACTTAATTTGCATCGTTGCTACCTCCTTTTTTTGGTGTACTACATATATCACTCTAACCCCCGGAAATAGCAACGATTATGTGCATCTGCAGGTGTAGAATACACCCCTTACTTTCCAGCACTTAATTGTGCATAATACATAATGCCCGAAAGCACAAAATAAACGTTCGGAAGTGCCACTCCGTTCCCCCACATTTTGTATTCTGCCGAATCGCTCTGTGGGTTCTGTAACCATTTCCGAATCTGTGTATCTGACTTTGGTTTTGTGGTCTTTCCTATTGCTTTCGCATGGGTTTCAAAAACCTCTCTCCACCTGGCAATATCCTCATCAGTAGGGTCTGCTATACCAAGGTCATCACACCACCAGTCCGGGAATCCCTGCAGTCTTGCACACTCGGTCGGTGTCAGCCTTCGGACAATATAATCCGTTTCCACTTCATCATTCACAATCGGTGGATCCTTATAATCAGTAGCCACAAGTGTATTTGCAAGTTCCTCTTCAGCAGAGGTAAAGAAAGATGCCTTGGAAGAACTGAAAACAGGATGTGCCACTCCGCTTGCCCCCGCAGCCACAAGGGTCGGCTCAACCTCTTCTTCTATCTGAAAGCTGAACTTTGCATTGTATCCCTGGTTCATGGCTGGTCTGCCAATGCCGTATGAAGGTTCACCCACGAAGTTTTCTTCCGGTTTTTTCATCATCTGACTGGACGGTTCCTTGGGACCATCATTTGCAGATAAGGTTGCATGGACTTCGGCAAACGCAACAGCGTGTTGCTCTGTAGCATTTAATGTGTACATGATGTCGGATTCCTTATAACCGTCTCCTCTGTGGGAAGGTCGGCTGCCGTTTCCTTCAATCACAGCAATGCCACCCTGATTACAGGTAGGATTACCACCATTGGCATCAAGACATCGTGAAGTATCAGCCTCATAAAAACCACTGTTTGGATTATCTGATTTCATGCTGTTGCTGTTTTTACTACATACACCAAATGCCCTCGGCTGCACAACGGCAACACCGCCCTGGTTGGAATCCGGGGAATTACCGCCTGTATCTATGGTGCGTGAAGTATCCGTTTCATACACATTCTGCCTTGCATTTCTCGTACCCTCCGATGTGAACCGCACATCATAAGTCTTTGGTGGCTGTACCACAAATGGCTGGTTGTTTCCTCCTGTACCAAATGTAGATAGAATGGTTTGAGACACATCAAGCGGTCCCGTGTATCTGCTGTCCTGTGAGTGGTTTTCAAACATTAAGCTGTCAGTGCTGCCTGTTTCTCCAGTGCTTTCTGAAGTACGGCAGGCAGTACCTTGCCACGACTGGAAGCTCTCCGCAGAATACCCAGACAGGCCTTCTGACTCAAATAATATTTTTCCGGCACTCCCTCCATCAAAATCTGCGACAAGGTAGATACGTTGTCTTCTCTGGGGTACACCCCAATACTGAGCATCGAGGAGTCTCCATGCGACTGAGTAACCGTTTCCCATGATGCGTCCTGCATTCTCCCATTTTGAAGGTTTAGGTACTGACACCTGTTCGTCTTTGATTTTGCAGACCTCCGTGAGGACTGCCCTGAAATCTTCTCCTTTGTTTGAGGAGAAGGCGCCGGGAACATTTTCCCAGACGATGTATCTTGGATATTTTCCATGTGTTGCTTCCCTCATTTCTCTTATAATTCTGACTGCCTCATAAAAAAGACTGGAACGGCTGCCATCAAGACCACTTCTCTTCCCGGCAACGCTCATATCCTGACAGGGACTTCCAAATGTGATGATATCCACAGGCTCCAGTTCAGAACCTTTTAATGTTGCAATATCTCCGTAATGTTTCACATTCGGAAAACGAACCTCTGTTACCCGTACCGGAAACGGCTCAATCTCCGATGCCCATATCGGTGTGATTCCTGCGAGCAGTCCACCCAATGGAAAACCCCCGGAACCGTCAAAAAGACTGCCGAGGGTCAGTGAAAATTTATTCTGTTGTTCCATCAGCATCCTCCAGTCCTTTCACAGCATCTTCGTAGCTGATTTTCTCTCCTTCACGGATGACATACACATCCATGCTGTCACCGTTTCTGAATTCAATGTATCTGTTTACGGCAACATCCACGAACTTTGGCTCCAGCTCCACACCATAACAGATTCTGTCCATCTGCTCACACGCCATGAGTGTGGATGCAGAACCAAGGAATCCGTCAAGAACTATTCCGTTTGCCTGGGTACACTGTTTTATCAGATAGGCAATCAGCGGCACAGGCTTACTGGACGGGTGTCCGAAGCCATCCTCCTTTGAATTTTTGATGCCGTCAAATTCAAATACGGATTTCTGTTTCTGGTCCCCATACCATTTATGTTTTCCATCTTTTTTCCATCCCCAGATGATTGGCTCCATGTTGAACTTCCAGTCAGTACGCATAAGGGGTGCCCTTGGCTTTTTCCATATCAGTCCTGCCCCAACCTTAAAGCCTGCATCCTCATATGCATCATAAAACACACGGGCTTTCATGGTGGCATAGAACACATAGATGGATGCATCATCCGCCATGCTGTCCTTAAAGTTCGTAAATGCTTTCATGAGGAACTCATATCCCTGCTTGTCATCAAGGTCATCGTTTGCAATTTTCCCCGATGCATTTTCAAGCGCCACAAAGTATGGCGGGTCGGTGCAGACAAGGTTTGCCTTCTTTCCTTCCATCAGTCTTTCATAGGTTTCCGGCAGGGTGGAATCCCCACAGATAACCCTGTGCTTTCCGATGTGCCAGATATCACCCGGCTGGGAAAAACACGGCTTTTGCAGTTCCTCTTCCACATCGAAATCATCCTCTTTGGCATCATCCGCATCCCCGGCAAGCAGGTCTGCAATCTCCTGATCATCGAAACCCGTAAGGGATACATCAAAGTCCATCCCTTCCAGTGACTCAATCTCAAGTTTTAACATTTCCTCATCCCAGCCTGCGTCCTGTGCATACCGGTTATCTGCAAGGATGTAGGCTTTCTTCTGTGCTTCTGTCAGATAGTCCACAAGCACACATGGTACTTCTTCAATCCCCTCTTCCTTTGCAGCCATCAGCCTGCCGTGTCCGGCTATGACATTATAATCTGCATCAATGATAACGGGATTGATAAATCCGAACTCACGGAGTGAACCACGGAGTTTATTGACCTGCTCCTGCGAGTGGGTTCTTGCATTATTTACATAGGGTATCAGTTTTGAAGTTTCCACCATTTTCATTTCCGTTGTATGTCTGCTCATCGGTTTTCCCTCCTCCGCATAAGATTCTTCATTCCCCGGCTGGCAGCAATGACATCCCCATGCAGAGCCTGTCCCTTTATGGTTCTGTATTCCTGCTGTGTCATTTTTTTCTTGTTCCCGTTCAGTGTTTTCAAAAACTCTGATAATTCATCTGATTTCTGCATAACCGTCATCCTTTCCTGCTTCGTAATAATCTCTCCATCATGTCATCCTGCGGGGTTCCCTGAAATTCCACAGAGCAGTTTTCCTTCACAATCTGGAATATCTGAAACCACACCTGGTTGACCTGTTTCATATACTGCTGTGACATAGCCACATACGGGCTGGCACACGCAGCTCCCGTGGTCGGATGCTTGGCAAGGAATCCATAATCTGAGATTGCCTGCTCACACTGCAGCCATCTCGCCACGCTCATTGCATACTGCTCGATAAGCTGGGTGCTGACCAGCTTTTCACATCCCCGTTCCTTCAGCCAGAGCCATGTTTCCTTAAACACTTCATCTGCACAAAGGGGACTTCCGTTTTTCTGTTTTGCACTCAGGTAGTCCTTTGGATCTGGGACATCCTCACCCTTCAAATCCGGGGTGTCCGGCAGTTCCATCACTTTCAGCTTTCTGCCACCCGGATTTCCCGTTTCCATCTTTTCTGTAAGAGCCTTGGACTTCCGTCCACTCCCTGCACGGGGACCACCTCTTGCAGTTCCATCTCTCGCCATTTCTTCACACCTTTCCATAAAATCTCACAACAGGGGGTTATACCCCGTTTGAAAACGCTTTTTTTCCACACGAAGGGGCGGCACCGTTGCCCTTTAGGACCCGTGGTAGGGATTTTTACCGCCCCTGCCCTTTTGGGAAATGACCGTCATGACTGTCATTCATAATAAAATGAAAAAAGTTTTATAATGACTGTCATGACCATCACTCATAAGAATCACTCTTTCTTCCGTGCCAACGGTCACCTCTCTCTGCGTGTATCCTTGCATGGCAGGACTTGCACAAAGATATAAGGTTGTTCCTGTCATGCGTACCACCTTCTGACAAGGGAATCTTGTGATGGACTTCCTCAACCCTGGTAAGCACGCCCTTCTCGTAGCACAACTCACAGAAGGGGTGTGTCTTAACATAGCTGTCACGGATGCGTTTCCACGCTCTGCCATAACGCTTCCTCGTGTTTGGGTCACGCTGGTACTTCTCGTAACGCCTGTTCTCTTCCTTCTGATGTTCCTCACAGAATCTTCCTTCCGTCAGCTTTGGACAGCCGGGGTGATGGCACGGGTGTTTTGCTTTCCTTGGCATTTCCACACCTCCATTTGGGCATAAGAAAAGCCCTTGCAGGTATCACACCCACAAAGGCTTGTTACGGTTGCCCGTTTATTATTCTTTTCGCATTATAATCATATCACAGCAGGGAACTCTCATTCTATCACATTAACTCTCATCATCATGCGGAATGGTGATTTCTTTCAAAGCTGCAGAGTGCATACGGTGAATGTGCTGAATGCTGTAGTTCATGTCCACGGCTATCTGCTCCCATGCACTAAAACACAGATACCTTTTCTCAAGAACCGTCTGATACTCCGCATTGGGAACTGCCCTGATAACCTCCATAATTTCCCGTTTCAGTTCCACAAGTTTATCAATATCACGGTTGATTTCTTCCTGCAAATCAATAATCTTGATTACGGCATCTGCCATACGGGAACCTCCACGGTTGGGATTTCCCGGCATATCGGATATTGTAGCAGTACACTTTGTAGCCAGTTCATTCAATGATGCAACCTGCTGAATCTTGGAATTAATACGCATATCTAAAAAACGGGCCTGTCCTAAATATTCTTTTGCTGTCATTTTGACACCTCCAGTATTTTATTCCCCTGGATTGTCATGTCTGCTTTGACCGCCTCGATTAAAGCGGTCTGCGTATTCTCCTTTAAGGATAACGCCCTCATAATCCTTTCATCAATGGTACCCCTGGCAGTCAGGTGAAGTACCGAAACGGTATTTGAGGTCTGACCCTGTCTCCAGAGTCTTGCAACGGTCTGCTGATACAGTTCCAATGACCATGTAAGTCCAAACCACACAAGTGTGGAACCACCGCTTTGTAAATTAAGGCCGTGTCCCGCAGAGGCAGGATGTATCAGTGCCACAGGCAGATTTCCTTCATTCCACTTCCTGATGCTGGCATCGGTATCAAGTTTCTGAAAATCAATGCCGATTTTCGTAAGCCTTTTTACAATTCTGTCATAATCGTGCTGATACCAATATGCCACCAGTATCGGTTTGCCATTTGCTGCCTCGATAATGTCTTCCAGTGCATCCAGCTTACGGTTATGGATTTCTATAATTTCTTCATCATCGGAATAAACCGCTCCGTTTGCCATCTGGGTCAGTTTTCCGGAAAGAGATGCTGCATTGGCCGCCGTTATTTCGCCATCCGGCAGTGACAATACCAGATCCCGTTTCATTTCCTCATAGCGTTCTTTTTCTTCATCCGACAGATAAACGACATATTCGGAAGATACCAGCTCCGGCATTTTCAAATGGTCGGCAGCTTTCATGGAAATGGTAATATCAGAAATTTTCTGATAAATACGCTCCTCTGCACCGGGAAGAGGTTTATACGAATACACGACTGGCCCGTTCATTCTGTCCGGTTTAAAGTATGCTGTTCTGAACTGACCGATAAACCTTCCGAGCCGTTCTCCCATATCAAGCAGTTTAAATTCTGCAAACAAATCCATAAGTCCGTTACTGCTTGGTGTTCCCGTTAGACCAACTATCCTCTGTACGGACGGTCTTACTTTCATAAGTGCCTTGAAACGTTTTGACTGGTGGTTCTTGAAAGAGGAAAGTTCATCCACAACAACCATGTCATAATCAAAGGGAATACCGCTTGACTCCACAAGCCACTGTACATTTTCACGATTGATAATATAAATATCCGCCTGCGATGTTAAGGCAGAAAGCCTTTCTTTTTCCGTTCCGACAGCAACCGCATAAATAAGGTCGGACAGATGCTCCCACTTATCAATTTCAGCACTCCATGTATTCCTTGCCACACGAAGCGGTGCAATTACCAGAACCTTATGTACATCAAAGCTGTCAAAAAGCAGGTCATTAACTGCAGTCAGCGTGATACTTGTTTTTCCCAAACCCATATCAAGCAGGACTGCCGCCACCTTATGATTTTCAATGTACTGTGTGGCAAAGGTCTGATAACTATGTGGCTTGTATTTCATCAAGAATTCCTCCTATCTGCTCCATGCCATCCAGGACATATACTGAAAAACCCAGCTTTCTTAAAAGTTTATGTCTTGCGGTCTGTAATGGTCTTGGCTTTTCTCCCGGTGCTTTTACTTCCACAAAAGCAAACCTGCCTTCCGGCAACAGCACCAGGCGGTCCGGCATTCCGTCAAACCCCGGAGATAAAAACTTCGGACAGATACCGCCACATCGTTTTACTTCGGTTACTAATTTCTGTTCTATTTCTTTTTCTCTCAAATCTGCCACCTCCATCCAATGGGTTATGTGGAGGTCTATGGAGTGTATTTCCCTAACTTTATATATATCTAATTTTTTATGCCTTTAAGAATAGTTATAGAAAAGACATCCATAGACCTCCACACTATAAAAAATATCTTGTTATTCCAGGAACTCTGACTTTAATCGCAGACCGATAATAAGGTTACAATCCCTTGTCTTTTTACGGTCGAAACCGCTGCTTTCCAAGGCAGTGTAAAAATCAGCCGTACTGCGAATAAAGTCACCCACCTGGGTACAATACGCCCGGTATGAGTTATACACCTCTCCTGATTTTGCCGTGTAGCTTTCATCCACTTCACAGCATTCCATAAGGAAATGTGCCATCCAGTCATTATTTTCCTTATACTTGCGGATTGCATCCTGTACTTTCTGCGGCGGCTCAATATGGTAATCATCCTCGATTACCTTTTTTGCACCCGCAATGACCCAGGACAGAATCGCACCTCCGGCATTCTCAAACAGATAATCTGCAAAGTTCTTCACATCATTACTGCCTTCAATCTTTGCCTCAAAAGGAATCACAATCAGTCTTCGCCATGTGCCTTTGTCAATCGCACCGACCTTCGGCAGGTGGTTGGTATAAAGCACAAGTGTATGGCTTGGAATATAGGAAAAGGGTGCTTTGTATTTTTTCTCTGCATAAATCTCATCCGTAGAACAAAGCTGTTTTACATTGGAAGTATTAAGACGCATCCCTTCTTCCAGCTCTGCCGCAATCAGCAGTCTTTTTCCCTTTGCCTCCGCAAGTTCCGGTTTCACATTTCTTTTACACCCGACCGTCAGAACATCAGCGGAGATATTTCCACTGTAAGAACCCAGCACTCTGGATACCACATTCCAGAAGGTGGACTTACCATTACGTCCCTCGCCGTATGCAATAATCAGTGCCTCCACATATACTTTTCCGATAGCAGACAGACCCACTATTTTCTGTACATAATCAATGAGCGTTTTATCTTTGCAGAAGAATGTATCCAGCGCATCCTCCCACAAATCGGCACCTTCACCACTCGGATCCACGGCAGTCTGTTTTGTAATATAGTCAAATGCATCGTGTTCTTTTACAACACCCATGCCCTTGCGAAGGTCATAGGTTCCGCCTGGAGCGTTTAACAGGAACTCATCTCCATCCAGAAGTGTCTGTGTGATACTTACCATAGGTCTTACTTCTTTCAGTGCCGATGTGATGTACTTGGAATCCCTGCGTTTGATGGCATACTTTTTATAATTGATGGCATCCTCATATAATTCATAGGAATGAGCCTGCTCCTCATTAAAAGCTACAACCGCTTTTTTTGCACCCATCTGTGCCAGTATTTCAAAGGCACCATTCTGCTCCATTTCTTTGAGCCTTTTCTTAATCTCCGCTTCTGCCTCGGCAAGCTGGCGGGTAGTAAGTTCCTGTGCCACTGCCTGTGCTAACGGGTCTGACTCTTCCCAAAAACTACCGTTGTAAACAAGATAGCCCGTGGAAGGGGAATATCTGAGGCTTTCGTTATATTCCCTTGCCATGACAACAGCCTGTCCCACATCAGAATAATCTTCCGGTTTCAGTTCATAGCCTGCATTGTACTGTTCCGGCGGAATGTAGCCTTCCTGTGCAGATACCTTTGCACCAAACTTTAATGCACTGTTCCAGATGGTTTTCAGTTCTGCATCATCAAGCGGGGGATCACATTTTTCTGCTTTCTGTAAATAAAGCTGATATGCCTCTTCCGTATCTCCATAACGTTTGATAATTCTTCCTGCATAATGGGACATGGTACTGTTACGCTTTCCCTGTGGCACAAGGCTTGTCTGCTTATCCCAGGTTTCAAATTCCTGGTCATCAAGGAAATCTACAATGTTACTGCTGCCATCATAAAATTCCACCTGTGGTGCAGACACACCAAAAAGCAGTCTTGCACTGTCCAGTGCGTTCCCATCAAAATATGGAAACGAAGCTGCGATGCGTTTCTTTAAAGCTGTATATTCTTTAGAGTCAGTAATCTCCGGGATAACAAAGTACACATGGAATCTTGGACGGGCTGATTTGCCGTCTTTAACTTTCATATGATTTCTGCTGTACACGGCCACAAAAGCAACATCCGGGAAAGCCATGGCAACCTCAAACGGAGTAATCCAGTCATTCGGGTCATCGCTGTGGTCATTGTCGCAGTCAAGGGGAACGTTATCAGCTGTGATAAAATTAGAGTTACTACGATAATTATCCTTGTATTCTGCAGTGACATGGTCATGTTTCACTGCCTCAGCCATAGCCATTTCATCCGTGATAATCTGTTTATTTGGATAAACACAGTTAGACAGACTGCCCACGCAGTCTGCCGTATAAACCGTCAATTTCATTTCGCCTCCACCTCCTGCAAATCTTCAGAAAAATATCTGATTTTCTTTCTCATTTTTCCTGCCAGTTCAATTTCTTCCGCCATGCCCTCTGTAATTTTGTTACCGAACACCCACAGTTCATCACATTTACCGAGGAACACTTTATTCATGAACATTGCAAGACCACGCTCATGCTCTTCTGAAATGTACTGTGGCAGCAAGAGATGTGGTGCAAACGGAATGGTATTCTTTGCAACAGCAAATCTTGAATACATTCTTGCGTTGGCGGTGTTTCTCTCAATGTCCCCGGAATAAGGACTGCACACATACACGACTGGCTTGAAAGAGGCAGCTTTTCTTGCTGCCCTTTCTTCCTTTTCAATACGGCTTAATGCCTTATAGGTAACAGGGTCGTAGTAACCTTCTGCATTAAATTTATCTGTCATCTGCATCCTCCCTCTCCATCGTTGGTAAAATACCGTCAGCCTTTAACAGTTCATAGATAAAAAGACGTCCTGCCTGCGTCCAGTATGTATGAACCGCTGTATGCATCGAACCGTCACTGCCCAGATAACTATGAGTCTTTGTGCTGGTGTAACCCATCTCTGCATACTTCTGATACAACAGCCAGATTTTGTTGCCCTGCTTGTACTGCACACCTTTTTCATGAAGATACTGATTCATACGGTTTGCACTCCAACCATAATCCTTTGCGATTACAGAGATTGCTACAAGGTCTATGCAGTTCAGCACCACATCGTAATAGCTTGCTTTTGGTTTCATTTCAGTAATCTGCTGTTTCTGTACTGCTACCGTTTCCATCAGAGTTTTTGTCTTTTCACGTTCTGCTTTTAACTCGGTCAGTGCTGCAATCAGAATATCTGGGTCATTCAGCACCTCGTCCACTGCATAAACACCATGCTTGCGGATAGCAGGGAGTACCTCACTTGTTACCCAGTGTTTGAACTTTTTAGCAGTCGGCAGCTTGCTTGAAAAAATAAGGCTGTAAAGACCGGACTCGTTGATAAAGATGGTTTCCTGCGTTCTTCCCATACTGTCGATGAGTCCCCGTTTTAGGGAGTCATCTTCATCAACGTGCATAGCCAGTGCATTAAGAGGCTTTGCATATCCTAAAATAGAAGCTACATCCTTACCGACAAAATATGGCTCACCATTAATAGACATTGTGCGGACAGAGCCAAATTCCGCATTATTAAAAACCTGTAATTCGCTCATCTGAATTACCTCCTGTAATTTATTTGAGGTTGACCCTCTACCTTGTAGCCTTGGGAAAGGGTCGGATTGGACAGTTTTAGAAAATTTCCTGTATTTTCTTTTTGGCTCTCTGCAGACGTTTATAGACGGTATCTCTCTTTTCGCCTGTAGTAGCTGCATATTCCTCCGGCGTCATATCATCCAGACACATAGCAATGATGACTTCTGCATACTCAGGCTTTAACACATCACGGATTTCCTGGCATAATGCCTCGTACTCGTACTGACGGTCCCGTTCCTCTTCCTGCGAGTAATCTCCAACCGTATCCAAGCCATCACTTTCGTCAGTTTCCTCATCATCTTTACGGAACTGTTTCTTCAAATTTCCTCGATGACGGTCAAACTTATGCCAGTTGTTGTATTCAGGCTTATTGAACATCTCTTCAAACGCATCCTGAATCATGTTTTCCTTTTCTTCCTGTGTGAGATTTTCGCCATCCTCTAAAGACAGGCTGACCCACATCTCATCCATTGATTTTGCGTCCAGTTCAATTGTCTGGAACTCATTTTCATAACGAACCTTTAATTTCATTCTCTTGTCCTTTCCGCCTGACTCTTTGCGGAAGGGCAAGGAATACAAAATGGGCCGGTGCTTTAGAAGTACCGACCCGTGTTGCCTGAAAATGAGCATAAGGAAATAAGGGTACTTCTATCGCAACCTTCCACAGGTTGTCCTGTGATTGGTGCCGATATCTGTATCCCAATGCCCTTATAGCTAATCAGGCCTTGTGATATTTATTTAAGTGCCTCTGGCACTTAGTCGAATTAAAATGTCAGAGTTTCATTTTTAAACGAACTAAAAATATGTATAAACGAATAATTTTCTGCGAACGCATATTTGACTCATGGAAAAGTGTAGAATTTTTTGATTTTTTCTGATATAATAATGGGTAGACAAATTCCCACACACCCACTGAATCTATGTAAGCGCCTTGTTACTTGTTTTTACACTTACGAGTATAAAACATTAGCTCGGTAGAACTTGGTAGCGACGGGTAGGCTTGGGTATTAATAGACACTTAAGGTGGTGGAACTATGGAATTTAAGGTTTTTGCAAAGAAACTAAAGAATGTAATTGGCGGAAAGAGTAATACCAAAATATTTACGAAGACTATTTTTGAAGCCATGATGAATGAAAGTGGACCAGAATTATTAGCAGGCACTAGCCAAGATACTTTCAAGGCATATTTCAATGGCAATACAAGTATTTCAAAGGTTGCCGCTCTTATATTAGCAAACTTAAGTGATGACGATGAATTCCCTTCATACCTTGAAGGTTTCGGAGATACAACTGCACAACTGCTTGCTGATGAATTCAAGGACGATATCCCAGATATTAACTCTGTAAATGCTTCACTTAGAATTACAGACCTGTTTTTGGAAATCTTAAGAGAGGCTTCAGGCAAAGAAAAAAGCACTCCGAAGAGTGCTGATAAAGCCCCGCATAATATTATTGAAGAAAAGATACTAGCATCCGGACAGGCAGTAGCCGATGCGTGGGGCAACGCAGTAAGCACCCTGACAAACGGATTAAACGGAAACAGTGCTACTGGAACAACGAGTGTTCAGCTTCCTGAAGAACAGGCAGATGAATCACCATATTCTTCTGAAGATAATTTACTACTTCAAGAGTTCACCGCAGATTATGACGAAATCATGGTTGTTCTCATCGGAGAAAACTATGCTGAATCATTAATCGACAGGACTCTGCCTTGTAAAATAAAAGACTTGTATGAAACTAAGTGGATGTCAAAAGCAGATGTTTTTGCTGATCCAACCTTAAAGTCATATGTTTTTGGTTTGCTTGGGGAATTAAACAATATAAGCAACAGCTTTTTATTCGATGGCTCTGTCACTCCTTATTTTGGAAATGCCAGAACCAAAATACGAAATTTGTATGTAAAGCTTCATCCCGACCAATTTGCAGGAGCATTCCCATACGATGCATTTATTGATGATTGGGATGATGGAGAATATTAATAAACGGAAAGGAGGATGTTGATGCCATCAATTGATGAATCCATTCGTAAAATAGACAACGTCATATGTAGGCATTTAGATGAAATAGAAAACAATTCTCGTGGTGCTATTTCTCAAGATATTTTAGAGCAGCTGACAAAATTCGTAAATCACGTCATGCTCAAGTTTTATGCCAACGGCAGAGAAATACCTATCACTGCCGAAAACATAGCCAAGGCCACCGAGTTTGCACAGATAAACAGTGAATTATACACTTTATATAAATTCCATAATTACCTTGAAGTAGTCACTACACAATATACTTTGGATGAAGACGGTTCTGAACGATTAATGCTGAAGTATTACCAATACCTGCTGGAAGCCAAAAACCTTATCTGGCACTACTTCGGTATTGAGGTATTACATAACATAGACAAGTTTCCTCTTCATTTAGATGATACTTTACAGGAATACTATAAAAAGATTTCTGAAAAAATAGAACGACATCCAGTGTCATTACACAGTGACAGTAAGGATAAATACTACATTCAGAAAATTAAGCCACTGTTTGTAAACAGGCACATATATTACGAAATCACATTTATGCCTATAGACGATAGGAAGAACAAATCCAAATCTAACAGAGTAATTGCTTTTACCAAACTTCCAATCAAAAGCAATTATGCATCAAAGTTTCATCTTGTACATGAAACTATCGAGATATTAGGAAAAACGATGCCTATCATCATTATCGATGGCTGGGAAGTGTCCATTCGTGACTGTGAATTTCAAAATTTTATTAAACTGATAAAAGGAGAGAAAAAAAGAGTACCTTATCCAGAACAACGATTAATCTGTGAGTTTCTTACCAAAACGAAATACACTCTGACGGCTTTAATGGACTTCCCAGATAAAGCTTATGAAAAGATTACTCTCGACTGGAAAAGCAACCTTAAATCTACGGTGTTTATTCCAATTTTAGATTACTGCAGAGATCTTATACGAAAAGGCCGTAAAGGGCAAAATGTGCTGCGATATCTTCTTTATAACATGAACAACGTTATAATTAAAAGCCAATATTCAGATGGATACTATAGCAAATACTATGATGAATGGGTACACGCCGGAAACAGTAATCTTTCTGGTTTGTATTTATCAAATGGTTGTAAGCAGTTTGATTCTTTACCATTTAACAGATCTCCTGTTGGTCATAATCCAAAATTAGGAGCTATTTTCGATTGTATTCCTTGTAAGGACAAACGCCCGGAATTATTCGCAAGGTTTATTAGGAATAACACGGAAGGTAAAGGTCAGCTCTTCACTGATATTGATGAACTGAGTAATTTTCCTGATTATAAAATCCTTATAGACAAATATAACGATAGTCTTTGGCCTGGGCATAGACCAGAAAGTGATTTAATGCTTGAACATAATCAAGTATTTATAAACGATTACAAACTTGATACTTGCAAGGTGATTGAAAAATTACAGGAGTTGGCGAAGTCAGGTATTGAGAATTACAGTACAGATGTTGAATTTTGGCTATTATTTGATGATTACGAAATTGATTGTGATGAAAAGAAAGCTATCATCACTCGTATATTTTCAGAATCAAAAGTTGGTGTAATATATGGCTCTGCAGGTGTAGGAAAATCTACACTGATAAACCATGTTTCTCACTACTTAAACGATGAAGCCAAATTATATCTAACACAAACAAATCCTGCGAAAGAGAACTTGATGAGAAAGATTGATGCTGAAAATACAACTTTTTCAACAATTGAAAGTTTTAAACACCAAGGTTCTTCTTTTACAAAGTATAAATTATTGGTTATCGATGAATGTAGTACCGTTAGCAATAAAGATATGGTAGAGGTACTGCAAAAGGCAAACTTTGAAATGCTTTTATTGGTTGGAGATACTTATCAAATTGATGCAATTCAATTCGGAAATTGGTTCTCGGTACTAAAATCATTTTTGCCTGAAAGTGCTGTATTTGAGCTTACCCAGCCTCATCGAACCAAAGACAAGCGATTGCTTGAACTTTGGGACAAGGTTAGACATATGGATGATACAGCAAAAGAAGTCATCGAGAGAGAAAGCTACTCCTTAAAAGTAGATGAAACCCTACTCTCTTCACTTGAACCGGGCGAAGCTATCCTCTGTTTAAATTATGATGGCTTATATGGAATCAACAACATCAATAGATTCCTACAGGAAAGCAATCCTAACCCTGCTGTTCAATGGGATGTTCAGCAGTATAAAGTTGGAGATCCGATTCTTTTCCTCGATTCAGATAGGTTCTTCCCCGTCATACACAACAATATGAAGGGAATTATCAGGGGAATAGAAATCCTGGATCCAGAAACTCATGATGAACGCATTCAGTTTGATGTTGAGATACCAAAGGTAATAGATGAAAGTGATATCGGTTACTTAAATCTCCAACTACTCGAATGCTCGGAGGATGAAGATAAATCAGTAATCAGATTTAATGTACACAAATTAAAGAGTGCTGATGAGGATGGAGATGATAGAAGTTCAAATACCGTTGTTCCATTCCAAATTGCTTATGCCGTATCCATTCATAAAGCGCAAGGTCTCGAATACGACTCTGTAAAGATAGTTATTACAGATGAGGTGGAAGAATTAGTAACACACAATATTTTCTATACCGCCATCACTAGAGCAAGAGAAAAGTTAAAGATTTACTGGACTCCAGAAGTTGAAGAAAAGGTAATCAACAGAATCAAGCCACGAGATATCAGTAAAGATGTAGAACTTTTGAAAAACTATCTTAAAGCAAAACATCAAGATGATTCACTTGATGTTTTGCTGTATAACAAGGAGGTTGATTATGCGAATCAGTTATAACAAGTTATGGAAAATGTTAATAGATAAAGAAATGAATAAAAATGATCTCAAGGAGGCTGCTGGAATCAGTGCAGCATCCATTGCCAAGCTAGGCAAAGGTGCAAACATCACCACTGATGTTCTTCTCAAAATCTGTGAAGCCATGGATTGTAAGTTGGAAGATATCATGGAAACAATAAAGGATTAAGAACAATGGAAATAAATACATTTTTAGATTTGTGTTCCGGAATTGGTGGCGGCCGACTCGGTTTAGAGCAAGCGGGACTTAAAAGTACAGGTTATTCCGACACTAGCAAACTTGCAGTACGTACTTATACTCTCATGCACGATACCACAGATGAACCTTATTATTATAACTTGAAGAGAATTAAAACCGAAAAATTACTACCATACGATATGTTGATTGCTGGATTTCCATGCCAAGACAAGGTGTTTCCTTCATTCTGACACTTATATACATAAAAGAAAAATGATGTGTGAGGAACACACATATCAATTTAAGGATAATAATTACTCCAAAACACTTTCTAAATCAATGAAATATGTTTTTGAAGTTAGAAGATTATCAAATACAAGTAACCCGAATGTAATCTGTCAATTATCACTAAAGAAGACAGTACAAGACAAAAAGGATCTTCAAGCATTTGAGGATGTAATGATTAAGGAGGATTAAGTAATGGCAATATGGGAAGAATTTGAAATTCAATGCACGGATTATCTTAATAACAGATTCGGTGCATACGCAAGATTTTTTCATCAAGGAGGTGCCGATTCAACTGTACCTGACATCTTAGTTGAGACCAAGTCCGGCAATTCATTTTACATTGATGCTAAACACTCACCTGCTCAATGCGGACAGTTTGTTTTATTACCAGACCTTGATACGGGAACATTTGAATATAGCCGTCTCAATGTTAATCGAATCAACAGATACGCAGAAATGATAATGGACTATATGAATGAAGATTTCGATGCATTCAGAGAAGCTGGTACAGCCGGAAAAGATATTGATATGCCAAACGGCTCCGATATCTTCGCAGACTGGATTATCCAGGCATATAAAGACAAGGGAGCCGGCTTCTTTATCACAAATAACTATACAATTTTACCTATTGAGCGTTTCAGAGAATATTTCGAAGTAACAGCTAAGTATCGAATCAAACGAAGTGGTTCAGGCAATGTTGGTAAGAGCCGTCTTAAGCCTGTGATGGATTATATATCAACCCACGATTATGTTATTACAGATTCTCGTGTTGCCGGGGATAAGCTCTTTGTTGTTTCGCCACAGCAGCTACACGATCACAGATTCATCCTTCGTGGAATTGAGTATATGTTTTCTCTACGTGGAGATGAATATGAGCTTCGTAAACTCTCAAACACATACAACGCTAATGTTATTTTTTCAATCAAGCATAAAGCATCTACACCTGGTATGTCTGAACCAGAGTTTATTGCTTGTTTGAAGTAACGTCATCTGAAAACTGAATATACTGTTTAAGGGCATGACGATATGTACTCATGTAATACTTTCCTATCGGAAGATTTGCGTTTGGGTATTTCTTCATTTCGTCATTGTTACCCATATCCAAAAAGAGTTTTAATAGATATTCACATTTATCACTGCGGTATTGTTCATCAATATCGCAGTTTTCAATTTCTCGTTCTATTCTTTTTAGTCTTGAAATTGTATCTCCTGCAACCTTTGTTTTTACACCTTTATTGATAAGCCAATTTCTGAATTCAACCTCATTCATCTTTATTTTCCCTCCATTACTGTACCAATTTCCACTGCGATGAGCTGCAAAACATCAATTACTACTGAATTTCCAAATTGCTTATAAGCTTGGTTTGCACTCTTACAGATTTTATAGGAATCTGGGTATCCCATGATTCTAGCACATTCACGTGGATGCAACTTTCTCGTCTTTCCATTTATTAAATATCCACCAGTCTTTGCAAAGACACCTCCGCCATATGCAGAAAGAGTAATTGCGATACCCTTAGTACTGTATATTCTTTCGCCTTGTCCACCTTTGTTTACAATACCTAAACGAATAGACTTATTGCTATACTGGTTGTCTTCTACACCGTTGTAGTAAGTATCTGGTCTATCAACATATAAGTCCTTGACCATTTCTTCGTCTTCAAGAAGAAAATCTTCTACATGACGTGTTAACTCAAATGGCTTAGGGTACTTAAAATCATTAATCTCTAAGTCATTTCTAAAACAGACCATATAAATTCTTTCTCGTTTTTGTGGAACACCGTAATCAACAGCATTCAACACCTTCTGATAGAATGTATAACCCAATTCTTCCATAGTGCCTTTTACAACTTCAAGAGTTTTTCCGTCATCATGTGTCGCAAAATTCTTCACATTCTCCATAAAGACAACTTTGGGTCTCTTCGCTTTTACAATTCTTGCAACATCAAAAAACAATGTTCCTCTACTATCTTCAAAGCCACGCTGCTTGCCACTAATAGAAAATGCCTGGCAAGGAAATCCGGCACAGAGTATATCATGATCAGGAATCGTATTCTCATCAACTTGCGTAATATCTCCCTCCGGTGTATCACCAAAGTTCTCTGCATATACCTTCTGCACAGGGACATCCCACTCATTTGAATAAACGCAATTTGCGCCTAATGATTCTAATGCAATTCTGAACCCGCCTAATCCTGCAAACAAATCTATAAATGTATATCCTGTTAACAACTTCTTTTCTACTGAAATCATCTTCACAACTCCTTGTATTCATTTCCTTAATTATAGCGCAGTGCGCTATAATTTTCAAGAAGTACGAAGAAAATTTACAATTTCATTTTCTTCTCTTCTTCGATAATATTCCAAAGTTCATCTTTATCCATCTCTAAAAAATCGGCAAAAAAATCTAGATTTCTCTTTGATGGAGTTAGATTATTATTTTCAAAACGAGCATAATACATGGGTGTAACTCCCATAAGTTCAGCAGTTTGTTTTTTTGTAAGTTGCTTTTCATTTCGTTTTGCAGCGAGCATTATACTTAGTTTTGATTTCGTTTTACCTCACCGCCTTATTCAATAGTCCTGTATATTCAACCCGAAATCAATAGTCTTGTATTCTCAACCTCTATTTTACTCTTATTTTTCGCTCCTTAAAACAAGAAAATCCGAGACCCTGGATTTACTTCCAAAGCCTCGGAAAAGCCTTATATTTCAAGCATTTTCACACTATCAATTATGTACTTTAGTCAACAGAACCACGCACTCCACATGCCCTCCTTGGCAAAATTGATCCACAACCGCAACCTTCTCGACCTGATACCCAAGCTCGCCCATGCGCTTCGCATCTCTGGCAAGCGTTGCCGGATCACAGCTCACGTAGACCATCCGCTTTGGCTGCATATCTGCGATTGTCTGTAATAACGTTTCATCACAGCCCTTGCGTGGTGGATCAACGACGATCACATCCGCATATACGCCGTGTTCCTTGTATTCGGCTGGAAGCACTTCTTCTGCCTTGCCAACGAAGAACTGTACATTTTCGATGCCATTGATCTGCGCATTTACCTTCGCATCGGCGATTGCCTGTGGGACGATTTCCACGCCATACACCTTCGCTGCCTTTTTGCTCAAGAACAGCGAAATAGTTCCGATACCACAGTACAGATCCCAGACTGTCTCCCCGCCCTGCAGATTGGCATATTCCAAGGCTTTGTCATACAGTTTCTTTGTCTGAACCGGGTTTACCTGATAGAACGACAATGGTGATATCTGATATTTCACATCACCGATATAATCCGTAATATAATCCTGTCCCCATAAGGTCTTGCATGTATCTCCCAGAATCCGGTTCGTCTTATCCTGATTGATATTGATGCTGATGCTCGTCATTCCATCGATCTGGCGCAGCCGCTCTACCAGCACATCCGCATGTGGGAGCTTCGTGCCATTAATGATCAGGCACACCATGATCTCACCGGTTGTAAATCCTACTCTCGTCAGGATATGACGCATCAGACCAGTATGCGTCTCCTCATCATACGTAGAAATATTATATTCCTGCAGGAAATCCCGCACACATTTAATAATTGTATCATTGCCCTCCGCCTGGATATCGCAATGCGGCGTATCAATGATCGTATGCGTTCTGCCTGCATAAAATCCTGTTACGACCTTTCCATCCTTGTCCCGTCCCACCGGGAACTGCGCTTTGTTCCGGTAATTCCACGGATTTTCCATGCCGATGATCGGCTCCATCAGATCTTCCGGATGCTCGATTCCACCGATACGCGAAAGACAGTTCTTCACCTTGTTCCATTTGTAATCAAGCTGTTTTTCGTAGCTGACATGCTGCAAGGTACAGCCTCCGCATGGTCTTGCCACCGGACATTTCGGTTCTACACGATATGGTGACGGCTTAATTACTTCCACCAACCGCGCATACACATACTGCTTTTTGACCTTCGTGATTGCAGCACGGATCGTATCGCCCATCACGGCATCCTTCACGAATACTGCGATGCTTCTGCCGTCCTCAGTCGCTACATGCCCGATTCCTTCGCCGTCCGTTCCCATATCCTCTATCACTAATTCTATGCTATCGTTTTTCTTCACTTTCGTTCCTCTTTTTATACAATTCATATTTATAAATTCAACTAATCATAGTATACTATATTTATAATTTGAAGAAAAGAAACAAATAATCAAACACTAAGATGTGCTGTAATTTGTGGATATATGATTGCGTTTCAATACATCTCATATTACTGCAATGAAATACCAACATATCCACAAATTCCACACACCGCAAAGGAGGGTTCACCATGTTCCAGTCCATTGAATACAAGCACCCGAAATTCTATCAGGTATTCCGGATCTTCATCGTTATCCTCGCGTCCATCATCTTCGCATGGAATCTGTGCTGTTTCGCACGTCCTGCGGGATTATTTCCGGGCGGTTTCTCCGGATTATCTCTGCTTTTGCAGGAGATTTTCCAGAAATTCCTGCACATTCATGTTCCATATACACTGCTAAATGTCCTGTTAAATATCATCCCGGTCTACATCGGGTTCAAATTCATCGGACGGAAATTCACACTCTACTCGATTCTCACGATCATCCTGTCGAGTATTTTCGTCGACATACTGCCTGCCTATGTATTTACGCAGGACTCCATGCTGAACAGTGTGTTCGGCGGTCTGATCAACGGATTTGCCATCAGCCTGTGCTTAAATGTTGGCACGACAACCGGCGGTACAGACTTTATCAGCATCTACCTGTCCCAGCGCAAAGGAATTGATGCCTGGAACTATATATTATTCGGAAATGTCATGCTGCTGATTCTGGCCGGTTACCTCTTCGGCTGGTCGATTGCGCTTTATTCGATCATCTTCCAGTTCTGCAGCACACAGGCGATTCAGATTCTTTATAAACGATACAAAAAAGAAACATTATTTATCATCTCGGATTACTCCGAACAGATCTATAAAGCAATACGGGAAACAACCAACCACGACGCCACGCTGTTTCAGGGCATCGGCTGTTATGAAGAAAAAGAGAAAACTTTGATCTACTCTGTCATCAACACAGAAGCAAAACGCCAGCTCATTCCTCTGATTCGTTCGATTGATCCACATGCGTTTATCAATATCGTCAAAACCGAAGAACTCGCTGGCAGATTTCATGATATACCAAATGATTAGTTTATCTTTGCAACGATTTCATCCAATATCGCATTTGCAACATCTTCTTTACTCATCAGAGGGAGTTCTTTTTCTCCCTCTTTTGTTATGAGTGTCATAATATTCGTATCCACGCCGAATCCGGCACCCTCTACCTTCAGGTTGTTTGCAGCAACCATGTCAATATGCTTCTTCTCTAACTTCTTCTTCGAATTTTCTACCATATGCTCCGTCTCCATAGAAAATCCGCAGATAAACTGTCCGTCCTTCTTGTGCTCGCCAAGATATGCCAGAATATCCTTTGTTCTTGTAAGCGGAATAGCCATGTTGCCATCCTGCTTTTTGATCTTTTCATCGCTGACATTTTCCGGGCGGTAATCGGCAACCGCCGCTGCCTTGATGATGATATCCATGTCCGCGCTCCGGCTTGTCACTGCCTCATACATATCTTCCGCTGTGGCAACCTTCACCATATCGACAAACAATGGATTCTCCAAATTCGTCGGTCCTGCCACAAGTGTAACTTCGGCGCCACGGAATGCCGCCATACGTGCCAATGCATACCCCATCTTGCCGGTCGAATGATTCGTGATATAACGGACCGGATCGATGGATTCCCGTGTGGCACCTGCTGTCACAAGCACCTTCTTACCTGCAAGGTCTTTGTCCATTGCGCAGGCACGGATAATATAATCCACAAGTACATGCTCCGGTGGAAGCTTTCCTTTGCCGATATCCCGACATGCCAGATATCCTTCGTCCGCCTCGATGATTTCATATCCATAGGAGGTAAGCTTCTTCATGTTATCCTGCACGATTGGATTCTCGTACATATGTACATTCATGGATGGAGCAAGCATAACCGGACAGGTTGCAGGAAGCACACAGGTTGTGAGCATATCATCCGCAATTCCATTCGCGATCTTGCCAACTACATCCGCACTTGCAGGTGCGATCAAAATTGCATCCGCCTGCGTGCCGAGCGCGATATGCGGTACATGCAGTTCCATGCAACGGTCAAATGTATCTGTATAACAGTGGTTTCCTGTCAGTACTTCAAATGTCTCCGGTGTGATAAAATGTGTCGCATTCTCTGTCATCACAACATGGATGTCTGCATGCAGCTTGGAAAGCATGCTTGCAACATTCGCCATCTTGTAGGCTGCAATACCACCACTCACACCGAGCACGATCTTCTTTCCTGTAAGCATAATGTTCCTCCTAGTCCAAGGTATATTTTCTCCAGCAAATATGAAGCCAAACTGTATATATACATATATTTCAATATTGATTCATATTCATATACGATATGTTTGAGAGTTAGAAGTTCTTAATGTTCTGTAATTATACCAGCCATGTTTGAACACGATGTTCAAACAAGCCACCACTGAGCCATGGATGGCGAATTGGTGGCGGTGGCGCATATTCATCATATGTTCATCAGAACATTTAGAACTTCTTACTCTCAATACATTGTATATGAAGTGAATCATGTTGAAATATATGTTGTTAATTACAGTTGGCTTCACATTTGTTCTACATATCCTCTAGTCTACCATGTTTCTCGTAATTTGTCAGTCTCGAAATCTTATTCTCCTCATCCACAAATACAACCTTCGGCTTATGTGTCTGTACCTCTTCCGGCGTCATATCTGCATAGCACATAATGATGATCTTATCTCCGACACACACCTGTCTTGCGGCAGCGCCGTTTAAGCAGATCATGCCGCTCTCACGCTCACCGGCGATCACATACGTCTCGAAGCGATTTCCATTTTCGATATCGACGATCTGCACCTTCTCATATTCGAAGATGCCAGCCGCCTCCATCAGAGTCTCATCAATCGTGATGCTGCCGACGTACTGCAGTTCCGCCTGCTTAACCGTTGCGCGATGTATTTTACTTTTCAGCATATTGACTGTCATACATGTTTCCTCCTCTAAACTGTATAGTGGAAATTATCAATAAGTCTTGCCTCGCCGCCGATGTTGACTGCGATTGCACACAGGATTTCACCCTTCAATGTGTCGATGCTCTGCATGGTCATACCATCTACGATCTCCACATAATCGATCGTTGCAAGCGGCATTGTGTTGATCAGATCGGTCATAGCCTTCTTAATCTTCGCTGCGTCACGCTCGCCATCTTCTACCATCTTCTTACCAAGGAAGATTGCCTTGGACAGGATCACTGCCTGCTTTCTGGACTCCGGGGAAAGGTATGTATTTCTGGAGCTCTTTGCAAGTCCGTCTGCTTCACGGATGATCGGGCATCCAACGATTTCGATATCCATGTTCAGATCGGTAACCATACGCTTGATTACAGCGAGCTGCTGTGCATCCTTCTCACCGAAATACGCCTTATCCGGCTGTACGATATTGAACAGCTTATTCACTACGGTACATACACCACGGAAATGAACCGGGCGGGACAATCCACACAGTGCGTTGGTAAGTCCGTTCATATCAACGAAAGAACAGAAACCGTCCTTATACATTTCCTCCGGTTCCGGATGGAATATCAGACTTGCGCCGGCTGCCTCGCACAGCTTTGCATCTGCCTCTAAATCTCTTGGGTAGCTTGCCAGATCCTCAGTCGGTCCAAACTGCATTGGGTTGACAAATACACTGACTACAACCGCATCATTTTCTGCAACTGCCTTGTCGATCAGGCTCTTATGTCCCTCATGCAGATATCCCATTGTCGGCACCAGACCAACCTGCTTGCCTTCCTTCTTCCAAGCCTTGACTCTATCCCGAACTTCCTTCACTGTTGTTACGATTTCCATGTTATTTCTTCCTTTCAATATTCAAAGTTTTATTGTAAAGCAACGAAAACATAATAGGTGTATATGGAGTTGTACATAATTCAAATTTTAGCGCAGACCGTTGAAGCACGCTGGTACTTAACAAGTGACAACCTGTTGTCACGAGTTTAGTACCACTGCGTGCTGAACCGAGCGAGAGCGCGTCTGCGTGGAATTTGAAATTATGTACAACTCTTTTAGAACACGTAAATGTTTTCGCACCTTAGTACAATTTCTCGATTACATCATCTGCAATCGCATATGTATGCTCTGCAGAAGGATATGTGCCATCTTTCACTTCCTTGATATACGACTTGAACCCGTCGGTCATCTGCGGTCCAATCTCTGCGAAACGCTTCACAAACTTCGGTGTGAAATCACTGAACATGCCAAGCATATCTGCATATACAAGCACCTGTCCGTCGCAGCCATTTCCGGCACCGATACCGATGGTCGGAATATCTAACTTCTCTGTCACAAGCGTAGCCAGCTTCTCCGGTACACATTCAAGTACCACTGCAAATGCACCCGCATCCTGTACAGCCAGCGCATCGTCAATCAGCTTCTGTGCAGCCGCTTCCGTCTTTCCCTGTACTTTGAATCCACCAAATGCATTGATAGACTGTGGGGTAAGTCCGATATGTGCACACACCGGGATACCTGCCTGTGTGATTGCTTTAATCTGTGGTGCTACTTCCACACCACCCTCTAATTTCACTGCATTGGCACGACCTTCCTTCATCAGACGTCCCGCATTAACAACCGCATCATAGACCGATGTCTGATAAGACATAAACGGCATATCGATTACGACCAAAGCTTCCTTCGCACCACGTGCAACTGCGGCGCCATGATGGATCATATCTTCCATTGTTACGGAAACTGTGTCCTCATATCCAAGCACGACATTTCCGAGGGAATCGCCGACCAGAATCGAATCCACACCTGCCTCATCCATCAGTTTGGCTGTCGAATAATCATACGCTGTCAACATTGTAAGCTTCTCGCCGGAAGCCTTTGCCTTTGCAAAAGTAGTTACTGTTTTTTTCATGGTTTACTCCTTCATATCCAATATAGTTTGAATTGCCTGACTGTCCGCATTGCACAATTGCTTCGAAAGCAGCCGGTACACCTCACGCGCATCGCCGTCGAGTGCCTGCAGATGCTTCTCCACCGTTGCCACATCGCCGCGGCTGACCGGTCCCGTCAATGCTTTCTCGCAGCCAAAGCGTTCCATATTCTCTGCATTATTTGCAAAGAGCGGCATCAGTGCGTGCTCTGCCTCCTCCGGTGTAAATCCGCACTCCGAAAGAAGGGTTGTCCCCATCTTATATAGTCCGATCACCAGATTGCTTGCAAATACTGCCGATGCATGATATTTCGCCTTTTGGTCTGCGGAAATCTGCCGGATCGTATGTCCCATTTTCTCAAACAGGCATATGAGTTCCTGCGTCTTCGTTCCTTCGCCTTCAATCGTCATGTAACAGTCTTGGAAATGTATGTAGGAATCCGTCTTCGAATTCACTGCATAAATAGGATGTATTGAATACCCGCTTACGCGACTACCCATACCAGAAAATATACGTGAGGAAAGAGCCCCACTTGTATGAATCATCGTTTTTCCATCCAGACACACCGAACTAGCTGCAATTTCTTCTGCCACGTTCGCGATTTGTCCGTCCGGAACCGTTAAAAATATAGTATCACACGCCTGAACCAATGTCTCCATGTCTTCATAGTATTTCGTACCAGTAAATCTCGCTGCCTCTCTCGCACTCTCCGGATTCCGACTATAGAAGCCCTCCACACAGAGCATCTCTGCATGTGACTTTGCGAAATCGGATAAATGTCTGCCGAGCGTAAAGCCCATTCTGCCAGCTCCAATCAATCCAATCTTCATACCATCACCTCTTCTTTCTGACCAAAGGGGTGTGCACCATATTCATTTCCCAGTATAGTTTCTCTCGAATACCATCCATTTCGCAATATAACATTTCAATTATCATTTGTAAATATATTTTTGGGGGATAATTGTATAGAATTTGATACAATCATACATACGGAAAAAAATGCATAAAAAAGACATCCTGCAAGATTTCTCTCACAGAATGTCTCTGATTTTTATATAGAGATTTTCCGATTACTCCACACTGTAGTTTGGTGCTTCCTTTGTAATCTGGATATCATGTGGATGGCTCTCCTTCAGAGAAGCGGCTGAAATCTCAACGAACTCTGCCTTCTCATGAAGCTCCTCGATTGTCTTCGCACCACAGTAACCCATACCTGCACGAAGTCCACCAATCAACTGGAATACAGTATCTTCAACCGTACCCTTGTATGCCACACGACCTTCGACACCTTCCGGTACAAGCTTCTTTGCATTTGCCTGGAAATAACGGTCTTTACTACCATTCTCCATCGCTGCGATACTACCCATACCACGGTATACCTTGTATTTTCTTCCCTGATACAGCTCGAAATCTCCAGGGCTCTCATCCGTACCCGCGAAGAGGCTACCCATCATACATACATTCGCACCGGCTGCAAGTGCCTTTGTGATATCGCCGGAATACTTGATACCGCCATCTGCGATAACTGGGATTCCTGCTGCATGTGCTGCCTCATATGCCTGCATGATTGCTGTAATCTGTGGAACACCGATACCGGCTACGATACGCGTTGTACAGATAGAACCAGGTCCGATACCGATCTTTACGGCATCCACGCCTGCATCGATCATAGCCTGTGTACCGGACTTTGTAGCTACGTTACCAGCGATAACATCAAGATCCGGATACTTCTCCTTGATCATAGCAAATGTCTTAAGAACGTTCTCAGAATGTCCATGTGCTGTATCGATAACGATTGCATCTACCTTGGACTTTACAAGCTCGTCTACTCTGTCGCAGATATCCGGTGTAACACCAACGGCTGCGGCACAGAGAAGTCTGCCCTGTGCATCCTTGGCTGCATTTGGATACTTGATCTGCTTCTCGATATCCTTGATTGTAATAAGTCCCTTCAACATCATGTTATCATCGACGATAGGAAGCTTCTCTTTTCTGGCTTTTCCGAGAATTGCCTTTGCCTCCTCGAGTGTGATACCCTCTTTTGCTGTAATGAGATTCTCAGATGTCATGGACTCCTTGATCTTCTTTGAGTAATCTGTCTCGAACTTCAAGTCACGGTTCGTGATAATACCTACCAATTTGCCGTTTTCTGTAATCGGCACACCGGAAATGCGGAACTTCGCCATCAGCTTATCTGCATCATCAAGTGTATGCTCCGGTGAAAGAGAAAATGGATCAGAGATAACTCCGTTCTCTGAACGTTTTACTTTATCAACTTCCTCTGCCTGCTGCTGAATCGACATGTTTTTATGAATAACTCCGATTCCACCCTGTCTGGCCATGGCGATTGCCATTCTGTGCTCTGTGACAGTGTCCATACCGGCACTCATAAGAGGAATATTCAACCTGATTTTCTTTGTGAGCTGTGTTGATAGAACAACGTCATTTGGAATAACACTTGAAAACTGTGGTACTAATAAAACATCATCAAATGTGATTCCCTTACCAATAATCTTACCCATTTGTCTTTTTCCTTTCCTTTCTTTAGTCTGATTATATTAGGTAATTCGAACCGATGAAGGTTCAGGTATTACTTATCCTCGTAAACGCAGATGTAAAGTCCGATGTATTCTTCCCCGCCATACATCAAAGGTACTTTAATTCCATCTATATCCGACTTCAACTGTAAGTCATTGCCATATACAGCAAGCGGCGGCGTAATATCGATGATAATTCCAAGTGTGGAAAAAATCGTTGCCGTATTCCCCATAATCATATTCCCCAGTTCATTTAATGCGGAGGATGCCATCTCATCCAACTCATTCACTGGCATTCCGAACATCATACGGGATGCAATATCCTTTGCATTGTTCTCCCGGATTGCCAGAATTACCTGACCTTTCATTTCTCCCACTACGCCGACCTGAATTGCATAATATTTGTCATGTAAATGAAAATCTGTCATCTCAGGCTTGCCAACTGTCAACTTCACCTGAGTAACACTTTCTACAATAGAAATACTCGACTGCAAAAAAGGGTTAATGTGCTTTACATCAATTGCAGGTACCATGTGCCCTCTCCTTAGTATTAATTTGAAATAGGTTAACGATAATTATAGCATACCTCTATCGAGTATTCAAACACTAAATCCAAATTGTTGTTAATTTTGTCATTAAATCCGTGTATCTGTACCTCAATGAAATGTATAGTCCGAAGATGAGCTTAAAACATGTCCCGAGTCATCCACCTGTTTGACTGTGATTAAGGCTCCATCGCTTAATGTCTGATCCTGTACCATCAATGTATTTCGATCAACATAGACCGTTTCTAATTGATCCTCGCCATCATACACCTTGGAATATTCATTGAAGTTTCTTCCCCGTACCACGGCATGATCGCCCTCATTGGAAACCCGGCTGATTCCAATCTCCTCCAGTCCCATAATCATCGGTTTTTCCCCAACTTCCGGAACCGGCGACTGACCATCATAGACATAATCATCTCCAAACAGCATATCATATGCCAGCAATGTCACCGCATGGTCAAGTTCTTCTTCGTTATCCTGATACAAGCAGTGTGCCCGCTGCACATATCCCATATTCAGATTCAATGCTTTAAATATCTTCGTTGATATATCACTTGCACGAATATCTTCATCCGGAATGTCCAGATTCATGTTATTGACCAGAATATATTCTGTCTGGAACTGGCTATGTGGAAGCTGATCATCGTCAAATGTGATCGTTGGCAGATGATCGCCATACAGCAACAACACATACTCCTCGCCAGTGTTATCCAGAGCCGTGATCAGATCATGGATCATCTGATCCATCTCATGTAACTGGTTGACATAATAAGTAAGCTGATTTTCCTTCACCGGATCCTGTGGATAGCTGACCTTGATTTTCTCATCACAGGCACCTAACTCCTCCGGATATTTGCCATGTCCCTGTACGCTGATTGTAAATACAAAATCCTGACCTTCCGTACTCCGCAGGCAGTTTTTAATATTGTTGACCAATATTTCGTCTTTCGCCCAACCGGTTGAAGTCTTCTCTACATTGTACATATATTCAAGCGAGATAAAGCGCTCAAACCCCATCTCATTATAGACATCCTTCCGGTCATAGAACGAGGACTTGTTGTTATGCATGGCGAAAGTATGATAGCCTTCCTTCTCAAGCAGGCTGCACATGCCTTCAATCGGTTTTTTATTCACCGTCGTCTTGTATGGATACTCTCCTGCTCCAAAATACGCCGATCGGATGCCTGTCAAAACCTCGAATTCCGAATTTGCGGTACCTGCACCGAGTGCAGGCATCGTCAGATATCCGGACGGAAATTTTTCTTTCAATCTTGTAAAATTCGGAACAGGATCTTCCGAGAGCGTCAATCCCTTCACAACCTTAGGATCAAAGAACGATTCTAACTGTACACAGATAATATTGGGTGTCTTTTTCTTCGATGTATCTGCTTCCAGTTCCTCACTGTTCAGCTTATTCCGCAAATGGAGCATCGTCGTTTCATCGTAATCATCCGGCTTTGAAATACCATTGTCAATAATACTGTTCGTGAAGCAATAAGCAAATCCATAATCCTGATATGCCATACCGAGATTTGCAAAATCGTCCGAGATGATGTTATGGCTCACATTAAAGTTCGTAAAAAGCATAATGCCTATCCACATAACAATACAAACAACCATCGTCCGCATGACATGCTTTTTCCCCTCAAACTTCGGAGATTTCCGAAACAAAATAACGATTCCGGCGATCACCGCCACCGCTGCCACGACCAAAAGCACCTGCTGTACCTTAGAGAAATATACGTCCAGCATTGATATCACGTCCTTCACCATCAGAAGGTCAATCGCCGCAAATGGTGTGATACGATAGCCAAGTACCACAAAGTTTGCAAAACCGCAGATCAGCCAGACAATACTGATCAGCACGATACCGAATACCCGCTTTCTTAAGAACAACGCAAACAATAAAGTAAAGAATATAATGGAGGTATTATATAAAAATACGATTGGCGAAGACACCATAAACTTCACACCAAGTACAAGCGACCGCCTTCCCAATATCTCCATGAGAAGCTCCAGACCAAATGCAATCAGAAAACACCGTACAATCCATGTCTGAATCGAATACCTCAAAAAATACTTTACCTTTGACCAGAACGATGGATTTGCATCCACTTTCTCAGGCACTTCTTTTCCTTCATTCTTGACAATCTCTTCAGACCCGGTTTTCGTTTCTCCATTTTTTACGATTTCTTCAGACCCGATTTTCGTTTCTTCTTTTGTTTCTTCCTGATCCTTTATTATCTTCTCAGACATTTTACCGCCCCTTCAATAATAATCTTTATAATGATACTCAATTATAGGAGAAATGCCTGTATAAAGCAAGCTACAATTTTAAAATTTTTTTCAAAAAGTTGTTGACACATATAGAACTACTATGCTAATATATAACACGTCGTCGGTACGAAGTACAAAACGACAAAATGCGCGAGTGGCTCAGCGGTGGAGCACCTCCTTGCCAAGGAGGGGGTCGCGGGTTCGATTCCCGTCTCGCGCTCTCAAAAATTAAATAGTTTGTTTTATTTGCGCGAGTGGCTCAGCGGTGGAGCACCTCCTTGCCAAGGAGGGGGTCGCGGGTTCGATCCCCGTCTCGCGCTCTTTTTTATTCTCCGTAAAGCATTGATAATACTAGCTTTACGGATTTTTTATTTTATGCAATTTGAGTCCGTTTGAGTCCGCGTTTGGAGTATTCTCTTCTTTTTTCATGTACTTGCTCCAAACAGAAAATTTGCTACTGATTAAAATTTCAGCCTGCCAGCAGGAATTCATAAAGCGAAAACAGGAATGCCTTCATAAACCGCATTCCTGTCTCCACCATAATTTCTAAAAAGCCCTATATAATCACATCTAATAATCATATCCACAATCAAAACTATAATTATCAGAATGTTCAGTCCTTATTCCTACAAAGAATCCACAAACCGCATAAACGCAGCCTGTCCCTCTTCTGTCCGCTTATATACGCCTGCACATTCAAGTACCTTTACGAATACCTTGCTGATCTCGTCGTGCAGGATCTCTGTGATATTCTCCGCGGTAATCTCATAATTGCCAATCCATGAATCTACCCAGTCTGCGTGCTTCTCAATGAGTGCATTCTTGCGGATATCCTCGCCTGCTAATATTGCCTTGGATAATTCTGCCATCTCGCCCTTCAGACGTGCTGGAAGTACGGCAAGTCCCATAACCTCGATCAGACCAATATTTTCCTTCTTAATATGATGCAGGTCTGCCGATGGATGATAAACGCCCCACGGACATTTCTCGGTTGTAATGTTGTTACGGAGTACAAGATCCAATTCGAGCTTATCGTCATGCATCCGCGCAATCGGTGTAATCGTATTGTGTGGGACACCGTCCGTCTCACTGAAGATAAATGCATCCGCATCCGTGTATGCCCGCCAGCTTGTAAGGATATGGTCGGCAGCTTTCGCCATCACTTCCATATCATCGCCCTGCAGACGGATGACTGACATCGGCCATTTCACAATACCGGCTGTGACACTCTCAAATCCCGGAATCACAAACTTACGCTCATAATCTGCCTTTGCCATTGCGAACACATAGCCACCACCCTGAAAATGGTCATGGCTCAGGATCGAACCACCGACGATTGGAAGGTCTGCATTGGAACCAGCCATATAATGTGGGTACTGTCTGACAAAATCCAAAAGTTTGCGGAACACCGCATAATCAATCTTCATTGGGATATGCTGCTCATTGAAGATGATGCAATGCTCGTTGTAATATACATATGGCGAATACTGTAAATAATAGTTCTGTCCATCCAGCTTGATTGGAATCACACGGTGATTCTGTCTTGCCGGGTGTGAGAAATGTCCTGCGTAGCCTTCATTCTCCTTGCAAAGCAGGCAAGCCGGATATCCGGATTTCTTCGCCTGTCCGGCCTTCGCGATATCGCGCGGATCCTTCTCCGGTTTGGACAGATTGATCGTGATGTCGATCGGACCATATTCAGTGTCAGTCACCCATTTCTCATCTTTTGCGATACGGTCTTTCCGGATATAGTTCGTCGCCTGACTAAACTGGTAATAATAATTGGTTGCTTCCTTCGGGCTTTCCGCATAACGCTTCGCGAATTCTGCCCGTACCACACTTGGCGGTGGCGTAATACAGCCCATAATCTTCGTATCGAACAAATCCTTTGCTGTTATGGTATCTTCTTTCATGATGCCATTTTCATGCGCATATGTCATCATGTCCTCTAAAATCTCACAGACAGCTCTTGACTCTGTAATCTCCGGGTTCTCCTCATACTCCATTACATCAAACAACTCCAGCAGACGGTTCGTCGCATACACCTCATCTGCCTCGCAGATCAGACCATTGTTCTTACCATATATCACTAATTCACGAATCAGATCTGTAATCATAGTGATTCCTCCATTCTTTATCTTCCATCTTATTTTACAAGCAAAACGTCCGTTTCATCTAAACCAGCGATTTTATATACAAAAATTACGCCAGCACCTTCATACCACCATACTTACGGATCTTAAGCACCTTGCACGCATCTGCACCGAACAACCGATCCATCGCTGCACGATATCCGGATACATCCTCGTTTTTCACAAATGCCTGAATCGTACCTGCGAATCCACCGCCATGCACACGGGCAACGCCAGCTCCACCTGCAAGCGCGATCTCGCTGACCGCCAGCGCCAGTGACACGTTCTGATGCATCACATCATGGCTTGTGTAGACATTCTGCAGATATTTGAACGAAGAATCGCCGGATTCCTTTACCTTCTGCAGGAATGCATCGATATTACCTGCCTTTAACGCATCTATTTCCTCTTCTACACGCACATCCTCACATAAGAAATGCAGGGCTCGCAATACGGCGCGATCACCAAGCTTCTCGCGCAGCTCCTGTGCGTGGCTTAAGATATCCTCAATCGTAAGTCCAAGAAGGACTTCCTTGCCAAAATATGATGCAACGGCTTTCATCTCTGTCGGAATGGCTGCATAATCGGCGGTCAGATCTGCATGGGAGCCCTTCGTATCTGTGATACAAAGGCTGTATCCGTATGCATTCATGTCAAACGCTACTTTCTCCACCTTTGGATTCTTCACATCTGCAAAATCAATGTGTACAAGATTTCCTACCGAACATGCTATCTGATCCATCAATCCGCAAGGCTTTCCGAAATACACATTCTCTGCATACTGTCCGATAATTGCGATTGTGACTGCATCAATCGTGCCATCATTATATAGATAAGAAACAATTGTTCCAATCACTGTCTCGAAGGCCGCTGAAGAGGAAAGTCCTGCACCGATTAAGACATCACTTGTGATATATGCCTGGAATCCGCCAACTGCGTAGCCTCGTTCCTTCGCTCCCGCAAGCACACCCTTAATCAGAGCGGTTGTCGTTTCCTTCTCCTCTTCCTTAAGAGAAAGATCATTTCCGTCAATTACGATCTCATCATAGCCATCCGATACAAGACGAATCTGCATGTCCGGAAGCTTCTTCACGATTGCGATTGCATCTAAGTTGATGGATGCAGCAAGTACCTCACCATGCTGATGATCAGTATGGTTTCCGCCAATCTCACTTCTGCCCGGTGCACTATAGATTTCCACTGCATCTGCTCCATATAACTTCTCATACGTTTCAATCGATGCCACATAACGATCCTTCTGATATGGAAGCACATCTGCATCCACATAGATATCAAGCAATACATCATCATATGCACCTGCCTGTAGATTCTTCTTTAATTCTGTTGTCTGTATCATATCGTTCCTCCTTTAATCACATGTATAACTATCTCGTTGCAGTAAGTCGCCAGAACCGGTTCCGAATACAATCATACCGGTTCCTCCTTGTTACACCCAATATATCATGTGTTTAGTAAACGTGTCAACCTTTTTACTAAAGTTTACTATAATATTTTTCAAATTAATATAGACTTTTTCATATTATATGTGGTATATTTTGTTTAGTAAACATATTGAAAGGAGTTTTCTATGGCTACCATTCGTGATATTGCAAAAGAAGCTGGCGTATCGGCAGGTGCCGTATCCAGAATTTTAAATAATGATGCTACCTTAAGTGTCGCTCCGGAAACGCGGGAACATGTGCTTGCGATTGCCAGAAAATTAAACTATACCAAATCCTCCCGCACAAAAGCGATGGCAAAAAATACATTTACAATGGGAATCGTACTCTGGTATACGGCGGAGCAGGAATTAAAGGACAGCTACTATCTCCGAGTCAGACAGGGTGTGGAAGATTTTTGTATGAAAAATGCCATCCGCGTCGTACGTATTTTTCCAAATGAACCGGATGGTCTTAAGCAGCTTGCCTCCGTGAATGGATTAATCTGTCTTGGCAAGTTCTCCAAAAAAGAAATTGATACATTTCTTGGTATCTGCAGCAATATTGTATTTCTGGATATGGTTGTCGATGAATATAACATTACATCCTTAACGCTTGATTTTGAACGTGCCGTCTATGACGTCATGGACTATCTGACCGGACTTGGTCATACGAAGATTGCCCTGCTTGTCGGATGTGAATATGTCGGAGATGGGGAACGTCTTATTGACGCAAGAACTGTTGCTTATAAGAAATACATGGAACACCGGGAAATGGATGCCGAGACATATGTGCGGGAAGGCAGTTTCACTGCCAAATCCGGCTATGATATGATGATGGATCTGCTCGACAGCGGCAACCTGCCAACAGCTGTATTTGCAGCAAACGATGCGATTGCATTAGGTGCTATGAAAGCAATCAAAGAAAGAGGTTATAAAATCCCACGGGATATCTCCATCGTTGGATTCAACGACGAAGAGTCCAGTACGTTCATAACCCCTCCGCTTACGACCATTCATGCCCCATCCTATGATATGGGACAGCATGGTGCGAATCTTGTCTATGTTGCATCGAACTTAAGTATCAAGACACCTTTAAAAGCTAAAATTCCATGTCCGCTTGTCATCCGGGAATCCTGCGCCCGGGTCAAAGAGAACTGCTGATAGTTTTACTCAGATAACAAAATTTCTTTTGCCCGGCTGTACTTCTCTCTCCAATGCAGAATCTGCTTTTCGGAGCAGCCGGCCGCCTTCGAGCGGATCTCATCGGAATTATGCGCGAGATCTGCGAGCTTTACTTTCTTTGCTATCGCATTCGGTTTCAGATTCCGGACATAATCATAATAATCAACGGATTTGTCATGTGTCAGGAGACATACAGCTTCCGTTACTGCCGAAGGAAACGCCTGTTCTAACTCCGCAAGTGTGACTTCCGTATCTTCCACGACATCATGGAGAAGCGCCACCGTACAGCTTATCTCCTCATCCATCTGTTCTGCCAGATGAATCGGATGAAAGATATACGGCACACCACTTCTGTCCACCTGACCTTCGTGTGCTTTGTAAGCAAGCTTCATTGCTTTGATTGTCATACTCGTATAAATCACAGATTTCCTCCCATATATCTATCCCCGGTAAATCAATACATAATCGTCTGTGGCTAGCCTTCTCATAGAATTAAATTTCTAATCATTTGCACCCGGCATCTCGTAGAAAGCTTCGGTCTCATCGATATCATTCACCGGTGGCTTTAAGCCTTCAATCGTGATGTTGTGCTTCTGTGCATAATCCCAGAGTGCTGCATGAACTGCCTCCTCTGCAAGCAGGGAACAGTGTACCTTGACCGGTGGCAATCCGCCAAGTGCTTCCATAACTGCCTTATTCGTAAGCTTCAATGCTTCCTGGATAGACTTGCCCTTGATCATCTCCGTTGCCATACTGCTTGTTGCAACTGCTGCGCCGCATCCAAATGTCTTGAACTTGCAATCACGGATGATCTGGTTGTCATCGACATCAAGATAAATACGCATAATATCGCCACATTTCGCATTTCCGACTGTACCGACACCACTGGCGTTCTCGATTTCTCCTACGTTTCTTGGGTTGGTGAAGTGTTCCATAACCTCTTCACTGTAATCTATAATCTGACTCATCGTCATTACCTCCTAAATATAATCAGTATACCGTGTATGAACTTACTGCTTGTTCTTCTTTACGAAGTCCTCGTAAAGCGGTGACATACTGCGCAGACGCTCTACAACCGTCTTGATTGCCTCTACTGTATAGTCGATTTCTTCCTTTGTTGTCTCATCGGATAATGTCAGGCGAAGTGATCCGTGTGCGATCTCATGTGGCAGACCGATGGCAAGCAATACATGCGATGGATCGAGTGATCCGGATGTACATGCGGAACCACTGGATGCACAGATACCCTTCTGGTCAAGCATGATCAGAAGCGACTCACCCTCGATGAACCGAAAGCTGAAGTTCACGTTGTTCGGCAGACGTTTTACCTTGTCGCCGTTTAACTTCGTATATGGAACCTCATCTAAGACACGCTTGATCAGATAATCTCGCAAATTTGTCTCATATTCCATACGTGCCTGCATCTTCTCTTTTGCAAGTATCGTTGCACGACCAAAACCTACGATACCCGGTGTATTGTGTGTACCGGCACGCTTTCCGCGCTCCTGTGCACCACCATGGACAAAGGACTCAATCTGCACACCATTTCTAAGGTACATGATACCGATTCCTTTTGGTCCGTTGATCTTATGACCGCTGGCAGAAAGCATATCAATATGGCATTCATCCACATTGATTGGCACATGTCCATATGCCTGTACCGCATCTGTATGGAACAGAACCTTATGCTTCTTCGCGATCTCGCCAATCTCCTTGATTGGCTGGATGCTTCCGATCTCGTTATTTGCAAACATCACTGAAATCAGGATTGTATCCTCACGGATTGATTTTTCAAGCTCATCTAATTTGATGATACCATTTTCATCCACGCCGACATACGTGATCTCATAACCAAGCTTCTCTAGATACTCGCATGTATGCAGGATTGCATGATGTTCGATGGCAGACGTGATGATATGTTTTCCTTTCTTTCTCTGGGAAAATGCGATTCCTTTCAAAGCCCAGTTATCCGACTCGCTTCCGCCGCCCGTGAAATAAATCTCATTTGGCTTTGCTCCAAGGAAATCCGCAACTTCCTTTCTGGCATCTTCCACCGCTTTCTTGCTCTCGCCGGCAAAGCGGTATACACTTGCCGCATTTCCATAGTACTCTTCGAAATACGGATTCATTGCTTCATATACTTCCGGTGCAACTTTCGTTGTCGCCGCATTATCTAAATAAATTAACTCACTCATTGCTATGAATGCCTCCTTAATTCTTTACTTTTGTCCATGAAAAATTATAATCAGACATGTTTCAAAAGTCAACGAAACCACCCTCATTTATAATGAGAATAAATTTCATTTGCAGTGCTTTTCATACTGCTTCAAGATCTCAATATAGCGGCTTCCAAGATGGCTGAGCGGGATTCCCTTCCGTTTCAGATACCCGATTGTCATCGTCTCCTCGGCTGCAAACGGTACTGCCGTATAACCATCGCCGTTTAATTCCTCACAGATAATACCGGAACATAAGGTGTAGCCGTTTAACCCTGTCATCAGATTTAACATCGTCGCACGGTCGTCCGCCTTGATCGTCTGCTTATATTCGAGGTTGCTTAATACCTCCTCCGCAAAATAAAAGGAATTCTTATTGCCCTGCTCAAATGACAGGCACGGATACGGTTCTAAATCCGAGAAGGAAATGGACTCCTTCCCCGCAAGTGGATGTCCACTTGCGAGATACACATAAACCGCACAGTCAAACAACGGTTTAAACTCCAGTTCATTTGCATCAAATACCTTCTGCATGGCTTTCTGGTTGAAGCTGTTCAGATACAGGATGCCAAGCTCACTCCGGAAATTCTTGACATTCTCGATAACCTCACCGGTCTTCGTCTCATGGACAGCAAGCTCATACTCGTCCAGTGAGAAATTCCGCGCCAGCTTGATGAACGCCTCCACTGCGAAGGAATAATGCTGCATGGATACGCTGAACTTCCGCTTGTGTTCTGCAGCACCCATATATTTTTCTTCCATCATCTGCTGCAGCTCCACCATCTGTCTGGCATAGCTTAAGAACTCTTCGCCCTCGGTTGTCACAACGATACCGCGGTTCGTCCGCAGAAAGATCTCTATCTGTAATTCTTCCTCTAAATCATGAATTGTATTCGATAATGCCGGCTGCGATACAAAAAGCTCGCTCGCCGCCTTGTTCATCGACTTCATATCTGCAATTGTCACTGCATACCGTAGCTGTTGTAATGTCATATGCCACTCCTATTCTTTTCTTTTACTCACACCCTGAATTCCCATCGCAATACCAAATGTCACGACCTCTGTAACCGGAAATGCCATCCAGACACCGGTTACACCAAAAAGCTTCGACAGCATGAATGCCATCAGGCTGATCACAATGATTCCACGCGATACCGCGATCAGGGAAGATGCAAGTGCCTGTCCGGTCGCACTGAAAAATCCCGCCAGTACAATATTGACCGCCGCCACTAAGAACCCTAAGAAATAAATCCGGAGTCCCGGCACGGCAAACTTCGCTAGCTCCGCCGACTGGGCACTGTTGAAGATACCAACCAGTCCCTGTGCGAACACCCATACCGCAGACACAAGCACGATTGACAGGATAACTGCGATCACCAGCGACTGACGTAAGATCTTCTTGACATCCTCTTTGTCGCCATGTCCGTACGAGGTACTCGCAAGTGGCTGTAAGCCCTGCGATACACCATTAAAGATTGCCGTTCCGACGAGTGCAATGTTCGCGATCACACCGTATGCGGCAACTGCATTATTTCCGGATAACGCAAGCAGAATAAAATTAAACACAAGCGTTGTGATACTGTTTGCGATTTCACCGACAAATGCCACTACGCCAAGACCTGCTGCGGAAGCAAGCAGTTTGAAGCTCGGCAGATGCCATTTGAATACGATCGTATTTTTCTTCGATAGATAATGGATCATGCAGATACCGATGCTGATAATCGGTGACACGCCGGTTGCAAGTGCCGCGCCACGCATTCCCATGTGCATCGGGAACATAAATACATAATCAAATACAATATTGAACAAACTGCTGAGTAACGTTGCCGCCATCGCGATATTCGGTGCATTATCATTTCTTACAAACGCAGTAAAGGTATAGTTTGCAATAAAAAATGGAGAAAAAAGCATCGCAATCTGCAGATATTCCGTTCCGATCGACAGGATATCCGCATCCGCTCCCATCAGCTTCAAAATCTCTGCCGGGAAAAAGTTTCCAAGCAGTGTAAATCCGATTCCGATCAGAACCGCGAACATCACAGCATTTGAGAAATACAGCCTCGATGTCTCATTATCGGTCATCTTGCAGAGCGAATACCTCGTTGCGGAACCAATCCCGATTAACGAACCAATGGCAAATAACAACCCATAAACCGGCAGTGTCAGATTCAATGCTGCAATACCAAGGGTTCCATTTGCCACGGAGATAAAAAATGTATCTGCGAGGATGTAGCACGACATGCCCATCATCGCAAATACATTTAAAAATATGAACTTTCTTAGTTTCTTTCCCACGTTCATCTGCTAGTTGCTATTTTCTGTGAAATAACCCTTTCTTCTCATAAGGCTGATGTTCGATGCCAAGCACCTTGTAGCCAAGCTTCTCAACTTCTTCTGTAAATTTTGCATCATCAAAGCCTTCTTCCGCTACGATCACAGTCTCCTTCTTCGCATGGGAAGAAGTGACTTTCTTCACCTTGAAATTATTTCTTACCATGTCGTTCATATGCGACTCGCACATACCACACATCATACCATCGATTTTTGCAATAATCTGTTCCATTTTGTTTTCCTCCTTAAACTACATGAATTTATATAGAATGTCAACCTCTCCTATGCTGTCTCCCGCTGCTTCTTTCCGAATTTGAACAGATTCAGACGAAGTGCATTGGTCACAACACAAAAGCTTGACAGACTCATCGCTGCTGCACCGAACATCGGATTCAATGTCCAGCCAAATAAATGAACCCACGCACCTGCCGCAAGCGGGATTCCTATAATATTGTAAATAAATGCCCAGAAGAGGTTCTCGTGGATATTCCGCAAGGTTGCCCGGCTAAGCCGTATTGCTGCCGGTACATCGGATAACCGGCTCTTCATCAACACGACATCTGCCGCGTCGATGGCAATATCCGTTCCGGCTCCGATTGCGATACCCATATCTGCACGTGTCAGTGCCGGGGCATCGTTCACGCCATCACCGACCATCGCAACCTTTCCTTTCTTCTGCAGATTGGCGATCACAGCCTCCTTACCATCCGGAAGCACGCCTGCGATCACTTCATCGACACCTGCCTGCTTGCCGATTGCCTGAGCCGTCTGCTCGTTATCACCGGTCAGCATGACAACATGGATTCCCATATTTTTAAGCTCCGCGATTGCTTCCGGGCTGTCCTCCTTCATCACATCGGCAACTGCCACCATTCCAAGGATCTTGCCATCCTCCGCGAAGAATAATGGTGTCTTTCCTTCGGATGCATAGACCTCTGCCTGCTTTTGAAGCTCTGCTTCTTCCTCTTTTGCTATCCTGATCTGCCCGGAAATATAGTTCCAGTTTCCACCCTGCAAATGCTTTCCATCGCGGACGCCCATCAGACCATTTCCGGAAACTGCCTGAAACTCCCCGACACCTGCCTCCGTCTGGTTGTTCGCATCGCCCCATGCGATAATCGCCTTCGCAAGCGGATGCTCACTTTTTTGTTCCAGCGCATATGCGGCATGCATCAGATACGCTTCCTCACAGCCTACCGGAAAGATATCCGTTACACGCGGTTCACCCTTCGTGATCGTACCGGTCTTATCGAGTGCAACAATCTGTACCTTGCCTGTCTCCTCCAGCGAAACGGCCGTCTTAAACAGGATTCCATGCTTTGCACCCACACCATTTCCAACCATGATGGCAACCGGAGTTGCAAGTCCAAGTGCACACGGACAGCTGATAACCAGAACGGAAATCGCTCTTGCAAGCGAATATCCTACCGGTCTTCCTACGAGCATCCAGATCACAAATGTCACGATTGCAATGCTGATAACGATTGGTACAAATACGCCGGATACTTTATCTGCGACCTTCGCAATCGGTGCTTTCGTTGCCGCTGCATCACTTACCATATGAATGATCTGTGACAACGTCGTATCCTCGCCGACACGGGTTGCCTCACAGAGCAGATATCCGGACTGATTGAGTGTCGCAGCAGATACTGGATCGCCCGGATTCTTGTCAACCGGGATACTCTCTCCGGTCAGTGCGGATTCATTGACTGCACTGTTTCCTTCCTTAACAAATCCATCCACCGGAATATTCTCACCCGGACGGACTGCAAACAAATCGCCGATATGGAGCTGCTCGATTGGCACTGTCTGCTCCACGCCATCCTTGACTAAGACTGCGGTCTTCGGTGCCAGCTTCATCAAGCCCTTTAATGCATCGGTCGTCTTGCCCTTTGACTTTGCTTCGAGCATCTTTCCGACTGTGATCAGTGTGAGAATCATCGCTGCGGATTCAAAGTAAAATTCATGCATATAATGCATGACTTGTGTCTCCTGTCCCTTGACAACTGCATCGGTCATTGCAAACAGCGCATACACACTGTAGATAAACGACGCCGCAGAGCCAAGTGCCACGAGCGTATCCATATTTGGCGCCCGGTGTATAAGTCCTTTGAAACCATTTACGAAGAACTTCTGGTTTACGACCATGATCGCAACCGTGAACAGAAGCTGTACAAGTCCCATCGCTACGTGATTGCCCTCGAAAAACGGTGGCAACGGCCAGTTCCACATCATATGTCCCATTGACACATACATGAGCGGGATCAGCAGAACTACCGATGCGATCAGACGTTTCCGCATCAACGGTGTCTCGGTGTCTTTGAGTGCGTCATCCTCATCCGTCGCACCGCCAGACTGCTTTCCAGCCTTCATCTTCGAGGCTTTATAGCCGGCTTTCTCGACCGCCCGGATAATCGTCGCTGCATCTGCCGTTCCTTCCACGCTCATCGAATTGGTAAGCAGGCTCACGGTACAAGCAGTCACGCCATCCACCGCAGAAACTGCTTTCTCGACACGTGCGCTGCAGGCGGCGCAGCTCATACCCTTCACTTTATATTGTTCCATGTAATAATTTTTCTCCTTTCCAATGAGTTGTATGGAATTACCTAACATATATTTCCATCTTCACTTCATTAACTTTTGTAAAAGTGTTACTAACTCGTCAATCACTTCGTCGTTTCCTTGGCGGATGTTGTCAGCCACACAGGTTTTTACGTGGTTGGCAAGCAGTACCTTATTAAAGCTGTTGAGTGCCGATGTAACCGCGGAAACCTGAATCAATACATCCGTACAGTATGCATCCTTCTCCAGCATGTTCTCGATGCCACGCACCTGTCCTTCAATCCGCTTCAGCCGGTTCATCAAATCCTTTTTTTCTTTTTCCTGTCGTTCTTTATGTTTCCCCGAACAACAAGGACAATTCTTCTCTTCTTTATTTTCTTCCATAAGGCAAATACCCCCTACGGGTATATAATGTATACCGGTAGGGGGTATTTGTCAACAGGTTTATTTGATATGTTTTCTCAATTACTTCTCAACTATTTCTCATTTACATACGCTGGTGTTGCATTTCTTCCAAGCTTTGCCAGCATTTCCTTGTCGCTTGCAATTGTTGCGCAGGCAACGGTCGTCAGCATATCACCTGTGATCGTTGCAGATGCACCGGACTGGAACGCGATCTCACCATCGTTTGTCAGAAGGGCGCGTCCGGCTGCCAGACGGATATTTGCCTCCGGGTTGATGTAACGGAAGAATGCGATCGTACGCAGGATATCATCCTCAGTCAGAGACTCACGATCTTCGAGTGGTGTTCCCTTGATCGGCATCAGTGCATTGATTGGGATAGACTCCACACCTGCTTCTGCCAGATCCACTGCCATGCTCAGACGATCTTCCCAAGTCTCGCCCATACCGATGATACCACCGGAGCAAGGACACATGCCCTCTGCCTTGACCGCCTTTAATGTCTCGATCTTCTGATCGTAAGTATGTGTGGTGCAGATATTCGGGAAGTTTCTTCTCGAAGTCTCGATATTATGATGATAGCTTGTCACACCTGCCTCATGCAGACGGTGCAGCTGTTCCGGTGTCAAAAATCCCATTGACGCACAAAGATCAATCTTACATTCCTTATGCATCCGCTCAAATGCATGGATTGCCTTCTCGAATTCTTGTCCGGTAAGTGCACGTCCGCTTGTCACGATTGAGAACCGATGTACCCCATGTTCCTCGTTAAAACGGCATGCCTCCATAATCTTCTCTTCGTCTAAGAAATCATACACCTCACAATTGGTATGATTGTGTGCCGATTGTGCACAGAACTTGCAATCTTCCGGACATCTTCCGCTCCGGCCATTGATGATCGAGCATAAGTCTACATCCTCGCCGATAAAATATTCCCGGATCTTGTCTGCACCTTCCCGCAACTCATCCAGATCACATGTCAGAAATATAGACAGATCATCGTCCTTTGTGATTCTTCTTCCCTTTATGATTTCCTCTGCCAGTTCCATCATTGTTGCCATTTTTCTCGTCTCCTTTTCTCTTGTATTTTCACTCTTTATCATAGTCATCTAAGAAATGATGCTTCACACCATTCTGCTTGTATGCGATCACCGTACTCAGATTCACATTCTCCACACTCTTGAAGATGTTTCCTTCCACAAATGGATTCGTCTTCGCAAGCTCATGGATCAGTTTCTTCACTTCCAGCCGTTTGGAATTGCTCTGTCCATCCTTATCACACGACGAACATGTATCCGTGAATTTGCAGGCACACTGGATAAAATGCAGATGGTTCGCATCGCGCCAAGCTTTGATATCGTCCTCACGCACGAGATACAGCGGACGAATCAGTTCCATGCCCTCGAAATTCGTGCTATGGAGTTTCGGCATCATCGTCTGCACCTGCGCCCCATATAACATTCCCATAAGGATTGTCTCAATCACGTCATCATAATGATGTCCTAAGGCAATCTTGTTACAGCCAAGTGCCTTCGCCTGACTGTACAGATGGCCGCGCCGCATACGCGCACACAGATAGCAAGGTGATTTCTCCACATGAAAAACCGACTCGAATATGTCCGACTCAAATATCGTGATTGGAATGTTCAGATTCTTCGCATTTGTTTCAATCACCTGCCGGTTTTCAGGACTATACCCCGGATCCATCACCAGAAACTGCACACCAAAAGGAAACTTATTATGCCTTTTCAGCTCCTGGAACAGCTTCGCCATCAACATTGAATCCTTGCCACCAGAGATACATACCGCTATGTTATCTCCCGGTTTCACAAGTTCATATTCATTGATTGCTTTTGTAAACTTGCACCAGATCTTCTTGCGGAACCGCTTCCGTATGCTCTCTTCCACATCCTTTGCAAAATCCGTATCCGGTTGATCTGCCGGTTCCTGCATGGCAAGCATCAGCCACGCCATATAGCCGCCGTCTAAGTTATAGGCTTCCACACCCTGTTCCCGTAACATCAGCACCGCATCCAGACTTGCCTCTCCACGTTTGCAGTAGATCAGTATCTTGCCTGCATCTTTCCACTCATCAATATACGTGGAAAGCTCTGCCTGTGGTACGGAAATCGCATCCGGCAGATGTCCATATGCATACGACATACTGTCCCGGATATCCACAATCGTATATGCCTTATAATCCTTTAATTCTTCTGGTGAAATATCGTACATGTCCTTATCCTCCGAGCTAAAATCCAGGTAACACGCTTCGAATCAAAACTGTTACCCCTTTTATGTCCGTACTTTTTCAGTTATCTGCATCCGCCACCCATAAACGTCAGAAATTCTACCACATCGCCGTCGTGCAATCTGGTATCTGCGAATTGTTCGCGTTCCACAAAATCATCATTCACTGCCACCTTCACATGCTCTGGCGTCTCTAACTGCTCCTGCGCAATCAGTTCTGCAACGGTGATTCCATCAGCAACTGTTTTATTTTTCCCAGATAATTCTATATTCATGCGGGGTTCCTCCCTGTATAAAAATCATAACTGTTTCCTATTACTTTCTTGCAGGTATACATCGTAGCATCTGCCCGCTGGTATACCTTTTCAAATACATGCTCCCTATCTGGCGCACAAAGTACTGCACCCAGACTGACAGAGATAGCATCCCCTTCCATCTGAGGGATTGCAATATTCCGAATCCGTTCAAAAAATGCCTGTATCATCGTTTCCGCCTGCATTTGTTCCGTTATCTCCGGTGCATATACCGCAAACTCGTCTCCACCAAGCCGCATACAGACACCCGCCTGTTCGAAGGTCTGCTTTAATGCATCTGCAACCTGTATCAAAACCTCATCACCAATACTATGTCCATATGTATCATTGATATGCTTAAACTTATCGACATCAAACAACAGGAACATACCATTTTTCTTCGCCTTTAACAACTTTTCAATCTGTGCTTCTCCATATCCGCGATTACAGATCTTTGTCAAAGCATCCATCCGGGACTGTACAAGCAGACGTTGTTCAAACTTTTTATTCTCTGTAATATTCATGACGCTTGTCAGACTGACACGATCTCCATTTGCCAGCGTAATCAGCTTTGTATGACAGAGCACAAACACATGCTCATCGCCGCGCATGACTTCATATTCCCGCACATACGGCTCCACAAGTGTATCGCGTACTGCCAGATACTTTTCCATCGCCTTTTTATCCACAAAATGGGACAGAAAATCCTCATGTGTAAGCTGGTTTTTCTTTGTCTCATCAATTCCAAGCATATCCAACAACGCACGGTTAATCACAAGAATCCGGTTCGTCTTGATTTCGACGGCAATCACACCGCCACTTTGCATCTGAAGCAGTTCTCCATAAATCTCATTCTGATTTGCCAATGCATGTTCGAGGGCTGCCTGATATTCGAGCTCCTTCTTTTTCTCATCATCAATCAACTGCACACCATAAATTACATTATTCAGATCACCATTTTCCAGTCGGTCAACGACGATAAAATTCGCACGGCACCACTTGTCTGTGGAGCTGTAAAACTCATGGCTGATATAGTCACAGTGCTTCATCCGCTCATTTAACGTTGTAAGCTCGGAAAATGCAAGTGTGCCACCCCAATACTGCGCATCTGTCATATGCTCCATCGCGGTACGCATCTGTTCTGAAGCATGCTCCGTCTGCTTGACATATTTTCGCACATCACTGTTACTGTTAAATTCTTTCTGTGTATCCGCCGGAATATTCACCAGATACATGGAAATATATATACGTGCCAGCGCATTGATCACACGCTGTTCCAGTGTGATTCGCTTCTGAATATCGTTTACGATCAGCGAAGCAACAGACCGGAGCAATGACAGTGTATAAGTGTTTTCGTTCGGATTATCCACACCGATAAATCCGATCAGCTTCGTCTCTGAATAAAGCGGTGCCACCATCAGACTCTCTACGCCCTGCATTTTAAGCAGCCGGTACTCCTCAGAGTTTTCATCCAGTTCTCCATCTCTGGAATTTAAGTACACCTCTCCCTGCTCCTCAAATAAAACCAACCACCGGTCGATCGTGGATATCTCAAGGTTCTGCAGCATATCTTTCTCTGGTGTGATTCCAGCCTTACAATATTCATAGGTGTTATCCATATGAATTTCATCTTCTGCAAACTCGAAAATGTACGCACGATCTGCATCGTGAAATTCCGCAATGATTTCCAGCAGATTTTGAATTGCGTGATCCATATCACTTCCCGCACGAAGTGTATGGATACACTGCATCAAAGCCTCATCAAATTGTTCATGCTCCATTTTTTCATCCCCTTTTTATTTACAGTTTCAAATCCCGGTATGTGTTCACAAGCTCTGTGATCATATCGGCATTTTCTGATTCTGCCGCCTCAGAAAGTGCCTGTAAAAACTCCAGATTATCTCCATCATAGCCATAGCTTTTCAGGCGATCCAGATGTGTTCTTACCTGTTCAAAATCCCCTGTCTTGGCAAATTCCGCCATCTTATCAAGCACCGCGATTGAAATTACCATCAGATCCTGTGGTATCTGCATAGCTTCGTCGGATTCTGCCTGGTCAGAATCTTCATCTTCCACGACGGCTTCCTTTTCACTTTGCTGTGCCATCTTTGCCGCATACTCTTCATCCGTCATACCGGATACCTCATCAACAAACCGCTCATAATCCTCCAAGATCAAAAGCAGATATACAAGCTCGTCAATGAATCCTCGCAGATTCTGCCGCAGCTGGTCACGCTTTCCAACATTGATTGACGTCTCCATTCTTGCTGCATATCTTGCAAGCTCATATGCGCCAATGCTATTCGATAACGTACGAATCGAATGAATCTTCGTCTTAAATGCCCGGATATCCCGCGTTGACTTCTCTGCCAGGGTGTTCGCTACATCTTTGTTCTGTGAATAAAATGCCTGTATCAGCTTATTATACACTTCGATACTTCCACCGATACGTTGAATTGCTTCTTCCACATCCAGCGATTCCTGTAGGCGAAGCAGTCCTTCCCGGAACCGTGAGCCCTCGATCAAAAGGCGGATATCATCCGAACGCTCCTGTAACTTATCCTCTGGCAGACAATCCTTTAATATGGCTGCCACCCGTCGTGGTTCGATCGGTTTTACCATACTGTCTGTAAATCCAGCCGATATATGACTGCCACGATTTCCCTCAATAGCATCTGGATCAAGCGCAATAATCGGTAACATCGCATACCTGATATCATCCAGTTCCCGAATTTCCTTCATTGCATCAATACCATTCATGATCGGCATTGACAAATCCATAAAGACAACATCATACTCATGATTCAATACCATATCAATTGCGCTAAGTCCCGATGTCGCAACATCCAGCTTCATATCAAAGGATGTAAGCACTTTGCGGCTAACCTCAATGCTGACCTCATCATCATCGACCAGCAGTGCGGATACCTCCGGCAGCCACAGCTTCTCCGCATCCTCCTTGGATACGGTATCCTCGATCTTCGATACAACCTGTCCACTGCTCAGCTTTACAGCCGGCTTCTGGTTCAATGACAAAACAAAGGTCGAACCAGCGCCATATACACTTTCCACAGATAACTCCGCATCCAGAATATCCGCGTAACCCTTCGCAATTGCAAGTCCAACGCCATGTCCCGGATGGGTACTATTTTTCATGCTGTCTCCACTCTCATACAGATCAAATATATTATCCAGCCGCTCTTCCTGAATTCCAATACCAGTATCTGCAATCGTAAATACAATATTTAACATATCCTGATGTGCATGATCCGTATACCCATAGCTGTCCACAGACAGGGTAATACTTCCCTGCTTCGTATAGCGAATCGCATTGTCCAGCAGACGCACCAGAATATTTCGGATCTTATCAACATCGCCGATCAGATTGTCTGTTACATTTTCACCAAGCTCTACAAAGAACTTTACAGACTTATCCTTATCGGCAAGCTCCTGCAATGCAAGCTCCGACATATCCGCTACCAGATCCGAGATTGCGTAATTACTCTCCTCCAACTCAAAACGTCCAGATTCCAGTTTGGCAAGCAATATAATATCATCGACACTCGCCAGGATATCATTTCCGATATCATAGATACCGCGGATATCCTTTCGATATGGAGAATCCTTATCTACCATATGCAGAAGTTCATCTGCCTTCACCATCATCGCATGAATTGGTGTCTTGATCTCATTACTCATGTTTGCTAAGTAATCGTTCTTCGCGGTACTTGTCTTGACCGCTTCTTCATGCTCTCTCGACAACTGCTCCAACGCAGAGGTCTTGGATTTCAGCATCCGTCTGACACGGATCACCGTGAGGACCAGAAGTAAAAATACAATTACCAGACTGAATATCAGGATAATACGTGCCATCGGACTTTCAAAGACACTCTTCTCCTTTTCAATCACGAACGAAAGTGGCTCTGCACACGCAGTTCCGTCGCCATTATACGCGTTCACAGTAAATGTGTAAACACCACCGTCCAGATTCGTATAAACGGCCTGCAGCACATCGTCACCGTGCAGTTCGGTCGGATTGGACTCAAATCCTTCCAACCGGTACTCCACCTTGATATTCGACCGGTTTGTATAGGAAAATACCGCAAAATCAATTGTCACCTTCGATGCATCACTTTTGATCACAAGACCATCATTCAGATCATCAAATTCATAGGAAGTTCCATCAATATCAATCCGTGTAACCTTAATAATCGGCTGCACTTCGTTGTACCAGATATGTTCCGTATCTAAAACTGAAATGCCCTCATTACAGCAAATATACAGTTTTCCTTTTGTATCAATACATGCATTTCCGGTCGTATTGATCGTCTTCGTCAGACCGTCTCCCGTCGCAAAATACCGCCCGGATATTCCGTTACTTCCAAGCAGCTCATCTTCCGAAGAGCGAAGCACGCCCATCGAACCAATCAGCCAGACAGACCCACGCGCGATCTCGATATCATACACACTGTTTGAATATTCTACATTACTGATCATACGAAACGCTTCGCTATAGAAGCACAAACCACTGTCTGTCCCAATCCAGACACCCTGATCGCCCTGTGCAAAACAGGATACAACATCCGAATTTAAACCATCCTCGGTGCTGTAATGCAGTAAGGTATCCTTTCCAGCTTCCAATTCATAGATTCCTTCACCGTCCGTTCCTGCCAGTATATCGCCCTCCCGTGTCTCAAACAGCGACAATATATTAACCTCGGCAAGTTCCTCCCCGCTATGATAAACCTGTTCCACTTTTCCAGTCTCATCCAGAATTGCAAGTCCTTCTGTCGTAGCAACCGCAAGCCTGCCATCAGACAATGGCAGCGTACAATTCACCGCCATACCCGGCAATCCATCCGATCTTCCGTACACCGTGATCGTTCCGTCTGCCTGATATTTCACAACGCCATATTTTCGATTGGTCGATATCCACAATGTACCAGAATCGTCTGCAGTGATATGCCGTACACTAACATTCTTCAGAAGTTCTGTCAGATCATTGACTTCCTGCTCTTCCTTTGCATTGTAGATATAAAGTCCATCATCCGTTGCAATGTATTTCTTCCCACGATATTCATATACAGCATTTACCATGCTCTCAGCCATGCCACTTGCCATATTGTAATCAGAGAATTTGCTTTTCGTCAAAAGCAGCAGTCCAAGACGAGAAGATGCAATCCAATAATTTCCCTCGTAATCCTGAATCATATCGGAGATATACGTATCAATCTGGCTGTCATTGATGCGTACAAAATTTGACTGCTTATCAAAATATCCATACCCGTTATCTGCACACACCCACAGTCTGCCTTCTGCATCCTGCATGAAATTGTTAATGCCCTCAACACCGGCTGCCAGCGTCCGTTTGCTTGTTGCTGTCCGGTACGCACGGACTTCCCTGCCGCTGCTTCCTACATAGACATAATCCTGACAGGTCTGAATCGTGTTCCATTCTTCTCCCGACTCTTCCTGCTCTGTAATCTCGTGCAGCACACCTTCCTGATTAAATACATAGATTTTTCCACCTGCAGCAAGTCCCCAGATCTCATCGTCTTTTGCAGTCAGCCCACGGAATTCCATACTTGCAAGCACTGCATCCGAATACGCAGCGAGACAATACGCCGACGTATCTGAACGTTTATCCTGATCTGCCTGCGCAACCACAAACAAGCCACTTGTACATGCCACATAGATTGTCCCATCCTGTCCTTCCGTGATTGCAAGAATCGTTTTATTTCCATTGTAATATTCTTCCTGCAGATGATGGGTCTGTCCATCCTCGATATAAAACAATCCATAGTTGTCCGTGCCAATCCACATCCGTCCATCCTGATCCTGCATGATACAATTGATCGAATACAGATCCGTACGATCCGTATCCCACAGGTCAATGCTCTGAAATCCGGAACCATTGGAACGATAAAGTCCGCCATCGGTTCCTGCCCATATATATCCAGACGACGACTGAAACAAGCAATTTACCTCATTGCTGCCGATGCCTGATTTCTGATTATATACAGACTGCATATAACCAGCCAGAAAAGAATCCTTCGCATAGGACATAACCGGATTCCAAAAAGAAAACAGCAGAAAAAGGCATACCATAAGGAATGCCATACTTTCTGCTGCCAATTTATGATTGTTCCACTTATTCTTTATCATATTGGTATCAATCTTTATCTTTCATTTTTTATGCTTCTTTTAAGAAGACTTTATAGCACTTGTACGCCTCGTAAATATCTGCCTTGGATGTGATTTCCCAAGGTGCATGCATATTTAAAACCGCAACTCCACAGTCGATCACTTCCATGCCATACAATGACAGAATGTAGGCAATCGTTCCGCCACCACCGACATCGACCTTTCCAAGTTCTGCCGTCTGGAAGCAGACCTCATTTTTATCCATCATCTTACGAATACGCGCAATGTATTCTGCATTTGCATCGTTACTTCCAGATTTTCCTCTGGAACCGGTAAACTTGCTGAATACAACACCACGTCCAAAATAAGACGCGTTATTTTTCTCAAATGCATTTGCAAATAAAGGATCATACGCTGCATTTACATCGGATGAAAGCATGCTGGAGTTTGCCAGACATCTGCGCAACGATAACTCGCTGAATTCTCCCATTGCATCCATCAGCTCTGCCACGGAATTCTCGAAGAAACGGGACTGCATACCTGTCGCACCGACACTTCCGATCTCCTCTTTGTCTGTAAGCAGACAACAGGTTGTTTTTTCTACTTCCTCCACTTCCAGCATCGCTGCCAGAGATGTATATGCGCAGACACGGTCATCCTGTCCATAAGACATAACCATACTGTGATCCAGACCTGCCTCCCGTGCATGTCCGGCTGGAACAACCTCGATCTCTGCAGACATGAAGTCCTCTTCTGTCATATCATATTTCTCTTTCAGAATCTCAAGGATACCTTCTTTCACTGCATCCTTTTCCTTTCCTTCCAAAGGCTTACTGCCTACGAGGACATCCAGGTTTTCTCCCTCGATTACCTTGTTTGCCTTTTTCTCCATCTGCTCACCAGCCAGATGGATCAACAGATCCGTCACACAGAAGACCGGATCATTCTTATCCTCACCGACATTGACTGTGATCACAGTTCCATCCTTCTTTACAACCACACCATGCAATGCAAGTGGCAATGTTACCCACTGATATTTCTTGATACCACCATAGTAATGTGTATCCAGATATGCAAACTCTTCGCTCTCATACAACGGATTCTGCTTTACGTCCATACGAGGCGAATCAATATGTGCACCTAAGATGTTCATACCCTTTTCAAGCTTCTTCTTTCCGATCTGGAACAGGGCAACTGTCTTGTCCATGCAGACGCTATATACTTTATCACCTGCCTTGAGTGCTTTCTTATCCTTTGTGATATCTGCCAGATTCACATAGCCTTTTTCTTCTGCCTGCTTTACAATCTGCTTTACACACTCACGTTCCGTCTTTCCTTTATCCAGAAACTTCAGATAGTTCTTACAAAGCTTCTCCAGCTCATCTAACTGCTTTTTATTGTACGTTGTCCATGCATTTTTACGTCTCATTGTCATAGCCTCCTGTCAAAAACACTTTACCTTCATTATACCAACTTTGATACAACCTTATGTAAAATTGCAAATGCTTCATCGCATTCTTTCTCTGTAATATTGAGTGGTGGAACCAGACGGATCACATTTGGTCGAACCGCTGTGATCAGAAGGCCTTCGTCGGCAGACTGATACTTCACGTCAGTTGCAATATCCTTGTTGAACTCAACGCCAATCATAAGTCCACGTCCACGTACCTCTTTCACACATGGAAGTTTCAACAGTTCCTCACGGAAATATGCACCGATCTTATCTGCATTTTCCGGAAGCTTCTGATCTATGATCTCTCCGATCTGTGCATAACTTGCCGCACAGGCAACCGGATTTCCTGCATAGGTGCTTCCGTGTGCACCTGGTCCAAATGTAAGCGCCAGCTTCGCACTTGTACACATTGCACCGATCGGCATTCCGCCGCCCATTGCTTTCGCCATGCTGACACAATCCGGCTTCACACCGTATCCCATATATGCCATCAGACTTCCGGTTCTTCCCCAGCCAGTCTGTACCTCATCAAATAACAACAGCATATTACGCTCATCGCACAATTTGCGCAAGCCCTGTAAGAACTCCTTCGTTGCAGGAATCACACCGCCTTCTCCCTGTACCGGCTCTACCATGATTGCAATCGTATCGTCCGTACACGCATCTGCAAATGCCTGTACATTGTTAAACTCTGCATAAGAAAATCCAGGAATCATCGGATCATAGTTTCTCTGGATTGCTGTTCCCGGCTGTCCGGTTGCTGCCAGAGTCGCAAGTGTCCGTCCATGAAAGCTGTTCTTGGCTGTTACAATATGATAACGGTTTGGTCCAAAATTATCTTTTCCATATTTTCTGGCAAGCTTGATCATAACTTCATTTGCCTCTGCCCCGGAATTCTGGAAATAAATCTTCTCCATACCGATAGCATCACAGATACGCTGTGCAAGCATAACCATCGGAATCGTGTAACAATAGTTGGACGCATGCATCATCTGCTGGCACTGCTCCATGATTGCTTCCACAACCTTCTTATTGCAATGTCCGGCTGAATTAACCGCAATACCCGCCATAAAATCGAGATACCGTTTTCCAGTCTCATCGATGACATAGTCATCCTCGCCTTTTTCTGCAATGAAATCAAAACGCTGAAATGTCTCATAGAAGTATTTGTTATACATCTCTTTGATTTCTTCTTTTGTCTTTCCGGTACTCTTCAAATCCATCTCTCTCACCTCATATGCTATAAATTTCAGATGCCGACAGGAAACCTGCCGGCATAATATTACTTATTTGTTCCGTATATCTGGCTTGCCACCAGACTGTCCAGAATTCCTACTAACTGACCGATTTCCGGTTTGCTGATCTGTGCATCTGCGCCAAGCAGATCACCCTTCCGCTTCATATCATCGTTAATCAAAGACGAGAATATCACAATCGGAATCTGCTTTAATCCTTCTGTCTCACGAATCTTCTTGATCAGATGATGTCCATCCATCTGCGGCATCTCAATATCTGTAATCAGACACTTCGCGCCATATTCTACACCATTATTCTTCTTCAGTTCACACAGATAATCCCATGCTTCCTGTCCGTTGTTCTTGATTGTAAGCTTTGTATAACCGGCTCTGTGCAGTGCATCCTCAATCAGCTTACAGAGCATCATAGAATCCTCTGCAACCAGAATTGGAATGCTGTTACGCTCACGATCTTCCAACTCTGTCACCTGAGAAATCTTCAAACTTGTTTCCGGACAGATACCCTCCACAATCCGCTCAAAATCAAGAATGATCAACAGATTATCCGCATTCTTAATAATACCTGTCGCGATTCCAGTTCCCGGGCCACTGACCGTTGCATCTGGCTTCACAACATCCTTCCATGATACACGGTTGATACCAAGCACTGCCTGTACATCAAATGCAATATTTAAGTTGTTAAAGTTCGTCACAATCAAAAAGTTATTCTGCTTATCCGGATTCGGGAATCCCAGCGTCTGGAACAGATCAATAACTGTAATGATATCCCCACGTGGCATGAAGATTCCTTCAATACATGGGTGTGAATTTGGAACCGGTGTAATCTCCTGATATGGAAGAATCTCCCGCACCTTTTCTACATTGATTCCATAATGATTGCCATTTATGATGAACTCAAGAACCTCAAGTTCGTTTGTACCGCTCTCCAATAAAATATTTGAATCCATATGTACCCTCCTTTATGCAAGCCCTCTATGTAAGACCACTCTTACTGTTCAAGCTGTAACACAGCACTCGTTCCGCCATATTTTACCTGTAATTTCAAGTCCGTCCATTTGTTTGCCACGGAATCAGAAACCGTATACAAAAGCACCGTTTCTTCCCGGCTGCTCGCCTGAATCGTCTTGTCATAAGTATACAGATCGTCTGCTAAGATCGTCAGCATCTGCTTGGTTGTCCGGCTGTTATCCACGACAATATTATAATTGACATCTTTATTATACAGATCAACAGCCTGATCTTCGTTTGTCTTGTTTTCTACCTCGAACTTCAATACTAACAGTTTATACCCTTCCGGTGCCTGCACCTCGATATACATACCATCCTGATCATACGATGGATAACTGTCCACCACCATGTAATATGCATACCGGACAGAGATGCGGCTCTCCCCGACAAATGCAGCGATATCAAAATCCGAATCCACAGTTGCTCCGATGTCTTCCTTAACTGCTTCGTCTGTCACCGGCTGTGCCTGCGTCGTCTGACCATCCGCAGGTGCATCCTGCTCTGTAGTTGCAGCCTCCGTTGTCGTCACCACCTCTGTAGTTGCTTCTGTCGTCGCATCGGTCTCGGTCATAGTCTCCGTCGTATCCTCCAGTTCATCTGGATTGTAACGGGTATCATAATTCCGGTCATATTTCAGCAACAGCTCTGCCGCATATTCTGCGATCAGATGATTCTCTTCATCGGTCAGGTCAATCACCTGTCCGCAACCAGTTGTCACAAATATGCCGCATGCGATCAGCCCTGCCAGTAGCCGCCGTTTCCATATTTTTTTATTTGCGTGTTTTGCTTCCTGCTTTTTTCTCATACTCTATCTTCTCATGTCATATGCATTGCCTATTTCTTTACCCACAAGGATAAAATAATTTTACCACTTATTTTACTTATCGGCAAGCACATTAGCATCCAAATCAAAGTAAAAAAGCACTCCGTCTGCTACATTCTCCACGCCATATTTCTTTCCATGTGCTTCCATCGTCGCCGCAACAATGGAAAGACCGATTCCATTACCACCGTACTCTCTTGTCCGTGCCTTATCTGCCTTATAGAATTTCTCAAACACACGTCCAATATCTTCCTCGGCGATCCAGTCACCCTGATTGTAAACGCAGACACGGATATCGTTGCCCATCGGTTTAAATGAAATACGGATCACACCATCTTTTCGTACATAATGGATTGCATTTGTCAGATAGTTCGTAAAGACTTCCTCAATCATATACTCATCTGCCCATACATACACAGGTGGTTCTTCCTCGAATATAATCTCCGCACCCTTTTCCTCTGCCAGAATCTTGGTGGATGCCAGAATCGAATTCACAAAACCAACCAGTTCAAACCGCTCGATATTCAGCTTCGTATCGCCAAATTCAATCTCATTTAACGTAAGCAGACGCTTGACCATTGTGTTCATCTTATGTGACTCATCAATGATAACATCCGTATAGAAATCACGGCTTTCCTTGTCGTCACACATATCATCTTTCAAACCTTCTGCATAGCCCTGGATCAGAGCGATTGGCGTCTTTAATTCATGCGATACATGTGACAGAAATTCCTTCCGCATATCGTCGATCTTACGACGTTCTGCAATATCCCGCTGCAACTCGATATTGGCTGCTTTCAGTTCCGAGATTGTCTGTTCCAGCTTCTCGGACATCTCATTCATACTGTTGCCAAGTTCTCCGATCTCATCATTACTTGTAACCGGAATCTTTACGTCAAAATCAAGTTCACTCATCCTTTTTGCAGCCTTGGACATCCGCTTGATCGGTGCCGCGAAAATATTGCTGAACAACAGCATAAAGGATGTTCCAAATACCATAAGCCCGATACAGATATAGATAAACAAATGCGTCATAACCTGCATAACCGATTCGACACGTGCAATCGGTGTACGCAGCAAAACCTCATATCCATTGTTCAGTCTTCCAATCAGATCATAATAATCCGCATTCGTTATTGTATCATGGTTTCTTCGGATGATATATTCACCCGTGCCAAACTGACTTTCGTTATCCTCACTGCGGATGCTGTTCATAAGACTGCGCATACCCTCCATCATCTGACCTTCGTCGTTGATAGATGTATATAATTTTCCATTATCTGAATCCACGATCATCACAACTGCATCCTGCGGATTTTTAATCTGTCCAAACAGATCACCATTTTCAAACAAATCTCCGCTCTCATCCTGAAACAGCTCATTGCAGGAATTGTACGTTGTGATCAAGTTGTTTTTTATGCTGTAACGAAATACTCCTCCAAGTACATAACTGCAAAGCAGCCAGGATGCCGCAATTATAAATACTGAGAAAAAAACAACCATCATGGATATCTTGACCCGAATTGAGTTTCGGGTCTTAGCCTTCGAACTTATAACCCATACCCCAGATTGTCTTGATATAGTCACCCTTGCTTCCAAGCTTACTACGAAGCTTCTTCACATGGGTATCGATTGTCCTGGCGTCTCCAAAATAATCGTAGTTCCAGACATTGTTCAGGATTTTTTCTCTGGACAAAGCTACGCCACGATTCTGTAAGAAATAATTTAACAGTTCAAATTCCTTATAGGAAAGTTCGATTGGTTCCCCATCCACCTTTACCTGATGGGCTGCAATATCCATCTCGATTCCATCTACGCTGATCACATTTGAATCTGCATCTGCCTGCGTTCTGCGAAGCACTGCCTCTACTCTTGCCACCAGAATCCGGGGTGAAAACGGCTTCGTAATATATTCGTCAATTCCAAGATCGAATCCACGCAGCTCATCTCTCTCATCACTTTTTGCCGTCAGCATGATAATCGGCACATCGGACATTTTCCGTACTTCCTCCGCAACACCATATCCATCCAGCTTCGGCATCATAACATCCAAAATAATCAATGAGATGTCCTTGTCCGACATAAATACATCGACCGCTTCTTCACCGTCCGCAGCCTCCACAACCGAATATCCGTCTTTCACAAGGAAATCACGAACCAGTTTCCGCATACGACTCTCATCATCCACGACCAGTACTTTTAAATCATTCATCCCAGTTCCTCCTAACTACCATTTTCTATCATTTATTGTACCCGATTATAGCATGTATTTTTGTCAATTTTGTGTCTTTGCGTCATTGTTTTTTTCTGCCTGTTCACTCAGCTCTTCTTCCCACTCCTGCAATTCCTTCTCGCGTGCATCCAACTGTTCCTCCCAGTATGCGTATTTATCCTGCACTTTCTGTTCAGCATGAAAGTATCCAACATTTTTATTTGTCACTGCAATAAATATCATACCAATCACAGCCACCGCAAGTGCGACAACCGCGATTGTCAGCCGGATACGAAGCAAATTCAAACGTTCCACTTCCTTCTCCGTCTGTTCCTGTTTCTCACACAGCCGCTCATATTTCCTGCGCAAATGTGCATCTGTGTGCGTCTCTGATACCTTTTTATTTGTCTGTGACTGCGGCATTGTATAAGCATCAATCTGGTAACCATTTTTCACCAGATAATCGCGCAGCTCCGCCAGAAATCCAAATCCCACATCTGTCCGAAAATAGATTTTCTCTGTCAGCTTCTGATAGAGGTGATACAGTCCAGCGACATCCTCCGGGTTCATATTCTTCTTTAACTGTGTGATATATGCCTGTTCTTTCTTTTCACGTTCTGTCTGTTCCATACGCAAATTCCTCATATAACGCAGGAAAGCTGCCGGATGTTTCACCGACAGCTTTCTTACCATTACTGATTTACTACAATTCCCTGCTCATTCGCAATTGCCTGAAGTTTTGTCTGGTAGTCACTCCGAAGTGTAGCTGCCTCTGCAATCAAGCTGTCTGCCTGTGTCAGATAGTCTGCATTTTCTCCATCAATCGCTGAGACAACCATCTTCATGGCTTCGCATTCTTTCTGTACGCTCTGCAGATAGGAATCCTTTAACGCTTTTACCTCATCTGTTGCAACCTCGATATTAGAAATCGTTGTGATACAATTCTCCATTGCTGGAATTGCGGTATCCTGCAAAGATGTCTTAAATGCATCAAGATCCTGATCACTGCTTCCTGCAAAATATGCATTGTAAATGCCAATCGCATTGTCATGATCTGCCTTTGCTGCTGGAAGCTCTTCATTTACGAATTCCACAACATCATCTTTTACCGAAACGGCTGCATCCGCGGATTTCTTTCCACAGCCTGCAAACAGACTGGCAAGTGCCAGTGTAACAACTGCAATATATACTCTTTTTTTCATGGTTTTTCTCTCCCGTTTTTCTTTCGATATTATAAAAATTATATACCATATTTCTCTGCAAGACAAGCAGTAGTTATTCATTTGTCTGCATTTTTGCACGTTGCTCCCGACGGAGCCGCTTTCGTTCTTTTTCTTCTTTTTTTCGTCTGCGTTTTTCCAGCTCTTCCCGGTGTGCCTCCACATAGATCTCATACAGATCCGGGCGCCGTTCCTGTGTCCGCTGCATCGACTGTTCATACCGCCACTCTTCGATGTTCTTATGATGTCCGGAAAGCAGCACCTCTGGTACTTTCTTCCCCATAAATTCTTCTGGACGGGTATACTGCGGATATTCCAGCAAGCCATCATAGAAGCTTTCATATACCGCACTTTCATCGCTGCCAAGCACGCCCGGCACAAGACGGCTTGTTGCATCCACAATCATCATCGCCGGAAGTTCGCCACCCGTCAATACAAAATCGCCAATCGACACATAATCGGTCACAATCATCTCCAGCACACGCTCATCAATGCCCTCATAATGTCCACACAAAAGCACAAGATCTTCTTCTTTCGCATACTCTTCTGCCATGCACTGTTTAAACGGCTGTCCCTGCGGTGTCATATAAAGCACACGTACTTTTTTCGCCTGTGCCGATGTCCCTTTCTTTTCCTTACGTACTGCAATCTGCGCAAGCACATGCTGGTACGCATCATACACCGGTCCCGGCTGCATCAGCATACCTGCACCGCCACCATAGGTATAATCATCAACGTGCCCATACCGATTACCTGCAAAATCACGGATATTCACAGCATCTACACCAATTAGTCCTTTTTCAATTGCCTTTCCGGTAATGCTCTCATTTAATCCTCCAAGCACCATCTCCGGAAATAATGTCATAATATGAAAATACATATCTGCCTCCGATATCGTTAGTCCAGCAGTCCATTCATCATGTGAACAACAATCTTTTTTTCTTCTGCATTGATATCCAACACGCAATCCTTAATGACCGGAAGCAACACTTCCTTGCCATTCTCCATCTTCACGACAAACACATCGTTCGCCCCTGTCTGCATCACATCCACAAGTGTCCCAAGCTTTTTGCCGTTATCCTCGAACACCTCTGCGTCGATCACATCTGCAATATAAAACTCATCTTCCTCGAGTGGAACTGCATCTTCCCGTGTTACATACAGTTCACAGCCCTTGTATTTTTCTATCTCATTTATATCATTAAATTCCGAAAAAGAAAGAATCACCATGTTCTTAAAGAACTTGCATGATTTTTTCTCCACTGGTACATCGCCACTTTTTGTACGAATAAAGCATTTTTTCAGCTTCTTGAATCGTGCCGGATCATCGGTCGTCGGGAATACCTTGACCTCACCCTTTAATCCATGTGTCGACGTGATAACGCCAATTCGAAACATATCTTCGTTCATTCATTCCTCCGATAAAAGAATTCCCGATGCCATATGGCACCGGGAATCTAAGAATTATTTGATGTCTACAATTACCTTTTTATCACCCTTTGATGCAGCCGCCTTCACCACAGTACGAATGGATTTGGCAATTCGGCCCTGTTTGCCGATCACCTTACCCATATCATCTCCTGCAACGTTCAGTTCGATTGTTATGGTATCTCCATCGATTGTCTCTTTTACAACAACTTCATCCGGATAATCAACGAGGGATTTTGCAATCAGTTCTACTAATTCCTTCATAACCTGCACCTCCCTTGCACATCAGTCTTACTTCTCGATGCCTGCCTGCTTCAAAAGCTTTGCAACAGTATCTGTAGGCTGAGCACCATCAGCAAGCCACTTCTTAGCTGCATCAGAGTCGATCTTTACAGATGCTGGCTCCTGATTTGGATCATATGTTCCGATCTCATCGATGAATCTACCATCTCTTGGTGATCTGGAATCAGCTACTACAACTCTATAAAAAGGATGCTTCTTATATCCCATTCTTCTTAATCTGATTTTAACTGCCATGTTAAATTTCACCTCCTTAAAATTCTTTCGTCTATATATAATAGTTATACTATTATCAAAAATTAAAATCCAAACGGAAGCTTGAATCCGCCGCGGCGCTTCCCACCCATCATACCGGACATCTGCTTCATCATTTTTCTGGACTGTTCAAACTGCTTAATCAGCTTATTTACTTCGCTGATTGGAACGCCTGCACCATCTGCAATACGCTTCTTGCGGCTCGGATTGATGATCTCCGGATGCGAACGTTCCTGCTTCGTCATCGACAAAATGATTGCCTTCGGCATATTCATCGCATTGTCGTCAATCTCCAGATTCTGGAGTTGTTTTTTATTTCCAAATCCAGGCAGCATCTTCAAAATATCATTCATGCCACCCATCTTTTCCATCTGTTCCATCTGATCAAGAAAATCATTGAAATCGAAAGAAGCCTTCTTAAACTTCTCTTCCATCTCCTTTGCCTTTTCCTCATCGATTGCTGACTGTGCTTTCTCGATCAGACTCTCCACATCGCCCATGCCGAGGATTCGGCTCGCCATACGATCCGGATAGAACTGCTCCAGATCCGTGAGCTTCTCTCCCATTCCGGCATACAGGATTGGTTTTCCTGTCACCGCTTTGATGGAAAGTGCGGCACCGCCACGGGTATCACCATCGAGCTTCGTCAAAATCACGCCATCAATGCCAATCTTATCATTAAATGATGTCGCTACATTGACTGCATCCTGACCAGTCATCGCATCGACAGTCAGAATTGTGTATGTCACATTCAGATTTTCCTTGATCTCTGCCAGCTCGTTCATCATGTCTTCATCGACATGCAGACGACCTGCAGTATCCAAAAATACTAAATTGATATCATTCTTTGCGGCATGCTCAATCGCTGCTTTCGCAATATTTACCGGTTTATGTCCATCTCCCATCGAAAATACAGGAACTCCGACTTTTTCACCGTTAATCTCCAACTGCTTGATTGCCGCCGGACGATAAACGTCACATGCAACAAGCAACGGCTTTTTACCCTTGTTTTTAAACTTGCCTGCAAGCTTTGCAACAGTCGTTGTCTTACCTGCACCCTGCAGACCACACATCATCACAATCGTGATTTCATTGGATGGCAGAAGCTTCAGCTCGGTTGTCTCTGAGCCCATCAACTTGTCCATCTCTTCTTTTACGATCTTGATTACCATCTGTCCGGGATTTAATCCTTTCAAGACTTCCTCTCCAACCGCACGTTCACTAACCGAATTGATAAACTGTTTTACGACCTTGAAGTTTACATCCGCCTCCAACAGCGCACGCTTTACTTCTTTCATCGCTTCCTTTACATCCGCTTCCGTAATCGTTCCTTTGCTTCTCAACTTCCGGAACACGTTTTGCAATTTGTCTGTTAAACTGTCAAACGCCATGCGTCTCCTCCCAAACAAAACCAAACATCGAACTTTTAAAAATCATCCAGCAGCCCGGTCAGATTCGTGTCAATATCCGCAAACGCTCCATCCAGCGTCGGATTTTCATTGCGTTCCCGCAATGCCTGAATCTCAGTCTGTATCGTGGCTACCTTCTCTCTGGCATTCTCAAATTTTTCTACTAATTTCAGTTTTTTCTCAAAGTCCTCCAGCTTCTTGTCACAGCGCTTCATCATATCAAACACGCCTTGTCTGGAGATTCCATATTCCCTTGCCAGTTCCGAATAGGACAGGTCATTCATCACAACATCTTCGTATATACTTTTCTGTGTCTGCGTCAACAGCTCTCCATAAAAATCATAGAGCAATGACTGACGTACAAACTTCTCCATCTGAATCACCTGTAAAGTATTTTTCATTTACAAACCTTTTGCATCATACATGCTTTTTCTCTGCTTGTCAAGTGTTTTTTCTTAACATGTATAATTTTTTATTTACATAATTCTCCACGCTTTTTCATATATTATATGGACGAAAAATCAAGGTATCTCGTATGGATCAATATTCTAGTGATACAGGAAATTTAAATGTCATAGTCACAGGCACAGACAGTTACTCTCCGCTTTCTTCTGCTACTATTGAAATCGCAAACACAGGAGAGCCAAACCGGATCTTAGAATCCGTCAACACAGACCGAAACGGACAGACCGGAAATATCGAGCTTTCCGCACCACCGCGTGAATACAGCATGGAGCCAACTGACAACCAGCCCTATTCTGAATACAATGTAAAGATCTCCGCTCCCGGCTATCAGGAAGGGCTTGTCTCGGGCGTCCAGATATTCTCTGGCGAAAACGGATTGCAGTCCATCGTATTGCAGCCATCCGAGCAGACACCCGACTATGTCTATAACCCAATCGTCATCGGCGGACACACGCTCTGGGAATACTATCCACCGAAAATCGCCGAGCCGGAGATCAAGCCTTTATCCGAAAGTGGCGAGATCGTCCTCTCACGCGTCGTCGTACCAGAAACGATTGTCGTACACGACGGTGTCCCCGGCGACTCCACTGCTACCGATTATTATGTCCCATACATCGACTACATCAAAAATGTCGCCTGCTGCGAGATCTACTCCACCTGGCCAGAAAGCACAATCGAAGCCAATATTCTGGCAATCATGTCCTTCACTTTAAACCGGGTATATACAGAATGGTACCGGAACAAGGGCTATAATTTCACAATTACATCCTCCACCGCTTACGATCACAAATGGATCTACGGCAAGACCATTTACGAGAATATCTCGCAGATTGCCGACCGGCTCTACAACCGCTATCTCGCCCGTCCAAATGTCAAGCAGCCGATTCTCACACAATACTGCGATGGCAAGCGCGTCTCCTGTCCAAACTGGATGACACAGTGGGGTTCTAAAGCACTCGGGGATGATGGTTTCTCTGCCATAGATATCATCCACTACTATTACGGATCCGATATGTATGTAAATGAAGCAGAAATTGTCTCCGGAATCCCGTCCTCTTATCCGGGCTATGATCTGACAATTGGAAGTTCCGGCGAACCGGTCATCACGATTCAGGAGCAGTTAAACCGTATTGCGCAGAATTACCCGGCGATTCCGACTGTCACAGTCGATGGTATCTATGGTTCCGCAACCGCAGAATCCGTGCGTGCCTTTCAGTCTATTTTTAACCTTCCGGTAAGTGGAATCGTCGATTTTCCAACGTGGTATAAGATCTCCCAGATCTATGTCGGTGTCTCAAAAATCGGAGAAAATATACGGTGAATTTTCTGTGTATTGTGCTACTTTGCTTGCATAAATCCCGTATACCATTTATAATATCAGTATGTCATAAAACGCACAGGAGGGGTACTATTTATGGAAAACACAAATACATTCAAGGTACAGTCTACATCCAGCAACTTAATCTCACTGAATGTAACACCTGGTCACTACGCAACATCTTCTTCTCATATCAACTACTATATTGATATGACAAGTCTGAAGAGCCGTCGAAGCGAAGCACATGCCGCTGCCAAAGTGCTGGCTGCCCGCTACGCTGCTACAACGATCATTGATACGATCGTCTGTCTGGACGGTACAAATGTGATCGGTGCTTATCTTGCAGACGAACTTCTTAACACAGGTATCTTATCTGCGAACCTGCACAATACTGCATACATCATTTCCCCGGAGCAGCACTCTGGCGGACAGCTTATATTCCGTGAGAATTATCTTTCCATGATCAAAGGCAAGCATGTCCTTGTATTGTTAGCAACTGCTACAACCGGAAAGACCTTGCAGACCGCACTCGAGTGTATCGAATATTACGGTGGTGAAGTGGTCGGTGTATCTTCGATCTTCTCCGCAGCCGATGAAATTCACGACGAGCAGATCAACACCATCTTCCGTACCGAGGATATCCCGAATTACGAAACACACTCTGCTGCTGACTGCCCACTCTGCAAAGCCGGCATACCAATCAAGGGAATCATCAACAGCCACGGATATTCTTCCCTGTAAGTGTTGATTTTCCTAATTCTAAAGTAATAAAAACTCCCTATTCAGAATATATTATACTAATTCTGAACAGGGAGTTTTTTATTATGTCATCCAAAACGAAAATTATCGTCTTAAAATCAAAAGAACTCATCTACACTGGCATATTTATCGTCCTCGGCATCCTGTTGATCCTGCTGCTCTGGTATATGTTCTCGCCAAAGGAGGACGAAAAGGATACCACAGATACAAGCATCTCAACGGAAACATTTGCCACATACCAGCCAGGTGTCTATACCTCGCAGTTAAATCTTGGTGGCACCACACTGGAATTACAGACGACCATCGACAAACATGCAGTCACACACATCGAAGTATCAAACACAAACGAAACCGTCACAGCCATGTATCCGCTTTTAACACCTTCCGTGGATGCCATCAATGAGCAGCTACAGATCACCGGTGATCTGGATTCTGTTACATATGCAAGCGACAACCAGTACACCACACTGCTCATACTGGAAGCCGCCCGCCAGGCAGCACAATCTGCCCGGATTGATACAAACTAACCACTTATGCGTGTTTCTTTACGATTACGCCACCCGTCTTATAGATGCTTTCTGCCGGTACAAATCCACGTACCGGGGAAAGCGGATAGACATTACTGTTTGAGCCAATAACTGTACCAGGATTTAATACAGAATTACAACCAACCTCTACATGATTTCCAAGCATTGCTCCAAATTTCTTCAAACCAGTTTCCAGATCAAACTTCTCATTTGTCTCTGGATCCATTCCTTTCACATGGACAAGTGTCTTATCACTCTTTACATTCGATGTGATCGAGCCAGCACCCATATGCGACTTAAATCCCAAGATAGAATCGCCAACATAGTTATAATGTGGCACCTGCACATTATCAAAGATGATCACGTTTTTCAGCTCTGTGGAATTACCGATCACACAGCCTTTTCCAACCAGAGCATTTCCGCGGACAAACGCACACTGGCGCACTTCTGTCTCGGCGCCGATGATTGCCGGTCCTGCCAGATATGCTGATGCAAATACCTTCGCTGTCTTATGCACCCAGACATGCTCCGCTACTTCGGTATACTCTTCCTTCGGAAGAGACTCCCCAAGCTTAACAATAAATTCTCCAATATGTGGAAGCACCTCCCACGGATAGGTATACTGCTCCATCAAAGGTTTTGCCTCCGTATGGGAAAGATCATATAATTCCTTGATTGTTACTGCATTTACACTTTTCATTTTCTATCCTCCATCCATCTATTGAACCATACGCATGAAACTTATTTCATGCATATGAAACATCTGATTCTGCTCATTTTTCAATATATCTACGATTTCTTTGCAGCCTTCTTCGCTCCCGCCTTCTCATAAAATGGCTTCGTCCGGTCAAACAATCGCGTGATCTGATTCTGATTTCGTATCTGCTTCACGGCATTCGTGTTATCACAGACAAATTTATTCATCTTGGCTGTATATTCATCCTTCGAAATCGTTCCCTCCGCAACACCGGAAAGCCCTTTCTCCCACGATGCCGTCATTTCCGCCCAAAGCAAACTCTGAATGGAATTTAAGCATACATCGTAGATGATCTCTCCAAGAAACGTCGGTGTCACGATCTGTGTTTTCTTATTTAACGCAATGTATTTGTTCGTCACAAGCTTCGTGATGATACTGTCACGTGTCGCACTCGTTCCAATACCGCTGCCCTTGATCTGACTTCGAAGCTCTTCATCCTCGATGAGCTGTCCGGCATTTTCCATCGCCAGAATCAATGTACCCGAAGAATATCGCTTCGGTGGAGATGTCTCTCCTTCCTTGATATTGAATGTCTGTACTGGAATCGCATCACCTTTCTTCAAAGATGCAAACTTCGCCAACTCCTCATCCGTCAGCTTCTGTTCTTCCTGTTTTTTGTCAGACGAAAGTCCTGCTATCGTCAGATACCCTGGATTTTTCAGTCGTTTGAAATTTGCAAAAAAGCTTTCGGTTCCATTTTCTTTTTCGCCAACCACCGTATGAATCTGTCTTGACAACACAAGGCTTACTTTCTCATACTCTGCTGCCGGAAAGAAAATGCTCAAAAACCGCCGTGCAATAATGTCATACACCTTCCGCTGAATATCATTTAACCCATTCAGATTCCCAAGTCCCTGTCCGGTCGGAATGATCGCATAGTGGTCGGTAATCTGTTTATCATTGACATATTTGGATTTGGCAACACCCTTGTATCCGCCCTGTTGCATAATATACTGCGCATACTGTGCAAGCGGTTCGTATTTCTGCAAGCCACCGATATTTTTCCCGATTTCTTTCGCAACGGCTGTGGAAAGCACACGGGCATCCGTTCTTGGATATGTTACCAGCTTTCGCTCATAGAGTGTCTGCACGGTATTCAACGTATCGGTCGGACTAATCTTAAACAACCGTGAACAGTCATTTTGCAGCTCCGCTAAGTTATATAACATCGGTGGTGCTTTCTTCTCTGTCTTTTTCTCTACCTTCTGCACGATCAGTTCAATCGGTGCATCCGCAGACAATTCAGTAATCAACTGCTTAGCACTCTCTTCTTTTTTGAAACCATTTTCCTTATACAGAAGAGGAGAATCCAGATAGGCAGAATCCTTCGTCGTCTTCCACTCTGCTTCAAATCCTTCTGTGCTGGCAAGCACCCGGTAAAATGGTGTCGGCACGAACTGACGGATCTCCCGTTCCCGCTTCACAATCATGCCAAGTACACATGTCATGACACGTCCAACTGCGATCACGCATCGATCCATGCCGAGATAATTCCGGACTGTGTAGCTATATTTCAGCGATAATGCACGGGAAAAATTGATTCCCATCAGATAATCTTCCTGCGCACGCAGATATGCCGCATCACTCAGGTTATCATAGGCAGAAAGCTCTTTCGCCTCCCGGATACCTCGCATGATTTCTTCCTCGGTCTGCGAATCAATCCACACTCGTCGCCGGTCTTTTTTACTTTTGTCCACGCCTGCCATCTGCTCGACAAGACGGTAGATATATTCTCCTTCTCGTCCCGAGTCAGTGCAGACATAGATGCGTCCAACATCCTCACGATTCAGCAGCTTGCTTACGATCTGAAACTGTTTGCTTGACGCATCAATAATCTCATATTTATATTCCTCCGGTATAAATGGAATCGTATCAAAGCTCCACTTCTTCAAGGCTGGATCATAGACCTCCGGATAGCTCATCGTGATCAGATGTCCGACACACCATGTCACGATCGTATCCTCGTTCTCTAAGTATCCGTCCCTTGCACCGGCAGTTGCAGCCCCCTTCATGCCGAGCGCTTTTGCAAACTCACGGGCAACGCTGGGTTTCTCTGCTATGTACAAATTCTTCACTTAAAACTCTCCTTATTTGATTGCATTCACTAAGGCTTCCATCGCTGGGTAATCAGATTCCTTCATCGTAGACATGATCGTAACGGTTGGCTCCACAATCGTGACATCCTTCATCGTAGAAAGAATCGTCTTCATCGTGCGGGCGGCACATGGTGCCCAGCTGCCATTCTCCAGGATACCAACGGTACGCTTCTGGTACGCCTTTGACTGCAGATGATTCAGGAAATCCTGCATGCATGGAAATACCCCACCATCATAGCTTGCGGCACAGAGCACCATCCGGTCATAGCGGAATGCATCCTCGATTACCTCAGCCATATCTTCTCTCGCCAGATCACTGACAACGACCTTCTCTACGCCCTCTGCGCGAAGCATGTCTGCAAGCTTTTTAGCTGCCTTCGCCGTATTGCCATGGATCGATGCATACGCAACAAGCACGCCTTCATTCTCCGGCTCATACTTGCTCCATGTATCGTAAAGTCCAATATAGTATCCGAGATTTTCCTTCAATACCGGACCGTGCAATGGACAGATTGTCTCGATATCAAGTCCTGCTGCCTTCTTCAGAAGTGTCTGCACCGGCATGCCATATTTACCGACGATATTAAAATAATACCGTCTTGCCTCACATGCCCAGTCCTCATTTTCTGTGAGGGAAAGCGCGCCGAACTTGCCAAATCCATCTGCTGAGAACAGCACCTTCTCGCTCTTCTCATAGGTCACCATGACCTCCGGCCAGTGTACCATCGGTGCCATATAGAACACCAATGTATGGGTTCCAAGCGATAACTCTTCGCCTTCTTTGACTGCAATCTTCTCCTGCGCGTCTAATTTATCCTCGAAGAACTGTGGCAGCATCGCGATTGCCTTTGCACTTGCAACCAGCTTCACCTCTGGAAAAAGCTCCACCATTCTTCCGATACTTCCTGCATGATCCGGCTCCAAATGCGAGATAATCAGATACTCCGGCTTTTTTCCGTTCAATGTCTGAAGCAGCTTATCCTCCCAGCCTTCCATGCCCCTGGCATCAACCGTATCCATAACTGCAATCTTCTCATCCAGAATCACATATGAATTGTACGATACACCTTCTGGTACTACATACTGACTCTCAAATAAGTCAATATCCTTATCATCCACTCCAATATAACGAATTGCATCTGAAATAGTTACCTGCATGTTTTTATCCTCCTGATTATTGTATTCTCCTATATTTTATCGTTCCATAGCATACCAATTACTTTCCTGCGTTTATTCGTACAACACAGTAACTTTATCCGCTACCCTATTCTAACAGATTCCGCTCTATATATCCAATATAATTTCGTGTATAATCCTCAATCAGATAATCGCACACTCCTGTATTCTGAAGCAGCTTTTTATCGGAATCGCCGTAGATTCCTACAATACAAGCTGCGTTCGCAGCAACGGCGGCTTTCACACCGGATGGGCTGTCTTCGATCACCATCGTCTCAGATGGCTCCGCCCCGATGCGCTCCATCGCACGAATATACATATCCGGTGCTGGTTTCGCCCGCATCGTTCCATCATCATAGGCAAGCTTTGATTTGTCAAACCATTTTGCAAGTGCAAACCGTTCAAAATAAAAGTCGACATTGGATAGACCAGATGCCGTTGCGATATTGCATTTTATATTTCTTCGCTGCAACTCATCCAGAAATTCTGGTAACCCCTTCACCAGCCTGCAGGCGTCCTGATCTTCCTGATACATGCTTCTGTATAGAACCTCTTTCTCTTCGGTCAACTGCATGATCTTCTCCTCGGACAAAGCACCCTTCCCAAGCAGCCACTCGAAAATATCCCGGTTCGTATGTCCGAGTATCTGATGCTGGAATTCTTCTTTGGTAAGTTCCCTGCCAGCCAGCTTACTCACATATGTCCGCCATGCAATATCATGATATTTGCCATCAAAAATCATCGTGCCATTACAATCAAATATAATGTTCCTTATTTTCATGTCTCATCCTCTTCTTATCTTTATATATGTACATCTGAGTGGATATACAGAATCCACTCTGAAATTCGCTTAAAATTTCCGGGATGGGTTTTTCCGCTTACTTTCCACGTCCTACGCCCACGTTGTGGGCATTTTCATAATTATACTCCATTCTACGCCCATTTGCCATCGCCCCAAACAGAAAAACTCATCTCGATAAACCAAATTTCCAATTCAAATCTAAAAAATTCACTTTCAATACTGAAAACATTCCACATAATATCTCCTATTACGTAAAAAAGGGGCTGCCAAAGCAGCCCCTGGGGGAAAATATATAAACCAAATGGTCTATAGCATATTCTACTGTTCAAACAACAGCTCTTCATATGTAGGGAATGGCCATGCCTTTGCATCTACGATCTTCTCAAGCTCATCCGCCGGCTTACGAACCGTATCGAAGAAAGCAAATACCACATCATGGTAATACTTTGCCCATGCCTTTGGATCCTCTTCCTTCTCGGCAGCCTTAGCCACAATATCCTCAAGCTCTGCAGTTGCCTTCTTAAGTTCCGCAAGCTTTGTATCGATGGTAGAAAGAATCTCCATCTGTGTATCTGCGCTGATACCAAGCTCCTTCAAATCCTTCACAGAAGCAGCCAGAGTACCCTCATACTTCATAACAGCCGGAATAATCTGCTTCGTGGACATCTCGATCATTGTCTTAGCCTCGATATTGATCTGCTTTGCGTAGTTATCATACATAACAACGCCTCTTGCAACCAGCTCACGCTTAGACATTACACCATGCTTCTCAAACATTTCGATATTCTCCGGTGTTGCGAGGTAATCAACCGCATCAACCATGCACTTGATATTTGGGAGTCCACGGCGCTCTGCTTCCTTTACCCACTCCTCAGAATAACCATTTCCGTTGAAGATGATTCTCTGATGCTCTCTCAACTTATCTGCAACCAGCTTCTTTGCGGCTGCCTCGAAATCATCTGCCTTCTCCAGCACATCTGCAAAATTGCAAAGTGTGTCAGCAACGATTGTATTTAAAGTCATCATTGGCTGTGCAATACACTGTGTACTACCAACCATACGGAACTCGAACTTATTACCGGTAAACGCAAATGGTGATGTACGGTTACGGTCTGTCGCATCCATCTTGAACTCAGGGATGACTGAACATCCTGACTTGTAAACCTTACCCTTCAAGCTGCTTGTTGCCTCTCCATTTGCAATGATCTGATCAACAACATCAGCAAGCTGATCACCAAGGTAAGCAGAAATGATTGCTGGAGGTGCCTCATTTGCACCAAGTCTGTGATCGTTACCAGCAGAGCTTGCTGACAGACGAAGCAATGCAGCATGATTATCAACAGACTCCAGAATTGCAGCTAAGAATACCTGGAACTGCAGGTTCTTCTCTGGCTCCTTGCCTGGATCAATCAAATTCTCGCCATCGGATGTTGAGATAGACCAGTTATTATGCTTACCAGAACCATTGACACCTGCAAATGGCTTCTCATGAAGCAGACATGCAAATCCATTTCTCTCTGCAACCTTCTTCAATGTCTCCATCAGCAACTGGTTCTGATCCGTTGCTACATTTGTTGTACCATAGATTGGTGCGATCTCATGCTGAGAAGGAGCAACCTCGTTATGCTGTGTCTTCGCTGGAATACCATACTCCCACAGATCCTTGTTCAGCTCTCTCATGAAATGAGAAACCTTATCCTTGATCACGCCGAAGTACTGATCGTCAAGCTCCTGTCCCTTCGGTGCCGGTGCGCCAAACAATGTACGTCCAGTCAGCTTCAGGTCAAGTCTCTGATTGAACTTATCCTTGTCAATCAGGAAGTACTCCTGCTCTGGTCCAACGGAAGCAGTTACCTTCGCTGGTGTCTTACCAAACAGCTTCAGGATACGAAGTGCCTGCTTGTTAACGGCATCCATGGAACGAAGAAGTGGTGTCTTGTGATCCAGAGACTCGCCTGTATATGAAATAAAAATAGTCGGAATACAAAGAACCTTACAGCCATCCGGAATCTCTTTGACAAATGCAGGAGATGTACAATCCCAGACTGTATAACCTCTTGCTGCACACGTCTCACGGATTCCTCCGGAAGGGAAGGAAGAACCATCTGGCTCAGCCTTGATCAATTCCTTGCCAGTGAACTCTGTGATGAATGTACCATCACCAACCGGATCCATGAAAGAATCATGTTTCTCTGCTGTCAGGTTTGTGAGTGGATGGAACCAGTGTGTATAGTGTGTTGCGCCGAGCTCCTTTGCCCACTCCCGCATGGCAATCGCTACGGAATCAGCAATCGCTGCGTCAAGCGGTGCACCGTAATCAATTGTCTTCTTTAATTCCTTGAATACTGCCTTTGGCAATCTTGCACGCATGACTGCCTCACAAAATGAACGCTTTCCTAAATCTTCTGCTGTAACTTCCATACTCGTATTCTCCTTTTCCTTAATTTTTTTAATTATCTTTAACTCGTAATTAAGATAACTCAAGTCTAAGGAAAACGCAAACTGAAAAAACCGTCTTTTTTCTTTCATAAATTACGTCAAATCGAATTTTTACTATACATTATTAAGTTTTAACTTGTGAATCGTATGTAAAAACGGACTTTTGTGTCGTTTTCGCAAGTAAATATAGGCGCTCGCAACGCTTAACTTGTGAAACCGTATCAAAAGTCCGTTTCTACTTGTTTTTATCTAGTCAAATCATCTCTCACACCCATATAATACGATGCAAACTCTTGTGTAATCAATTTGTTTCGTATCATCAGGTTGAGCGTATCTTTAAATTCTGCATAGCTGATTGTCGAATGCGCCAGATTATCCAGCGTCTTGCTGATCCGGTCTGCATATCCGTTCGCATCAATCACATTGTCCCGTAATAAGATATTCGACTTGTATGCTTCTTTAAAATAAATATTCACCTTGTTGGACATTGTTACCCGGTCATCCACCTGAAACTCTACCCCTAACAGGTCAAATAGTGCCGATGCCGACCGGTTTGTCACATAGATATCATTTCCGATTCCATACAAATTCTTATAGGCAGACAGATCATCCACAACCGTACTGTGCGCATAATCCGGCAGATACGGACGAAACATATCCGCAAGCACACTGCTGCCCTTATACGCTGCATAATCAATATCTTCATTTGCCGGCTGCTTCTTCAGATATGTAATATTCTTGATCTGATATAGTGGAATCGTGATGTGCCGCGGTTCCTGTTCAATCAGCAACAGATGAAAATCCTTTTTCTCTACCCAGATATAGGCAGGTGTCTGATTTGCCTTGAGCTTTTCGGAACGATCTACGAAGATCATACGATGCTCCCGCCGCACCTTGAACTTATGCAGCGTCTTCTTGACCTTCTTCCGGTCGTATGTTGTGACAGTTTCCTGCGTAAGAGCAACAATCGACTGTTCTTCCATCCGTTCCTCTCTGTCCTGCGACTCCTGTCCGCCCTCATCTGCGTCCTTCTTTTGCTGTTTCTTCCGCTTGTGCCGGTTGTGTTCTTCCTCGACATTCGAAGCTTCTTTCTCGTTCTTTCGCTTCGCAAATACCGGCGGCTTCATATGATCGACTTTCTTGTCCGCATCCTGTGGCTTCGTACGTTTGGAACGTTTTGTGTCCTGCGTTTCTGCGTTCTTCGCATCTTCCACAACACCACCCTGAATCACAAGCGTCTGCGCCAGCGTAATCACAACAAACACACATACGACTGCTGCAAAAATAAACAGAATCTGCCGGAACACGATTGCACACACAATCGCACCGACAGTTCCGATTCCGAACAGCAATGACAAGAGCACGATTGCCCTTGCCTTTGCCGTTCCATATTTAATTGTATTGACACATTTTCGAATCATTACGCCTTATATACAACCTTACGGAAATTCTTCTTTCCCTTCTTCAATACGAACTCCTCTGCGAAATCATCCGGTGTGAACATCTTCTTCACATCTGTGATCTTCTCGCCATTGACAGAGACACCGCCCTGCTCCATCGCACGTCTTGCCTCGCTCTTGGATGCTGCAAGTCCTGCCTGTACGATAATCGACATCAGATCTGTCTGTCCATCATTGAAGATATCTGCTGTGATTTCAGCAACTGGCATATTCTCTGTATTTCCGCCACCGAAGATATTCTTCGCTGCGTCAAGTGCCTTCTTCGCTTCTTCCTCGCCGTGTACAAGTGCAGTCAGCTCATAGGCAAGAATCTCTTTTGCCTTATTCAGCTCGCTACCTTCCCAGTGCTCCATCTCCTGAATCTGCTCCAATGGAAGGAATGTCAACATCTTGAGACACTTGATAACATCTGCGTCGTCGACATTTCTCCAGTACTGGAAGAACTCATACGGTGTTGTCTTGTTTGGATCAAGCCATACAGCACCCTTCTGTGTCTTACCCATCTTCTTACCCTCAGAATTTAAGAGCAGTGTGATTGTCATCGCATGTGCATCCTTGCCAAGCTTTCTACGGATCAGCTCTGTACCACCAAGCATGTTCGACCACTGATCGTCGCCACCAAACTGCAGGTTACAGCCGTACTTCTGGAACAACGCATAGAAATCATAGCTCTGCATGATCATGTAGTTAAACTCCAGGAAGCTAAGTCCCTTCTCCATACGCTGCTTGTAGCATTCAGCCGTCAGCATACGATTGACAGAGAAATGCGCTCCAACCTCACGCAATACCTCTATATAATTCAGATCAAGCAGCCAGTCCGCATTATTTACCATAAGCGCTTTTCCCTCTGAGAAATCAATAAAACGGCTCATCTGCTTCTTAAAGCAATCACAGTTATGCTGAATGGTCTCCTTTGTCATCATCTGACGCATATCGGTTCTTCCGGATGGATCACCGATCATTGCGGTACCTCCACCAATCAGAGCAATTGGCTTATTGCCACCCATCTGCAGACGCTTCATCAGACAAAGTGCCATAAAATGTCCTACATGCAGGCTGTCTGCTGTCGGATCAAATCCAATATAGAACGTTGCCTTTCCTTCATTGATCAGACGGCTGATCTCCTCTTCGTTTGTTACCTGTGCAATCAAACCTCTTGCTACAAGTTCTTCGTACAATGTCATCTTTCTTTCCTCCAAAATATATTTTCTTTTTTGGGCATTAAAAAACGCCCTTATAAAAATATAAGGACGAAGTATACTCCGTGTTACCACCTTATTTCACGCTTACCTCACGATAACCGCCTTTGCAAGTATCGATATCAATACTTCAGCCTCTGTAACGTGTGCCAATCCGTCTGCCCCTACTTGACAAGCGTTCAGGGAGCAGCTCCGAGATGTATTCATGTTTCCGACTTACCGCGCCTCTCATCAACCGGCTGCTTTCTGTGGCAGCTGCTCGCAAACACTACTTGTTCTCTTCCTCGCCTTTGCTATCATTCACAATGATATGAAAATTATATATGATGATTTTCCGTTTGTCAACAATATCCTTTATCAAACGTAATTACTGTATAATATGTATCCTGTTTCTCCGCAAGCTTCTGCTGGATCTCAGACTTAATCTGTGCTTCTGTCTTCTTACATTCATATGGCACAAGCACATCAAAGATCAGATTGGTATGCGTTGGTCCCGACACAATCCGAAAGTCATGCATCGTAAGACCTTCATCGATTTCCTTTAAAATCCCCGCCATCATATCACGGCAAACATTCGTCTTCTCATCATCGTAATCAATCGGGTCCATGTGGATCGTCATATGTACCTGCAATTCATCGTAGATGTTCCGTTCTAACTCATCAATCGCATCGTGAATCTCCATGATATTTTCATGACAGTCCACTTCCACATGCACACTACCAATCAGATTTCCCGGACCATAGCTGTGTATGATCAGATCATGCATGCCATGACAGAACATATTCTCCATCACAAGCTCCCGGATCTTTGCAACTAACTCCTCATCCGCCGGCTGTCCAAGCAGCTGATCCACCGTATCTTTCACAATACCAAAACCGGAAAGCATAATCATGACTGACACCACGATTCCCATGATTCCATCCATCGGCAGATCTGAAAATGCCGACATCACAAGTGCGATTGCGGTTGCCAGTGTTGCAAACACATCGCTAAAGCTATCCTTAGAGGTTGCAAGCATAATGGACGAAGAAAGCTTCGTGCCAAGCTTCCGGTTCATAACTCCCATCCCAATCTTCACCAGCATGGAAAGCACCAGCACCAAAAGAGCAAGAAATGAAAACGTTACACGCTCCGGATGCATGACCTTCTCCACCGAGCTTCGCAGCAACTCAAATCCAACCGCCACAACCGCAGCCGCGATCACAAGCGAAGTCAGATATTCCATCCGCCCATGTCCAAACGGATGATCCCGGTCGGCTGGCTTCGCTGCCATCTTATACCCAAACATCGTCACGATACAAGTCGCACAATCCGATAAGTTATTCACACCATCTGATACAATCGAAATCGAGCCCGCGATCAGACCGATTGCAAGCTTACTTGCAAACAAGATCACATTGCAGATGATTCCGACGATGGAGGAGAAAAAACCATACCGTTTCCGCACTTCCGGGCGTTCGATCTCATCCGCATCCTTTATGCACTTATGAACCAGAAATTCAAGCACGTTTCTCTAACTCCTTCACTCTTCTACAATAATTCACAGTACCAACGCCCATTGCCATAAATACAAAGAACAGTGGTGTTGTAATCGGCTGATTCAAATTCAGGATGCTCTGCGCGAAATATCCAACTGTCGCTGCCAGACACACACTGATCCATGCATGCTCCTTTGCATGCTTAAACATATAGACGATACTGCTTCCGACCAATGCCAGATAAGAAAGCAGACCAACAATACCTGTGGTAAATAAGTACTGCAACAGCTCGTTATGCGCATTGTCATACACTTTACCCGTGACCTGAACCATCTCATTGTAGCATGCCGCCTTGAGTGTCACACGTACCGACTCATTTCCATATCCAAACAGCTTATTTACAAACGGTGCATCACCATACACTTCCACAATCTTTCTCCAGATGTAACCACGATAACTGCCCCATTTATCATTGAATGTCAGTAACGAAGAGCCAGTTACCGCCAAAACAATAATACCAATCACGCCAAGCGCCACACACGCACCACAGACAATCAGCACAATCTTCTTTTTATTCCATGCTGCAACCCTCGTGCCAAGCTTCCAGTTGCAGACACACACAACTGCAAATACAAGCAGCGCTGCTCCACATAACACAAATGCAATATCCAGCCGGTTTAAGGCGATTGCAAGTCCGCCCCGTTTTTTGTCATATCTTGTATGTCCATATTTATTGATAAACCCAAGCACCAGATTGCCGACAAACAATAAAAACACTGCAAACGAACTATACCGCAGTCTGCCCTGCATAAATGCAAGGATTGTCACCACAACAACGCCAGCAAAAATACCAAGGAATACACTGTCACTGTTTGCAATCAGAATATTGCAACCAGCCGCGATCAGTAGGATTCCTGACAGAATACGCGAAAACCAGTTCTTACAAAATGCAAACACTGCCAACAACACTGGAATCGAGATGGACAGATAACTTGCATACATATTGATATTTCCGAATGTTGATATGAATTTCGTATATTGATTTGATGCAATGTTATAACGCAGATTCAGGAAATCATGCTCCATATGCTGTCCGATTGCAACCGCATACGCAAATGCATTCGCCGCAGCAAAAAAGATAAACATGATCATCTGTGGGCGCACACGCTGTGCCAGCACAACGAATACGATCATCAGAACCAGATACATGCAAAGACCCATCCGTCTGCCCTGCAAGCCATAAAAAGCATCTTTTTTATTATCTGCACAAAGCCATGCAAAAAAGTTTGCCATCAGGAATGCAAGTGCATAAAACTCCGGTCGCAAAAACCGTTTCTTCCCGGTATCCTCGACGAGCAAAGAATCATACTTATAATAATTCTTCAGATTTGCCTCCACAACATAACCGATCAATGCAAGCGCCAGATAGATACCGGCCGCATATAAAAAGAAATGATATTTTGTGATCGTAATATTAAAATAATGGTCATCGTAAATCAGTGGATACACACCAAACGCCAACAATGCAAATACATACACCGCGACATCCATCACACGAATTCCTCTGCAATATTCCAAATTGTCTGATTTTTTCGTCTTTGCCATGACTTTTATCTCCTTATCCAGCTCCTGCTGCTATTTTAACATATGTATATAAAAAGAAAAGAGAGATAATTGCTATCTCTCTTTCTCTTCGTGCGGGAGATGGGACTTGAACCCACACGACGTTGCCATCACTAGATCCTTAGTCTAGCCTGTCTGCCAATTCCAGCACTCCCGCATTCTCTTGCGTGTCGCTCACGCTCAACGCAAGACATATATTATCATTTTGATTGCCCTTTGTCAACAACTTTTTTCTATTTTTGTAAATATTTTTTCACCATCTACTATAATGCGCATAAATCCGTGCTTTTATCGTTGGATATACGACCGACTTTGCACACTGCGAATGCCCTGATAATTTACAGACGGTGCTGCGCCATTCTTCGGAACAAGCACAATCTGAATTCCTTCCAACCGTTTTGCCATACCCGCAGTTCCCGCTGGCGCTCCATTTTTAGACCATCCAAGCCAGCCATACGTCTGTGCATGCACACGGTAGTAAACGTCATAATGTGCTGCCATCTCACCTGTCAGATTGATGCAGATTGCCTCCAGACGCTTTGCGCGTCCACTTGTACCACTCATGACTCCATTCTGCTTCCATGTGGACACATCATTTACTTTTCCCTCCCAGCCGTAAGTCTGCACATGGGTTGTGTAAACGATATTACCACTGTATGGCTTATTGGTCAGCTTGATACAGATTCCCTCCAGGCGCTTTGCCTGTCCGCTTGTGCCGCTCATCTGACCGTTATATTTCCAGCCCTGCCAGCCATACGTCTGTACATGGGTGCGATACGCCACATTTACCGTATTCTCTCCGCTCACCGTCGGATTTGCATTTGTGGTTGCGGAACTGCCAAGCACAGGAGATGTTCCATTCTTCGCGATATACGAGGCGGTCTGACGCACAGTCGCACTTGCATATACACCAGCATAATCAACTTCCGGTGCTGGCATACCACGCTTTACAACCACGATCTGAATACCCTCCAGACGCTTTGCATATCCCGCAGTTCCTGCTGGCGCACCATTCTTCGCCCATCCAAGCCAGCCGTAACTTTGCGCATGCACACGATAATACACATCATATTTATCTTTGTCAGCGCCCGTAAGTTGGATTTTAATTGCTTCCAGACGTTTTGCCTCTCCCTCGGTTCCGTTCATCTCTCCATTCGACGACCAAGGTAGCCATCCATAGGTCTGACAGTGCGTCGTATATTGGATTCCAAGCTTCTGGTTGCCACTCACAGCGATCTCGATCCCCTCCAGGCGCTTCGCCTGTCCACTTGTACCGCTCATCGTGCCATTTGTCACCTGCTTCTGCCATCCATAGGTCTGCACATGCGTCCGATATCGCACTGTCACTGCAGGTGCCGCCTGTACTTCTTCCGTCAGAGTACGCACACGGACAGACACTGCTTTGCTCTCCCGGTAATATCCGCTCGTTGGACGTTTTACATAAAAGGTATATTCTGTATTTGGTTTGAGATTCACAAAAGCCGGACTTGACTGCCAGTGGATTCCATCCACAGAATACACACAGCCACTCTGTGTGTCCAATGTAATCCAAGTTGAACCGTACTTTGCAACCGTCGGAGTCTCCGGTTTATCCTGCCATCCGTATACCTCTATGGTACAGGTTGCCTTTTGATTGTTTGTCAGTTTACGGATTGTAATGGATGTTTTACCCGGTGCAACCGCAGTCACAAGCCCGGATGCACTGACCGTTGCAATATTTGTATTCTCTGACACATATCCTAACCGTTTGTCCGTAACATTTGCGGGCACAAAACTGGTTCGTATCTGCCCTGACTGATTATTCACAAGATCCAATACGACTGTCGCTGTATCCGCATGAATCTGCTCTGCATCCACAACCGTCACAGAAGCTCCGTAATCACTTTCACAACCAGGAGCTACGCCATCATAATAGTGATTCTGCGTATGCGATTCCCGGGAAGAGCCATCGTACTTCTCCATCGTAGCATCAGATTTATTGAAGAACTGATAGGATATCGGCGTTCCATCATCCCACGTGAGGTCCACATTGTACCACTGATTTCCAAGCTTCGTCCGGTTCCAGCCGTGTGTGGCACTCGTAACTGATACCGTCTCAAGCCCTGCAGCATTCGTCAACATACTATACAGCTTCGCATATCCGGCGCACACCGTTTTTTTCTGCATGACAGCACTATATGCTGTCTGATCGTAGGTGCCCTCTTCGTACTCTACATATTCGCAGATGATATCATGTGCTTTCTTCTCCTTTGCATACGCAGTTGATTCTTTTTGAATCGTCTGCACCCATACATCCACCCGGTTAAACATCTGCACGGAAGCATTGGAACGGGTATCTCCATCCGCAAAAGTATCATATACGCCCAGATATACAACTTTACTATTGTAATACAGAGCATTCTTGATGAAATAAAACTGTGGATTCTGATAGGTGAATATGTAAACCAGAGATGATAACTCCTCCGATGTCAACCCTTCATAGCGGATTGGACCGATACCAGAAACAGCCCTGCCATTAACGGATAACACCTTCGCATCCACACATGTATTCATATACGCTGTACAATACAAGTTCATCTCATCATAGAGTTCCTGCCATGTTGTACTCAGATTCTGATAGCAATAATCATCTCCATATGAGTCCCAATTCGTACGATAGACACCAGATAGTGCGGTTCCACTGCTACTATCACTGATTGACATGGCAGCCTCATCGAGATCTCCATAGCTTTCATCAATCTGGTAAAGCTCCAACGGCTTCAGATCCGATGTCTCCGGATCCGCCGTCTCTGCTGCATAAGTTGTCATATTCCCCGTCCAGATAAAGATCGTGCACAACAGCATGATTATACATTTTGTTACTTTTTTATTCATCCTTTGCTCCTTGTACTCTCCGGTCAACAGTTTTACACCCCTATTATAACAAAACCCGCTGTCCGAAGACAACGGGTTTTGAATACAATCTTTTATTAAGCGAGCTTGCTCTTAGCAACCTCTACTACCTTTGCGAAACCTTCTGGATCGCTGATAGCCATCTCTGAAAGCATCTTTCTGTTAAGATCTACACCTGCAAGCTTCAATCCATACATAAGCTTGCTGTATGAAAGTCCATTCATTCTTGCTGCTGCATTGATACGAGCGATCCAGAGCTGTCTGAACTGTCTCTTTCTCTGCTTTCTACCAGCATAAGAAGATGTCAAAGCTCTCATAACTGACTGCTTTGCTACTCTATACTGCTTAGATCTTGCTCCCTTGTATCCCTTAGCGAGCTTTAATGTTCTATTATGTCTCTTCTTAGCGCCAACGCCGCCTTTAATTCTTGCCATCGTTCATTCCTCCTAATATCCTATAAATATGGTAAAATCTTCTTCATAACTTTGCTGTTTGTAGAATCAGTCATAGTTGCTTTTCTAAGATTTCTCTTTCTCTTTGTAGTCTTCTTAGTAAGAATGTGGCTCTTGTAAGCCTTATTTCTCTTAAGCTCACCGGTTCCTGTCTTCTTAAAACGCTTTGCAGCTGCTCTTTTTGTCTTTAACTTTGGCATTTCTTTTCCTCCTTAAAAATCATGCATATGCATGGTAATTTCTTATTTATATGAATTTAACGTTTTTCAGCTAAAAACATGATCATACTTCTACCTTCAAACTTTGCAGGTTTATCTACAACAGCAACATCTGAAAGCATCTCGGCAAAGGAATTCAGAATCGCTTTACCATTATCCACATGCGCAAGCTCTCTACCGCGGAAACGAAGTGTAACTTTTACCTTATCGCCCTTAGTCAGGAATTTTCTTGCCATGTTTGCCTTCGTATTCAGATCGTTATTGTCGATGTTTGGTGACAAACGAACTTCTTTGATTTCAATGACTCTCTGCTTTTTCTTTGCTTCCTTCTCGCGACGTGTCTGCTCATAACGGAACTTTCCATAGTCCATAATCTTGCAAACAGGTGGCTTTGCTGTCGGTGCAATCTTGATCAGATCAACACCCTGCTCATCTGCGAGCTTCTGAGCGTCCTTGGATGACATGATACCAAGCTGCTCTCCTGTCTCACTTACCACACGTACCTCTTTGTCACGAATCTGCTCGTTAATCATTAAATCGCTAATAATATACACCTCCCATTATCAATGCATTAAAAAAGTGGATAGACAAACTATCCACACATTGTTATAATAAGAAATCTATATATTCTCTTACTACATAACCCGAGTCGCCTATGCGCTAAGGTGAGAGTGGATACTCTGCTTTCATCAACATACTTGCATACTATAGCATGCAGGTATGGAGTTGTCAATACTTTTTTCAAAATTATATTTCATTTTAGACTATTATACACAGATCAGTTCCTTCGGGGAAGATGCCAGATTCTGATATCCATCTTCCGTCACCACGATCATATCCTCAATCCGTACACCAAATCTGCCCGGCAGATAAATACCCGGTTCCACTGTGATCACAACACCCGGCTTCAACACAGCATCACATTTCATGGAAAAACGAGGTTCCTCGTGAATAAAAAGTCCCACACTATGTCCGAGTCCATGTCCGAAATAATCTCCATAACCGGCGTCTGCGATGATGTCACGTGCACATTTATCGACATCCGAACATACCATGCCCGGTTTCACAACGGAAAGTGCTGCAAGCTGTGCCTGAAGCACGGTATCATACACCTTCTTCTGCTCTGATTCTACCACTTCTCCAATATGAATCGTCCGCGTCATATCCGAACAATATCCCTGATACATACAGCCAAAATCCATCGTCAGGAAATCACCTTCCGTAAGCAGCTTCGGCTGTGGCATCGCATGTGGCAGACTGCTGTTTGAACCACTTGCCGCAATCGTATCAAAACTCGTTCCCTCGGCACCACGCAGCCGCATCTCATATTCTAACTGCAAGGCAATTCGCTGTTCCGTCAATCCATCCTTCCAGTTCTCGTGGATAAACTTTACAATCTCTGTAAACGCCTCATCGCCAATCTGCTCTGCACGTGCCAGCTTCGCAATCTCGTCCTCTGTCTTTACTTCCCGATACACATTAACTGCATCTTCCAGTGGCACAAACTCCACCTGCATTCCCGTCAATTCTTTTGCAAATGTATCTACAAAAGCCTGATACTGCATATACGAAATCTCTTTATTCTCAAATCCGATTCGAAGTGTGGATCTGCCCTCTTTTGCAAATGCCTTCTGCACCATCGCCGCGATCGTCTTGGAATATCCTTCCCGTCCAATATCCACACAGGTAAATTCCGGTGCTTCCAGTTCTACCTGCTCTGTATACCGGCTGTCTGTCAAAATATACTGTTCTCCCTGAAACGCCACAAGCATTCCTGTATGTCCCCGATACCCAGACAGATGATGGATGTTATATCCATCCGTCAGGATCAGTACCTGTAAATCCTTTTTATCAATAACTTGTACCAGTTGTTCCTTCATGTCTATCAAGCCTCCTACTGTAGTAGTATACAATCATAGATTTGGAAATACAACGCAAAAATGCAACAAATAAAAAAGTATGCTCTGTAGAGCGCCAATTGTGCCAGCCCCCTTGATTTTTATCAATTATATGTTACGATAATCTTGTTCGGGGATCAGTCCTTGGACATCTTGGGGAGAGCGAGTTGTTGATGTTCGGACGCAACAACTCAAACTATGTTTTACATAGGGAGACCATATAGATTGGGGAATCTATATGGTCTCTTCTATTTTTTATTTATCTAATGAATTTTATATAACATATTTATTACATACAAAAATCCATGAGCAACTCCGATATTATCGAAGTCACTCATGGATTTTATTTTTACATATCTAACTTACTTACGTTAAGTCGAAGAGATGTGGAACTGCTTTTATCTTAATTCTCTGATATACTACCTGTCCCTTTGAATCCGTTGCCTGAATAACAATATATGTATATTCATTATTATACGGTGCAAAGTATTCCGGTAACAACTTCAAAGTTGTCGCTGCAACCTTAACTGTTTTTCCATCGGCATCTACATAGGTTTCTGCGATTTGTTTTCCATCGGCATCTGCCAACTTTTCAAGATTTGCATCATATCTGAATACATGCTTATTCTGTCCCTTAACAACCTGTGACGAATCCCAGTCAGCAATAAGAATATGTTTGTCATTCTTTACATACGCATTGTCTGTATTTCCATCCTTATAGTCAAGATCATAGAAGATCTTTACATTGCTGAGAGTTGTCTCTGTGTCTGTTGATACCTTGAAGTTGAATTCTGGATATGAATCATCTTCCTGAATCTTCATCACATATCCATTATTGCCATCCTTCTTTATGATATCATTATTCTCCTTCGATTCTGTATCATCGTAATCAAATACGTTAATCTTCGGCTGTGCAACACTTAAACGAACAGAATTACACATAATATTGATGAACAAGTATCGCTCATCATTATTATTCTTATGAATACCAAGGATGTCACCATGTCCAGCACCACAATAGAATACATTCTTATATGAATACAAGAAGTAATTATCCATTGCATCTCTTGGTGATGCAGCAAACATAGATGATACTGTCGGACCACTGTCTCCACCAGCCAATGAATACCATACTGTCATGTCATCATCTTCCAGATCCACTGCATAAGACTGTCCATGTGTTGGTCCAATATTCAACTCAGAAGCAATCGTAAATGGGAATGTTGTAACTAATCCCTGATTATTCTGGCTTGCCTTATTTGTACCGTATCTGCCATGGAATGTATCAATATCAAACTTAGCGTCTTGAATATGAACTGTCTGATCTGAATACTTTAACTGCGCATATTTGTATGGCATTGCATAAAACGCCTTATCACTATCATCACCAAGATTAAAGCTATCTGTATATGCAACATCTGTCAAGTAAGCTGATGTACCAATTCTAACATCTGAATTCCAGCTTCCATAGCGTGATTCATCATCCCTTGCCTTATATGACAAATTCGTCATAAAGTATTTATCTGAATCCTCACTTGTGTATTTAACATACGAAGAATCTGCATCTGTAAGCTTTGGGTTTGAGCTACTTGTCTTAGCATCGGTATCCTGTGCTTCCGCTGTTGTCTGCATATGATAACGATCCATACCAAAGTAAGAACGAAGTCTATCTGTCAACTTCACTGCACCTTTATCTGCATATGGTGTCAATGTATCATGGAACAGTACAACCTGATGTCCTCCGCTTACATATGTCTCCAAATCATCCAAAGCAATCTCAGATGTAATATCTTTTCCGTTGAAACTCTCAGATGGACCAAGTAAAACAGAACTATAACATTCTGAAATCCAATCTGTACCACCAGAAAATCTTGTAAATGTCTTGTATGCATTCTTATATCCAAGCAATACATCTGTCGCATGATAATAATCAGAAATCAAATCATCAATATTCTTGCCATCAGACAAGTAAGAGGATGAAATATTATCATACATTGGTCTTCTGTTTGCTAATGCATACAAGTCAAAATAATACCCTGTCTTCAAGATATCTTCTAATTCTTTTCTTGTAATCTGACCTGCCAATGGACCTTTACCTGTATCCTGATCCGCTGCTTTTTTCATGTCTGAACTGAAGTTTGTAATTAATTCTTCAAAAGCCTCATCAAGTGCTTCCTTTTTCTCATCAACATTCTCCTGCTCTTCATCAATCAACAGCTTATATCCATTTGCATCCTGTTCAAAATCACATTTCTTCTTAGCAACGTACAATACATTGATAGAATCCATGTCCAATTCTCCAATTAACTTTGTACGTAAAATGCTCAGAATCTCATCTTCTGTGAGTCTTGCATACTTATCTGCAATCTGTGCATCTGTCAGTGTTGGATTATCCGCTTTCAACTTATCTAGGACAATTCTCTCATCATCTGCAATCTCGTCAGCACTATGTTTCGCACGCTGCACCTTCAAGATTGGAGTCTCAATATCTGCATAATCCTCATACTTTGATGTTGATGTACTAGGTCCCTGCTCTACTTCATTTCGCTTTGTCTGATCTGATACAACCGTACCTGTAATCGTTCCATCCTCTGCTACTACATAAGTATACGCATCACGAACCTGTTGTGACAACTTCTGGAAATCACTGCTTCGAATAATATCAATATCGAAGCTAAACCAATCCGTTGCTTCATCCGCAAGATTTTTGTAGAAATCATCCACTCCAAGATAGCCTTCCAATCTCAGATTACTATCATAAGCATTCACACCAAAAATATGCTGATGCTTGCCAATATAGATTTTCTTTCCATCTCGCTTTGTAAGATAACCACCTGTTCCTACAGAATCCTTATAACCACCTTCGTATTCTACTACATGACGATGACGTGAAGCATCTTCATTATAGCTTGGGTTATAATTCAAAATCTGTGTAGAACGCTGGCACACTGTACAGAAGTACAGAGAATCATTTCCCATTGATCCGCCACCATCATCTGGCATAATCTGAAGAACTGATACTTCCTGTTTCTTATCCTCACTATTCTTGATATATGAGAATCCTGTTTGATTAACAGCTACTCCAGTGTCATTATCAACAACCTCCAACATCCAATATACTGGTCCAAAGAATGACGATGGGCATTCATACGACAATGTATTGGAAGTACTCGTTGTCAATAATTCTTTTCCACTTTCACTACGATCAAACTTACTGTTTCCATCATCATCCACATACAATGTAGCCGTGAAATTCGAGCTATTAATTACATCATATTTGAATGTCAATGTTCGATTTGTCAAAATTGTCGACTTATCGTATCGATTGTATGTTGCAGGCATACTCTTCACAATCAGCTTCGGTTTCTTCTTTGCACTGTTATATACCTGTGCCAGAAGCTCCTTGCTTCCTGTTACAGTTGCTTTTGGTGTTGTCTCATCACTATCACTTTCTGATCCTTTCTGGGATGCAAATACTGATACATAACCAGTCATAGAATCTCCAAGCGAACCGTCTGCAAATACATCAACAACCTTACTCTGTTCAAATCCAAATACAACCGTCGGATTCGACTCTGTCTTTTTTGCCTGTGTAGTACAAGCATCTAACACCTTTCGCATATTAGAATCTGGATCAATAGAATTCTGTAAATATCCATAATCCGTTACCATCTTATATGCCTGTGTCAACTGCTCACTTACAACAACCGGCATTCCCTTCTCAATATAATCTTTCAAAGCTAAGTAGCGATTATATGTAATATCATTACCATTCATATAAGTAAATGTACTCTGAAGGTTACCGTTCTTACTTACCTGAGCAGTTAACTTATCACCACTCAAATTCTGATTTCGTGCTGACGTTACATATACCAAGTCTCCATTATGAGTATACGTTGTGTAAAATGGCATCTTGGTAAGCTCTGTCGTCAAATCATACTGATTATTCCAGTTATGCTTCAAATACTGGCTCTGTAATGCCTTAAAGTTTTCTGCATTATCTTTCAACGCGGAAGTATTTCCACCAAGATAAATCATATCATAAGTTCCAAGAATTTCTGTCTTGTCACCTGCAAATTCCTCTGTAGACATCTGAACCAGATTAATTTTGTCATATGGAATTCCAAGTGCATCAGAAAGCTTTGCCTTAGAAAGTTCCCATGCATAATACTCTGTATCTTCTGGAATCTGCTCTTTTGTCTTACCATCTACCATACTTGACGGATCAGTATAGTAATTGCCACTATAGATTCTTCCGTCTCCCTTTTCTGACTGTGCAAGCTGCAAGTCAATAGGATAACATGGTTGCAACTCTAATACCGTGAACATAGAAGATGATGAACTATTTCCACCAATTCCACGATATCTGGATGCATTGATCAAATCAGCGATTACCTTTGCTGTCTTTGCACTTGTCGTCGTTGTAATCATACTGAAATCACTTCTGGTTGTTACCAGAATATTATCATACTTTGCAATATAATCTGTGGTTGCTACCATAAGAACAAGCTTCATATAGTTTGTCTCTCGCTTATCTTTATCACTCAGATTTCCACCTGAAGATGCAGAACCTGTCCCCATCGCTTCACTATATACGATATGAAGTTTACCATACATAGCAGATGCAAACTTTCTGTACATATCCTTTGTAATTGTCAAACCATTACAGTTATCTTCAATCACGATCATGTCGTATGCATCAAAGTCAACATTTGCAGCCTCAGCCATTGTCACTACATCATTTTCAATGTAATTTGGTCGTGTCTGCACACGGTTATTATAACCATTCAGATACATGATCGAATCTGTTGACAATGCATATATCTTTCCATTTGCAGCTACATTATACTGTTCTGAAACCGGAGTACCATTTGCATCCGTTTTAACAGTGTACAATGCATCTGTAACTTCTGGATTCTTACCATCACTCTTCTGCATCAGCAAATCTGTCCGTGCTGTACTTCCATCTTCACTTATTGTTAATATTTTAGCCAGATTTGCCGGATTTGGATCTGTTACCTTGCCTGTTTCATCAATCACAGGCTGTGACGCATATACCGTCGTCCATACTCCATTGTCCTGCTGTGTCTTACCATTGATACCTAAGTAAAGAGAGCCTGCTGCATGTCCCAGATACTGTTCTGCACTCATGCCATCTTTCCATTTGAATGTATAGTAATACTTTTCATTTGGTCCAAATACTTTCGATGCAAGATCTTTCATAGTCTTACTATCATCATTATCAATTGTAGATGATGCTGGACTATCAATAATCAACGGTTTGAAACTACCAACTGCATACTCGTGCAATGCAGAGTAAAGATCTTCACAAATATCATTGTTCTGAGAGAACTTATTTGTGCTGTCATTACTTACATAAATCAAATCTGCTTTTGAAATATATTCCAAAGCCTGCGTATATGCTTCAGAATTTTTGTCTGCTGCTAACGCACCATTAAAGGACTTATATTCCACACAGTTTTCTGCCATAAGCTGTTCAATTGTCTTATTTCCATCAATTACATAATCCTTAAATCCATTTGAACTAACAAATGATTCCAATGTAGATGGTGTTGATGAAGATGTAATCTCCGCGATATGATAAATCTTATCTACATCGGGATCCGCAGAATTAGAATTCTCGATTATATAATCAATAATCGTTTTCTCACTTACAGCACCTGACGCATCTGCTACATACATGCCATCCTGTAACACATCGTCTTTGTCACCATTACCAGCAAAGGAGAACGAAGCAATCGCAACGGCAATCGCTGCAACGAACATAACTGCTAATGCTGATATCGTGATCTTCATTTTACGTTTCATGTTCCTTTTTCCTCCTCTACTTTCTTGGTTTTAATACATATGAATTTCTTGTATTGATTCGACCGAGTGTTGTATATTTCATACTCGACTGATTATAATACAAATCAATTCCTATCGTTCCATCTTTTGCATTGATTGTTGCTACACATCCAGATACCCCCGTGCTTGTTGCCCCAAGTGTTCCTACATTATATGAGAAATACTTATTATACACATGTGCGTTTTTTGAATCTGTATCCAGCATATCAATTGCATCATCCATACGTGTCATATATGTATATTTGCGTCCATAATACATGATATTGTCTTCAAAATAATAGGAAGAAATCAATGTATCGTTAATGCTATATACTCTCTTTGAATTTTGTTCTGTACAACTAACAACTGTTCCCTCACCTGTTATGGAGTTCACAATAGTTTGATCTGTTATAACACTTGGGTTTGCTCCAGGTACCTGATTCATATCCAACGGTACAGAAGATGTAACACGCATATACGATATATATATATTCGTTGTGGCAGAAAGATCTGTAAAATATACTATATCCGATGCTGAAACTGATCCAGAAATTCCATATGTTGCCGGATCTTTCATCAATGCTTCTGCTGTTTTCTTATCTCTCACATAATATTTTTTCGTGAGTGTCGCGGTTGTAGTTTCTCCTGGCTTAGCGAAATCAATATCGTCATCATCCGACGCTGTATAACCAACGATCAATATATCATTTGCCTGCATAATGGAATCTGTAAGCAGATTGTAAACTTCTTGTGACTGCGTTTGCATTTTAACATCCGCTCGTGCTTTTTTTGACTGCATTACACTTGATCCCATAAAAGAAGATACCGCTAACATCAAGAACGCTAACACTGCCAATGCAATAATCAGCTCTATCAGGGAGAATCCGCTATTTTGTTGTTTTCTTCTCATTTTCACGCCTCCCCCTTAATTCGATGTGTGGCTTCCATTTTTATTTAAAACCACTGTATTGAGCAAACTATCTTTTTTGTCTCGATAAAAATTAAATTTACCGTTTCCATAAATGCACATACCCTGACGATCATAGATAATGTAAACTGGCTTATCATCCATTTCCGTTATATCCCGTTCTACACCAGATTCGTCTACATATTTGACTTTTATATAAGCTGAAAAGCTTTCTCCTTTTCCGCCATTTCCATTTTCTGAATCGACAAACAGATAGCTTGTTGACTTGCTCATATCCAAGTTGTTACCTAAATAATAGCCTCGCTTCATATAATATTTTGAATTGTCCTTATATATTGCTAACGCAAAACGATAATCAGGTTCATTTGTATCCGATACCACACACATCTTACCCTTTGCGTTCTGTTGCAATTCCGATAAGGCATTTTCAAACTTTGTAGATGCTTCTCTTGCCCTTGCATTATGAATGATCGTAATCGTAACCATAGAAACACCCGTCATAACTACTATAATTGCAAGCACAATTATCAACTCGATTAGTGAGTAGCCCTTGTTCTCTTTCATAAATCGTCTCTTCTCCATAGGCCACCTCTCTATTCTACATTCTTCATCCAGTTTGCAAAGCTGACAACGTCAGTATAATCAATCTTATCAATTGACTTTGCCTCTGTGGACGCATCGGATGAAGTTGCATCATCTTCTGCCGGCTCATATCCCCGGAACAAATTTAACAGGAGTTTTGAATTATCATCACCTGTCAGAAGGCACTCTCGAAGAACTGCTCGACAAATCTCTGCTGATGCAGCGATTGTCTTTACATTTCCATTCACATAAACCTTTCCACCGGCAATAATAACGCCCTCAAAATCGGTAACTCCATTTTCTGAAGTTGAATCAAAATACACATCACCCTTTGTGATTACAACACCTCGAACTTCTCCCTTATCTTCCTTCTTAGCCTTAACAACTATGTCATCATTGCTAACCCATACAGAATATCCAGAAGCAAGATCTAATACACTCTTTCCTGCATCACTACCTGAAATATTTGGTGTAATATTAGTGTCTTTTGTAATCAATGACATATCGAGGAATTTATTCAACGGTGTAATACTTGCATCACCAAAATCCTCATCATTTACAAGTGCCTTAATGTAATTCTTCTCTACCTCATTGTTAGATAATGTTGTGGAATCCAAAGCTGGATCCTTGCTATAATGTCCAAGATTCCACTTTACATAATCATATTCCATTTCCAAATCATTGGATAACTGATATGCGTCTGTGTACTTTGTTTCTTTTCCATTTGCATCAACAGATCCTACCCACTGATTGCCTGCATCCATGTCTTTCAGGCTATCCGATGTCAACAAGCTTGTCAACGCATCGGTATTATCACCTCTTACAATACTGAACGTTGTATCCTGCTTTGTTGTAATAGCACCACTTGAATAGATACTAACTGTTTTATCCAAATCTGCATCTGGAAGTACGATATTTCCTGCATCGAAATCTTCGTAATCTCCAATATCTACAAGATACTCTGCAATTACACTGTCCTCAAGTCCACGCTTATTTTCCGCATTTACATATTTTCTATGTTTTTCCAATTCTGCAGAATAATCCTCAATAAAACCAGCCGCAAAATACTGTGCAGATGGGAACTCGTCCAGCCATGCATTATACTGTGCACTTGTCATCTTTCCTGCCAGCACTCTTGCACGATACAACAACGACGTCTGATCGTATGCCGTCTGGAAATCATAATAATAATATTTCTTACCAGATACTTCCTGCAGCACACATGGAACATTGCCATCAAACTGAGCTTCTGGGAAATACTTTTCAAACAAAACGCTTCCCTTTAATGCAGGTGGAAGCTCTGCCAGATAGTAGCCTAAAGACTCGCCATTATCATTTTTTGCAAGTGTCGGTATACCATTGCTAGTTACCGGGATATATGCCTGCTGGTTACTCTTTACAGAAATACTCTCACCCATCTTATAATCCCGAATCGTCGTTGTCTTGTTATCCTCTGTACGAAGTTCTTTTGGCATCTCCGGATTATAATCAGTCGGATGATATGCATATGTATCCTTTACTGTGTTAACCACTTCATCGCCATCACGAACTGTATCTTCCACTGTGTTGACATCTTTTGACAACTCAATATAGGTACGTCCCGCAAGGAACAATGTCTTTGTCTGTGCCAGATTTAAAGTCGACTGTTCACCATTTACAATAATCGCACTACTGTTATAATGTCCACGATTCTCTGTTTTTGTCTTTCCATTAGATGTTACTTCTATCTGGAAGTTTTTCGCATCAACAACCGGTGTGAATTTACGATCATCTTTTTCTGTACTGTCACCATATCCAAAATAGTCACCTGAAAGCTGGAATGTAGATCCGGATGCATTCAGTTCCGTATCATCTTTCACGTATAAATCCGCTTTCATAATAGCATCTGCTCCCTTATAGGTTACCTTCTTTGTAGCAGTATCCTTGGTTACTTTGCTATATCCATCAAGAACAATGTTATCAGTCCATACCTCTGACTTTGCAGTCTGGCTTCCGTTCTTTCCATAAATCGAAAGAGAGCCATTATCCATAACTGCCATTGTACCAGGTACAATAACTGTATCTGCCATAATAGATACCTGAGATCCATTTACATAGAATCCTGAGTATCGACTCTTCATTGTTACACCATCATAATAATCATTTCGTCCAGCAACCTCATTCTTACCTGTCTGGGTTGCATTCTTATTATAATATGTATAATCAACGGATGTCTTTTCACCCTTTGCACTCTTAGAAGTAACACTTCCATGTGTATAAAGTTTTGCAATATCTACAACTTCTCCATCCTTCTGTTCAACATTGTATGTTCCAGAAGAAAGTGTTTTCTTTGAGTCATCAACATCATCACTCCATGTACTCTCATTGTACTGTTTATTGTAATAATCTGATGCTGCATATACATTACCTGCAATCGTAAGCGGAACTGTTGGCTGATTTACCTCAATTCCCATATCTGCAACCATTGCATACTTGAAAATGTTTGGATCATCATTTTCCATAGAATCAAATAATACAGAAAAATCTGGATCACCAACAACAATATCTGTTGTAATACTCTGAGTATATACGCCATTCGCAGAAGAACGATTGTATTCCTGTGTACGACTCAACTTCAGATTCTTTATAATCTTACCAACTTTATTATTGTCATCATCCAGATAATCTACTACCTGAATCCGGCTTGCATCCAAAACAACTGAATCGTTTGAAATGTAGGATGCCAGCTTGCTTGATAATTCATCTAAGCTTACCTTGAAAAATGGATTGTTCTGCAACTGATGATAGAACTCTTTTGAGAACATCTTCTGTGCTTCATCCTGTGATTTTGTTACATAACGACCTTTCACAAGATCATACTCTACCATATTTTCTACTGTATACACATATGCTGTTTTCAAGTCCTCTACTGTCTGTGAACCAACGCCTGCATAAATCTCATTCAGTGCCTGCTCCACATAATAAAAGTTATCTCTTGAATTCAGTTCTTCCAGCTTCAAGCGATATGACTGTACCGCTGCTGCAAGCAATGCTCCTACTATTATACCGATAAACGCTACCGATACAACAACCATTACAATACTGGAGCCTGCGTTACTTTTTAGCTTTTTTAAAATTTGTTTGATTTTCTTCAACTAATTAGCCCCCTTTGCTCCAGATAACCGAACTGTATTCAAATTCTCCTTGTCCGGTGTTAATTTAACTGTTACTGTATACAAACGCTCTGCCTCTCTTGTATCTTCACTCAATGTATACAGAACTTTCATACTGCCATTTGTTACACTTCCATCGCTCTGCTTTGTATTCGTTGTATATTTCTGTCCTAATTCATACTTTAAATACTTTGCAGCCATAGCATCTTCTACAGAACTTCTTGATTCCTTCTCGCCCTTTACATAATCAAAGGTTCCACTGAATGCGTCTGATACAAACTGTGCATCTGCACTTCCTTCTTCATATCCATTTACATCCAGATTCGTAAATACATAGACACGATCCATCGCATCTGTATCTAATACATTACCGTCACTATCCAGAGAAAGTGCTGTATTCGAGTTCTTGCTTGCAAGATGAATCTTTACTTTCTGTGTCTTTGCCTTATCTGTATAATATGTATAATACTCTTCCTTAGAATCTGGTGTACCATCGCCATCAGTATCTACCATCTTATAGTAGTTATCAATATTAGCATCATAATTCTGCTGGTCTTTATACGGCTTATACAAATAAACCTTACATTCATCTACATAATTGTCAAACAAAATATAATCATTTGTCTGATAAATTGCATTCTTAGAATTTGCTCCCGAAATACAATATGGCTGATACTCAAAATAAATTTCTGGTGGTTCTTTGGTAAAGAATTTCTGACTGAATACAGTAAAGCTTACCATATCGTGGAAATCACTTTTTTTCTCACCATTTACAACCAGGCTGTAATTATAATCATAATAAACATCTACCTTTACGATATAACAATCCTTACCGGTTGTACTGTCAACTGCCTTATCTGCATAGATCTTAATCAGTCTCTTTGAATTATTCATACTGTCCTGTGAAAGAATGGACTCATTATCAACATTCAGCAATGCCTGTTGCCAAGATTCATAGTCAAGCTCTCGCAGATGATCCATTGCCTTTGAAAACAATGCCGAAAACGCTTCCGAGTCAAAACTTGATGTACCACCCATAACTAGTGCAACTGCATTTTTGTCGAGATTATGCATGTTACCAAGATTGACTTCATTCGGGTTCTCTACATAACTTACCGGTGTTCCGTTTGCATTTTTATCTGTACAAACAATTGCTGTAACAAATCCTGCATCATTATACTCTACAATAGAGCCCTCGTTTGTAAGTGTAAATCCTGTTCCAAACTTTCCCAGATCAGCATCCGTCAGATTGTATGCCACCTTGTAATGCTTTGTTGCACTCTCTCCACCATATGCACGTATTTTATTCGACAAGTCATCGAGAACTACAACATTGGAATATACATCCTGTTTTGCTCCAATTTTACGATCATCCAACTTATATTCATATGCTGAATACTTAAGTGTTGAAGTGATTTCCGTTCCATCTGTATCCAAAAGTCTTACCACCATATCTGTATGAACCGTCGGATCTCCATATTTATCATCCAGTGCTTCTTTCGTTACTGTCTGGAACTCTTCCATTTCATACACGGCTGTCTCATTTGCCTGCTGGAGTGCTTTCGCCTTACGGCTCGTCTCCAGCGTATTGGCAAACTGTTTCAAAATTGGGGTTAACAGGATTGACAATATGGCAACAGCTATGACGATTTCAATTAATGTGAAACCTTTATTATTTGTTTTTGCCATAAACCTCACCCTCTCTTAGTATACCTTAACAGTACCTGTCTTGCTGCCTAAGGCAAATCTAGGAGCGTCATTATCGTCGTCTGCAACCTTCACATATACAGGAACGCTTGTATCATTTGTTACATTCAACTTAATACCATTCTTGTCATCATTATCTACTCTCTTTGATGACTCAACATAGATTGTAAGTTCTGTATCTGTTAACTCGAAAGAATAAGACTCATCACCAAGCTTTACTTCTACCATGTTCTTTCCATCTTCATCTGTAATTGACAGAGCAACTGTCTCAATAGAATTTGCAGTAGAGCTTACCTTGTTGCTGCCTGCACTTACAATAATACCATCTGAGCTATCGCCATTAGCATTGTTCAATCCGATCAAGATATCATGATCATCCTTGATGTCCTGTCCCTGACCACTGTCATGAGAGGATGTAGTAACACTCGGTGCACCTGCGCCACCCTGGAAGATGTTAGATACACCTTCTGGAACATCCACATCCACTGTATCTGCTTCTCTTCCTTCGCCAGATACACAATATGCATTCAAATTAACAGATCCTGAATATGTCTCATCCTGTGAATTGTATGTAATATCAATGGATGAAATATTCATACGGTACTTATATCCCATAATATAATCAATGAAATCCTTAATTCCCTCATAAGAGCCAGTATACTGAATTGGGAATGCAGCTGTCAGACACTGGTAATCTCCTGATGCAACTGCTTCGGTATCTGTATCTTCTGCTGAATCTCCGGTATTAGCTGTAGCAGCAGCGCTTAAGCTGTAATAAGACTCTGGCTCACCAAGACCTACAGATTCAACGCCGAACTGTAAATTTCCCTGATCTTTCTCTACGCCCTTGATGAACATAACTGAGATTTCCTGATCCAATGTTGCTGGGAAATACGCCAGTCTCTCATCGAATTTCTCATTAAATTCCTTTGTCTTCTCCTCATACATCTCACGATCCTGCTGCTTTGCCATCAGTTCGTCATATCTTGTCTGTAATGTATCAACCTCTGACTGAATAGAATCCGCGCTATCCATATTATCTTTAAATACATACATATATGTAAGGCCAAGAATCGCCACCGCTACTATAAATAAAATAATCTTAATATTACTTTTGCTCATACTCACCATTCCTCCCTTACTCTGCTTCTGTATCGGTCTCTGCTTCGGTTGTCTGTGCATCATCCGCGCCATCTGTTGCGGCGGCAGGATCCTGCATCATCGGAACATAATTTACTGTAACTGAGAATTCATATGTAACTTCTCCATCGCTATCCTGCTTTGTAATGCTTGCCACATATGCATTATCCACACAGTCAATCGTCTTCAACTGCATGATAAAATCCGCAATTGCATCGTAGCTTGTCGACGTACAAGGCATAGATACGCCATTGTTATCCGATGTAAATCCTGTTACAACTACTGCTGTCGGAATCTTTGCCTCCAGTTCAGAGATAAACTCTCTTGCATTCTCGTTCAACTGGTATGTTGTATAGTACATAGACTCCATATCTGTGTACTTTGCCTGTGCAGCATCATACTCATCGATAATTTGCTCAATATCACTAACTCTTGCAATATCCGCCTCTAACTGATCCCGTTTTTCTGTCACAGTATTCTTCTTATTAATAGAGTAGAATGCCATGCCAGCCGCACCAATAGCTGCTACTGCTACCAACGCAATGAACGGAGCTAAAGAACCTTCTTTTTTCGTTGTTGCCTGTCCTGCATCCAAAATTTCAAAGCCCATAGGTGCAAATGCTGCTCCAATCGGAGTAACAAGATATACAGGATTGTATACCTTCAAGTCGATACTTGGATCAAATTTGATGTTATACAGCGTATCCATGATACGTGTGCTGACATTCAACTGTACCTTGAAGAGTCCGTCAATACCACGAATCAAAGCACCGTCGCCAGTCAGGAATACATCCTCGATTGGCTTGTCCGGATTCTTTGATGCATAGAAATCCATAACACGTCCGATGTTATTGATCAGATAACGGAACGCACCTGTCACTTCGTTATCATCAAAATCAACGGTAATCAAACGATCATTCTGGAGAAGTGTCATTGCTGTTGTTGCATCAACGCCCTTATCATCCATAACAACATTGACAACAGAGTTTGTACCATATGGAACAGTTCTCTGTAACAACAGGTTATCCCCCTGTACGATATTCAATACTGTACTCTCACTACCTAACTGGATAACCATGGTTGTTGTGTTCTGATTTGTCTGTGTCTTGATGAGCTGAAGCATTGCATTTCCGATATAATCCAGCGCAACGACATTCAATCCAGCCATCTGTCCTAAGTCATAATAAGACTTTACCATGTGCTCTGGTGCTGCAACTGCAAGGACACGAAGCTGTTTGTTGTTTTCTTCATCTGTTACTGTCTCAAGCACAGAATGAGAAACAACATAATCTTCTATATTTACAGGGAAATACTCGGATGAGTTTGAATTGATAATTCCTCTGATCTTTTTCTCTGGAACAAACGGTATCATAACCTCTCTGTTTACAATCTTTGTAGATGAAAGAACGAAGATTGCGTTCTTATTATTAATACCGCGAGCCATCAACTGCTGTGTGATTGCTTCTGCAATCTTCTCTGGCTCCTTTAACACACCATCTTCATAAGAATCTTCTGGTGTTTCAAAAATGATGATATTATGAATCATCGTCTGCTTTTTTGCTGAAGCAGTCAGCTCAATAATTGTAATACTTTCGTTTGTGATATCAATGGATAACACTTTATTGCTTTTTGCCATTCGTTATAGCCTCCCTCGCTAATCAGTGATTTTTATTTTCGGGCAAAACCGCCCGCATCTTTTACTTATAGGTACCAGCTCACGAGCTGTTCACCCCATATCATCGCTATAATTAAGCCCATAGATAAATATGGACCAAAAGCCAGCTTCCTGCCAGCTTTCTTAATAGCCATCCGTATGAGATGTACCACCGCTCCGATGATACACGCCATGATAAATGCTATAATATTAAGTTTCCAGCCCAATAGTAAGCCGGTTGCTGCCATAAGTTTTATGTCACCGTGTCCAATGCCTCTCCCCTTGGTAACAAGGTAAATAAGAAGTAAAAAACCGCTGACCGCAAACAAACCGATTACATACTGACTCCAATTACCCAAATCGGTAAACAGTCTAACCAGTCCCAAAGTTAGAATAAAAAGTATAAATCCCGTTGGAATTTCCTTTGTGCGCCAGTCAATCACACTCAGCGCTAACAAGGCAGAAGCACACAGGCAATAAAGGAACGTCTCTATTGTAATTCCTTTTGCGAGGAAGAAAATCACATACAATATTCCATTCGTTGCTTCGACAATCGGATACTGTGCCGAGATATGTGCCTTACAATGCCTGCACTTTCCACCTAAAAATAAATAACTAAATAAAGGAATGAGTTCATACCATGATAAGGTATGACCGCATGTCATACAATGAGACCGTTTCAAGGTTATACTTTCTTTTAACGGAATCCGTAATATCAAGACGTTCAAAAAACTGCCGATTACAATTCCATATAACGCAAAAAAAATGCCAAATACTACTGTTACTAACATTGTCCTAACCTTTCCGTCTCATTTTTCAAAGTAAGTTCCGCCTGGCGAATCAGGCGGAACTTTATTAATTTACCTGGTCACGTTGTAACCCTTTTGATTTACTGATATGCACCACATGACTCTGGGCAGATTGGGTATGCTAATGTATAATCGCCAACCTTGTCTGGAGTAGCAGTGAATGTAGGTGTTTCCTTAGGTCCAATCAATACAAATACTGTACCCTTTGCATTGATCAACGCATAAAACGCACCCGGAGTTGCTGTACACTTACTTGCCTTCTCATCCTTGTTTGCTTTCTTGTACTTAAGTTTTGGAGTCTTCTCACCAATATTTGTACCAATTTCTGACTTTGCCAAACCTTCAACATCTGAAACACTTACATCTGTTGGTTTGTCACATCCAGAAATCTCAATTGCCTTTGAGGAGCTTGGTGTAGTTCCATCTGTTGTTTCGCCCGGATTGATCTTGATTACAGTAAGCTTTCCGCTGTTGTTTGTCAGGTAAGCATATACATCCTCATTACCAAGTGCTGTTTCAATAGCTGTCTTAATTGTCTTTGCAGAACTTACATCGTTAGACTTTCTTGACTTATCAATGTAACGAATCAATGCAGGAGCAATAGCACCAGCAAGGATTGCCATGATAGCAATAACGATAATCAGCTCTACGAGTGAGAAACCTTTGTTGTTTGTCTTTTTCATAAATTTACTCTCCTTTTCTTTATATAGTTTTTTATATGATAAAACCGATGTCCTCGCCCAACGGTTTGTATCCAATGTTAATTTAATAATTATCAACTGCGTCGTACATGCTAAGCATTGGACTGTAGATAGCCATTACAATACCACCGACAACAACACCCATGATTACGATGATGAGTGGTTCCATTGCTGCTGTAAGTGCATCTGTTGCATCGTTTACTTCCATCTCGTAGTAATCTGCAACCTTGTCCATCATATCTTCGATATTACCAGTTTCCTCACCGATCTTTGTCATCTGAGGAAGCATCGGTGGGAAGATACCGCAATCACGAAGCGGTTTGGAAAGCGGAACACCTTTTGCAATCTGTGTCTTCGCATCCAAAAGTGCTTCCCGGATGATCCGGTTATTGATCATCTTTGCGACCTGCTCCACTGCATCGATCAAACTGATACCAGAAGCCATCAAAGTTGCCATCGTACGAGAGAATGTTGCTGCGGCTGACTTAATCGTCAGATTACCAAACAATGGGAATTTAATGCCAATCTTTGCATACATCAATGATCCAGGTTCTGTCTTGCCAAATGCTTTCAAGCCAAATACGATCGCTGCAACAATAATCACCAAGATATACCACTTATGTTGCAAGAAGTTACTTAAGTTTACAAGCATCTGTGTAGCCGCTGGAAGTTCTGATCCCAAATCGTCAAACATCTGTGAAAACTGTGGGATAACGCCGACCAGTAACACTGCCACAACCGCTACAACGACAATCAAGATGACGATTGGATATGTAACTGCACCTTTTACCTTTGAATGCAATGCATTTGCTGTTTCAAAGTGTGTCGTCAAACGATCAAAACAGATTTCCAGATTACCGGACATTTCACCAGCTGCTGTCATGTTAATCATAATCGGTGGGAATACCTTGGGATTCAGTTTGAATGCATCCGCCAGTGTACCACCCTTCTGTACATATGCCTGTGCTTCCTGTAATGCGCGTTTCAAAGTTTTGTTTTCCAGCTGTTCCGACATCATTTCCAATGCGCTGATAATCGTAACACCTGCATTCAGAACTGCCGAGAACTGCTTACAGAACACTGCCAGGTCTTTATCTTTGACTTTCTTGCCGCCTCCCTTTTTTCCGGCGCCCTGTTCTTTTATATCCTGGACAATCAGTCCTTCGGACTTCAGCTTTTCTTTTGCCTTGTCAAGGTTAATCGCCTCTATCGAGCCTTTTTTCGCCTTGCCGTTTTTGTCCATGGCTTTGTAATTGTATTGTGCCATTTTAACTCCTCCGACCTCTTATTTTTCTAAAAAATGAACATTTTATGAACAATTTATATACTGATACTACTCTATTTGATAGTTTTTTGCAATAAAGTTCAATAAAATATTTTAATTTTGTGAAACTTGCACAAACGTTACATCTGTTTCTTCATCGCAACCTGATCCTGTGCATACACAAGTGCCATATCTCTGGTAATTGTTCCACTCTTATACAAATCCAAAATATAATCATCCAACGTGATCATACCCTGTGCACGGCTTGTCTGAATTGTAGACTGAATCTGATGGTTCTTCTGCTCACGAATCAGGCTTCGAATTGCCGGGCTGGCAAGCATAACCTCAAACGCTGCCACTCGTCCATGCCCATCTGCTGTCGGAATCAGTGCCTGTGAGATAACACCTTCCAGAATCATCGCTAACTGGATACGTGTCTGCTGCTGCTGATGTGTTGGGAACACGTCGATGATACGGTCGATCGTAGATGCCGCACCAATTGTATGCAGTGTGGAGAATACCAGGTGTCCAGTCTCAGCAGCCGTAATCGCTGTAGAGATTGTCTCCAGGTCACGCATCTCTCCTACGAGGATGATATCCGGATCCTCACGGAGGGCTGCACGAAGTGCATTTGCATAAGAGAGTGTATCCATACCAACTTCTCGCTGGTTTACAACTGATTTTTTATGTTTGTGGATATACTCGATTGGATCTTCCAGTGTAATGATGTGATCGGTCAGGTTTTCATTTGCTTTATTGATAATAGAAGCAAGTGTTGTTGACTTACCGGAACCTGTCGGTCCTGTTACAAGTACCAGACCTCTTTTCTTCTTATATAACTGTACAACCGCCTCCGGAATTCCTAACTGATCCGGTCTAGGAATAATGGTATCGACCTTTCTGTAGGCAGCCGCCATATTTCCACGATCCATAAATACGTTTACACGGAATCGACCAGTTTCTGGAGATGCGAAGGAAAAATCGACCTCTCCTCGTTCCTTTAAGATCTGCTTATGACGATCATGCATCGTCGAACCAATTGCTTCTGCTGCATCTGCCGGTGTCATCGCCGGAAGTTCTACCTCTGTCAACCGACCATTGATACGAAGTTTCGGCGGGATACCTACCGCAATATGGATATCGGATGCATTCTGTTCTACGGCGAATGCCAGAAGTTCTTTCATGTCTATCATGTTCTTTTCTCTCCCTCTTTTATATTATAGTTTTAATATTCATCACCCGTCTCATATGTAATCTTCTTCATCTCACTAATCGACGTAATACCGTTCAATACATGTTGTGCTGCACCCATCTTCAAAGTAAGCATGCCTTCTGACAACGCCTGCTTTTCAATGACATCCGCCGTAGCACCCTTGGAGATAACTGCCTGCAGTGCTTTCGATACTGGCATCATCTCATACACACCGATTCGTCCTGCATAACCAGTATCTCCACAAAGCGGACAACCAACCGGCTCATAGATGATGACATCATCATCCATATCCTCTGGTTTGACACCAAGAATTTTCTTTTCTTCCGGTTCTGCTAATCTTGCCTGTTTGCAAGAGCTGCAAAGTCTACGAACAAGTCGCTGTGCGATAACACCCACCAACGCATCGCCCGCCACATAAGGCTCAATACCCATATCGATGATACGTGTAACCGTAGATGCGGCTGAGTTTGTATGCAGTGTGGATACCACCAAGTGTCCGGTGATAGCCGCCTGAACAGCAATCTGTGCAGTCTCACTGTCTCGAATCTCTCCGATCATAATAATATCAGGATCCTGACGGAGGATAGATCGAAGGGCTGCCGCGAAAGTCATCTCTGCTTTTACATTTACCTGAACCTGATTGATACCGTCGATATTTGCCTCGACAGGATCTTCTACCGTGATAATATTTACATCTTCGGTATTTAACTCACTCAATGATGTATACAGTGTAGTTGATTTACCGGAACCGGTTGGTCCTGTTACAAGGATGATTCCATGTGGGTTACTCAGGATACCATCAAATACCTTTAATTCCTTTGGTCCAAATCCAAGCGCGCTCTTCGGTTTCGTCAGACCGTCCTTGGAAGTAAGTCTCATAACGGTTTTCTCACCATATACAGTTGGAAGGATAGATACACGGACATCGTACTCTCTCCGGTCAACCATAATTGTGATACGACCATCCTGTGGTTTACGTTTCTCTGCGATATCCATACCGCCGATGATCTTGATACGGGCGCTGATACCTGCCAGAAGTCCAATATCGTAGGTCATAACATGCTTCAACGCACCATCAATACGGTAACGAACTCGAACGCTACTCTCCAGCGGTTCGATATGTATATCGGAAGCTCTCTGTCTGACACCGCCCTCGATAATCTGTTTTACCAGAAGTACAATTGGAGAGTTCTCGATATCTTCATTCAGCGCCTCTTCATCCGCATCATTGACGCCGTTCTCCTGCATCTCCTTACGGTACTGTTCAGCAGCCTCCATCGCCTGTGCATTACCATAATATTTACCAATTGCCTCCATGACATCATCTTCCATGGCAAGCAATGGTTCTACCTGTGTATTTGTCGCAATACCGATATCATCGATAGCATTTAAATCCATTGGATCTACCATTGCCACTCGCAGGATATTCGGATTATTCTCATCATATCCAATCGGGATTGCCTTATATTTGTTGACTAAGTTTTCCGGTACCTGTTTCAACAAATCTTCATCCAGCTTGCAGGCTTTCAGCTCAATGTAATCAATTCCCATCTGTGTCGTCAATACTGTGATCAACAGTTCCTGGCTGATAAAGCCAAGCTCCATGATTACATTACCGATACGTCCACCATTTTCCTTCTGATAGGCAAGTGCCTCCTGAAGCTCTTCTTCCGTAATAGCCCCCGCTTCAACAAGCAAATCACCTATACGAATCTTTTTTCTTCCTCCAGTTATTCGCATAGCAATACCCTCTCATAAATTTTATAGTATGTATAATTATAGCATAGCCTATTTGAAAAAAAAAGCAATTTTTTGCTATAAAAAGCAAATTATGTTAACAATTATTTTCCTTTATAATTTGTTCCAGATATACGGCAGAAATGCTATCATAAAATCAAACATTCCATGTATAATCGAAACCATAATGTACCCACATTTTTTCCATTTGTAATATAGAAAAGTATAAATACCACCTATCACAAATGCCAACGCAACATTTCCCCAGTCATGCTGAAACAAATGCGACAATGCAAATAATGTATTTGCAATAATCGGAGCGGTCCACTTGTATCGTTGCAACAAATCCTCCAAACTTCCCATAATCGCTACACGATACACCAGTTCTTCAGACGGTCCCACTGCAAATACATAAATACACAATTGAAGTAAAATCATCCATATACTATCTGGATACATTTGTGCAATATTTCCATCCTGTAGAATATACTCTGCTCCAATCCACAGAATTGCAATAATTGTTCCAATTCCAATTCCAGTTAATATCTGAAATATAATCCGTGTACCAAATAGCTCTTTCAAATCGGTCTTGCGACTAATACAGTTGATTACCGCCGGAATTGCAACGATCCATGGGACCAGGCACAGTGACGCCCTATACCACGTCAAATTCCATATGTAATCAGGCACTCCCAGAAAAACTGCTGAAAAGATAAATGTGAAAATAAGCAAACGAACAAAACGAAAAACTTCTTTTTCATTTTTTATTTGAATTTTTACATCGTGTTTTAAATGAAACATAACCCTCTCCTTCCCAAACCATTAGAATCATCATACCATCTTTTTCCATCTTGGAAAAGCACTATTTTCCATGATTCGTCATAGTATATACAAAGAGGGATAGCGAGGCAGCCATGCAGACTTTTCATCACCCGCTCTCTCCCGAAGAGGAATCGTATTATCTGCAAAAAGCAAAGGCGGGCGATCTATCCGCGCGCAATATCCTTGTAGAATACAATCTGCGCCTCGTCGCGCATATCGTAAAGAAATATCAAACTGGAAACCGTTCCACCGAGGATCTGATTTCCATCGGCACCATCGGTCTGATCAAAGCGATCAATACATATGATACTGACAAAGGTTCAAAGCTGGTCACCTACGCCAGCCGTTGTATTGAAAACGAACTTTTGATGCGGCTGCGGCAGGAGCGCAAGGAAGTGCGCGAGATTTCCCTATATGAACCAATCGGCACTGACCGGGAAGGAAATGAGATCAGTTTGATGGATGTCATCCGAATCGACGAAGAAAATGTGCTTTTGAATGTTATCACGTCCGAAAGTCTCAGAAATATCAATGACTTGTTTACCGAAATATTAGATGACCGCGAGCAGCAGGTAATCGCGCTCCGTTACGGTTTATATGACAATCAGGAGCTTACGCAGAAAGAGATTTCAAACCTACTCCATATCTCGCGCTCCTATGTCTCACGGATAGAGAAAAAGGCACTGCTTAAGCTGCGCAGTGCCTTGTGCGTATAATCATACCTTTTCTGATTTTCTCTGAATTTGAAACCTTCACACAGAGTAACTGTTTTGGATGCGGTGCAGATTCCATCTCTGTGCCGTGTTCGTCATGAATTGCAAGAACCTCTACGTCCACATTCTCGCCGTCAAACGCCATAACCTCGATCGCATCACCCACGCAGAATTTATTCTTCTGGTGGATAACCAGTTCTCCTGCCGCTGTCACTTCTTCAACTGTACCAAGGTAGACACGGTTCTTCACATAGGTGTTACAGTCGTAAATCTGTGTCTCCTCGTTTGGTTTTCCATAATAAAAACCAGTTGTAAACTGACGGAATGTGCATGCTGCGATTTCCTCACGGTAATGTTCCATCTTGCTCTCATACAATTCCTTCGATGTATAGTAATCATCAATTGCCTCCCGGTATGTCCGGGTAACAACTGCTACATACAGTGCTGTCTTCATACGTCCTTCTACCTTGAAAGAGTTGATTCCTGCGTCAATCATATCCGGGATATGCTCAATCATGCAGAGGTCCTTGGAATTAAAAATATACGTGCCTCTGTCATCTTCTTCCACTGGAAGATATTCGCCCGGTCGCTTCTCCTCCACAACCGCATATTTCCAACGGCATGGATGCGTGCAGGCTCCCTGATTTGCATCTCTGCCTGTAAAATAACTGCTGAGCAGGCATCTTCCGGAATAAGATATACACATCGCTCCATGCATAAATGCCTCGATCTCCATATCTGCCGGAATATGTTCCCGGATCGTTTTGATTTCCTTTAATGAAAGTTCCCGCGCCGCTACCACACGCGTCGCGCCCTGTTTTCTCCAGAAATCGTAGATCAAGTAATTCGTATTGTTCGCCTGTGTACTGACATGAATCTCAATGCCCGGCAGGATTTCCTTCGCCAATGTGAAAATACCCGGATCTGAAATGATAAATGCATCTATTTTCTCTTCAAGTCCAGTCTCTTTCAATTCATGGAAATACGCCTTGATTCCATCGATATCCTCATTGTGTGCAAATATATTTACCGTCACATACAGCTTCGCTCCATGCGCATGCACATAGTCTGCTGCCTCATGCATCTCTTCGATTGTGAAATTCCCAGCCTTCGCACGAAGTCCATAATTCTTGCCGCCGATATAGACTGCATCTGCGCCATAATCAACTGCCACCTTTAATACTTCCAGACTTCCGGCAGGTATCAATAATTCTGGTTTCTGTAACTTATCCATCTTCGATCCTCTTTCATCCGTATGTATCCTGATTTCTCAACAAAATCATACACATACCTGCTATCCTGATATACTATAATACACTTTCCTTACATAATTCCCGCACAACCGAGATTGCCATGCCATCCCCAACTGGCAGAATGGCTGTCTCCAACCGATCATCATGTGTGAGCACATACAGATATTCCCGCATCCGGTCATGGATCGTGCGGTTCCGCTTTTCCACCAGAAAATGGGATTCTAATACTTCCCCTTCCTGCAGGATGTTGTCCGATACGATCACACCGCCCGGTTTTAACACGCGCAGCACATCTGGCAGATAATAAATATACTGTGCCTTTGCTGCATCGACAAACGCAAACTCATAAGTATCATCTGGAAGCTCCTTCAACGTCTCTGCCGCATCTCCACAGATCACCTGAATCTGCGTCTCTTTTCCAAGCTGTTTGATATTTGTTCTTGCTTCCGCAGTCCGTTCCTCGCTCAATTCCAGCGTTGTGATCTGCGCATCCTCTGACAGAAATCCTGTCATGTAGATAGAAGAATAGCCGACGGCTGTTCCGATCTCCAGAACACGCTTCGGCTTTTTCAATAGTAACTGTGTCTTTAATAATTCTCTTGCCTCTGGCCGGATCACCGGAACACCGCGCTTTACAGCATCCCGATATAATTCTCCCAACGCCCCGGCATCCTCCTTTGCCATCGAACGGACAAAGGATGTAATTCTCGCAAACTCATTCATACTTATTCGTTTTCCTCGTCACTGCTTGTATCTATATTACAGATAATCTGCAATATCTCATCATAGGTCATGCTGGCTGACAAATGATATTTTCCACTTGTGATCTTATTTCCATAGCCCTTTACCTTTACCTTGGCATAAAAGACGTACTTATCTTCAATAATCTCCGCATCCTGCAAAGCACTTCCAATCTCCATGATCGAGGAATCTGCTGGAATATCGACCACGATATACTGCTGGCTTCCCGGATGGTATGCAACATTGCCAAATACGCCATAAGCAAAATTAAAAGAATATGTAAACAGCTTTACGATCAAAAATACGATCAGTATATTGACAAATAAACTGAACATAAACCCAGAAGAATTCTTTAAACCTTTTCGCAGATTCTCCTCTTTTTTACGCACATTTTTCCTGCTTGTTTTTTTCTTTGCTATTCCATTTGTTGTTTTTTTCACATTTTCACTCATTGATGTAATCAAACTCCAATCCTTCTGCTATGGAATCAAACACCCGCTGCAGCAGCTTACAGATCTGCTGTTCTGCCTGCAAAAAATCACTTACCACAGAGTTGTGCAGCAGTTCATCGTATTCCCTTGTCAGTTCTATCATCTCATCGTAAGGGTTTACGCCCTGCCGATTCTGAAGCTCGTAATTCTTGGCACGGAATTCCTGCAGATGTCTGCTCAATTCCTCATTTTCAAGAAGCGCCTGTTTTGTCCGCAGGTAAGTGCGGTACTCCTCAGATGCCCGGATATGTTCATTTAATTGTTTGCTCTCGTTAATAACCTGTCTCATATTAAACCTCTGTGATAATCGGCAGAATCATCGGGCTTCGCTTCATCTTCTTCCAGAGGAAATCACTCAGCGCATCTCGAATCGTATTCTTCAATTTGCCCCAATCTGTAATTCCCCGGTCTAAGCAGTTATCCAATGCTTCCTGCACCACCTCGCGGCATTCATCCATCAGGTTCTCTGCCTCACGCACATAAACGAATCCACGGGATACAATATCCGGTCCGGCAACCTGCTGGTTGCTTCCTGCCTCCAGTGTCACGACAACGATCAAAAGGCCATTCTCGGAAAGTTGCTGACGATCACGCAATACAATGTTTCCAACATCGCCAACACCGAGTCCGTCGACCAGAATTCCCTGTGCCTGTACCTTTCCAGTCACGTCAAAGACATCTTCTCCTATCGACAGTACATCGCCGGCGGATAAGATCTTGACATTTTCCTTGGGAATTCCCATCTCTACTGCAAGCTCTGCATGGCGCTTCAGATGTCGGTATTCGCCGTGTACCGGAATCGCATATTTCGGTTTTGTAAGCGCATACATCAGTTTTATCTCTTCCTGACAGGCATGTCCGGAAACATGGGTATCCTGGAAGATTACATGAGCGCCCTTCATTTCAAGCTCGTTGATCACCTTGAAGATTGCCTTCTCATTTCCCGGAATCGGGCTGGATGAGAAGATAACTACATCGCCCGGCTTGATCGTGATCTGCTTGTGAATGCTGGCCGCAATTCTCGAAAGCGCTGCCATATTCTCGCCCTGACTTCCGGTTGTGATCAGTACCACCTGCTCATCCGGATAGTTCTTAATCTGGTCGATCTCGATCAACGTATTGTCCGGTATATCAATATAGCCAAGCTCCGAAGCTGTCTGAATGACATTTACCATGCTTCGTCCCTCGACAACCACCTTTCTGCCATACTTGTACGCAGAATTGATAATCTGCTGTACACGGTCGACATTTGATGCAAATGTCGCAATGATGATTCGATGATCCTTGTTGTCATCAAACAAATGGTCAAATACTTTTCCGATCGTTTTCTCGGATGGAGTGTATCCTGAACGTTCCACATTTGTGGAATCCGCCATCAGTGCAAGCACACCTTTCTTTCCAAGTTCACCAAATCGTGGCAGGTCAATTGCCTCACCAAAGACCGGTGTGTAATCAACCTTAAAATCTCCGGTATGCACGATGATACCGGCTGGGGTATAGATCGCAAGTGCAGCCGCATCCGCAATCGAATGTGTCGTACGGATGAACTCGATACGGAACGCACCAAGTGTGATCATCTGTCCGTGTGTTACGATCTTTCTTCTGACGTTGTTAATATTTCCATGTTCACGAAGCTTATGCTCGATCAGTCCCATCGTCAGCTTGGTTGCGTAAATCGGCATATTCACTTCATTTTCTATATACGGAATCGCACCGATATGATCCTCATGTCCGTGCGTGATTACAAGTCCCTTTACCTTGTCCGCATTTTCCTTTAAGTATGTGACATCCGGGATGACAAGGTCGATACCAAGCATCTCATCCTCCGGAAATGCAAGTCCACAGTCTACGACAATAATACTGTCCTCATACTCGAACGCGGTAATGTTCATTCCGATCTGCTCTAATCCCCCAAGCGGAATGATCTTCACCGACTTATTATTCTGTTTCATTCTAAACTAAACCTCCAAATCAATGTCTTCCAACAGCTCATCAAAGATCTTGATCACTGCTTTCAATTCGTTCTCGTCTTCTACTTCTGCGTAAGAAACGACATCTCCTTCGCTGTCCGGTTCTTCTTTCAGTACAAAGAAACTGCCATCCTCACTTTCTTCGTCATCTGTCACCAGAATGTAATTCACTCCAAAAAGCGTTGTCTGTTCTAATACATACAACTCGATATCTCCATCTTCTGTTTCAAATGTAATCTTCTCACTCATCTCTTTTATGTGCCTCTCGATCCAGATAACTCTGCAATATGATAGCTGCCGCCATCTTGTCAATGTGTTCTTTTCTTCCGCTCACGCACACACCCGTCTCTTCTAAAATCCGGTTTGCTTCCACTGTCGTGAGCCTTTCATCCTCAAATATTATCGGCAATCCGGTTCTGCGCTCCAGATTCTCCGCAAATTCTCTCGTTGCCTGAACTCTTGGTCCTTCCGTATTGTTCATCATCTTCGGAAGTCCAAGTACGATTTTATCCACGTCGTGCTCCACCACGAGTGCCTCAATCCTTGCATAGGTCTGTCTCAGTTTATTTTCTTGTTTTCGCTCGATCGTCTCGAGTGGCTGTGCAATCAAACAAGTTGCATCTGACAATGCAACGCCAACTGTCTTCGAGCCATAATCCAATCCAAGGATTCTCATATCGTCCCGCTCCTTCTGTCAAGCAGAAATACCACGCAGTGTTTCTTACTTGAGCCGTGTCTCAATATAGTTCTCAAGAAGTACCTCTATGATCTCATCCCGCTCTGCTTTCATGATCAGACTTCTCGCATTTTTGTAACTTGTAATGTAGGTTGGATCTCCACTCATCACATAACCGACGATCTGACTTACAGGGTTGTATCCTTTCTCAGATAACGCCTCATACACCTGCTCTAGAATGTCAGATACCTCTATATTTGATTCATGGATAATTCCTATGTCCTGAGTATTTTGATTGTTCACTTTCTCACGTCCTTCTTTATTGCATTAAAAAACATTTGGCTTTATTTTAATATATGTAGCCTAAAATAGCAACTCTTTTATTTCAGCATGCCAAAGAAATCATACTGGTTTGTCTCTGGCAGATCGCCGAGGATTCCAAGTTCTTCCATCACATCGAGGATCGTCTTTGACACCTTTCCACGGATACGGATATCCTCTTTTGATGTAAATGTGCCGCCTTTTGCTGCTTCCTCCAGCTGTTGCGCCGCCTTTAAGCCCATGCCGGCAATGGATGCAAAGCTCGGCATAATCTTTCCATCTATGATCTGGAAACGGTCTGCCTTTGCACGGTACAGATCGATTGGCATAAACTCGATACCTCTCGCATACATCTCCTGTACCAGCCGCATATCACGCACCATATCCTTCTCGGTCGCACTCATATCATTTTTATCTTTCTTCTGCAAGGCAGCCAGATTTTCTTCCAGCGCCTCCTTGCCAAGACACATCTGCTGATAGTCAAACGCCGACGCACGGATACTGAAAAATGCCGTGTAATATGCAAGCGGATATTTAATCTTGTAATATGCTACACGCCAGCCCATCATAACATAGGCAACCGCATGTGCCTTCGGGAACATGTACTTGATTTTCTCACATGACTCCATGTACCATTCTGGAACATCATGCTTACGCATCTCCTCTTTCCACTCATCCCATTTGTCACATTTGCCTTTTGCAACGATACCTTTTCGTACCTTCTCCATGATATTAAATGCAAGTCCCGGTTCCAGTCCCCGGTAGATCAGATACGTCATAATATCATCTCGTGTACAGATTGCGGACGAAAGTTCACAAACACCCTCCGCAATCAGTGTCTGTGCGTTTCCAAGCCATACATCCGTACCATGGGAAAGTCCCGCGATACGCACCAGATCCGAAAACGCTTTCGGCGCAGCGTCGATCAACATCTGCATCGCAAAATCTGTACCAAACTCCGGAATTCCAAGTGTACCAAGCTTCGTGCCGCCGATGTCCTCCGGTTTGATACCAAGTGCTTCCGTATTATGGAACAAAGACATAACATCTTTATCATCCAGCGGAATCGTCTTCGCATCCAGTCCGGTCAGATCTTCCAGACGACGAATCATCGTCGGATCATCATGACCGAGAATATCAAGCTTCAACAGGTTATGGTCGATGGAATGGTACTCAAAATGTGTTGTAATAATATCGGTTGTTGTGTCGTTCGCCGGATGCTGGATCGGCGTGAACGAATAAATCTCCTCATGCTTTGGCAGCACGATCATACCACCCGGATGCTGTCCGGTTGTACGTTTCACGCCTGTCAGTCCCAAAGCGATACGTTCCATCTCACAACGCCGTTTTACCTGCTCATGCTCTTCGTAATATTTGTACACATATCCAAATGCGGTTTTCTCTGCCAGAGAACCAATCGTTCCCGCACGGAATGCCTTTCCCTTTCCAAAAAGTTCCTCTGTATAAGCATGTGCTTTGGGCTGATACTCACCAGAGAAATTCAAATCAATATCCGGCTCTTTATCGCCATAGAAACCAAGGAATGTCTCAAACGGAATATCGTGTCCTTCCTTCGTCATCAGCGTGCCACACTTTGGGCATTTCCGGTCAGGCATATCACAACCAGACTGTCCTTCGAACTGTTTCACAAAATCCGAATCAAAATCCGTAAAATAACACTTCGGACAGATGTAGTGTGCCGGAAGTGGATTTACTTCCGTGATACCTGCCATCGTCGCAACAAAGGACGAACCAACCGAACCTCGGCTGCCTACCAGATAGCCATCGCCGTTCGATTTCCAAACCAGCTTCTGGGCGATGATATACATAACCGCAAATCCATTCGAGATAATAGAATGCAGTTCCCGTTTCAGTCTCGCCTCTACGATCTCCGGCAGATTCGGTCCATAGATCTCATGCGCTTTGTCATAACAGATCGTCGTCAGTGTCTCATCGGAATTATCAATGATCGGCGGGCATTTATCCGGTCGTACCGGTGAGATACGCTCAATCATATCATTGATTTTATTTGTATTTGTAATAACGACTTCTTTTGCAAGATCACTGCCTAAATACTGGAACTCTGCAAGCATCTCATCCGTTGTACGGAAAAACAGCGGTGGCTGACGGTCTGCATCATGGAAGCCCTTTCCCGCCATCATGATCCGCCGGTATACCTCATCCTCCGGATCGAGAAAATGCACATCACAGGTTGCAACGACCGGCTTGCCAAACTGTTTGCCTAGATCGCAGATCTTCCGGTTGACATCCTGCAGATCTTCCACGGTCTTTACCGGTGCTTTCTCATCATCAAGCAGGAACATGTTGTTTCCAACCGGTTGGATCTCATAGTAATCATAGAAATTACAAAGTCTTGTGATTTCATCCTCGCCCTCTCCGTACAATACTGCACGGTAAAGCTCGCCCGCCTCACAGGCGGAGCCAATGATCAGACCTTCCCGGTATTTGTTGATCAGACTCTTCGGCATACGTGGACGCCGGTTAAAATATGTCAGATGCGACTCAGAAATCAGACGGTACAGATTCACTCGTCCAACCTCATTTGCCGCCAATATGATACCATGATACGTTTTTGCTTTCCGGATTGCATCCGGAGATGCAGCACCCGCTTCGTTTAACTCATGGATCGTTGTAATACCTTTTTCTTTGATCATCTTGATCATCTTGACGAAGATCTCGGCTGTAGCAGCCGCATCATCACAAGCTCTATGGTGATGCTCATTGACAACACCAAACTGCTTGCACAGACGATCCAGTGTATACTTACCAAGCTCTGGAAGCAGGATATGTGCCAGTGTCATCGTATCCACGATCGTACTGTCAAACACCAGTCCCAGCCGCTTTGCATTCTCCCGTATAAATCCGGTATCAAAGGTGGCATTGTGTGCAACTACACTCGCATCGCCGATATACTCTAAGAATTTCGGCAGGATCACTTCTATGGTCGGTGCATTCTGCACCATTGCATCTGTAATGGATGTAAGCTTCGTGATCGTATATGGAATCGGCACCTCCGGATTGACGAATTCAGAAAATGTATCCTGTATCTTCCCATCCTTGATCCGCACGGCTCCAATCTCAATGATACGGTTATTGGTCGGACTTAAACCTGTGGTTTCTATATCAAATACCACATATTGCGAATCAATCTTCTGTCCTTTTTCGTTCTGGATTAGTCCCTTTACATCATCGACAAAATAGCCCTCTACACCATAGATGATCTTAAAGTCCTCGCCTTTTTTGAGCTGGTGGTTTGCAATCGGGAATGCCTGTACAACACCATGATCGGTGATTGCAAGCGCCTTCATGCCCCATTCCTTCGCACGGGCAATAACTTTTTCGATGCCAACCACACTATCCATCTCGCTCATGATCGTATGCAGATGCAGCTCGACACGTTTTTCAAGCGCGTTATCCATCCGTTTCTCCCGGAAATCATTTGCCGGTTTGATTCCGGCAACGGATGAAAAGGTGATTTCCTTACTGTAGCTGTCATACATTGGCACACCTTTTATGATATAGAATTTTCCCTTCTGCAATTCATCCAGCAACGGTCCCCGGTCATCCGGTGACACAAACAACTTGAACATGATCGTATCTGTAAAATCGGTGATCGCACCTGTGATGATAAACTTTCCACTCCGCAGCTCGCGATCTTCCAACGCAATTACCTGTCCATGGATACAACATTCACCGGTACCTTCTTCGAGTGCCTCAATCTTGACAATATCCGCCTCACAGTTTCTGCCATAGAACACATCCGGGTCCTGTGACTGCTGCTTGCGATAACTTCCATAATCGCCTTTCCCTGAGAATTTGCGATCGGATCTGGCACCTGCGCCATAGGATTTGGCTGCTGCAGCCGCTGGTTTTGCACTGGATGCAGCTAGCTGTGGGGACTTCGGTGCATCTGTCTTTGCAGCCGTTTTTGCTTCTGCCTGTTTATTTTCATCCTTGGAGTCCTTTTTATCTTCTGCATTCTTCTCTTTTTCCGAAGCATTCGAAGCAGCTTTTGCCGCCTGTAATTCTGCATTTTTCTCCTCGATCGTACGGAGCTCCTGCTGTAAGCGTAGCGCATTTGCCTGCCGCAGCTTCGTTTTTTGCTCTAAGGAATAGCTGAATCCAACTTCGATTTCCTTTCCAAAATGATCACGAAAATAAGACACGAGAAAATCCCGTATCAGTTTTTCATGTTCCTTTGCAACCGAGGAATGTTCGACCGCAATGCTGATCACATCCTCGTTATAATACCACTCCGCCCGGCTCATCAACCGAAATGCAATCCGGCTGATGCTACGCAGTTCCTCTAACAGGCTTTCTTTATAATTCTCCGCAATCTGTCTCACATCATACTGTTCCGAAAGCTGATATCGCATAAATATCTGGATTTTCTTTCCTGCACCACCCATATGATATGCATGCTGTGTCAGCAATGCTTCCATACGGGTAATCATATGATATGGGATCAGGTGGTCACTTTGCAGTGTAACAATCATCTGTTTTTTTGTCTCGTAGGTTTTGATACTCTCCACCTGCGTATCCGAAAAAAGGGCGTCAAGTTCCGCTCCACCCTTAAAAGCCGGAAATACATTACAAAATGTTTTGTTATCCACGTTTTTACTCCTCTTCCCAGTGATCCAGCTCGTACTTCAGTGCTGCAAGCAGATTCTCCTGTGGAACTTTCTTAATGATCTCACCGTGCTTCATCAGAAGTCCCTCACCATTGCCGCCTGCAATACCAAGATCTGCCTCCCGTGCCTCACCAGGTCCGTTTACCGCACAGCCCATCACAGCAACCTTGATTGACAGATGGTCATAGCCGGCAATCAGTTTCTCTACATCATTCGCAAGTCCGATCAGGTCGATCTTTGTTCTGCCACAAGTCGGGCAGGACACGAGCTCGATTCCATCCTTGCGCAACCCTAACGTCCGCAGGATCAGCTTTGCCGATGTAATCTCCTCAACCGGATCTCCCGTCAGAGACACACGCATCGTATCGCCGATTCCCTGTCCTAAAATCATACCAAGCCCTACCGCAGACTTGATATTGCCACGGTAGACCGTTCCTGCCTCTGTAATACCGACATGCAAAGGATAGCTCGTCTGTTCTGCAATCAGTTCATGTGCATGTACACACATCATAACATCGGAACTCTTGATACTGATTACCAGATTATCGTAATCACATTCCTCGATCATCCGTACCTTGTCAAGTGCAGACTCCACGATACCTTCCGCTGTCACGCCACCATATTTTTCAACCAGATTCCGCTCTAAGGAACCGGAATTCACACCGACACGAATCGGAATATTCCGCTCTTTCGCTACTTGTACAACCTTCTTCAGATTCTCTTCTCCGCCGATATTTCCCGGATTGATCCGAATCTTATCTGCACCATATTCCATCGCAAGAATCGCAAGCCGATAGTCAAAATGAATATCTGCCACGATTGGAATATGGATCTGTTCCTTGATCTTATCAAATGCCTTTGCAGCCGCCTCGGTATTCGCGGTGGAACGGATGATCTGACAGCCTGCCTTCTCCAGCTCCAGAATCTGCGCCACGGTTGCGTCTACATCAGATGTCTCTGTATTTGTCATAGACTGAATCGCAATCGGATTGCCGCCACCGATCACGACACCGCCAATATTTATCATTCTCGTCGTATCTCTGTGTGGAAGTGTTTTTTTCGTTCCGTATCTCATAATCACAACCCCTTTTCTAACCTTTTAGAAAAATGCATTCTTAATATCATTAAAGAATACTACAACCATCAATACCATAAGTAACGCAAATCCGATGAAGTTCACAATCGCTTCCTTCTCCTGTGGAATCTTCTTTCTGCGGATTGCCTCAATAAACAGGAACAACAGTCTGCCGCCATCCAGTGCCGGAATCGGAAGCAGGTTCATGATACCCAGATTCACACTCAGCAAGATACTCCAGTTTAAAAGATTCAGTATTACATTGATCACTGCCTCTTTCTGCGTTGTGCTGATATCCTTTGCCTCTTCAATCACTTCGTTCATGGCACTTCCAACGCCGACCGGTCCCATGATATCTCCATTTTTCACGCCGCCAGTCACGATCATCCGGAGTCCCGTCACCGTCGCTTTCACCCAATATCGAAGCTCCAGACCTGCATATTTGATATCATTTCCAAATCCGGTGGACGCGACATAACCTCCAGCAACTCCAAGTTTATAATTTCCTTCATTGTCCACCTTTGGTGTTACAACAACCGATTCCTTCGAACCATCTGCATGCTCAATCGAAAGTGTTACCGGTTTGGATGGATTCTCTGCCTGCATATAGAGTAAAATCTCACGATAATTATAAATCTTCTTGCCATTAATCGCTGTCACTGTATCTCCAACAACGATTCCAGCATCCTCCGCCGCAGAATGTTCTACCACGGTTGTAAGTCTGGCAGGATCACAGCCCGTAAAATGAATCAATACAATCGAAAAAACAAATGCCAGAATAAAGTTAAACACAGGACCCGCCGCAATCACCAGAATCCGTGCCAGCAGCGGCTTGTTGTTAAACGCATTCTCATCTTCACTCTCGCCATCTTCCCCCATCATCATGCAGTACCCACCAATCGGCAGTAAACGCAGGGAATATTTCGTCTCCTTTTTCTGTATTGAAAAAATAGCCGGTCCCATACCAATGGAAAACTCCATAACCGCGATCTTATTCATCTTTGCAACAATAAAGTGTCCGAACTCGTGAAAAAACACGATTACACCAAACACCAATATAATCAGAATAATGTTCATACAATCTCCTTTTACATCGAAACTCTATCAACCGAATTGTCGTTCAATATAGTCATATACCCAGCGTTCCGTCTCCAGAATCTCTTCAAGTGTCGGATTCGCAATGGTCTTATGCTCCCCCATACAGGCTTCAATTATATCATAGATTTGTAAAAATTTTATGTCCTTGTGCAGGAACTTTGCAACCGCACATTCATTTGCCGCATTAAGTACCGTCGGCATAGATCCGCCAGTTTTAATTGCCCGATATGCAAAATCCAGTCCCTTGAATGTCTCTCTGTCTGGTTTGCTTGTGATGATTCCGGCAATCTTCGAAAAGTCAAGACGGTCACCAGCCAGATATCTACGTTCCGGATAATAAAGCGCATACTGGATTGGCAGGCGCATATCTGCAGTTCCAAGCTGTGCCTTGATCGCACCATCTTCAAATTCCACCATCGAATGAATGATGCTCTGCGGCTGCACAACAACTTCGATATCCTCCGGCATCACATCGAACAGCCAGCGCGCTTCAATAACCTCTAAACCTTTGTTTACCAGTGTTGCAGAATCAATCGTAATTTTTCTTCCCATAGACCAGTTCGGATGTTTCAGTGCATCCTCCACTGTAACATCCTTTAATTCCTCTCTTGTCTTTCCAAGGAATGGTCCGCCTGATGCTGTGATCAGAAGCTTTGCTATCTTGTTTTCTCTTTCCCCATGCAGGCACTGGAATATTGCAGAATGCTCACTGTCTACCGGGAGAATCCGGACATGGTATTCCTCTGCCAGCTTCATAATCAGATGTCCGGCAGTTACCAGTGTCTCCTTGTTTGCGAGTGCGATATCTTTTCCCGCCTTGATTGCCTCGATCGTCGGACGGATTCCGATCATACCAACGATTGCTGTCACGACAAGCTCCGCCGGTTCATATGTAGCGACCGCAATCAGTCCATCCATACCATAAACGATCTTACAATTAAAATCAGACAAGGCAATCCGTAACGCATCTGCCTTGTCTTTGCTTTGTACACTTACGAGTGCCGGTCTGAATTCCCGCACCTGTTTTTCCAGTAATTCTATATTATTTCCTGCTGCTAAGGCTCCGATACGGATATCTGCATTGGCACGCACGACGTCGAGCGTCTGTGTACCAATCGAACCGGTCGAGCCGATAATCGCGATTGTTCTCACATTGCGCCTCCTAAGTTTCCAATCATAATTGAAAAGCAATAATATACGATTGGTGCTGTAAAAATAATACTGTCAAACCGATCCATGATACCGCCATGTCCCGGAATCAGCTTTCCGTAATCCTTAATGTCATTATTTCGCTTGATGGCGGATGCGGTCAGATCTCCAATCACCGCAAATCCGGCTCCTACAGCGCCTGCCACTGCAAAAATAAGTGGTGCATTTGTTAATTCATATACTTTTGCATTGAAGAATATTCCATACAATGCGCCAATCAATGCAGAACCAAAAATACCGCCAAGCAATCCTTCCACGCTCTTCTTCGGACTGAGTTTTGGTGACATCTTATGCTTTCCAAACTTCACACCAACACAGTAAGCAAATGTATCATTGATCCAGGAACAGATATATACCATCACAACCAAAGCACCACCGTACTTTAAGATACGAACCTGATACAGGAAGGACAGCAGCAATGAAACATAGAAAAATGCTAAGATTGCAACCATCGCATCTTTGTCCGTGTACTTTGGATATGTGATCACATAAACAGCCAATACCAATAATACATACAGAATCATGAGCGGCAGAAGGTATTTCTCCAAATGGAAGAATAAGAAGCAATAATACGCGATCGTCATCAGATAAGCAAGCACTGCCATCGCAGATTTCTCCTGCTTATAGACGCGCATCAGCTCGAACACTCCGCCCAAACTCAAAAGCATAACCGCCACGCCGGTTACATAACCACCCAGATATAAAATTCCAATTGTGAGCAGCGTTAATACTGCACCACTGATAAAACGTGTTTTAAACATAGTTTATTTTACTCCACCAAATCTTCGCTCTCTACCGTTGTAATACCGGATTGCCTCTTTCAATGATTCCTTGTCAAAATCCGGCCACAAGGTATCTGTGAAATAGAATTCTGCATAAGCAAGCTGCCAAATCAGATAATTCGATAACCGCAGTTCGCCGCTTGTACGGATCAGCAGATCTGGATCTGGAAGATCTGCCGTATCCAGATGCTTTGCTATCACATCCTCTGTGATTGCTTCCGGTGCAAGTGTTCCTTCCTGTACCTGCTTTGCAAGCTTCGTCATCGTCCGGCGCAGTTCATCCCTGCCACCATAATTTAACGCGATTGTAAAATCCAGCTTGTCAAACTTTGCTGTCTCACGCTCTGCATGTTCAAGCATCTCCACGATATCTGCATCCAGGGCACTCCGGTCTCCGATCACACGGATACGCAGTCCATCCTTTGATGCACGCTCCACACAGTTCGACAGATAGCTTCGAAGCAGATTCATGATACCGGTTACCTCCTCAGTCGAACGCTTCCAGTTCTCCGTGGAAAATGCATACACCGTCAGATACCGGATTCCCAAATCCGCTGCATCCCGGCAGATCTGCTCCAACACCTTCGCCCCCTGTCTGTGTCCCATGTTCCGTGGAAGCAGACGTTTCTTTGCCCATCTGCCATTTCCATCCATGATGATTGCCACATGAGTAGGTATTTCCAATTCTTCTCCATCAATGATTTTCTTCATAGCTTATACTGTCATGATTTCCTTTGTCTTTGTCTCGATTTTCTGATCTACCTGTGCCACATACTTGTCTGTCATCTTCTGAACTTTCTCTTCGTTGCCTTTGAGTTCATCGTCAGACATCTCTGCTGCCTTGTTCGCCTTCTTCAATGCATCATTTGCATCACGTCGGATATTACGGATGGCAACCTTTGCATTCTCACCCTTCTTCTTAACGTCCTTTGCCAACTCTTTTCTTCGATCCTCTGTCAGCTCCGGGAAGTTGATAATGATGTTCTTACCATCGTTGTTTGGATTGATACCAAGGTCAGAACATACAATCGCCTTCTCGATCTCTTTGATCAGGCTTGACTCCCAAGGTGAGATCATAATCGTTCTTGCTTCTGGAACTGTGATATTTGCCACCTGCTGCAATGGTGTAGGTGCTCCATAATAAAGTACTGTGATACGATCCAGAATATGTGGATTCGCACGTCCGGCACGGATTGTGCTGTATTCTTTCTCCAGACTCTCAATTGTCTTCTTCATCTTCTCTTCATACTGTGCTAACATTTTTCTTCCTCCAAATATAATATACTTTTCTGTCGTCCTGTCTTCCTGACATGTAACACACACTTACTCTACTGTTACGGTTGTTCCGGTAAATCCACCAGTCACAGCCTTCTCAATACTGTTGGTATCATTCAAGCCGAACAGCATCATCGGCATCTTGTTCTCCATTGCAAGCACAGCGGCCGCAAGATCGATCACACCAAGCTTCTTGTCCACGATCTCAGAGATTGGCATCGTGTCATATTTCTTTGCGTTCGGATTTGTCTTTGGATCACTGTCATACACACCGTCGATTGCCTTGGCAGAAAGGATCACATCTGCCTCTACCTCGATTGCCATAAGCACGGTTGCTGTATCCGTTGAGAAATATGGATGTCCGGTTCCGCCTGCAAAAAATACGACCTCTCCGTTCTCCAGATACTCGATTGCCTTGTCCTTGTTAAAAAGCTCTGTCATGCTGCCACAGGCAAATGGTGTCATAATGTGTGTCTTCAATCCTTCTGCACGCATCGCATCTGCTGCATAGATGCAGTTCATCACCGTTGCCAGCATACCAATCTGGTCTGCCTTTACACGATCCATGTTGTCGGATGTTCTACCTCTCCAGAAATTTCCTCCGCCGATTACAATACTCACCTGAATATGCTTATCACAGATTGCCTTTACCTGCTTTGCCACGTCACGGACAACCGCCTCATCAAATCCGGTATGCTTTTCTCCGGCAAGTGCTTCTCCTGAAAGTTTCAATAAAATTCTGTCCATCTTCATCGTTTGATACTCCTCTTCCTTTTATTCAAAAAAGCTCTTTACATCAATCTCCGAATAGCACTGGGAACACATTCCCTCGATCACAGCACCATTGTTGATCTGTACGGATCTTGATTTTATATTTCCCATAATTACCGCGGTCGAATCCACAATCACCGGTCCCTGTACATCGATATCACCCTTGACAGCGCCTGCGATCACAGCAGAACCAGCAAATACATTTCCGACAACGACCGTTCCCACACCAATCTTTGCTGCATCCACGACATGTACATCGCCCTCAATTCTTGCAGCATTCGCGTACAGTTCGCCGACCTGTACATCTCCAGTGATTGAACCGCCCACGATCAGCTTTCCATCACAGCTTACCGCACCGTTTACCGTTCCAATCAGATCGATACAGCCGTCGGTCTGCAAATCTCCATTGATAACTGTCGTCTTTGTAATATAGGTTGTATCTGCCTCTACGAGAGAGCTGACATCTGTCTTTTCAACTGCCGCTGTGTCCATAGTTGTCTCCATCGCTGCATCCTCCTGTACGCGTTCGTTTTCCATCTGCGTCTCTTCCTCTGCCTGCTTCGCCAATGTATCCTCCACAGCCTTCTCCAGATCCGCCGTCAGGAAGTTCTGCAGTTCTTCCTGCTTTGTCTCCGTCTCCGGTTCCGTCAGAAGTGCTTCCTCCGTATGCTCCAGCATATTTTCTTCATCAAGTGCATCCAGCGCCTTTAACTCATCTGTCTCATCCGCGGTATCTTCCTTTATCTCTGCGCCTGCCTCTGTTACCGTCTCCGCCTGCAGATATTCGGTATCTGGTTTTGGCTCCAGCTCATCCTCTGAGAATGGCTCCGGTTCCATTTCCAGCTCGTCCTGAATCACCTCTGCCTCTGGCACGGTGTCAAACACAGAAGTCTCATCTGATGTCTTATCTTTCTCCGTTGTCTCTACATTTGAGAAATGTTCCAGATTCTCAGATGTCTCTGGCATCTCCGGTTCTGGTCTGTCAATCCGGATCTCATCCAGATTCTCCAACAGATCTTCCGGTGCAACCTCCATCTGGTCATTTTCATCAAAGGTGTTTACCATATCTTCATCATCGTATTCCGCGCCAAGTTCATCCTTGTCCGGCATCAGCTCATTGACTGCCTGCGCGAAATCACGCTTGAAATCTTTAAAAAATCCCATGTAGACTTCCTCCTTGTCTCATCGTTTCATTATACACCATGCCTACCTCGAAATCAATTTATTGACTCTGCTTTTCCGTAATTCTTCCATTTTCGCAATCAAGACACATGATCTGCATCCGGTGGATACGCTGGTATATCTTCTCTCCACAGCCGATGGCTGCCGGAATTCCAAACTCTGCACAGCGGATTGCCATATGGGATGCTGCGCCGCCATATTTGGTCACAAAGCCTGCAATATCCTTCGCGAAGATCCAGTCATATCCCGGATCTGCTTTCGTAAGCACCACGATTTTGCCGGTAATGTCAGAATCATGATCCTCATCAAGATTGACGATTGGTGCCTCCACAACCTTATTCGTGATAAAATTCGGTCTTGCCTCGTCGATATCAATAACATCAATATCCCCGACATCGAAGATGACCTCCGGTAATACGAGATACGAATTCACATGGTAAAACCGACGCCGTGTCTCAATCGTCTGAATATAAGAATCACGGCTGTGATAGCTTAAGAGATCCTGAATTTCCAGATAAGACATATCTTCTCTGGCAATCGCCATCACCTCGCCAAGCTTGACGATTACATCCAGCATCAGCGACAACGACTTCGTAAACTCAAACTTAAAATACTCCCGGTTTTGTGTTGCTTTCTTGATAAACTCGATGAATTTCTCCGGTGTAACCGGAATGCCTGCTTCATCCAAAGCAACCTGCAACCGTTCTAAATCGAGACTTTTTGCCTCCTGCTTCACCTTATTGTTTCCAGTCAGATTCGCAGATGCGACATCAAAATAAATGTTCCGGTAGCTGTCTGAACGGATATCATAGGTGCCAAGCCTTAAATGTCCATATAGATGATTGAAATCATCCCGGCTCAGCTTGCCATGACTGTATAAATCAAAATCACGTTCGAATTCCGAAGCAACCGTCGGAATGGACAACATGAAATCATCCATCTCCTGCTTCGTAAAATATCCTTTTTCCACCAACGTCCGGCAAAAACTCCGCGCCATAAATGCACAACGCGCCTGTCTTGTAAACTGTGGTGTTCCATGGTCCTTGATGGAATCTAACAACTCGTCAATGTAGCTGTACAGCTTCATGACATTTGTCTCCGCAAGCGGCGCATGCTTCCGAAGTTCATGCCGCAGCTCGGTAAGCTGTCCCAGCGAGCGAAGATCCTCCTCGCAAATTTCGTCGTAATGTTCTAACGTCTGCTTTGCAATCTCAAACAGCGCATTTCGAAGCTGGGAAATCTCGACATCGTCAAATCCATATTCCGCAAGCTCCTTCAGACGGGTATCTGTCATAAAGTCATAGGTGTTGAAAATAATCTCAAATTCAATCTTATCATGTGCCGTCTTATCCTGTCTTAATTTCTGCTCATAATACTGATTCAGCTTATAGCACAGATCCTCCGGCAATCCTGCCGGTGTCAAACCATCAAATGTATAATTCACCGATATATACGGCTTATTCCCCACCTTCTGCATCAGTTCTCCACGAACTGGCTGATAGCCGAGTGGCTGTAATCCTGCCGACCAGATATGGGCGGTGATCAGTTCCCGGTACAGGGAATAATCAAGCGGTCTTGGATTGCTGCCGATAATCTCCGCCGGGTTCCAGAATGCCATATCAGAAAGGATATGGAATGTATCAAGATACTTGCACTTTGCAAGTGCCTTTGTGTCCTTGAATTCCCGGTCTGTCATCGGTGCAATAATCTTCAATGCTGCCGCCAGTGGACGCACCTGGAAAATTACAACCGTTCCATCCTCCAGAATTGCAAATTCGATATCGAGTGCGGAAACATATTCATAAATCTGTTCGATTTCCTTGACTGCCGTCAACAGATCTACAAATTCGTATTCCAGGAACTCTCTGGATGCATTTTTTGCGATCCATTTTGTCTTTCCACGGACGCCACTTGTCACGGAATCCGTGCTTCCATTATCATCATATGTCACCATATAATACGGACGGTTGTATATGATATCTCTTGTGAACACAACCCCTGAAATCCGTACATGATCCGTCTGTCTCTGGATCAATACCTCTTCGTTTGCCTCAATCAGCTGCTGCTTCGCTTCCTCTGTGAAGTCCCCTTCCACATAAGAACGATACACTGTCTCGATTGCCTCTGTAATTGCTGCATCCTTTGATGCATCGACCCCCAGTACGCTCTCAAAGTGTCCGGCATTGCTTGTCTCCAGATTATCCTCACTTTTCGATGAGCTTCTAACAACGATCGTCTCTCCGGTAAACTGCTCTTTGATTGCCGCAATCACACCTGCCGGATTTCCGAAGAAATCCTCCGCATACGCAATACTTAATTCCTCAATATAAGAATGTTTTACAATTTCACGCAGATCAGCCAAAGTATCTGCTTTGGTTGATATTAAATATTCCTTCATCTTCTGCCCTTCATTCTACAATACAAACTTCTTAATCACTTCTACCAGTCCATCTTCATCGCAGGAAGCTGTCACATAGTCCGCCACATCCTTGACGACCTGTTGTGCATTTCCCATCGCAACGCCAACGCCCGCGTATTCCACCATCGTCTTGTCGTTGAAGCCATCACCACAGCAGATACACTGTTCCCGCTTCATGCCGATATGCTCCAGAAGCCGTGCGATGGATTCTGCCTTGTCCACACCTTTGACCGTGATCTCAATAAAATACGGTTCGGAGCGGAATACATTCAGATCCGGCGAAACCAGCGCTGCTAGCTCCTTCTCATACTGTTCTGCGACTTCTGGCTCAGCTGTCATCAGGCACTTGATCATATCGAAATCCACAACCTTGAGAAAATCATCGACCTGACATAATTCCATATGATTGAGCCGTGCCTCAAACTCCATATATCCATCGGTGTCGGTTCCGGTAATCACCTGATTGTCCTTGTATGTGACCATACCAATGTGACGTTCCTTCGCAAATTCATAGAGAATCTTCGCATAACGGTTCGGGATTGCCTTCGTATAAATCACTTCCTGTGTCGCACACGAAATCACCTTGCCACCGTTAAAGCTCAACGCATAGCCGCCATATTCCGCAAGCCCCAAAGCATCCGAATACTGCTTCAACCCCGGAAATGGTCTGCCCGATGCCAGTGCAACAATATGTCCCTGCTCCTGTATCATCTTCAAATATTTCAGTGTCTCCGGTGTAATCTTTTTCTCCGAATTCACAAGTGTACCATCAATATCTAATACTAAAATCTTTTTATCTGTCATCGTTATCCTCTATCAGCATATTCTTCATTCCATGCCATCGCAATATACTCCTAGGCACGGTTATATTTATTTTACCATTTTCAAGGACATATGAAAAGAAGTATGTTATAATATTTCTATGGAAATTTTGATTCATGTTGAAAAAAAGAAATTAGATAGTGCATATACAAAAGCGGTCGCGGAGTACATCAAACGCCTCTCCGCTTTTTGTCGTGTGAAATGTATCTACTACAAGGATCTCTCAAAATTAGAACTGCAGAATTCGTCTGCCTGCTTCCGTGTCGTTCCCGGCACTGATACGATCTCATCCGAAGAATTTGCAGCAAAGATCGAAGAGCTTGGTCTGTCCGGTTATTCCCGCATCGAGTTTGTTGTTGCAGATCCTGCAACTGTTTATGATCTGGATATCGCAAAGTTTTCCCCATTCTCACTTTCCGGATTTACGATGTCCATTGATCTGACAACCGTCGTTTTGACCGAACAGCTCTACCGTGCCTATACGATATTAAATCACATCACTTACCACAAATAGTATCTGCCAGCACTTCCATAAGCATCACTCGCATCAACTGGTGCGGAAATGTCATATTGGAAAAGCTGATCTTCTCGTCTGCTCGTTTCACAACCGCATCGGATAACCCAAGCGATCCGCCGATCACGAATGCAATACTTGATTTGCCTCTCTTTTCCGCCGTCGCAATACTCTTTTTGATTTTGGAATTATCCATCTTCTTCCCATCAATGCAGAGAGCCGCCACATAATCAGTATTCTGGATCTGATTTAAAATCTTCTCCCCCTCTGTCTCCTTGATCTTACGGATCACTGTCTCCGATGTCTGCTTCGGAATGCTTTCATCCTTGAGGCAGATCAGCTGTATTGATATTTTTTTATTGATCTGCTTCTGAAATTCCTCTATTTTATTCTGATAAAAAGTTTCTTTTACGTTTCCAACTACGATCAGTTTGATCTGCATATCCTGTTTTCTCCTGATTTTCCTTGTTAAATATTACACTTTGCCCGATTATTTACACAAACTTTCAACTTATGTCATAATTTGTTCATAATTATAACTTATATTATAACCATAGTTTTTTCATAAATCCTCTCTTTTTAAGATACAAAAAGAAAATGCCGGCTCGCATCCGGCATTTTCTTTTTTATTCTATTTATGCATTGATGTTTCCATTTTTCACATCTTCAAATTCCTGCATGATCTCATCGCTTGCCTTTGGTGTTGCAAGTGATACAACGACGATAAATACAAGGCTTACAATAAATCCAACTAACAGAGAATATACACCCGTATAAGTAGCCGGTGTCACATGAACCCCATCCAGGGTACAGCATTTAATGTAGTCCCAGATAATAACGGTCAATCCACCGCTTGCCATACCTGCAGCGGCACCTGCGAGATTCATACGCTTCCAATAAAGCGACATCAGGATTGCAGGGCCAAACGCACTACCAAGTCCTGCCCATGCATCGCTGACCAGATTCATGATGGATGAATTTGGATTCCATGCAATTACGATCGCAATGATTGCAACAACAAATACCGTTGCTCTTGCAATAAACAATACCTGCTTATCTTTCAGCTTCTTGAAGAACACACCCTTGAACAGATCATTTGCAACTGCGGAAGACGATACAAGAAGCTGGGAATCTGCCGTTGACATGATTGCAGCTAAGATGCCACACAGCAGCAGACCACCGATAAATGGCAACGTGTAATCTGTCATGAAGAGCTTCTTGATCATCTCGATATAGACATTCTCATACTGTGCACCTTCGTTGGAAAGTACCATTGGATACAGATATGCACGTCCAAGCACACCGATCACACAGGCAAGTACAAGCGAGATCAGTACCCACACGATCGCAACCTTCTTGGATTTTGCAAGTTCCTTCTCATCGCGGACTGCCATGAAACGAACAAGAATATGTGGCATACCACAGTATCCAAGTCCCCATGCAAGCTGGGACGCAATACTGATACCGGAAATCGGCTTACCATCCTGCATGAAGATATTCAGATAATCCTTCGCATCGACATTCAATCCGGAATTTACAAGATTTGGTACAATGTTTCCTGTGCCAAGCACGATCACAACCAGAATTGGAACAGCAAGTACACCAACCAGCATCATCATACCCTGTACGAAGTCTGTGGTACAAACGGCAAGGAATCCTCCAAGAAACGTATAGATCAGAATAACGACCGCACCGACGATCAATGCCTGATGATAATCCATCTTTGTGATTGATGCAAACAGCTTTCCACCAGAAGCAAATGCAGATGCAGAATATACCACGAAGAAGATTACAATAACGATCGCAGAAATCGTAATCAGGATATTATGCTTATCGCGGAAACGATTGCTCAGATACTCCGGAATCGTCATTGCATTGCCTGCTTTGATCGTATAGCGGCGCAGACGACCTGCGACGATCACCCAGTTCAAAATCGTACCGATCAAAAGACCGATTGCGATCCAAGCCTGATTCGCACCAAAGGCATAGACACAGCCCGGAAGTCCCATCAGCATCCATCCACTCATGTCGGATGCCTGTGCAGAGAGGGCTGTCACCCATCCTCCCAAGTTTCTACCTCCTAAGAAGTAATCATCCGAGCTTTTGTTTTTTCTAGCTGTAATAATACCGATTCCCAACATGAAAATCATGTAAATTACAAATGCAAGTATTACCCATGTTGACATTTAATCTTTGGTCTCCATAAGAAACAGGTACCCATCTCCAATCGTTATGTGACCTTCCTCCTCTCTTAATTCGTTGCTAAGTCCTATCGTCTCTCCCTTTCTGATTGACAGGTCATTTGCATTATATTTAAAACCTTTGAGGGTAATGCCCTTCACACATTCTGAAAAGGGCAGTAAAGATATATAAGGTCCATACAGATTTTCTGCACGAACTATCTTTTCTTTTTGTATCAGAGAAATCCGGTTATGAAGATCTAAGATTTCTGCATGGATTCCCTCCTGTTTACACGTAAAAAGCAATCCCAGATTTCCAAGTGTATGGTCGAGTCTGGTTCCAGTTGCGCCAAGCAGCAATGCCCGTGTAAATCCACGTTTTGCCGCCTCTAAGACTGCAACATGTGTATCCGTGAAATCTTTTTCCGGATTCAGTACCACACACTTTTCACGCACAACGGCATCAGGGCTTGTCACATATTTCGCTCTGATGCCGTCGTTTGCGGAATCAAAATCTCCAATTATCAAATCCGGTTCGATGTCCAATTGTTCTAACATTTCCAGTCCCTTGTCCACACCGATTACATACGGATGAACCGGATATCCATATGCGCCCTCATAAACGGTCGCGAGCAAATTCTGATCGACCGAGCCACCTGTGACAATGAGACAATATTTGCTTTCTGTTTTCATTTCTATGCTCTATGCGTTCAGCTTTTCCATAAAAGCTGCGATATTTGCTTTCTTGTCGCCCTTGAAGACAGCGGAGCCTGCAACAACAACATTCGCACCGGCGTCTAATACATCCTGTACGTTGTCAACCGTGATACCGCCATCCACCTCGATCAGAAGCTCTGGATTACGCTCTTCGGCAAGTGCCTTTACTTCCTGCAGCTTCGTAAGTGCAATCGGCATAAACTTCTGTCCGCCAAAGCCCGGATTGACGCTCATGATCAGCACCATATCCACCTGATTGATATAGTACTCTAACCAGTGTACCGGAGTCTCCGGATTCACAGCAATACCAACCTTCATACCTGCTGCCTTGACAGCATCAATCGTCTCCTGTAAATCCTTACATGCCTCGTAATGTACTGTCAGCATGTCTGCTCCTGCATCCGCAAATGCATCGATATAACGAATTGGCTCATTGATCATCAGATGTACATCAAAAAAGCTGTCTGTGACCTTACGGATGCATTTAATAACCGGTGGTCCAAAGGAGATATTTCGTACAAAGGTTCCATCCATAACATCTAAGTGAAACCATTTCACGCCTGCCTCATCCAGCACTTTTGCATTTCGTTCAATATGGTTAAAATCAATTGACAACAACGACGGTGAAAGAATATTCATACCTACCATCTCCTTTTATTTTTTAATTCATCATATAACTGCACATAATTATCATAGCGAAGCTGTGAGATCGTCCCCGCCTGCAACGCTTCTTTCACGAAGCACTCCGGCTCATGTATATGCACACAGCCATTGAATTTACAACGGCCATTATAACATTCAAACTCCCGGAAATATTCCTTTAAATCTTCCGGTTCTAAGTTCTCAATCACAAGAGAACTAAATCCCGGTGTATCCATGATATACGTGTCTTCCTCAATGTAGATCAGTTCGGAATGTCTCGTTGTGTGTTTTCCTCTGCGGATCTTCTCACTGACTGCTCCGGTCTGCACCTGTGCCTGCGGATGCAATGCGTTTAACATCGACGATTTTCCGACACCAGACGGACCCGCAAAAACGCTTGTCTTACCCCGGATTGCTTCCCGGAATGCATCAACTCCAACATTCTCCTTTGCAACCGTCAGGAACACCTGATAACCAGCGCCTGCATAGATATCACAGATTTCCTTTGCTTCCTGCCCGCTTACAAGATCAGATTTGTTAAAGCAGATCAACGTGTCAACGCCCTGCTGTTCCATCATGACCAAAAACCGGTCTAACAGATTGTAGTTTGGCTTCGGATCTGCAAGTGCAAATACGATCACAGCCTGATCGACATTTGCAACCGCCGGGCGGATCAGCAGATTCTCCCGCGGTAAGATTTCCACGATGTTTCCGGTCTTATCCTGTTCACTGATGATCTCGATCTCGACATCATCGCCAACTGCCGGTTTAATCTTCTGGTTGCGGAACGCACCCTTCGCTTTACACTCATATATGGTATTTACAGTATTATGTGGGTGGATATAATAAAATCCACCCACACCTTTCATAATCTTTCCCTGCATAGACTTCCTATACTCTTTTATTCTTCCGAATAAGAAACATTCGGTGCCGGCACAGAGAATGAACTTGTCACATCCGTTCCACCTGCCAGAATTACAAAGCTTGCACTGCCACCCTGTGAATCCAGATTTGGTACAGTCGCAGATACATTATAAGAGTTTCCTGATGTAACAGTGATTGTCTGCTCATACACAGCGCCACCATTAAATATTACCTGAACCGTAACGGCCGATCCATCTAAGGCTGCATCATTGCATGTAATAGTTCCAGAAATATTTGCCGTATACTTCTTTGCCTTCTGCTCTGGTCCATCACTGATGACAAAATCAACACTGTCGCCCTCTGTGACGGTCGTTCCTCTGGCTGGATTCTGGCTGATAACCATACCTGCTGCAACGCTGTCACTGTTTGCATGTGTGACATTTCCTGCAGAAAGTTTCTTGCTTGACAGAGAATCTCTTGCCTGAGCCTCTGTAAGTCCGCCTAAATTTGGAACCTCCACTTCTTTCTTCTCAGAACCGTTGCTGACTGTCACGATAACCTTTGATCCCTTGGCTGCCTTTGTGCCGCCTTCCGGATCAGTCTTGATAACTTTATCTTTCTCGACATCATCGCTGTATTCATATGCATGACTGACTTCAAAACCAGCCTCTGTCAAAATTGTTACTGCCTGTGAATCTTCATAATTCTTGACATCTGGTACATCTACTTCCTCTGCGCCTGCACTGACCTTGAGCACGATCTCCTGATCTGCAGGGATTGTCTCGCCTTCTTTCACGCTCTGCTCAAAGACGTAACCTTCCTGTGTCTTCTCATCCTCTACATGCTCTGTCTTGACGTTTGTAAAACCTGCATCCGAAAGCATCTTCAAGGCAGCTTCCTCAGAAACACCAGTCACACTAAGCATTGCAACAGACTGTACTTCCTCTGTTGTAATCTTATTCTTATCGTCCTTCTTAGAACCAAACTTAAACCAGCCAAGTACATTACCAAGTACAACTATAATGATGATTGCAATGATAACAGCCGTTGCTACACCGGCAATCGTAACTGCTTTCCGGATACCTGGATCAATGCCATCCGGATCTTCCTCTTCTTCTAACTCTTCATCGTCATCATAATCCTGAACCTTCTTCAGATTGCCACGCTTTGGCTGTGGTTCCGGCTCATAATCATCCTCTTCCCATTCGTCATCATCCTCCTGCAGAAGCTCATTGATTCTGCCATTGTTTGCCTGCGGGGTAGAGTTGTATCCAATTGGACGGATCTCGCCCATCTCCTGTGACACTGGTGGATTTTCGTATGGCTGGCTATACAGGTCACGGTTTGCACTTCCGTTACGGATTGCCTGTACGTCTTCCTTTGTCCACTCCTGTGTCGGACTGTTTGTGATTGAAGTTGGCGCGACCACGATATCAATATTCGGATTGTTCTGCACACGCTTTAAATCTGCAATCAAGGCACTCGCTGTCAGATATCTGCGCTCCGGTTTCTTCTGTGTCGCCTTCAGGATGATCTTCTCGAAGCTGGAATAAATATCCGGATAATACTGTCTCGGTGGAATCATCTCATTCTGGATATGCATGAGTGCAACTGATACGTTATTATCTCCCTCAAACGGCACTCTTCCGGTTACCATCTCATACATCGTGATACCAAGAGAATAAATATCACTTCTCTCATCACTGTAGCCACCTCTTGCCTGCTCTGGGGATATGTAATGTACACTTCCCATCGCGCCAGACGTCAGAGTATTGCTGCTTGCTGCCTTGGCGATACCGAAATCTGTAACCTTGATATTTCCATTTTTTGATACAATAATATTCTGTGGCTTGATGTCACGGTGAATAATATGATTCTCATGCGCTGCTTCCAGTCCGGATGCAATCTGGATAGAAAAGTCAATCGCTGTCTCCATATTGAGACGACCATTCTGCTCGATATACTGCTTTAATGTGATGCCCTCTACCAGTTCCATCACGATACAGTAGATTCCTTCATCATCCACAACATCATATACATTTACAATATTCGGATGTGTCAGTCCTGCAGAAGCCTGTGCTTCAATCCGAAACTTCGTAACAAAATTCTTGTCGTTGCTAAACTCTGGTTTCAACACCTTGATTGCTACATTTCGATTCAATCTATGGTCTCTTGCCTTATAGACAATGGACATACCGCCTGCACCGACCACGTCCAAAATCTCATATCTATCACATAATATCATTCCTGGTTTTAACATGATTTCAACCCTTTCTGCTATATTCGTTCTCTATTCGGTCATCTCTATGCCGATATAATAATTACGGATATATTATCCGAACCACCATAATAATTTGCCCGATCCACAAGTTCCTGTGCAATTCGGTCCAAATCGTCTTCCTCGGAAACAATATCCCTTATTTCGTCATCTTCGACCATGTTCGATAACCCGTCTGAGCATAACAGATATTTTTCTTCCGTGTTTATATCTATCTCAAAAAAATCCGGCATCATCTCGTCCCGTGAGCCCATCGCTTTTGTGATGATGTTCTTCTCTGGATGATTGCGTCCTTTTTTCCGTTCCAGTTCACCTTTTCGGATCAGTTCCTCGACAAGCGAATGATCCATTGTGATCTGACGAATCTCTCCGCCGATCGCATACAATCGGCTGTCACCGACATTCGCCACATACAGCTTTCCATCCTGTGCCACGGCTGCTACCATCGTCGTTCCCATCCCATTTAAATCGGGATCTGCACACGCCGCCTTATATATTTCATTGTTTACAAATAACATTGCCCGTTTTAACAGTGCTACCGGATTTTCTATTGTGGACTTCTCTACGAAATCCACTGTAATATCAATCGCCATCCTTGATGCTTTGTCCCCCGCGCGATGTCCGCCCATTCCATCTGCTACGATATACAGATTCGGAAGTGGGCCGACCGGAGTGTCACTGAAAAAAATACTGTCCTGATTGTTATTACGTTTGATCCCGGTATCCGTCTTTCCACTAGAATGCATGGGAATCCTCCTGATGATGAAACGCATATTTCCTTCGTAACTGACCACAGGCAGCATCTATATCGCTACCCATACTCTTCCTTATTGTAGCATTTATGTGATATTTTGCAAGAGTGGATTTGAATTTTTCAACGGAATCACTGTCGCTTCGCTCGTATTCCCGCTCTTCCACCGGATTGATCGGAATCAGATTGACATGACAATTCATACCTGCAAGCAGCTTTGCCAGTTTTCTCGCCTGTTCCTCCGTATCATTCTTGCCCTTTACAAGGCTGTACTCAAAAGTCACTCTCCGTCCGGTCTGCCGGAAATATTCCCGACAGGCATCTAATGTCTCTGCCAGTGTGTACTGGTGTGCAACCGGCATCAGTTCTTTCCGCTCTTCATCGGTCGGCGCATGTAAGGAAAGTGCAAAGGTGATCGGGATATCTTCCTTTGCCAGATCATAGATGCGCGGCACAATTCCACAGCTTGATACCGTGATATTTCTGGCACTTAAATTGTATCCATTCTCATCGATCAGCAGGCGCAAAAAACGAATCAGATTCTCATAGTTGTCGAGCGGTTCTCCCGTTCCCATCACGACCACGTGGCTGATACGTTCCCCGGTGATGCGGCTCGTCGCATAGATCTGTTCGAGCATCTCCGAAGCGGTCAGATTCCGTACCAGTCCGCCAATCGTCGACGCACAGAAACGGCATCCCATCCGGCAGCCCGCCTGCGATGAGATACAAACCGAATTACCATAATTATGGCGCATAAACACCGTCTCGATCATCTGTCCATCCGACAGGCGGTACAGGAATTTGATCGTACCGTCTGATTTTGATTCCTGACTCATTTCTGCCTCAATGTGCACGAATCCTTCCTCGTCCATCTGTGCACGCAGTGCCTTCGGAAGATTCGACATATCCTCCGTCGATGCCACATACTTCTGGTGCATCCACTGAAACACCTGCTTTGCCCGAAACGCCGGCTGTCCGTGTTCTTTCATCCACTGTTCAATTTCTGCAAGGTACATTGATTTGATGTCCATTTTAATCTCCTAGCTTATGCAGTACCGCATAATAAAATCCGTCACAGGCATCGATGCCCTGTAAGAACTGTCGTTGTTCTTTTAATGTATATTCTGGATGTTCCTTTAAGAAACGCTCCACCTGCAAGGTGTTTTCTTCCTTTGTGATCGTGCAGGTGCTATATAAAAGCGTTCCACCTGCCTTCACGTATCGGCAGGCGTTTTGCAGTATCGTATGTTGCAGCTCCACCAGTGACTCGATCTGTTCCTCGGTTACCCGGTATTTGATATCATTTTTCCGTCCCATGATGCCAAGTCCGGAACAAGGCAGATCTGCGATAACAACATCTGCTTTTTCCTCCTGCTCCTGCATATATTCCGTTGCATCCTGACAACGGATATCCACATTTGCAAGCTTTAACCGTTCTACATTTTCTTCAATCAATTCCAGTTTTTCCTCTGCAATGTCCATCGACAGCACATGCCCTTGCTGTGCAAATTCTGCTGCCGCCGTCGTCTTACCACCCGGTGCCGCACAGATATCCATCACAAAATCCTCTGGCCGGATGCCTGCTGCCGCAACCGCACACATCGAGCTTTCATCCTGCACCGTGAAATATCCCTGCTTATATCCCGGAATCTTGTGTATAAAATCATAGCCCGATAACAGCCATGCCCCTTCATAATATGCACCCGGCTCGACTGTTATGCCTGCTTCTTTCAATCGGTTCTTATAAGAATCCATCGTCTCTCCGTTTTCTTCGATCCGATGTTTGTTCAGCCGGATACTCGTCTTCCGGTCTGCAAATGCCGCCTGAAAGATCGTTTCTGCGCTCTCTGTGCCATTTTCCAAGATAAGCTTCTGTACGAGCCAGAGTGGTGTTGATGTCATCACGGACAAATATCGCTCCGGTTCTCTTTTTTGATCAGGATATGCAAGCTTCGTTTTCTCCCGTGTGATCGTCCGAAGCACGCCGTTCACAAAACCAGAAAGTCCGGCAAAGCCATGTTTTTTCGCAAGCTTCACGCATTCATTGCACGCGGCAGAATCCGGTACGCTGTCCATAAAAAGAATCTGGTAACAGCCCATCCGGAGCAGACAGGCGATCACCGGCTTACACTTTTTTATCTTCGTCTTTGAATACTGGTCGATCACATAGTCCAGCCGCAGCTTTGTCTCTGTGACACCCTCCACCAGTCTGGATAAAAAAGCGCGTTCTACCTTGTCCGTAAACTGGTTTTTACGAAGTGCATTTCCAAGTGCAATATTCGAAAATGTCTGATTAGTCTCTATATCCAATAATACAGTCAAAGCCACGTCTCTTGTATCCATGTGTTTCTCCTCTTTATTTCCAATTTACAGTCATCCCTGCCTTAAGCGGATTGCCATTTAAATAAGCTACGGTATCCATCGGCTTCTTACCCTCCGGCTGCAGTTTCTGGATCTGCAAGGCATCCGTGCCACACGCGATCACAAAATACTTCTTTGCAACCTCCACGATCTCGCCCGGCGCAAAGGTCAGTGTCTGTTCCACCTTTCCCTGTGCCTGCGTCTTATATGCATCGTCCATTGCGATGACCTTTGCTTTGTAGATCTTCACATTCTTGCCGTCTATCTCTGTATATGCACACGGCCACGGATTGAGTCCCCGGATCAGACGTTCCAGTTCCTCTGCGGACTTCGCAAAATCCATCCGCCCCATTTCTTTGGAAAGCATTGATGCATAACAACTCTGTGCATCATCCTGTTTCGTCCGTGTTGCTGTATGATTTTCCAGTTTGGTGAGTGTCTCCAAAATCAAAGCTGCTCCAGCCTCGGCAAGCTTGTCATGCAGCGTGGCTCCAGTATCTTCCGGTGTGATCGCAACCTCCACCTTGTCGATCATGTCTCCGGTATCAAGCCCTTTTTCCATATACATCGTTGTGACACCAGTTACCGTCTCTCCGTCGATGATTGCACGCTCAATTGGTGCTGCGCCACGGTATTTCGGAAGCAGTGACGCATGAATGTTGATACAGCCATACGGCGGAATCGATAAAATGCTCTCCGGCAGAATCTGTCCATACGCAGCCACCACGATTGCATCCGGCTTGTATGACCGAAGCGTTTCTACCATCTCTGCCTCGCGCACCTTCTCCGGCTGATAGACGGGAATCTCATATTCCTGTGCTTTCACCTTGACTGGTGTTGGTACCAGCTTGCGGTTTCGTCCCTGTGGTTTGTCCGGCTGTGTCACAACCGCAACCACCTCATGTTCTTTCACGATTGCCGAAAGCGCAATCGCTGCAAACTCCGGCGTTCCCATATATATGATTCTCATGCTCTACCTCCATGTTCTACCCTGTTGCACTTACGATTTCTGGTTACTCTTCCGGCTCAACTGGCTCTACTTTGTAAAGTCCATCCTCTACCTTGTCCTTGTACAGAATTCCATCGAGATGATCTAACTCATGACAGATTGCACGTGCCAGTAATCCTTCGCCCTCGATCTGCCGAAGCTGCATATCCTCGTCATATGCTTCACAGATTACATGATTTGGTCTTGTCACGGTGCCCTGCAGACCCGGCAGACTCAGGCAGCCTTCCTCGCCTGTCTGTTCGCCGTCCGCCTCGATAATCTTTGGATTGATCAATGTATAGGCATTATCATCTCCGATATCGATCACGACAATGCGCTTTAATATACCAACCTGTGGTGCCGCCAGTCCCACACCATTTGCCTCATACATCGTCTCATACATATCATCGATCAATGTCTGCAACCGTGGTGTCATCTTCTCAATCGGTTTGCAGACCTTTCTCAATACATCATCACCATCTAAACGTATCTTTCTCGTTGCCATATTGCCCTCCATTTATATTATAATTTAAAACCATATTTTTCTTAACAAACCGTCATCGGGTTCATATCCACGCTAATCGTCACGCCTTCGCAGCCGCATGTGTCAATATAGTCACGCAGCGTCGTGATTGCGCCAAGACCCGGTGCCTTGATATAGATCACATAACGGTATTCATCGTTGATCTTTCCAATCGCCGCTTCTCCCGGTCCGATGATCCTTGTCTGCGTATATTGTAATGTCTTTGTCTTTTCCTTTAAATCCCGGCATAAAATCCCGGCATAGCTTTCTACTTTTCCTTTAGATTCTCCAGTCAGCAGAATCTGCAGCATATCATAAACCGGTGGATAACGAAGCATCCGCCTGTATGCCATCTCCATTTCGTAAAATGCTTTGTAATCCTGACTGGCAGCTGCCGCAATCGCATAATGCTCCGGCTGATAGGTCTGTATCACGACCGCTCCTTCTTTTTCGCCTCGACCGGCACGTCCGGCTGCCTGCGTCAGAAGATCAAAAGTACGTTCTCCTGCACGGTAGTCATTTGCGTATAAGGATAAATCCGCCAGGATCACGCCAACCAACGTCACATTGCTGTAATCATGTCCCTTGACGATCATCTGCGTGCCGATCAGCATATCTGCCTTTCCTTCCGCAAACTGCTTCAGAATTCTGGCACCTGCGTCCTTCCGCATCGTTGTATCCCGATCCATCCGCAAGGTCTTAATCGCAGGGAACAGTTTTTTTATTTCCTCTTCAACCTTCTCTGTACCGGTTCCAAATCCGGCGATCATATTCGATTTACAGGACGGACACTGCTTTGGCATCGCTGTCGTATAGCCACAGTAATGACACACCAGTTGTCTCTGTGCCTGTATTGTCTGCTGATGATACGTTAACGCCACATCACATCTTGGACATTTGATTGCCTCACCACATGCCCGGCACGATACAAAGCTGTTAAATCCCCGGCGGTTGATAAAAAGCATCATCTGCTCTTTTCTCTCAAGCCGCTCCTGTATCTTCTCATAGAGACTCCGGCTGATGATACTCCGGTTTCCCCGTCGGAGCTCCTCGCGCAGATCCACAACCTCGATTTTCTGTGCCTGCACACCATCGGGGCGTTCTTTTAATTCCCATAACCGGTATTGTCCGGCTTCTGCCCGCGCATAGCTCTCGATACTCGGGGTCGCCGAACCGAGAATGACACTGGCTTCTTCCAGCTCTGCACGCTTGATTGCCACGTCTCTTGCATGATACCGCGGTGCCTGATCACTCTTAAATGCCGGATCATGCTCCTCATCCATTACTAGCAGCTTCAGATTCGGAAATGGCGTAAAAAGTGCCGAGCGGGGACCGATCACAACATCGACTTCCCCTTCCTTCGCCTTGCGGAACTGCTCGTATTTCTCACCCTTGCTCTGCTTGGAATTGACAAATGCCACACGCGTGCCAAAATGTTTTCGGAACCGCGCCAGTGTCTGATACGTCAGCGAAATCTCCGGAATCAGCACAATCGCCTGACCGCCCTCCCGGATCACTTCCTTGATGCACTGGATATAGACCTCTGTCTTCCCACTTCCGGTTACACCGTGCAGCAGATATGTATGCCGCTCTCCTGCCTGTATATCTTCCGCAAATGCATCGACCAGCACCTGCTGCTCATCATTCAGTGTCACAAACTCCCAGTTTGTATCCGGCAAAGTTGTCTCCTCCACCTTCTGCGCAGTCTTTCGCACCGTCTGTTTCACTGGCATGACTGTCTGCAACGCCTGATTCATCGTTGTCCCATATGTCTCCCGCATCCATGCAGCAAGCTGGATCAGCTTTCCCTCGATTGGAAGTCCTTTCTGCGGCACATCGACGATCTCTTTGATCTTATCCGGTTCGTAGGATGGAGTCTGTGTGATACCAATCACATAACCGTGCCGGTGCGCATTTCCTTTTCCAAACGGAACCGTCACCAGACTTCCGACCTGTACCTGCTCTTTCCATGCATCTCCGATCCGGTATTGAAACACCCGGTCGATCGCACTATGCGAAATATCGATTATTATATCCGCATATGTTTGTGACATCCTCTTCCTCCAAAATCTCACGAATCAGATCCCGTTCATCCATGTGATGTTTCACACCATGAATCTCCTGATAGTCTTCATGTCCCTTTCCTGCAAGGACGATGACATCGCCCTCTTTCGCATGCAGGATTGCATAACGGATTGCTTCCTTCCGATCTGTGATCTTCACGTATTCCCCATCCGTTTTCTTCATTCCGGTTTCGATATCTGCGATAATTGCAAGCGGTTCCTCATCTCTTGGGTTATCGCTTGTAATAATCGTAAAATCAGACATTTTCCCTGATACTTCGCCCATCTCAAACCGACGGTCTCTGGAACGGTTTCCGCCACATCCAAACAAGGTCACCAGACGTTTCGGATTGTAGGCTCGAAGCGCTGTAAGCAGACTTTCAAGCGCCATTGCATTGTGCGCATAATCGATCATCAGCGTAAATGAATCGGAGATTGGAATCATCTCCACACGTCCGCGTGCCTTTGCTTCCTTCAATATATTCTGAATATCTGTAATACCAACCTGCATCTGATCTGCCACTGCGACTGCTGCCAGAGAATTATGCACGGAGAACTCTCCCGGCAGGTCTACCACAATCTTTGCATCCAGTTTTCCGCACAATGCATACTGGATTCCAAGCACACCTTTTTCTCTGTATAATTCGATGTCTTTTGCCCGGTAATCCGCATCTGCACATTCCCCGTAGGTTAATTTCTCACAGGTTGCATGCTCCATCATGTACGCTGCATTTGCATCGTCCACATTGAAAATACCAGTCTTGCAGAGTGTAAACAGCTTTGCTTTCCAGTCTCGGTATTCCTCAAAACTTGCGTGTTCATTTGGACCGATATGATCCTTCGACAGATTTGTGAAGATACCATAATCAAAATCCACACCCGCTACACGATCTAACATCAATCCCTGCGAAGAAACCTCCATCACGACAGCCTTGCAGCCATTTTCCACCATATTCTTTAAATATTTATGCAAGATCATCGACTCTGGTGTTGTGTTGTCCGCATGAATCTTCTGACTTCCATCTATAATTTCAATCGTACCGATCAAGCCGGTTTTAATCCCGGAGCGTTCCAGCATCTCACGGATCATATAGGTCGTTGTCGTCTTTCCTTTGGTTCCGGTCAGTCCAATGACCGTCAGCTTCTCAGAAGGATTTCCATAAAACGCGGAACTGATCTTACCCATCGCATACCGGGTACTCTTCACACGGATCACCGTCACGGTGTCTGGCACATTTACCGGTTTTTCCACGACGATCACGGCTGCACCCTTCGCAGCCACATCCTCTGCATATGTATGTCCATCTGATACCGCACCAGAGATACAGAAAAACAGATCTCCCGGCTGTACCTTTCGCGAATCGTTCTGGATCTCCCGGATCTCTGTATCTGTGTTTCCCTTCAAAACCTCATAATCCAGTCCCTGTAATACTTCTAATAATTTCATACGCTGTCCTCCCTAAAAGAATAGAAGTGAAAAGTAAATAAGGCTACAGCATTTGTTCTGCAGCCTTTTTGAACCTTTCGGGTTTCTTTACTCGTCATCTCCGACAATCTTAACTTTTCCGCTATACAGCTCCTTGACTGCGGTAGAAAGTGGCTTTCCACTCTCGGATTTTACCAACGGCTCTGCGCCATCGATGATCTGTCTGGCTCTCTTTGCAGTCGCCATAACCACAGAATAACGACTCTGAACAACCGGCTGTTCACCTGGTTCTACGTCGCTGTTAATCACTTCCATTAATTCCGTGTAAGATGGATGTATCATTGTCTATATCTCCCTTCCTATAAAGCTTTCAGCTCGTTTTTAATCTCTTCTATAAATTCCAGATTATTCTCGCGCAGACATTTTCTGCCGACAATAATCGAGTGTACGCTGTGTACACATGTATCTAAATCGTCGTTGACAACGATATAGTCGTATTGCTGCATATCCTCGGACTCCTCCACTGCACGTTGCATGCGTTTGTCGATGACTTCCTCGCTCTCGGTGCCACGTCCTGCCAGACGCTCCCGGAGTCCCTTCGCGCTCGGTGCTGTGATAAAGATAAGAATCGCATCCGGATACTGTTCCCGAACATTCATCGCGCCCTGCACTTCGATCTCTAAGATCACATCATGCCCCTTCGCCATCTCATCTTCTACAAATTTTCTTGGGGTTCCATAGTAGTTCTCCACATACTGTGCCCACTCAATAAATCCATTATAATCAATCAGATTCCGAAATTCATCCACGGATTTGAAATAATATTCTCTTCCGTCTACTTCGCCTTCCCGCGGTGCACGTGTTGTCGCAGAAACCGACAGGCTGTAACCATACTCGGCAACCATCTTCTTTACCACGGTACCTTTACCAACACCGGAGAATCCGGAAATAACGATCAAAGAACCTTTCTTTGCCATAATCTATCTGGTTCCCCCTACTCTATATTCTGTATCTGTTCACGAACCTTCTCGATCTCTGTCTTCAGGTCGATTCCCTTATCGGAAATGATCAGGGAATTTGCCTTGGAAAGAATCGTGTTTGCTTCCCGGTTCATCTCCTGTACGATGAAATCAAGCTTCCGGCCAACGGCACCACCCTCGGTCAGGATTTTGATTGTACTGTCAATATGACTTCTGAGACGTACAACCTCTTCGTCCACACAGACCTTATCCGCATACATTGTAACCTCGGCTGCAATACGCTGATCATCGATCTGCGTATTGATTGCAAGTTCATCCACCTTCTCGATCAATCTCGCCTTATAGTCCTCGATGATCTGTGGGGATTTCTCCTCGATATAAGCCACAATGTCTGACATCGCAGAAAGCTTGGCAAGCAAGTCTTTCTTCAGGTTCTCACCTTCACGGACACGGGATTCCACAAATTTCTCGGCTGCTTCCCGCACAACACCCTCCAAATGAGACCATATCTCATTCTCATCCACAGACTGCTCCTCCAATGTAAACACCTCTGGGAATCTGCCGATCACAGACGGCTTCACATCTGACTGCAAACCAAAATCATCCACCATACTGTTCAGATAATTTACATATTCGGTTGCAATTTCCTTATTATATTTTACACATACATTGGACTTTGTATAATCTTCGTATGTGATAAATACATCTACTTTCCCTCTCTGAATATACTCTTTCAGGCAGGTTCTGATATCTGTCTCAAAATAATTCAGCTTCTTTGGCAGCTTCACATTCATATCACAGAATCTATGATTCACCGCCTTGATCTCTACCACGATCTTACGATCGTCATTTACCTGTTCGCCTCTTCCGAAGCCTGTCATACTTTTTATCACGATAGTCTCCTATATACGTCGGTTGCCTTGCGGCAATCGTTTCTCCCTGCGCATTTATGCACACATAAAAATAATGCAGATTATCGTTTCTATCTTATCCATGAACGATAATCTACATTATTATAGTATAGGCACCCCTAAAAATCAAGGTGTTTTGATGTTTAATTTCACGTTTTAAGCTTCTGCAATCCCGTGGATATCCGGCTCGATACTCATCGAATAATTCGTATGATAGATTACAAAACCCGGCTTTGCTTTCGGCGGTTTCTTCAGATTTTTCTTCGTCGTATAGTCAATCTCCACCTTCGGTGCTTCTTTGCCGGTTGAGTAATACGCCGCCAGTCTCGCCGCCTCCTCGTAGGTACGGTCTGGAATCTCTGTCTCACCGTTCGTCTTGACGATCACATGGGAACCCGGCATCTGTTTGGCATGAAACCACAGATCATTGCCCTCTGCAAACTTAAATGTCAGTTCCTCATTCTGGAAATTATTCTTTCCGACATACATATGGTAGCCATCACTGGATATATAATGCAGTGGCTTTGCCTTCACCTGTTTCTTCTGCTTGTTCCGATCGAATCTGCCGCGCACATAGCCACTTTCCACAAGCTCCTGCTTGATCTCCTGCAGATCATTTTCTGTCTTCGCAATCTCCAGCGAATTCTGCACAGAAAGCAGATAATCAAGTTCCTCTTTCGACTCTACGGTAAGCTCCATCAGCGCCTCATAGGTACGCTTCAGTTTATTATATTTGTTGAAATACCGCTTTGCATTTTCCATCGCCGACTGCTCTGGATCAAGCGGAATCGTAAGCATACTGCTATCATAGTAGTTCTCGCAGGTGATTTCTTTATCGCCCGGTTTACAAGAATATCCATAGGCAGTCAGCAATTCACCATAGACCTTGTATTTATCCCGTTTCTCTGTATCCTTTAGCTGTGACCGCTGCAGATCGTATTTCTTCGCCGTCCGCTCAATCGCGTTGTTCACAATCTTACGAAGATCCGTCGACCGCTGCCGGATGCGCGTTACCACACTTTTTGCCTGATAGTATTCTTCAATGACCGGAGACATCGACGGAAATACTTTCAGTCCATCCACATCCTTCTTTGGAAGGTTGTCTGCTTCCTCTCCGTACATCGTCAGTGTACACGCCGCAAATTCCTTCGGTGCATACCCCTGATATGCAATACACGGTGCAAACTGTTCTTCTTTTATACTTGTACGCATCGCATCAAACGCTGCATACAAATCCTCCTGCTCCTGCATCGAGAGTCCAGCCGTACTCATGCCGCCATCGACACCAGCCCGGTAACAGATCTCATTTGCGATCACCGGTGATAATCCTGTCAGCGATGTATAGATTGCCTTCGTCACCGATACCGGCTTGCGCAGGACATGATTCATAAAATAATTGATATCAATGTCGAGCGGATTTTCCTTTTCCTGTGCCGGAGGATATACATACGTTCTTCCCGGCAGCACTTCCCGCACCGAACTTACTTGATGGGAAATATGCTTGATGCTGTCAATGATCGTACCATCCGCATCCGTGAAGATGATGTTGCTGTGTTTTCCCATGATCTCGACGATCAGCTTCTTCTGGCAAAGATCACCCATTTCATCAAGGTGTTCTAACTGCATCTCTACAATTCGCTCAAAGTTCGGCTGTGTCACGGATAAAATGCGTGCATTTCCAATATGCTTCCGTAGCAGCATACAAAAATTCGGGGCTGTCGACGGGTTCTCCTTTATCTGCCCCGTCAGATAAATAAGAGGCAGACTGGCATCTGCAGAGATCACCAGACGACTGGTTGTGTTGCCCTGTTCTGTCCGGTTTTTTACGACCAGACACAGCTCATCCACTTCCGGCTGATATATTTTATAGATACGTCCGCCTGTCAGATTCTTCTTTAATTCGCTGACGATCGCAGACACGGTTACTCCGTCAAATGCCATTTTCTTACTCCTTTTCATTCCAATAATCACGAAACACACTATGATTTGTATATATGTCTGCATCGTTGTCTAACTATATAAGATGTATTGAAATTAAGAAGTTCTAAGATGTTCTGATTCACAAGCTAAACAACGCACGCAACCACCGCCAATTCGCCATCCATGGCTCAGTGGCGGTTTGTTTGAACATCGTGTTCAAACATTGCTGTTTATTTACAGAACATCAAGAACTTCTAAATTCCAAACATATTTATATTGTCAGACAACGATGCAGACACATAAAAGCAAATCATAGTCCGTTTCGTAAGCTACTTTCTAAAATTGCAATCACATAATATCAAAAATGCATGTCAATGTAAATGCGCATATAGATTCATGAAGTAATATGATACATTTGTGACTTAGAAGTAATTCGTGTTCTGTGAATATCAGCAATGCGAAAACACGATGTTTTCGCAAGCTGCCACTGAGCCATGGATGGCGAATTGGCAGCGGTTGCGTACGGTAATACATATATCCCAGAACACGAATATTACTTCTTAGTCACAATATGTTATATTACGAATGAATCTACTATGCATATTTACATCTGACATGCATTTTGACCACCTTATGTGATTATATTAGATCAACAATCCAAGCAGATCGTTGCTTCGTTTTACAAATGCTGTCATCTTCTCAGCAGAGAGCGGCTTGTTGGCAAGAACAGCTAAATCATAAAGCTGGTTGCAGATCATATCCTTGTACTCACCCTCTGGATTATCTAAGATGTATTTTACAAGCTTGTTGTTTGCATTTAAGACAAGTGTCTCTGCCTCGCCTGCTCCAAACATGTTCGGATCCATGCCGCCCATATTGTAGACACGCATCATTTCCATCATACGACGTGACTCCTCGGAAACCGTCAGGACAGAAGATACATTCTCGTTCTTCATGCTCTCAACCTTGACTACAAGCTTGTCATTTCCAGTTGCTTTCTTGAATGCCTCAGAAAGCTTATCGGTATATTCCTTCGTCTGCTCTTCCGTCAGCTTCTCACCGACAAAGTTATCGGCAAGGTCTGCATCGATACGCAGGAACTTCACATTTTCATTCTTACCTTCCAGGTGTGTGATGTATGGGTTATCAATGTTGTGTGTCAGATAAACCGCATTCATGCCCTCTTCCTTGAACATGTTGATGTACTGGGACTGTGCCACTTCATCGGAGATATAGAATACCTTGTTCTCGTATTTCTCCTTGCCCTCTTCGAGGTACTCCGGAAGTGTAATATACTTGCCGTTGATATCCTTGAAGAGCATGTAGTCTGTCATCTTGTCACAGAACTTCTCATCCTTCAGGCAGCCAAACTTGATGAATGGGCTTAAGTCATCCCAATACTTCTCGTAATCTTCCTTGTTGTTTTTGTACATGCCAGTCAGCTTATCAGCGACCTTCTTCGTGATGTAATCTGAGATCTTCTTGACAAAACCATCGTTCTGCAGTGCGGAACGGGATACGTTCAGCGGCAGATCCGGACAATCAATGACACCCTTCAGCAGAAGCAAAAACTCTGGAATAACTTCCTTGATGTTATCTGCGATAAATACCTGATTGTTATATAACTTAATCGTACCTTCCAACTGGTCATACTGTGTATTGATCTTCGGGAAGTACAAAATACCCTTTAAGTTAAATGGATAGTCCATATTCAGGTGGATCCAGAAGAGCGGCTTCTTGAAGTCCAAGAATACATGCTGATAGAAATCAATGTACTGCTCGTCCGTACAATCCTTCGGATTGCGCATCCAGAGAGGATTCGTATCATTTAACGGTTTTCTCTCTTCTTTCTTTTCCTCTGTGGCATCCTCTTTCTTCTCTTCTGCCTCATCCTTCTTCGGTGCATCGCCGACAAGCTCATCTTCCTGTGTCGTATCGACCTCGATCACCTTGTCCTTTTCCTTCTTCTCAGCTTCCTTCTTGGCAGCTTCTTCCTCTTCCTTATCCTCATTGATAAAGTAGATGTTGTATGGCATAAATGCACAATACTTCTGGATAACTTCCTTTACACGGTACTCATTTGCATACTCCAGGCAATCCTCATTCAGATACAATGTAATGGCTGTACCACGGATATCGTCGTCGCTCTCACTCATCGTATAATTCGTTCCGCCGTCGCACTCCCAGTATACCGGCTTTGCACCTTCCTTGTAGGAACATGTCTCGATCGTTACCTTATCGGCAACCATAAATGCGGAATAAAAACCAAGTCCAAAATGTCCGATGATCTGCTCATCGCCAGCCTTGTCCTTGTACTTGTTGATGAAGTCCGTCGCACCGGAAAATGCGATCTGGTTGATGTATTTGTCAACCTCTTCCTCGGTCATACCAAGACCGTTATCGACGAATGTCAAAGTCTTATCCTTGGCAGACGCGTACACCTCAATCTTGTACTCCTCGCCTTCAACTTCCTCATAATCTCCCATCACGGCAAGCTTCTTTAATTTTGTGATTGCATCACAGCCGTTGGAAATCAGCTCTCGAATGAAAATATCCTGATCGGAATAAAGCCATTTCTTAATAATCGGAAAAATGTTGTCACTGTTAATTGATAAATTACCCTGTCGTTCCATGTCTTATTACCTCCTAAAACCAATACAAGTCTGCTGTCCTTTCCTGCAGACTTCATTTTACGAATGTATATTTCATAAATAAGATAATAATACTTGGAAATTTGAATGTCAAGAAAAAATTAGCACTCATTTTTATTGAGTGCTAATAATTCTACTTTAAATATAATATTTCTTGATCGTATCGTCCCAGATATGCTCCAATGTTTTATCCATCGTAAATATCTTCAGAGATGTTCCAGTTGTCACAGACAGCGTTTCATGCTCATAAACCACGTTCATAAACAACGCGCTCACATCCTCCTCTTTGACCGGCAGATTGTTCATTTCCAACAAACGGCTGATATTCTCGCGATTGAACATCAAAATGATCTTAAAGCCGATCGGCAGCCGTTCCCCTTTCAGATACGCATACACGGTCGCCTTGATATCCTTCCATTCAATATATTCCGGCAGATCTGCCTGTGCCTCCGTATCAAAATACTCACGGTTCAGTCTGCCATTTACATAATAATCAAGTTTCGTTTTCACCCGCGCCTCATACAGATAAAAGCTGTCGTATTTCTCCTTTTCAAACAACTCTTTTATATATTCTGCTTTTTCTTCTATCTCAACGATTTCCATCTTCTACCTCTGATTTAAATATACCGTTACCAGTTCATACGCGCCATAAGGCTCTTCTGTGTACTGAAAATACTGCACCGCACTCACATCCTGCATAAAGGAATAATCAAAATCGGTCGTATAATCGGTCACGACAACCTCGATCGTCCCCGTGCTGTTGCGCAATGCCTGATCCTTGAGCAGTGTACGGAACGCATCGCTGTCACAGATCAGATCATTTTGCTCGTAATAATTATAATCGGTGCTGTCACACGCCGGAAATGCATCCTGCTTCCAGTCATGCCGTTCATCCATGATCTCATCCGTCACATTGAAATACTCATGTCCAGCAAATACACCGCGATCCGGCAAAGGATCGTCCCATGTGGCATCGACCTGATACCAGTTTCCATCCAGGCACACCTGATTCCATGCATGTAGCTCATTATCCGCCGTTCCGGTTACGATCTGGTTTTCGATTCCAACGCATGTCATAAGCAGTGCCATCGCCTCAGCATATCCATTGCACACAGCCTTGTTCTGCACCAGAGCACCATATGCCCGGTACGCATAATCCTTGGAAGATTCCACATACCCATACTGGCAATGCACCACAATATAATCATGAATGGCAAGTTCCTTTTCATAATCTGTCATATCCGGCTTGATGATCTGCTTCAACACATCTTCCACTTTATCATACAGCTTATAAGCAAGTGCATGCTCGGATGGAATCGCCGTGCCATTTACATATTTCTGCCATACATAATAATTGTCCGAGATCTCATACCGAAACTGAATCCGCATGCCATCCCTGCTTTTTTCTGTCACCATATACTGGTCGACCATGCCGTTCATGCTGCACAGATTCTCGTTGATATTCCCGATATCACTCTCCGAAATTCCGGATACATAGAAATTGCCTGTCGTCTTACCATCGTTGATCTGTTCAGTTACCAATTGTGTTAATTCTTCCATGCTGTATGCGGTCTCATCTGGATGCAGATAGGAACCGATGCGGAAGTTGAAAAAATAAAACACAAGGATCACAGCCACCACAAGCACTGGAAGGATAATATGCATTTTCCCTTTTTTCTGCTCCATTTAATGCTTACTCCTGTCTTTTTCTTCCTCATCTGACTCATCGTCTTCTCCATTTCCACCTTTGCCTACCATGATCAGAACGACCATCAATACGATGGAGACAATCAGGCAGATGGCTACCAGAAGTGGTTTGCCACTGTCGCCGGTTGCGATTATATTTGCAAGAATTGTGTTCATATTTATCTCCTTATCCCAGACAACTGCGAAACATTTATACTGCGAACATATATTTCAATCTTATTCATTCGATATACAATGTATTAAAACCAGATTGAAATATATGATACACTTTATTCTCCCTGTTTCGCACTTGTCTTATATATGTCTATAATTATGTAAATCATTCTAATGTATATAATGATAAATCGCAACCTTTTTTCGCGTTTGTCTTGTCGGTTCTTGGGATTTGTTGTATATTATATTTCAAACATTAAATATCTGTAAATATTTACAATGTCTTTGGCATATGGCAAGGGATTCATTTGTGTAGTATATGATATGTTCGCATCTTAGAAGTAATTGGTGTTCTGTTCACATCAGCAATGCCTGAACACGATGTTCAGGCAAGCTGTCACTGAGCCACGGATGGCGAATTGACAGCGGTTGCGTCAATATGGAATCTCTGATATCAGAACACCTTATTACTTCTTAGGTGCGATACATTATATACGATACAAATCAATCCCTTGTTATATGCCTTAGCACAACGCAAATTATTTACAGAAGATAAAGTGAGGTAGATTATGGCACAGTTATGGGGCGGTCGTTTCACAAAGGAGACAGACCAGTTAGTATATAATTTTAATGCATCGATCAGTTTCGATCAGAAGTTCTACAAGCAGGACATCCGCGGCAGCATCGCACATGTAACAATGCTTGCAGCAAGCGGTATCCTGACAGATGCAGAACGCGACCAGATTATCGATGGCTTAAACGGCATCCTTGCCGATGTAGAAAATGGAACTCTGGAGATTTCTTCGAAATATGAAGATATTCACAGCTTCGTCGAAGCGAACCTGATTGACCGGATTGGTGATGTCGGTAAGAAGCTTCACACCGGACGTTCAAGAAACGATCAGGTAGCTCTCGACATGCGTCTGTATGTACGCGATGAAATTCTCGAAGTTAAGAAGCTGCTCGTATCGCTGATGAAAGAGCTGCATATCCTGATGAAGGAAAATGTAGATACCTATATGCCGGGCTTTACACATCTGCAGAAAGCACAGCCTGTCACATTTGCACACCATGTCGGTGCATATATGGAGATGTTCAAACGTGATTACAGCCGTATGAACGATATCTATACACGTATGAACTATTGTCCGCTTGGTGCAGGTGCACTGGCCGGAACGACATATCCGCTGGATCGTAACCTGACTGCCAGTCTTCTGGATTTTGCCGGTCCAACCTTAAACAGTATGGACTCCGTATCCGATCGTGACTACGTGATAGAGATGCTTTCCGCATTCTCTACGATCATGATGCATCTGTCCCGTTTCTCTGAGGAGATCATCATCTGGAATTCCAACGAATACCAGTTTGTAGAATTAGATGATGCATACAGCACCGGAAGTTCGATCATGCCACAGAAGAAGAATCCGGATATCGCCGAGCTTGTCCGCGGTAAGACCGGGCGTGTATACGGCGCACTGATGTCCATTCTCACAACGATGAAGGGCATCCCACTTGCATATAATAAGGATATGCAGGAGGACAAGGAGCTTACCTTCGATGCAATCGACACGGTCAAAGGATGTATCGCTTTGTTCACAGGTATGATCTCTACAATGAAGTTAAACAAGCCTGTCATGGAGAAAAGTGCCATGAACGGATTTACAAATGCTACCGATGCGGCTGATTATCTGGTTAATCACGGTGTTCCGTTCCGTGATGCACATGGTATCGTTGGTCAGCTTGTACTCTACTGCATCGAGCATGATAAATCCCTGCTTGATATGTCCATCGGCGAGTATAAGGCAATCAGCCCGGTATTCGAGGACGACATCTACGATGCAATCAGCCTGAAGACTTGTGTCAGCAAGCGAAATACGATTGGCGCACCGGGCGAGGAAGCAATGAAGCAGGTGCTCGCCATCAATGAGGAATATCTGAAAAATTTATAATAATATAGTTATATTTTTTGAAGGGAGTTAACCTTATGAATAAGACAACAAAAGCGAAATATGACCTTGCGACACGCATGTTGAAGGTGGATATTTCGGTAGATGAAGTGGCTCTGATGTCCGGACTCACAATTGATGAGATTGAGAAGTTAAAGGCCGGCATTGAGCCGGAAGAGATCATTGATGAGGTAGCTTTCGCGGAGAAAGCTCTGAAGGGAAAAGACAAGTAATACGCAAGTCAAACAGAATCCGATAGATGTTTCTCTGTTTCACAATCATCATAAAAAAGAAAGCGATTCGATGAAAATCAAATCGCTTTCTTTTTATATGATACTTCTTATACTTGTTCGTACAGTCTCTGATAGATCTCTGCGGAATTAGACCAGCTGTAGTTCTGCTGCATCGCACATTCCTGCATACATTCCCAGGCATTCTTCTTGTCGAAGTATACCTGCTTTGAGTAGTTGATCGTATTCAGTAACTCATGTGCGTTATAGTTTGCGAATGAGAATCCGGTTCCGCTTCCCTCGAATTCATTGTATGGAATAACCGTATCCTTCAGTCCGCCCGTCTCTCTTACGATAGGCAGTGTACCATAACGAAGTGCCATCAGCTGTGTCAGTCCACATGGCTCGAAGCGGGATGGAACCAGCATTGCATCACACGCTGCATACATCTTGTGTGACAATTCGTCCGAATAATAAATATTCGCAGATACCTTTGCCGGATGAATGCCCTGATAGTACCGGAACATATCTTCATATTTCCGGTTACCGGTACCAAGCACAACAAACTGTGTACCATCGGTACAGATATCGTTCATGACACGGTCAACGAGATCTAAGCCCTTCTGATCTGTCAGTCTGGAGATAATACCGATCATATAAGCATTCTTATCTTCCGGAAGTCCAAGTTCCTTCTGCAGTGCAAGCTTGTTTGCCACTTTGTTCTTGCGGAAATTCTTCAATGTGTAATTCTTATAGATCTTCTTATCTGTAGCCGGATCGTAATCCTTGTAATCGATACCATTTACAATGCCCCACAGGCTCTGGTTTCTCGCGCGGAGCAAACCGTCTAATCCTTCACCATAATAAGGCGTCTGAATCTCCTGTGCATACGTATTCGATACCGTTGTAATCTTATCTGCATAAACAAGTCCACCCTTGAGCATACTTGCATCCTTGTCAATCTCCAGCTTATCCGGTGTAAACAAATAATCTGGCAGTCCGGAATACTCCTGTACGGTCTTGATATCCCATCTTCCCTGGAACTGCAGGTTGTGGATCGTCATGATTGACTTCATACCACTGTAAAATGGATTGTCTGCAAACAATGTCTTCAAGTATACCGGAACCAGTCCTGCCTGCCAGTCATGGCAGTGTACGATATCCGGCTGGAATCCGATACTTGGCAGGATGGAAAGTGCTGCCTTGCTAAAATAGCAGAACTTCTCGATATCCCATTTCATATCGTCACTGTATATATTGAAACCATTGAAATAATACTCATTGTCAATAAAGTATACCGGAACCCCTTCATATTCCAGATACATAACCCCGACATACTGCTGCTTCCAGCCAATATCCATATGGAAATGCGTCAGATAACGCATCTTCTCCTTGAATTTTGCCGGCAGACACATATAATTCGGAATGATGACACGCACGTCATACTCCTTTTTATCAAAGATTCTCGGCAATGTACCAACAACGTCTGCAAGTCCGCCAGTCTTGATAAACGGTACGCATTCCGATGCAATATAAGCCACTTTCTTCATGTTTTTTGTCCTCCCATATCCGACTCTAAAAGTCTCGTAACAAAGTTACTTTAATTCTAGCATAAGCACTCCGATTATTCAATCCATTTTATGCCACATTCTGTCAAAACTCGTCCGATTCTACCGGCTGGATAACCGGCGCATCTTCTGCAGCAATGCCCGGTCTACCTCCGCGTCTCCATATCGGATGTCCTCATAACAGCGCGTCAGCTCCGTCACATCCGCGAGCGACTGTTCATTTAATTCCGTCTCAATCTCCCGCCCGGTTTTCGACTGTTCCAGTGCAATATCGTAGCGATAGCGTTCAATGCAGTCCTTGTAGCATCGTCTTGCCCGCTGTCTGCGCGATAAAAACCGTCGTTTTTCATCTGCATGCGTCCGCTGTTCCTCTTTCTTCTTTTTTACTACAACCAGTTCCACCTGATCGGTCGAGATATTACGCCTTGCCATCAGGAACCGGACAAACCGTACCAACACTTTATACGCGATAAACAGTCCCAGACAGATCAATCCGACATAGAGCACCGGCTCCAGTGTCTGTCCGACGGAACGAATACCCGACGGCACATCGCCATCATCAAACTGCTGGTGTTCACTTGTCTCTGCCTCTCCACCACGGAACCAGAAGCTTATATAGTGATAGAAAAGTCCGATCACCATTGCAATCACACGAACCACTGCCAGTATCGCCTGCCCGATCAGCGCGATCACTCTGCGGAAATCAAACACTTCGCCAAGCACGAGTCCAAGCGTCAGACAGAGAATGATTGCACCGACCATGATCGTATTTACAGACAGTATCTGCCGGATCGGGATTCCCGATACATGGCTGGTCGCGTCCAGATAATTTTCCATTCCATCCGTGTACACCAGCGCCAGATACAGAAAAAGCAGAATCAATGCTGTCACATAAGCATAGATCCGAAGTCCCTGCACACCGAGCTCCCCACTCACAAGGTACACGATCAGGCACAGCAAAAAGGACGGCCACGGAAGTTCATCCATCTGCTTCCTTTTATTTTTCCATGTGCTTTTTACAGATGCCGAGAACAGATAACAAGGAATCAGGAAATAAAACCACTGAGTCTCCATCGATACCGGCAGCAAAAGCATCGGCAGCCGCAACGCCACATGCCCGACAAACAACCACACATAATGCTGTGCCTTCTCCCTCAGAATATACGAATACACAAACATTGCACCCGTGATTGGAAGCAGAAAGTAATGTACATCCTGTTTCAAAAGCACAACTTCAAAAAAGGCAAAGCACAGACTGCAGCAAAGCCATTCATATAGAAGGTGCAAAAGCTTCGTGACCTGTAACAGTTTAGATTTCATTCCACTTCACCTCCACGCCCTGCATATAGCCACGCCATCCAGTCTTATCCTGAATGTCATAATACGGAACTACCATGTGCAGCTCCGGGTGCTTTTTATGCATATAATCAAGCTTCAAAAGCAGATCTTCTTTGTAATAAGGAGAAATAATCACATACGTTATCGGCTCTTCCATCTGCTGTATCTCGGTATCTACCATCTGCATAAATGCATCGATTCCTGCATTTTCTTTGATGCGTGCCAGATATTTGTCGATCGTTTCACCATGCTCCATCGACATGCCGGCTTCCACCCGCTCACACGCACCAGTCATGCAGTCAATCCCATTTGATACAAGTTCCACCGATACCTTATGTTGCAGAAAATACTCAGCGATCGTTCCCGCCATACGGATACTCATCTCCTGCAGATATTCCGTCTTTACCATGATATTCGTCTCCAGATTGAGCAGAATCCGCACGCGCTGTTCCGAAGTATAACCATACATATTTACCATGAGTTTTGACGCTTTCGCAGTTGCCTTCCAGTTGATCTTCCCGTAAGTATCTCCATAGGTGTATTCCCGGATTCCACGAAACGTATACGGATCCTCCATCTGATTTCGTCTCGTCTCCAACTCACCGAGCAAATGGGAACAGAACATCGAAAGCTCCGGGGATGCGACCCGCTTCGGCAGCACATACAGCCATGCGTCGGATTTCCGGCTATATGCGAAATTCGTTGTCATAAAGAAATCCCGCGCCGTCATATTCAGACTCGGTATGCCATACAGTCCCCGCTTTCCAGTCTGAAACGGCAGCCGCCGCGTGATCTTCCGGTAGCCAAGCACAGAGAACACATCGTTTCGATAATAGCTGTCGGTCACGACTGTATTTTCTGTATCTGCAAACCGAAACGAACGATTGGTCGAGAATTTGACATGAAAGACAGGCAAAGGCAAAAACTTCCCATTGTAGATAACCTCTGTCAGGGCACTTGCATCCCCTTCTCTCACGCATGTATCCTCAAATGAAATTGTCACATCGAGATTCCGGTTCCACCATTTCGCGTACAGACGCTTCTGCACAATATAAACCAGACTCGCAATCACAAGTGCAACAATCAGATTCACTGCTTCCAATCCTCCACTGGCACTTCAACCGTTGCTACGATCTCCTGCATCCGTTCGTTGTTATCCTTTGTACTTCCATATGTCAGAAGCCGATGTGCCAGCACGCATGGAGCAAGCAGCTTCACATCATCTGGTATCACATATGTTCTTCCCTGCATTGCCGCATAGCATTGTGATGCACGCACAAGCGCTAACATCGCACGTGTACTGACCTCTGTCATGATGCCCTGATTTTTTCCGGTTTCCTCCACGATCTGGACGATGTACTTCCGGATACACGGATGTACAGTTACCGTTCTTGCAGCTTCACGCATCTGTGCAATCTGCTCCGCCGTGCAGACCGGTTTCAGAGAAAGAAGCGGATGTTCCCCCATAAAAGTCTCCATCACGTGCAGCTTCGCCTGCGTATCCAGCTGTCCCATTGAAAGCTTCATCATGAAACGATCCACCTGTGCTTCCGGAAGTGGATAGGTTCCGGTTGTCTCGATCGGGTTCTCCGTTGCAATTACCAAAAAAGGCTCCGCAAGCGGCAATGTCTCTCCATCGATCGTCACCTGCTTTTCCTCCATCGCTTCGAGCAAACTTGCCTGTGTACGTGGTGTCGCACGGTTGATCTCATCGGCAAGCAGAACATTTGTAAATACCGGTCCCTTTACCAGATGAAACTCCCCATCCTTCTGACTGTACACATTCAATCCCGTGATATCGCTCGGCATCAGATCCGGTGTAAACTGCACACGTTTCTGCTCCACATCCAGCAATCGTGCAAATGTCTTGGCAAGCGTCGTCTTTCCACTTCCCGGGCGATCCTCTAACAGCACATGTCCGCCTGCAAGCAGCGCGACTAACAGCTTCTCAACAACCGCTTCTCCGGCAATCACAACTTTCGATGCTTCTGCGATCACATTCTGTGTTATTTTCTGCACCTCTGTAACTTCCATAATTCCTCCTGTTTTCTATGTATTTCTAACTTATTTCTGCGTATATTCCATATATAGATTTATTCTAGCATAATCTTTGAAAAATGGAAATTTTTTTACACGTTTTAAGCAATCTATGATATAGTTGATTTATCATATTTGGGGAGGTTTCCTATGAATTGTAAAGCATGCGGACATGCATTAAATCAATACGGCATCTGTCCGGTCTGCGGATGGCAGGACCCATCATATGGACAGCAACCATCCTACAATGGGCAGCAGATACCATACCAACAGCCATACAGCGGGCAACAGATGTACAATCAACAACCTTACAACGGGCAGCAGATGTACAGCGGGCAACAAATGTACAATCAACAACCTTACAACGGGCAGCAGATGTACAGCGGGCAGCCTTACAACGGGCAGCAGATGTACAACGGACAGCAAATGTACAGCGGGCAGCAGCCACAAGGTTCCGTTCCACCAACACCAGCACCGAAAAAAAAGAAAAAATGGCCGCTCTTTGCCGGCATTGGCGGATGTGTTGTTGTTCTGGCAATCGGAATTGCACTGATCGTAACCAAACGTCCAATCAAGGATCTGACAAACGACGATTCCCATACAACAACGGAACAGTCTACCATGTCTCCTACAACGGAAGCTTCCGTGACCGAGCATCCACAACAGGCGGAAGCAGGCACAAAAACCGTTATGATCTATATGGTTGGTTCCGATCTGGAAAGCCAGTATCAGGCAGCTTCCACGGATATTGAAGAAATGCTTGATTCCGGCTATGATGAATCAAAAATGAATGTCTTGATCTACACTGGCGGCTGTTCCAACTGGCATAACCGTGACATCCCAGAGGACGCCAACTCTATTTTGAAGATTGAGAATGGATCGTTGACAGAGCTTACTTCCAAGGATGCTTCCAACATGGGCGATCCGTCAAACCTAACCGAATTCTTAAATTACGGTTACATGAACTATCCGGCAGAACAATACGACCTGATCTTATGGAATCACGGTGGCGGCGCGTTCTTCGGATATGGATTTGACGAGACAACCAATGACAGTCTGACCTTGGATGAGCTTGATCAGGCGTTTGCAGACTCTCCATTCCACGATGGAAACAAGCTGGAGTTTATCGGATTTGACGCCTGTCTGATGGCGAACATCGAGACTGCACATACGTTAAGTCCTTATGCTAATTACATGGTTGCCTCTCAGGAATCCGAGCCGGGCAGCGGATGGTCCTACTCCTTCCTTGCCGACATCGAGACACTCCAAAGCGGCAAAGACATCGGACAGAAAATCGTGGACAGCTACATGCAGGATACAACAGATTACATGAACAGCATGCCATTTTCCTATGCGACAATCTGCTTATCTGTATTGGATCTGAGTCAGGTCGAAACATGTGAGATGGCATTAAATGATTTGTTTGCTTCTGTCAATAAAGATTTCAACGAAAGCACCTACCCGCAGTTTTCTTCTATGCGTAAGAATTCAAAGGAAATTGCAGCAGCCTACTCCTATACAGAAGGTTCCTATGATGTCATCGATCTTGGCGATTATGCATTACATATGAAATCCATCTATCCGGCAGAATCCGGCGCCCTCTCGAACGCATTGAACAAACTGATCGTATATTCCGATGCTAATGAGTCAAAGATCAACGGCGTATCAATCTATCATCCGTATTACACGAAGCAATATGCTTCTTCGTTGATACCGATGTACACAACCTTTGATTTTGCAGAAAATTATACAAGCTACATTTCCCGGTTCGCTGGTATGCTGACCGACACCAACGCATTTGCAGTAACATGGAATCCAGAAGATCTCGTTCCAACGATGAACGATGATTCCACATTCTCGGTTACATTAAATGCTGAACAATCTTCTGCTTTACAGAATGCATATTTTGTAATTGCCAAGAAGGATCAGGAAAAGGACGGCATGTACGATCTGGTTGCATTAAGCTCTGCCATCTCAAACGATGGAACCGGAAAACTGACGGCTGACTTCGACGGACAGATTACCTACATGCAAAATGATACAACAAAAGAGAACTACGAACTGATGTATACCGTACAGGAAAAGACAGATACATACACCCGCTATCTGATCTCCAGTATCCTCTACAATGACGATATTGAAGGCGATGACAGTATGTATGCCTATTTCGTCTTAGAGGTATCCAACGAACATCCGGAAGGTCAGATTCTGGGAGCTTATCCGATTGACAATTATATCAACACTGAAGGAAATGAGATCTTCCCGGAGCGTTACGAGATCGATATCAACGACTACCAGAATGTCGCGTTCGGATATTTCTCTCACCGCTTCACCTCAAATGAAGACCTGACAAACTTCAACGATGCAGACTGGGCAGACCTGACGATCAATTACAGCTCGTTTCCAATCTCCGAAGGCTTCACGCCGATACGGGATGCATTGCTTGCCGGAGAAGAATATTATGGTATGTTCATCTTCGAAGATATGCAGGGAAACAGACATTGCTCAAGTCTGGTACAGATTCAGTAAATAACTCATTACAAAAAATGCGTCAGCTTAACGCTGGCGCATTTTTTCATATCCACTCCGGCTGCCACTGCCGGCAGTCTCCTGATCGTATTTATCTTTCAACCGGTCGATATCAGACTTCACTCCACGCACATCGAAATGTGGCAGTTCAAACTTATATCCATTGTCTGCTAAAAAACGATGTGCAACCGAAAACGTAATATCATCGAAGTTCGTCATGAACCGCTGGTTGATTTCCCTGACGCAGCTCTCTACACTCTCATACTTGCCCGGATCAATCTCCGCAAATATCTGATAAAATGTATCGAGACAGATACTTCTCTGACTCTCAAAATCCGATGTTACATTCTGCACTGGAAACGCATGCAGATATGCTCGTAACCATGCCGAATCCCCACGATACCACTGTGAGATGGTATCATACTTTTGATCCATGTCTAAAATCTCCCGTTCCCAACAGTTTGACATATACGATGCATCGACGATCCGGTTAATCTCCTCATCGGTCAGATACAGATCATATTTCTGATTAAATTTCTGAATAATCTTTCTTCGCTTTGGTACAGCCTTTGTAAGTCCAGTCACCGTCATTCCCGCTTTTGCATCCGACTGGCTGTAATGCTGGGTATAATAATCATAATCGTTCTGCTTCTGTCTGGCTTTTCCCTTAGCTGATTTTGATATCAGCCATGCTATAAGCCAGAACGGAGCACCGACAACAGCTATGATCAACGATACCAATAACAGTACGCCAAAACTGGAACTAAAGCTTGACAGGCCACTGAATATAAAGAGTAAAAAGACGATCAAACCAAATTTGTCGTGCAGCTTACTGTATATCTTCGGGTTGTTTCTGCCATACATTCCATACCAAATGAAGAATATAAATACAAGTGGCATGTTACTCCTTTACCTACTCATCCCTCTTACCGGCTTACGCTGGTAAAAACGGATTACTCTCATCCCTCTTACCAGCTTACGCTGGTAAAAACGGATTACTCTCATCCCTCTTACCAGCTTACGCTGGTAAGAAAGGTCTTCGTAAAAAAATGCTGGCAAGCCGCATTTTTTTACTCATCCCAGTTATGATACACGTCCTGGACGTCGTCATCCTCATCGAGCATGTCAAGGATGCGGTTCATCTTCTTGATATCATCCTCAGATGTAAGCTCTACGTAGTTCTGTGGAATCATTGTAACGTCTGCCTCAGCCATCGGGATATTCTCTTTCTCAAGGGCCTCACGAACGGCTGTGAACTCATCCGGAGCAGTTAAGATTTCGAAGCTGTCCTCTTCCTCGTTGAAGTCTTCTGCACCTGCGTCAAGTGCAATCATCATCAGATCATCTGCGTCCATATCGCAGTCCTCTTTCGCGATGATAATCTGTCCCTTCTCATCAAACATATAAGATACACAACCAGTCGTTCCGACATTTCCGCCACCCTTTGTGAATGCATTTCTTACATTGGATGCTGTACGGTTCTTGTTATCGGTAAGCGCATTTACGATAATTGCTGTTCCACTTGGGCCATAGCCTTCATATGTAATTGTTACATAGTTTACGGAATTTGCATCACCGGCTGCCTTCTTGATACCACGATCAATCGTGTCGTTTGGCATGTTATTTGCTTTTGCCTTTGCAATGACATCACGCAACTTGCTATTGTTCGCTGGATCTGGTCCGCCTTCCTTTACGGCAACTGCGATCTCACGACCAATGATCGTAAATACTTTTCCCTTTGCAGCGTCGTTTTTCTCTTTCTTGTGCTTAATGTTCGCAAATTTTGAATGTCCTGACATTGTTTGTTACTCCTCTTCCTTTAGTTTCGTGATTTTAACAGTAATAATCCTGTTATCTTCTATTTTTACCGGGATAAATTCATACCCCTGATATTCTATCTTAAAGGATTCACCCTCTTCTGGCAACCGTCCATGCTCATAGAGCAGGAAACCGTTTACCGTCTCAAAATCCTCATCCGGGAATTCGATTCCAAGTAAATCCTCCAGATCTTCTAACGTTGCTCCGCCGTCAACCAGATATTCGTCCTCCGACTGCTTCTGGATCTCTTCCGGCTGTTCCTCATCGTGCTCATCCAATATATTTCCGACGATCTCTTCTAAGATGTCCTCCATCGTGACAATGCCTTCCGTTTGACCATATTCGTCCACCACGACTGCCATATGGATCTTCTCCCGCTGCATCCGCTGCAAAAGCTCGGATACATCCTTCGTCGGATGTGTGACAATTGCTTTGTCAACCATTCCCGCAACCGGTGTTTTCGGATCCTTCATATAGACCGCAATCAGATCTTTGATATGTACAAGTCCGATGATATTATCCAGATCCTCCTCATAAACCGGGTATCTGGAAAAATTATTTTCTACTGCAAGCTGCAATGCCTGCTCCACGGTCTGGGTGTTCTCCACAGCAACAATCTTCTGCCGTGGTGTCATGATATCCTTCGCTTCTTTGTCTCCGAACTCAAAGATGTTGTTGATAAGCTCCATCTCGCCTTCTTCGATCAAGCCCTGTTCATGCCCTTCCTCGACCATGGAAAGAATCTCTTCTTCTACTTTGTCTTCGTCCACCTTCTTCGAAAAAAACTTTCGAAAACCACTGGGTCCGCTTTGTGACATAGTTGTTATTTCTCCTTTTATAATTCTAAGCTGATGCGCAGCGCCTCGTTCACGCGGCGGATGATCGTATTGTCCAGATGACAGACTTTTTCTTTCAGTCTCTGTTTGTCGATCGTGCGCACCTGTTCTAACAGTATAACAGAATCTTTGGCAATATCGCAATACCTTGAATCAAGTTCTACATGCGTTGGAAGCTTCGCCTTGTGCATCTGCGACGTGATCGCCGCAATGATCACAGTGGAACTGTATTTGTTTCCCGCTTCATTTTGAATAATAAGTACCGGACGAACGCCGCCCTGTTCAGATCCTACGACCGGGCGCAGGTCTGCATAATAAATATCTCCACGTCTGATAATCAATGCCTTCACACTCCTATTGTTGTTCAAACTATTACAAGTATTTCCAACAATTCTTCTGTGTATGCAATCAATTAGAACTATATTATCAAACGGTGTATCCTATTCTTCTGCTTCCTTCGCAATAATCTGCTCGATGCTTCGTACAATATCTCCGGCGATCATGCTGTACTGTCCCTTTTCTTCTGCGGCCGCCTGACCTGCCATACCATGCATGCAGACACCAAGCTTTGTCGCCTCAAACCGATCCATGCCCTGTGCCAGAAGTCCGGCAATAATTCCAGTCAGCACATCGCCAGATCCGCCTGTTGCCATGCCATTTGTACCTGTTATATTAATATATGCCTGAAGTCCGCCATCGGACACCACCGTGCGCGCATCTTTTAATGCAACGACCACATTATGGCGCTTGGCAAACTCTCTTGCAAGATCGTATTTATTCGCCTTAATATCCGTCACCGACTGATTCGTAAGTCTTGACATCTCCATCAAATGTGGCGTCAGAATGAGCTTCGAATGCATCGTCTCAAACAGATCCATATGCTCGGATAACACATTGATTCCATCGGCATCTAAGACAACCGTGCCATCAAAGCTACGAAGTACCTTGTCAACCAGATACTGCGCTGCTTCCCCGGTTCCAAGTCCCGGTCCTAACACAAGTACATCTGCCCAGCCCATGACCGTCTTCATCGCACTGCGCATCGTGTCGATATCATCTTCTTTGTATGTTGTAAGCAATGCTTCCGGGAGTCTCGACTGGATAATCTCGCGATTCTCCTCTACGGTGCACACACGCACCAGCCCACAGCCCATACGGTAAGCAGCCTCTGCGGAAAACAGTGCCGCTCCTGCCATATTTTTGCTGCCTGCGATGATTCCGACCTTACCATAAGTTCCCTTGTGGGAATCCCTTTTTCTATGTGGGAGCAATTCCTCTACATCCTTTGGATCATAGGTGTATAACCGTGGCTCTACAAAATCAATCGCCTGCTTCGGGAATCCGATATCAACCACGGATACCTCTCCTGCGTACTCATATCCCATACCCATGAGAAGTCCGAGCTTCATCAGCCCGAATGTCACAGTCGCATCCGCATGGAACGCCGTACCGAGCAGGAACCCGGTTGTCGCATCGATTCCGGATGGTACATCGATAGCTAACTTATAACCATCCATATCATTTAATGCTTTAATTACTTCTGCCTGTCTGCCCATTACGGCACGTGACAGACCAACACCGAAGATGCCGTCGATAATCACATCATATCCGGCGTTCACAAGCTCATCCACAAACTTCATATTCAGCTTCTTGGCGATTGCATACTGCGCATCGAAACCAGTGCTGGCTGACTTCAATCCATCTACCCAGTATATCTCGACATCGTATCCTTCCATCATAAGAATTCGTCCGGCTGCGATTCCATCGCCGCCGTTATTTCCACTCTCGACTACGATCAGCACATGCGCGCCTGCCGGAAACCGTTCCTTGACATGCTCCGCGATTCGAAGCGCCGCACGCTCCATCAGTACAAGCTGTGGAATTCCTATTACATTGGTTGTAAATTCATCAATTCTGAACACTTCCTGTCCAGTTGCAATGTATCTCATTTCTTCGTCCCCCGAATTGACTAAGTATATAGGCATTTTACCCCAAATGTCATATAAATACAATATCTGGTTTCGGGAATCGAATTTATGTAGTATACTATGAATCAAAGTAACAAAGGGGGATATCTTTATGTGGGAATTCGTAATCAATTTATTGGAAGTTGCTATATTATTTTTATTATTTAATACTAAACTTGAAAAAAAAGAATTATCTTATTCTTATCTGCTCCAAATTCTTTGTTTATTCTCACAGGCATTTTTGTTGCTTATTCTGAAAAAATTTTCATGTTCGACTATTTTTATCCTGTTGTTTTTTATTGGAATTCATTTTTTATATGGTTTTTTATTCTTTGAGAATAAGCCGATCACATTACTTTTTTGGTCTGTCCTCTATGCCGTCGGAACCATTCTTGCAGATGCTGTGACCACGATTGTTCCAACTGCATTTTGGGATATTGACCTGTCAGCGCTCCTTCCAAATGGTATGCTGCGAATTCCTTTTACTTTAATTTACATCTCGATATTATTCTTATTTACTTTGATTCTGCTCTGTATAAACAACCAGACATTCCGTCTGCCTTTTCGTGAAAAAATCGCCTTTATTCTGCTGTCACTCTTATGTATTGCCATCCTTCAGGCAATTCTAATCCGGCAATTGACTGGATATGCACCAGATCAGGGCAACAACAACCGGTTTCTATCCGTTATTTTCTTTCTGGTATTATTTTTGTTTTTTGCCTTTGTTCTTTATGTATACACACTTGGAACCACGCAGGAACAAAACCAGCGTTTATCGGAAGAAAATATTATACAACAAATGGAGCTTAAACAATACGAACAGGTTGTTTCCTCTGTAGAAGAGCTGCGTTCAGTCAAACATGATATGCAAAATCATATGACTGTCATCTCAGCCATGTTACACGAAAAGCAATACGAGAAAGCCTGCAGCTATATCGACACATACGCAGATAAATTAAATCAGACACATCGTATTATTTCCAGTGGAAATATTCCGATTGATTGTATTGTTACAAACAAACTTTCCTATGCACATGCACAGCATATCAAAACCACACATAGCATCTTTCTTCCAAAAGACATCCTGATTGATGATATTCAATTATGTACGCTGATTGGCAATCTGTTCGACAATGCAATCGAAGCCTGTATGAAAATAAAAGAACCTGATAAACGATATATTGATTTCCAGATAAAACCCTTTAACTGTATGATGTCTATTTACATGGAAAATAGTTGTATCGGTGATTATGTCATAGATAAAAATGGCAAGCTAAAAACCAGCAAGCAGACAAATATTATAAATCATGGAATCGGTTTGAAACGAATCGAGGAGATTGTAGAACGAGCAAATGGTTTTGTCACACTAAACCCATCCAATGATAAATTTGAGGTTATAATACAACTACCAACGGAGGAACACTAACATGCATTTACGAATTATAATATTGGAAGATACACCATCAGAATTTATGCAGACAAAACATGCACTAGAACAATATGCAGATTTATACCATCACACATTCGAAATTGTCTGGGTGCAAAATGAAAGTTCCCTGATTCGCATGTATCACGCTCAATCTTTTGATTTACTTTTTGCTGACATAGAAATAAAGCTGCCAAATGCATCCAGCAGTGAAAACGGAATCATAATCTGCAAAAAGCTTCGAGAACTTCAATACTCTGGCGATATCATATTCCTGACTAATTTTCAGGAATACGTCTTTGATGGTTATTCTGTACGTGCCTTCAATTATCTTCTGAAACCGATTACACTGGAAGTTCTCACCCCCTGTATGGATGCATACCTGCAACTACATAGCGATGATTACTATTACTATCAAAACGACCAGACTTATATAAGGATTCCATATACAAACATCATCAGCATATCAAAAGAAAAAAACAATACATTAATTGTAACAACAGACAACATATACATCGAACGTATATCATTAGATGAAATAATGAATAAGCTTTCATCAAACTTTGTTCGTTGTCACAAATCTTGTATTGTAAATATATTGCACGTTCAATCTCTGATAAAAAATAACCTTCACCTCTCCAATAATACATGGCAGTCAGTTGGCAGAAGCTATCTTCCGTCTGTTCGTGCCCATATGTCAAGATTCATGCAAAAATAAAGTTCTTTCACCAAATAATATTTCGCTTTCGTATGATTCCATATCCACATCCGACCAATCCCACAATCAGGCAAATGAGATATGGAATCCCAAACGCGGTTGTAAGCACCTCATCCTGCGGATACAGACTGTCAGAATAATACCGGCACGCCATCGCATATCCATGCACCAAAAATCGATTTCCATAGTACGATGCCAGCACCAGAATAAATGTGATCACACTCATCACTGCTGCACTGTTCATATACAGAGATAGCAGAAGTTGCATCATCGACTGCACGATACCCGCCAGCACCGGAAGAAGCACCGTCATCCGAATAAGCTCTGGCATCGACGTATTCGCTACCTCCTCTCCATAGTAAAGAGATAGCGCAATCTGCTGACCAGACATCGACATATTCCCAGTCGAAATCCACGCATATCCGTATGTCATGCCATAGAGCAGCAGAAAATAAAACAGGTTGATGCAGACACAGCAGATACATTTCGAGCTCCACCATAACACACGGCTCCGGCTCTTCAACATAAGCTGCATACCAAAACCATGCATATCCTCTTCCACATAATTTCCAATACAGTATGCAAGCAGAATATACTGCAGAATCCACGCCAGTGGAAGTCTGAACTGATCCGGTGTATTCTGGTTAAAATGAAATGGTCTCTGCCCCCAAAACGCATTGACTATATACCCAAGTGGTGACCAGCTTTCACCATACATTCCCAGATAGTCTCCACTCGCCCGGTCGAGCAAAAGACACGTAATAAAGACAAGTACGATAAGCCACAGATACCTTCTCCAAAACCGGATCAGTCCCTCACTGATATCATATTCCAAGAAGTGCAATAATCTCATATCATGCTTCCTCCTCCAACCGTCCCTCTGACATATGCAAAACCGTATCCGCCATATACTCCATTTCCTCTTTGTCGTGACAGGCAATGATGATAATCCGTTCGTCGTCCATCAGTGCCCGGATGGCATCCCGGATTACACTGACACCTTCCGCATCGATCGCATTGATCGGTTCATCCAGCAGGATAATATCCGGCTTTCCCATAATTGCAGCCGCAATTCCAAGCCGCTGACGCATGCCAAGTGAATACTTGTAATACTTCCGTCTGTCGTCGGGGGCAAGCCCAACCTGTTCCAGCGTCGCCCGGATTTCGTCCTGCGGCACACCGCCCTGCACCTTCGCCAGTATCTCCAGATTCTCCAAGCCGGTATATCCCCGCAGAAACGCAGGATTCTCAATCAGAAGTCCCATACTTGGCGGAAAAGAAATATCCTTTCCGAGCGTCTTTCCATTGATCTTCACAACTCCGCCGGTCGGATAGATCAGTCCTGCCATCGTCCGCATCAGCATCGTTTTCCCACAGCCATTCTTGCCACTTAAACCATAGATACAGCCCCCGGTAAATGTCTTTGTCACATCCTGCAATACCGGAACTCCCTTTATCTTCTTTGTCACATGTTCTAACTTTATCTCCATTTTCCCTGCACACTCCTCTCTTGACAGATATCACCGGACATTATAGAAAATCCCGCCGACGGTTTGAAAGCCATAACAGTAATCCTTCCACTGCCAGAATCGCAACTGTTACACTCACAATCCCACGAAATGTTATCCCAAAAACCAGCTGGCTCGGATTTACAAACATAGCCGGATTGTAAGCTGCAAACTCCGGGAACAAATTATACACACCATAAAACAGCATACAGTGAAGTAACATGGGAAATATCAATGTACCGAATCTGTTTTCCATCCATCCGACACACAGAAGTGGAATTTCTGCATAGATTCCCCCATATACAAATACAATTCCTGTATAGCTGATGGCATATAGCACTGGATTTTCAAAGAAAAGCGCACTCCACATCATGGAATTACCCACGACATTCTGCAGGGAAATTGAATCAATTCCAATCGCTGGAAGGTAACAGGCGGAAAGTAACAGACTTACCAACAGCGGCAAGGCAGCCGCACAGCCCCCACTTATAAAAATTGCTGCCGCTTTGCTTATGATATACTGCTTTCTTCCCCGCCGGACAAGCATCTGCATTGCATACCCGGATTTCCATTCCGAATACAGGGAAATACTGTATGGTAACACTGCAAAAAGAGGCAGCGCCAAAAACAGGAACTGATTAAAAGATGAGTAATATTCACATCCGATCCACCCCTGCATGATACAGGTCTGAAACCATGAACCGTAATGTTCATTGGTCACAGGTAATCCAAGAATATGATTCCTTTCTTTCATATTTACCTGATAAATATTCTGATACGCCCAGATTGTCTGTATGACTGCGAGCAGAACGCCGGACAATGCTGCTACGAGAAATCCTTTGGAACGGAATGCTTTTTTCATCTCTGTTGTAATAACTTCTTTCACTGTCCCTTTCCTCCTTCATACCGGATATCCTGAATCTTCATTTCCGTCTTGACCGGATACGTTCCGAGTACAGTCTCATACTCCATCTTTCCATTCTCCACATCCTTCCATTGCGCTTCCGATAAATTTGCCTTATAGATTTCATACGGAATCACGACTGTATCACCCGACTGGAAGTTCCCATCCGAAAGAGACGGATTCATATCCTGCGTCATAAATGGATCTGGTCCGTTAAACAAATGCACATATTGAATCGGAATATAAAGATCCAGTTTGTTTACTTCCTGTACTTTTCCAATCTGATATTCAACAACCAATAGTTTCATCTCATCTGCAGGTATGTTCGGATTCTGATAATCGGTAAGCTCTGGATGCTGTGTATAGAAATCTGAGCTGTTCCACATCTCGGCATTTACGATTGTATACGAAAGTCCACAATATTCCGCTGTCTGTCCCTGCGGAACCTCCCTTATTTCTGGTGAATATGTATGGGTGTTCACATACCAGATACGCAGACCCAGTCCAGTTACCGCAAGCAGGATACCAATTAAAATCAAGACCTTTTTTCTTTTCATGACATATGCTTCTCCTTCATAGTTATTGGCACTCTATATAAATGTGTGTCAACGCATCACGGATATTTTTTTCCTGCCATGCCTGATATCCAGAAGATGGCATATCCCCAGCTATTTCCAGATAATATTTCGGAGAAGTGAAAACCTCATCCACGGATTTCTCTCCTATGAATTCATATGGATCTTCGCCATTCCCATCCCCTTCTGTATAACATTCAACATAACTGGTTCCTCCAATAGCTATCGTTACCGTCTCTCCTGGTCGAATCTGATAATATCTGGCAAGTTTTTCGATCTCCGCACCCTGTATTTCTTCCCAGCCGTCTCTTTTTGACATATAGAAATCGTTATACGCATACCCATAGAAACTCTTTCCGTCTACATATGCGATATAATCATCCTGTGTACACACAATCTCACACATAGTTGGCAAAAATTCCTTCTCATACCGATCCTCGTTTGTTACCTCAATCTCCGCATATACAAAGTTCGCTCCATTATCAAACTCTTCTGTTATCCATTTGGAATCCTTAGGCTCTGTCTCAACGTAGTCCGAATTATAATGCTCACTCTCTACAAACTCTTCATATGTATCGTATACGTGGAAATACGTGACAGTAAATCCAAATCCATTATATATCTGATAGCTTCCTTTGGAAAATACGGAACCATCCTGTTCTACTTTCTCCTTATTTTCTACTGTCTGCTCAAAAAATTGCTGTTCTTCATCTTTATCTGATGCCGATGCAGCCATATCCGTGGCAGTTTCTGCTGCCACGGACGATGATACTTCTTCTGTCGTTACTTGCCCATTTCCAATAGAGCTTTTATTTTTTACAAAGCCTATCATGCCAATAATCACGGAAAAGCAAATAACACTGCCTAAAAAAAATATCACCCGTTTTTTCATATTGTCCCTCTCTCCTTAATTCAAAATAGTATAGCTTCCCGCACAATCTGGACTCCATACACCTTTTGCTGTACCATTGCCACTTTGTGATTTTACTCCCAAAGATGCATACCTATATCCTCGTTCATATACGCCATTTGTAACAGCATATTTTCCTGTACTATTTACAACACACTCTCTCGTAGCTCCATACTCATTTCCCGCCGGTTTTAATGAATCATCTAATCCATACGATCCATAAGGAGTTATCATGAGTTTTGTCAGATTATTATATGCTCCATTCCAGTTAAAATAAATTTTGCTGGTCTCTTTGGCTCATACATAAAGCCAAAGCAATTTGCATTTGCTTTTTTCTCTGCTACTGCTTCTACTGATTTCCGCAGCAGATCTGCCACCCTTGATGTTTGTTTTCTTTCTGCCATAGCATTATCCCCCTTCCTTTGTAGTTCACAGATTTTATTACTCGAGTCCCTCTGTTTTTCCAACATAACACACAAATCAAAAATTTCAATCCCTCGTGGTGCGAACGACATCCTGATGGGTGTGAACGACACTCTTTATACTTTTTTTTTGCATTTTTTTCTTTTCCTCGTGCTACGATATATCCTGAACATAGGAGAACCAATATGATTGAAACTTTCGCTCATCGACTAGCCCAAAAATTAATATCTCTATCCACCAAAAATACTGTTACAAAAGATGATATTGCAGTAGTATCTTATGGTATTGAATGTTTGCTAAATCTCTGCATTCCTTTCTTCTTTTTTCTGATATATTCCTGTTTTACGCATCGCATTTTGGGTATGGTTTACTTTTTAATTTCATTCTTGTTTTTACGAAATCATATCGGAGGTTTCCATGCAAAATCCCATATACGCTGTCTGCTATACAGCACCATTTATGGACTGTTTTTCTTATGGTTGCTGACACTACCCATTCTTCCCGGCTTATATATTAAACTATCCATATATGGTATCATTCTCGCAGGAATTGCAATCGGAAAACCTATATGCCAGACAAACATGAATTCTACACGAGCTCGTATGAATTCCTATATTACAATTATTCTAGAATGTCTGTGTATGATTTGTTTTGACAAGATATGGCATTCTACTACACTCAGTACAGCTATCTTTCTTGGTTCCTGTGCAGCCGCTATACTTTATATACCTGGGAGAATATTTCAACATAATACGTGAATTTTCTTGACAATTTTCCAGAACTAAGATACCTTTGAAGTATCTATCAAGGAAACGAAGGGAGGAAGGAATCATGGTATTTATCGAAGGTGTCGGCTATGTGAACGACAGCAGTGCCGTTGCAACGCCGAATCATACGCAGTCCGTATCGGAAACAACAGCAAATTTTGATGGTATGCTTCGCACGGAAACAGATAAATTAAATCAGGCATCTGTCACAACGAACCTTGATTCCATCTTCAAGGAAGCCGCTGACAAATACGGCGTATCCGAACGACTCTTAAAGGCAATCGCCTATACAGAGTCCGGTTTTCAGGCAGATGTGACCTCCTTTTCCGGTGCGATGGGAATCATGCAGCTTATGCCGAGCACGGCAAGTGCATATGGGGTATCCGATCCTTACGATGCTTACCAGAATATCATGGGCGGTGCAGCCGTGCTGAAGAATCTTCTGAATATGTTCCAGGGAAATCAGTCGCTTGCAATCGCAGGCTATAATGCCGGATGTGGCAATGTAAAAAAATATGGTGGCGTACCACCATTTACTGAGACACAGAATTATGTTGCCAAGGTCACAAGCCTGATGCAGACCGGTGTATCGGTTCCTGCAAATACAGTCACAGTAAATCCTTCTGCAAATACCTCTTCCAATACCGGAACGGCTACAAGCGAAAATTTCAATACTTCAAATGAAGCAACTGTTTCTTCCGAAACAGCAAAAAAAAATGCGGAAATCCTCGCAGAGATCAAAGAGATCATCTCTGCCATTTCCACACTCACAACGAACCAAAGCACGTATTCAAATACATCCATGCAGAGTGGTCTTTCCGCATTAAACGGAACATCCGCTTCCGATTTCAGTGCAGGCAGCCTGCTTTCCTCCTATGGGAATCCGATCTCTACGATTCTGTCATCCTTACAGAATGTAGATACAACGGACACGGACAGCCTGCAGAAAGTTCTATCCTACGCAGAGTACCAGTTACTCACCAGCCACTACACAAACATGGTTGATATCATCTCCGTACTCGGAAGTACTGGTTTGAGTACAGAAAATGATTCCGACGACTCTCTATCGCATCTATTCGAGCTTGCCACACAGCAAAACATGCGTAAAGTCATCAATGTTATGGGGAATTCTACTTCCCTTCTATAAAATACAAAGAGTTGGTTGTCCATTCAATTCTACGCAGACGCGCTCCCGCTCGGTTCAGCACGTAACGGTACTAAATTCGTGCTTCGCACTCATTAAGTGCCGACGTGCTTCAACGGTCTGCTTTAGAATATGAATGAAACAACCAACTCTTTTTACACTTTGCAGAGAAGAAAAATTTTCCTTACCTTATTCTATCCTTTATCCTATTATCTTATCTCTGCTCATCCTTCAATTTTCTCAGTACTAGCACACTTACTCCTGCGCACAGGAATGTGGAACCGTACAATATCAGCCATGAACGAACCGTTCTTGCCTTGGAACGTACATACATCTTGTTCTCTTCTGTCTCGGCCGGTTCATACTCTGCCTCAATCGTCTGCGGCTCCGATGTGTATTCCTCGAAGGTCTGCGGATTGTTTGCAAGTGCAGAATAGGTTTCTACTGCATCCTGCAATTCATTGATCTTTTCATCGTAGGCTTCCTGCATCTCTGCAATCGCATCGTTACAGGTGGCAACCAGATCGTCAAACTGTTCCTCAACCTGTTCACTCTCTTCCTGCCCAGGTGGATCAAGTGAATTCAGGTCACAGGTGCTTCCGATGGATTCCATCGCCCAACGGGAATACGTCAGATACGAAAGCTTGTCTGTCACACCATTTAACTCGAACAGGATACCGGAGAAAATCAGCTGCACGATCAACACAAACGGTGCAATCGCCATTGCCCGGTCCGCACTCTTCGTAATAGAAGAAAGCAGCAATCCCATACCTGCCGCTGCATAAATCGTAAGGAAGATCAATACGATTATTTCCACTGTCGCATTGGAGAAGATCACACCCTTACAGTCCGGTGCACCCTTGATCAACACGAATGTCAAAACAAGTATCACTGCCTGAATCAGGGATATCACACCCTGCACAATATATTTCGACAGCATGTAGATTGGAAGCTTCAGATTACCCATATATTCTCGTTTCAGAATGACACGTTCCTTGTTGACCTCCTGAATCGTGTTCAGAAGTCCCATCCAGATACCGCCACTCATCAACGTAAATAAGATCGACTGTGTCTCCGTGAACAACTCATAAATACCGGAACGTGCAACCAACGTTAACAGCAATCCAATGATCAACGGCTGTCCGAAGATCAGCGCCAATCGCTGTACATCATTCATGATCAGGGTCGTATATCTTCGTACCAGAATGCCTAACTGTGCAAATCCACTCACCGTTCTCGGTTTGATTGCCTCTCCGTTTGACTCACGCACCTGTCCGCTTACCGCATTGATACCGGACATCTTAAACTGCGTCTCCCAGCCCTTTGAATCAGCCGTGATAATATCATAGACCTTTACGAGATTGTCTGTATGGAAGAAATCTTTAATTCCTGCCGGACTACCACAATAACAAAGCCGTCCGCCATATCCCATGATGATAACTTTATCACACAAGTCAAGGTTGTTGATCGTATGGGTTACCATGACAATCGTCTTTTCCTGCTCTTTTGACAGCTTGGATAATGTCCGCATCAGATGTTCTTCTGTTCCCGGATCAAGTCCGGATGTCGGCTCGTCCAAGAAGAAAAGTCCCGGATTCGCCAGAAGCTCTACCGCAATGCTAGCACGCTTTTTCTGTCCACCGGACAGACGGCGGATATAAGTATCCTTATGCTCCGAAAGTTCTACCATACGAAGCACTTCTTCGATCCGCTCCTCAATTTCCTGATTGCTTGTATCCTGCGGCATCTTCATTTTCGCCGTATAATAAAGCATCTTCTTAAGCGTGATATTCTCATAGATGATATCCTGCTGTGGTACAAATCCAATGATATTTTTGAGCGTCTGGAAATTCTCATGCAGATCTGTGCCATTGCAATATACATGCCCGGTCACCTTGGAATCAAAGCCACTCATCGCAGTCATCAGAGTTGTCTTTCCAGCGCCGGAACCACCGATGATTGCAACAAATTCATTTGCCCCGATACTCAGGCTGACTTTATCCAGAATCGTTTTTTTGCCACCCTTCGCTGGCACTTCCTTGTTTAAGTCGTGTACCTCTAATGCAATACCTTCCGGGTTCACCTTGTAATACAGGACATTTCCATCATAGATAAATGTTGTATTCAGGATGGTAAAGATATCTTTGTTTGACAGACAATATGGCTTCACAATCCGGCTTCCATTTACAAACACACCATTTGTTGAACCATTGTCAAACACATAAAATTGATTTTTTACTTTACGGACACCTGCATGGTATCTGGAAATCGCAACGTTTTTCAACCGGATATCACAGTCTGCTGCACGACCAATACTGTTGTCGCCGTCATGCAGGGAATATGTCTTCCAACGGCCTTCCTTCTGCTGTCCGTTGTACAACAGGAGTACCGGATCAATGCCATCCATCGAATGGTTCGTTCCAAGACGCACGATCATATCTCTGCCATCGCCGCCATAATACTGATCGGGTGCCATCTGGATAAACTGCGTACCATAGGCAAGATAAGAACCGTTCGAGCTGTGATTGTCGCGGATATAGCATCTGCCTTCCTGCAAATAGAGCTCGCCATGATTACCTGAGACAATGCTGGAATTTAATCGGATACTGTTGTTTTCATTCCGACCGAAAGTGTATGCGCCATCTACAAATTTGCTCAGGTCGTATTCCTGTATGCCACTACCATCTACAATGACAAGCGAGCTTTTTCCTGTCATATTTTTCTGGTATTGCTGCAGCATCGACTCGTCAAACAACACCGTTTTTTCTTCTCTGTCTCCCATAAGTCCTCCCCTCTATACTATAAGAAAAAGGACTGTTGCACATACAATACAACAGTCCCTTTAGTTCCTGCTTACTTATCCACGCTTGAGGAAATCTGGAATCTTGATTCCTCCGCCATTGCCTGTCTCTCTCTTTGCAGGAGCTGGCTTTGCTGCACTTGAAATGTCAGCACTTACCGATGGCTTCGCTGCTGGAGTGGACATGAAAGATGGCTTTGTAGCGGTTCCCATTGGCTTTACACTTGTAATTGGCTGGCTCGCATATGTAGGAGTTTTACCAACTGGTGCTACTGTCGGCTTTACAGCAGAAGGCTTTGCTGGATTCTGCATAACCGGCTGTGTTGCCGCATTGTCCTCAATACCTGTTGCGATGATTGTGATACATACATCCTCACCCATCACATCATTATCTACAGTACCAAATATGATATTTGCGCCGTCACCAGCGACTTCTGTCAGGTATGTGATTGCATCGTATGCTTCCACAATACCAATATTTCCTGAGAAGTTTACAATGATATCGCTTGCACCACTGACGGTTGTCTCCAGCAATGGGCTGTCCATAGCAGACTTGATTGCATCCACTGCCTTGTTATCACCACTGGCACGTCCGATACCGATATGAGCGACACCCTTGTCACGCATTACTGTCTGGATATCTGCAAAGTCAAGGTTGATCAGACCCGGCTTGTTGATCAGGTCTGTGACACCCTGTACACCCTGCTGCAATACCTCATCTGCCTTCTTCAAAGCTTCTGGGATACTTGTACGCTTATCGCAGATCTGTAACAGCTTGTCGTTTGGAATGACAATCAGAGTATCTACGTTTTCTTTTAACTTTGCAATACCGTTGATGGCATTGTTCATACGAGGCTTACCCTCGAAAGAGAATGGCTTTGTTACAACGCCGACAGTCAGGATTCCAAGATTTCTTGCAATCTCTGCTACGACTGGAGCAGCACCTGTACCAGTACCACCACCCATACCACAGGTAACGAATACCATATTGGCATCCTTCATGATATCGGTAATCTCTTCTCTGTTCTCTTCTACTGCATTTGCTCCGATCTCAGGCTTTGCACCTGCACCGAGTCCCTTTGTCAGCTTCTCACCAATCTGAATCTTTGTTGTTGCACGATTCTGTGATAAGATCTGCTTGTCTGTGTTGATGGCGATCAACTCGACACCTTCCACATTCTCATCAATCATTCTGTTTACTGCATTGTTACCAGCTCCACCTACACCAATCACAAGGATTCTTGCAGGGGTTTTCTCGTCATTCGATTTTATTTCAAGCAAGGTCTTTTCCTCCTTTATTCTATTTGCGCATTATTATCCTATATAATATAGGTTTTTGTTGAAATAATCAATAGGTTTACGTAAAATTCACTTAATTTTTGCTAAAGCTCGCAGTTGCATTTTCCGAATCAAAGTCTTTCATATACAATGTTCCGGACATACCTTCCAGATTTTTCAGTATGTTGCCCAGATTCATCATCTGAACCGCCAGATATTCCCCCTCTCCCAATTCGATTGTAATGCCTCCGTGTTGAAGGACAATTTCATTTTCAGCGGTGAACTTGATACCGTCAATCTCCAGATCGTATTTTTCCACCAACTGCGTGATAGTCAGTATTGTCTGGAATTTCTTGTCGTCGTCACTCGGCAGTTTCTTGCCGATGCTCCACTCGGTAAAGGTCAGACCTTTGATCAGCGGTGCACTTCCGACACGTCTCTTCGACGAATCCAATACTATACCATCTTTATCAAAATACACATAGTCGCCCTTGTATAACACACAGCCGGCTATGGATTTTTCGTAAACTGTCACGGTTACCGTGTTTTTATCTGTTAGTTCCAGATCCATCTTGCTTACAAAAGACAGATCTTTCAGTTTGTTCATTTTACTTTTGATATACAACAGCAATGTGTTGTCCAGCGGTGCTTCTTCCTTCATCGCATCACTGACCGACTGTGTATTTACAATCTCACAGCCTTCCACCTGCACCTTATCAACTGTCCATGTCGAAAGATACGCAAGCGTTCCAAGTATCACTACAAGTATAAACAATACAATCCAATGTTTCTTCAAAACGATTCTCCTTTTGTTTCTATGTACCGCTCTGATTTACCGCTGCATCTGCAGCTCTTCTTTCGTTGGTGCCTCGTATGGAAGCATCTGTCTCGACACGCTTAACACAAATCCCATCTCTACCATCAGGAACGCCAGCGATGTACCACCATAACTGATAAATGGAAGTGGGACACCTGTATTCGGGATGACATTGGTAACAACACCGATGTTGATGATCATCTGCACTGCAATATGTGTCATAACACCGGTTACAACCAATGCACCATACCGGTCTCTGGCATGGTTCGCAATATAGCGAAGCTGTACGATCAGCATGACAAACAATGCAATAACACAAAGCGCGCCGAACAGTCCAAGCTCTTCACAGATAATCGCAAAGATCATATCGTTGTGCGACTCCGGCAAAAATCCAAGCTTCTGGATACTCTGTCCCAAGCCCTTTCCGAACAATCCACCGGAACCGATTGCATACAGAGACTGCATCGTCTGGTATCCGGAATCACTCGTCTCCGGGTGCAGCCATGCATCGATTCGATCACCACGATAACCAACGGTTGTGATAAGCAGTACACCGGCAATCACCAGTGCAACGACCGGCATAACCAGAATTTTATAATCCGGACATGCCACAAATATAATGACGACCATGATTGCCACACAGACAACCGCGGTACTTAAGTTCTCTTTCGCGATCAGACCCGCACTGACAATACACGGTGCGATCAGCCGGATGATTCCCTGATAAGAGGTCAGGTATTTCGGATGCTTCACACAAACACTCGGCAGATACAGGATAATCAGCAGCTTTACAATCTCGGATGGCTGTAACTGAATACCACCGACCTCAATCCAACGCTGTGAACCATTGGAGGATACACCAAGCACCAGTGCGATACCGGCACAGACAATCATCGCTGTCACGATCAGCCGCTGCATCACCGGACGCTTATAAAACTGATAATTAAAACAGGATATCAACATCATTACGACGATTCCTGCCAACCCGATCATACCCTGACGCATCGCAAAATATCCGCTGGGAAGCCCGGAAAGTGTCGCCCGGTATGCACTCGCGCTATACACCATCATGACACCAAACGCAAGCAAAACGACAACCAAGAAAATCGTCTGATAATCAATGTATCCGCCGGTTGCGAATACTTTATTCTTTTTCAATTTTCTTCTGCCATATGCCATAGCTCAGACACCCCTGTCTTTTCTTTCCATTTCCGCTTTCCTTATGAAAGCGCATTTACATATTCCTTGAACATATCTCCACGCTGCTCATAATTGTCAAACATCCCCCAGCTTGCGCATGCCGGCGAAAGAAGCACCGCATCGCCCGGCTGTGCATGTGTATGACAATACTCCACAACCTGTTTCAAGTCATCCATCATTTCAATGTTTTCAAATCCATGCTTTCTTGCACAGTCTGCAATATCCTGTGCTGTCTGTCCGATCAGAAGCAGACATTTTACCTTGCCGTCAAAGCTCTCTATCCACTCATCGTAAGTAGACTTCTTATCATAACCGCCACCGATCAGATACGTCGGACGCACCATCGACTGGATTGCCTTGATCGCTGCATCCGGATTTGTTCCTTTGGAATCATTATAATAATTCACATCATTTAATGTGCGCACATATTCGATCCGGTGTGCCACACCCTTAAATGCGCCGCAGACCTTACGGATCGTGGCAATATCTGCTCCCATATAATAAGATATTGCAACCGCAGCCAAAAGATTCTCTATATTGTGATCTCCCAGCAGCTGGAACTCAGAAAGCGGCATCACATAAGTCTCTTTGCCATTCTCCCGGATCACAACCGCACCATCTTTGACGATTACACCGGACTCCAGTTCCTTTTTATGGCTGAACAAAATCACCGTTGCCGGAACCTTATCAATACGCTTCACCGTCTCCGGATCATCGTAATTCATCACTGCATAATCTTCCTTCGTCTGGTTCTTCGTGATATCCAGCTTGCAGTTCGCATAGTTTTCAAATGTATAATGCCGGTTCAGATGATCCGGTGTAATATTGAGTATCGCGCTCACATGTGGGCGGAATGTATGAATTGTCTCCAACTGGAAGCTACTGATCTCTGCAACCGTCACCGAATCCGCACTGCTCTGATCAGACAGACTTGTGTATGGGATTCCGATATTTCCTACGACAAATGTTTTGTCGTTGTAGGCTTTCATGATCTCGCCAACCAATGTAGTCGTTGTCGTCTTTCCGTTCGTACCTGTGATGGCGGCTACTGTACCCTTCTCGTAAGTATATGCAAGCTCGATTTCACTCCACACCGGAATACCTGCTTCTTTTACCTTGAGCGCAAATGGTGCATCGACCGGGATACCCGGACTGATAACCATACAGGAAATATCTGCAAGCAGTTCATCAGTCAGCGCACCAAGCCAGATCGTCAAAGCCTCTGGTTTCTTATCAAACCCGAGCTTCTCAAGAATGACTGTCTCTGTGAGTGTACCCTTCGGGTTCTCATCAAACAGCACAACCTGCTCTCCATTTCGAAGAAGCTGCTCACTTGCACATATTCCACTTTTTCCTGCTCCTGCAACTAATACTTTCTTATCGAACATCGTTTTCCCTCTTTTCCATTCTATCTAACGTTTCTAAATTGCCAGAATTCCGATCAGACACAGAATCGTTGTAACGATCGAGAAGATCGCAACGACCTTTGTCTCCGGCCATCCGCAAAGCTCAAAATGATGATGGATCGGTGCCATCTTAAATACTCGCTTTCCAGTTGTCTTGAAGCTTACAACCTGAATAATAACAGAAAGCACCTCTGCCAGATAAATAAATGCAACGATCAATATAATCAGTGGCATCTGCAGCATATACGCTGTCGACGCAACAAATCCACCCAATGCCAGTGATCCGGTATCTCCCATGAACACACGTGCCGGATAGACATTGTATACCAAAAAGCCAAGCAGGCTTCCTACGACTGCACATGTAATCGGTGTTACACCAGAGCCTGCCGCGATAGATGCAATCGCGAAAAAGGTTGCAATCAATACGGTAACGGAGGATGCCAATCCATCCAGGCCATCTGTAAAGTTCGCACCGTTTGCTGTACCAAGCATAACGAAGAACATCAATGGGAAATAAACCCATCCAAGGTCAACGACCTTATGTGTAAATGGAATAATCATCGTAGTTCCAAGATCCGTATATGCATGAATGTAATATGCAAAAACACCTGTTACCAAAAACTGTCCCAACATCTTCTGCCATGCACGAAGTCCAAGTGACCGCTTCATAACAACCTTGATAAAGTCATCCAAGAAACCAACCAGACCAAATCCCAATGTTGCAAACAGGATTGGAACGATCTCCTTATGATCCTTGATGTAAAAGAGTGATGTAATCACGATACTGAACAGGATGATCAATCCACCCATCGTCGGCGTTCCCGACTTCTTCAGATGCGATTCCGGTCCATCGTCACGCACAAACTGCCCGAACTTCAGTTTCTTTAAGAATGGAATAATGATCGGACTTAAGATCACACTCACACCAAATGCTATCAATGCTGGAACAATTATGTCGTACTTCATATCTTCTCTCCTTTATCAAGCCATCGCTTGTATTGTAATATTTAAAACACAGCATCGTCGATGCTGATTGTCTGCGTCGTCTCCTCCTCTGCGTTCTCGTCCTTGTAGATACCGAGATACGGCAGAATGTTGTCGTATATCTCACCTACGACCGGTGCCGCAATCGTACCTCCATAATAGATACCCTGCGGTTCATCAATCAGAATCAGTGTCATAACCTGCGGATTGTCCGCCGGTGAAAATCCAAGGAAGGATGAAATGTAACGGTTCTCACTTCGCGGCAGTTTCTCACTTGTTGCCGTCTTGCCACCAATCGAATACCCTGCGATATACGCCCGATGTCCGGTGCCCTCTGCAACGACTGCTTCGAGCAGTCCTTTCATCGTCTCGCTGGTTGCTGTACTTACTGCTCCTGTCTTCGTCTCATATTTCAAAACCTCAGTGACATTATTATTTTCATCTGTCGTATACACACCGAAATGAGGTGTGACCAGATTCCCGCCATTTACTACCGCAGCTGCTGCACGCATCAACTGTAACGGCGTAATCTGAAACGACTGTCCAAATGACATCGTTGCAAGCTCGACCGGTCCTACCTTTTCCTGCTTATGGAAGATGGAATTTGCCTCTCCCGGCAGGTCGACCCCCGTCTGCTCAAACAACCCTAATTTTCTTAAACCATCATAGAAACCATCCACGCCAATGCGTTCCCCAACCTGCATAAACACTGGATTGCAGGAATTCATGATACCTTCCCGGAAGGTTTCTGCCCCATGTCCGGCAACCTTGTGGCACCGAATCCGGCGATCCTCCACAATATGATAACCCGGGCAGTAAAACTGATCTTCCACGCGCAACACGCCCTGCTCAAAAGCAGTTGTCGCTGTCACAATCTTGAACGTCGAACCCGGCTCATAGGTATCACTGATACAATAGTTTCTCCACATTTGGTTCCACATATCCTGCGTTACCGTTTCGTCCGTCTCATAATTCAATGTAAACGGTTCATTTAAGTTGTATTCCGGCACATCCGCAAGTGCATAGATCTCTCCATTCTGCGGATTCATCACGATAATACATACGCGTTTTGCCTGTTTTTTCTCCAGCACCTCAAGCGCTTTCTGCGTGATATATTGCTGGATGTTTATATCTATGGACGTGACAAGATTTTGTCCGGCTGTGCCTTCCACTCTTCTCTCCGCCATATTTTCCACTTCAATGCCTCTGGCATTTGTAACGGTGTTGATGCTGCCATTTTCGCCCATCAACAGATCATCATAGTATACTTCCAGCCCGACAATACCCTGATTGTCGCTACCTGTAAATCCCAGCACATGGGATGCCAGTGTACTGTACGGATAATACCGTTTGTAGTCCTCATCAATCATAACGCCTGCCAGATTCATCGCGCGGATCTCATCTGCCAATTCCTTGTCCACATTGCTTTTGATTTTCTCACGCACCGAGCGTTTCTCTACACGTCTCCGGACATCTTCCTCCGGTAGTTCCAGTTTCTCACTGAGAACCCGAATTACAGTCTCCGGATCTTCGATCTGGTTGTAGATTACCGAGATCGAACAGACTGCCTGGTTACCAGCAAGCACAACACCATTTCTATCATAGATGCTGCCGCGCTTTGCCTTGATGCTGCGCTCACGTTCCTGTACCGCCCGCGCCCGATATCCATAATCGTCCGCCTGCATGGTCATGATGGAAACAAGCTTCACCGTTATTATAGTCAATAACGTAAAAAATGCAATCACTACGATCAACAATCGCTTCCGATGGGAACTCGTAAATAAATGCTGCATATCCGCTATCGCCCAATTCTCATTTTATAAAAATGTATTCCCTGTGCGTGCGAACTATACCTGTTTTCTACATCATCCGGTTGGTGCTTCCTGCGTTGTGTCCTGCGCGGGCGCTTCTGTCGTTGCACTCGGATCTTCTGTCGTTGTCTCGGTTGTCGTCTCACCCTCGGACTGCTCGACATATGGGTTGTCGCTGCCACCAGCTACATCATTGGCCGGAGCTTCTCCACCATAGATTGGCGTTGCAGGTTCATCCTCTGCCGTTGCCTCATCAATATCATATGTCTCATCCGTCTTGTAAATATTCAAATATGGGAAGATAGCTTCTGCAATATCTGCAAACAAATGCGCTGCCTCGCCACTTCCTGACTGTAATTCCGGTTCATCCGCTACGACATAGATAACAACCTGTGGATCGTCCACCGGTGCAAATCCAATAAAGGAAAGAATGTATTTTCCATTTCCTCGTGGAAGCTTCTCGGCAGTACCGGTCTTACCTCCAATCTCGTAACCCTCAACGGTCGCTTTCTTACCGGTACCTTCGGATACTACGTTCTTTAAAAACTGACGCATCTGTGCTGATACATCCTCCGAGATCGTTCTTCTGACTAACACAGGGTCCAGATTCCGGACGATATTTCCATTTTCATCTTCGATCCGCTGTACAACACTTGGCTCATAATAATATCCGCCGTTAATCGCAGAACAAAATGCGGTTCCAACCTGCATCATTGAGGTTGTTACACCCTGTCCAAACGAAGATATCGCAAGGGATACAGCTCCCATATTATCTGCATGATATACGAGCCCACTGAGTGAGGAATCGCTTGGTTCACCCGGCAGATCGACATTCGTGGACTGTCCAAATCCAAACAACACCTGATATTTATCAAATAATGCAATTCCTTCCTTTGCTGCAATCTGCATCAAAGCATCGTTGCAGGATTTCTCCAGCGCTCCGGAAAGGTCGACCATTCCATGTCCACCGTAATCATGGGAATGACACTGTATATAACGGTCCTCAATCTGCTCACCACCATCACAGAAGAATGTATCCTCTGGTGTGATCACACCCTCTTCGAGTGCGCCGGAAATCGTAAATGTCTTATAGGTAGAACCCGGCTCAAACACATCCGATACTGGGAAGTTACGCCATACCTTGTATAGCGCATCCACATGTTCTTCATCTGTTCCGTTTTGCTTAAAGTCCTCAAAACTGGAATATCCGGATGCCTCGAGTTCTTCCTGCGTATCGAACTGATACTGTGTCGAATCCAGATCATAAGCATCGTTTGGATCAAATGTATGGGAATTATACAGCGCCATGATCTGACAATTCTTCGGATTCATCACGAGCACGGATATATTCTTAGCGTCCTCTTCCTCCAGTTTTGCCTTTACCTTTTCCTCAACAATCTTCTGTACATTTGCATCAATACTTGTCACAAGGTTATAGCCGTTAGTTGCCGGCTCAATCGAATTGGTCACGCCGTAATCCTCATTCAGATACGAGTATTCCCGTCCGTTCGTACCATTTAACTCGCTGTTATAATACTCCTCGACGCCATACATGCCGACATTTCCGCTGACGGTAAATCCAAGCAGATGGCACGCAAGTTCTTTGTTCGGATAGACACGTACATACCGCTCTTCGTAATAGATTCCAACGACATTGGAGCCTTCATCGGTTTTGCAGTATTCCTCAAATTTCTGTACTTCCTCGTACTCAACGCCCTTCTTTGCCACTACATAGTACGATTTTTCATTTGCCAGAAATCCTGCGATCTCCTCATCTGTAAATCCGAAAAATTCCTTCAGCGCTGATACCGTCGCCGTCTTTTTCTTCTCATACTGCACGATATTGGCAGGCTCTAATATCAGATCATACACCTTCTTATCCGTCGCAAGCACGGTTCCGTTCGCATCGACAATATCACCACGCTTATACGGAATCACTTTGCTGGAATAGCCCTGTTGCGTCAACACCTGCTGCTTATACTGGCTTCCTTTTTGTGCATTGATCCAGATAATTTTTGCACCAAGCACACCAAATCCAACCATGACACACCCAAACACAAATTTCAATCTGCCGCGCATCCGGTTGGTAAATACCTTTCGCTTTCGTCTTCTTCTATTTTCTCTGTTTTGTGGTCTTCTAGTCATACTTTTACCTCAACCGCAAAAATCGAGCAGCGAAACTGCTCGACTTTTGATCTACATCCTAATTCGAACCCGGAACATCCTGATACTGTTTTACATAATCTTCATTGGCACTGTCATAATAAATGATCTGTCCCCTCTTAGCGTAGACCATGCCAAGTTCATTGGTTGCTACATTGTAAATATCGTCCAATGTATACATATTATTCAAACGAAGCTTATGTGCTGCGTTATCATCTTCGATCTTTTCAAGTTCTGCCTCTAAGGCACTGATGTTGTTCTGCTGTGTGCTGATCTTCGTATTCAGATATAACATCAATACGCTTGATCCAACAACCAGACATACCATAAATGCCATAAACAGCATATATCCTGCGGAGAATGCCAGCGTCTTTTTGGTCTGCGCAGTCACTCTGCGCCGTACCTTTGGTCGTTCCTGCGGACGCTGTTGTGGAGCAACTCTACGGCTCGGTGCCTTTCTTTCCGGCTCATGCACACGGCGTGCCGGAGCTGCGTACATCTGTCTTGCAGCCGTACCGTCTACATAATTCATTTGTCTTCTAACCTGTTGTGCCATATCAATCACTCCTTAAAATCATACATCTGCTTTTTCAAATACCCGCAGCTTGGAACTCTTTGCCCGACTGTTTTCTGCCAGTTCCTGTTCACTTGGAACAATCGGCTTTCTGGTAATCACCTTGCCAGTCGGCTTCTTCCCACATACACAAACCGGGAACTCCGGTGGACATGTACATGGATTCATATTTCTTTTAAATATCGTTTTTACAATCCTGTCTTCCAACGAATGGAATGTGATCACGCTCAATCTGCCACCTGGATTCAGCCATGAGATCATAGTATCTAACGAATTCTCCAGCACATCCAGCTCGTGATTCAATTCAATCCGAATCGCCTGAAATGTTTTCTTGGACGGGTGTCCCTGTCCCTGCCGGACTTTCGCCGGGATCGCCGCCTTGATGATCTCGTTTAACTGTCCGGTTGTCTCTATCACCTGCTCCTGTCTCGCCTTGACGATATGCTTTGCAATATTCTTAGCGAAACTGTCCTCGCCATAATCGCGGATCACATGGTACAGCTCCATTTCAGAATATTCATTTACAATATCCTTCGCTGTCATAGTACTTTCCTGATTCATCCGCATATCAAGCGGCGTGTCCTCACGATAAGTAAACCCACGTTCCACATTATCAAGCTGATACGAGGAGACACCGAGATCCAGAACGATTCCGTCAACACCGCTCACAGAACAGTTCTTTAATACTGCATCGATATCCTGATAGTTGGAATGCACGATCGTTACACGATCTTTGTAATCCTTCAACCGCTCGGTCGCAGCTGCAATCGCATCCAGATCCTGATCGATTCCGATCAGTCTACCTTTGTCCGAAAGCCGCTTGCAGATCTCTAAGGAATGTCCACCCCCACCGAGGGTTCCATCCACATAGATTCCATCCGGTTTTATATTCAGACTGTCAATTGTCTCATCCAAAAGTACCGATTTGTGTTTAAATTCCATCGCAGCCTCCCTTAGATGTTGAACAACTCACCAATCTCGGCGATTTCTTTCAGGTCAATCTCTTCTGGGCTGTTGATCTTATCCCAGGCTGCCTTATCCCAGATTGCTACGGTATCCGTATGTCCAATCATGACAACCTCGCGATCAATGCCCGCATATTCACGTAATTTTTGTGGAATTACAATACGATACTGACTATCCATCTCACAGACAACCGCAGATCCTTCGTAGAAATCACGAAGACGTCTTGCCTGGAAATTACTCTTTGGCAGTGCAGCAAGCTTCTCTGCGAATTTTGTCCACTCTGCTTCCGGATATACGTCAATGTTATGGTCCATGCCATTGCACAGCACAAATTTATCCCCAAGTTCCTGACGGAATCTTATGGGAATAATCAATCTGCCTTTTGCATCGAGGCCATGATTCGATTCTCCTATCATACCCATTGACATATAGCTTCACCTTTCGTATTGCATGCAATGTTCTTCCCTGTGTGGGAACAACCTCCACCGAGCACCACTTGACATCCATTTCACTGCCACTCAGCTTCCACTTGGGTTTCATTGTAACGCAAAAAAAAGGGAAATGCAATACCAATTTGCATTTCCCTTGTCCATTTCTTACAATTTTTAATTGATTTATTGTTCCTTTTTTCCTGCTGGTGCCTGTTTTTTTACGGTATCCATCCGTTTTTTTACAATCAGCACGGAACAAGCCAGTACACAGATTGCTGCGATCATCTGGGATACCTTCATGTTGAAGAACGGAAGCATCAGGGAATCTGAACGAAGTCCCTCGATCCAAACACGTCCAAGACCATAGCCCCACAGATACATGAGGAAGATCTCGCCATCAAACTTCTTGTGCTTCCGGTAGATGAAAATAACAATCAAAAGGATCAGATTCCACACCGATTCGTACAGGAAGGTCGGATGTACCGTGATCCACTGCATGCCATCGTAGACCTGCATATGATTCGCCATCTCCGAAGTGATGATACCGGAGTTAATCATACCGGTCAGGGTTCCTTTGCCAACATAATAGTCGGTCGGAATCGCCATCGCAAAAAGCGAATTCGTATAATCGCCAAACGCTTCCCGGTTGAAGAAGTTGCCCCAGCGTCCCATGATCTGTCCGATCAGAAGTCCCATCGTCACCGTGTCGGCAAGTACAGAGAACTTCATCTTCTGCTTCTTCGCAAAGACGATTGCAACAATCACACCCGCGATCACGCCACCGTAGATGGCAAGTCCGCCGCTCCGGATATCAATCAGATCGAACAACGTCTTCCCGAAGCTCTTGCCCTTCTGGAAATACGAATCCCAGCTGAATATAATATAGTAGAGCCGCGCACCTAAGATTGCCGGGATGATCAGCCAGAGCATGAAGTCCAGATATGTGTCCTCGCTCTGCCCGGTCCTTTTTGCTTCCTTGCTGATTACAAGGAACGCCAGCACAAATCCAAGTGCTATGATCACACCATAAAATTTGATTTCAAATCCAAAGATCGTGAATCCGTCTTTGATATTTTTTAATACTATCCCAAGATTTGGGAATCTGATATCATACATAGTTTTTCCTTTTTATTTTCGTCAATAGACTCTATTGATAAGTTTTTCACAATGATATGTTTCTATACATTAAACTTGAATAAGATCACATCGCCATCCTGCACGACATATTCTTTTCCTTCCTGTCGTACAAGTCCTTTTTCCTTCGCTGCAAGCATGTTGCCGCTCTCCATGAGATCATCGTAAGCAACAACCTCCGCCTTGATGAATCCACGTTCAAAATCCGTATGGATCTTACCCGCTGCCTGTGGTGCCTTCGTGCCCTTCGTGATTGTCCATGCACGTGTCTCATCCGGACCACTTGTCAGGTAACTGATGAGTCCAAGCAGAGAATAACTTGCCTTGATCAGCTTATCCAGACCGGACTCCGATACGCCAAGCTCCTCTAAGAACATCTGCTTCTCATCATCATCTAACTCGGAGATCTCCTGCTCAATCTGTGCACACACAGCAAATACTTCACTGCCAAATTCCTTCGCATATTCGCGCACCTTCTGTACATATGGATTGCTTGCTCCATCGTCTGCCAGATCATCCTCGGATACATTTGCCGCATAGATCACCGGCTTTCCTGTCAGCAGGTTGTATTCCTTGATCCACTTGATTTCGTCCTCATCGTCTGTCTCAAAGGAAATTGCAAGCTTACCGGATTCCAGATGCTCCTTGATCCGCTTCTGCAGATCAACTTCCTTTGCAAGTTCCTTATTATTGGCTGCACCACGCTGTCCCTTCGCAATTCGACGGTCAAGCACCTCAATATCTGCGAAGATCAACTCGTAGTTAATCGTCTCAATATCACGGATCGGATCAACCGAACCATCGACATGAATGACATTTGGATCTTCAAAGCAACGTACAACATGCACAATCGCATCTGTCTCACGAATGTTGGATAAGAACTGGTTTCCAAGTCCTTCTCCCTTGGATGCACCCTTTACAAGTCCTGCAATATCAACGAACTCAATCACGGCCGGTGTTGTCTTCGCTGAATGATACATCTCGGTCAGCTTGTCAAGACGCTTGTCCGGTACCGGTACGACACCCACGTTCGGATCGATCGTACAGAACGGATAGTTCGCGCTTTCCGCGCCCGCCTTTGTCAAAGAATTAAATAATGTGGACTTTCCGACGTTCGGAAGCCCGACGATTCCTAGTTTCATTTTATGTTATCTCCTTTGTTTTTTGTTCAGCTGTTGTGTGAACATACCGCGCTTCTTTCGTAACTAAAGAAGCCACGCATTCAGCATATACTATACTATAACGTGGCCTAATTGTAAATTCTAAAGTTGATAATTACCCTTACAAAATGAATAAATTGTCTTATATCTCAACATTGTCCAGGATGTATTTTTCAAACTCCATATTCTTTCTAAACGTCTCATTCGACGTATTTTCCACCTTTTATACATAAGATGGTATTCGCATCCTCTCCATAGAAATTCATTAAAATAAACAGCATTTCCAGGCTTATTCTTCTGGTTCCATTTTCTATACGTGAATAGTGTTCGCGAGAAATGTGCATCTCATCTGCTGCTTCCCGCTGCTTCAACTTTTTTTCTCATTCTTAGTTCGTGGAGCTTCTCTCCGACTTTCTTCTCACAAAAAGTGTAACTCATCCCCAAGCCTCCGTTCATCGCCAAAACGTTTGTCTCCAAATGTAGGGATCAAGACAAACCATATATCTGTTTAGTGGTAGAACGCCAAACAGATTTCGATCATATTTTCTGCAGTATTCATATTTTCCTGCTTACTCTTCATTTAACTCATTGATGGAAATATCTTCGGAATGAAACTTCTTCCAAATCTTGTTTCCATCTATATTTTCACGCCCAGTTGTAAGCATTCTTACCTGACGTTCCAATTCGTCAATTCTTTTTAATGTATGCTCAAACACTTCATCTGCAATAATATCCGCCGCCTTCATGTCATCCTCACTTCCTGTCTTCAGATAATGCATAAGAAATTCTGTAATCAGTTGATTTCTTGTGTGACCATTCATTTCCTCCAGCATTTTTATAGCGATGCATTTTCCGGAACATCCCGCAAATAATATCTGAAATATTTATACGATCCTGCCACAAGCATCATCCTTTCTCGTTGCGCTGCATCTTCTTTTCCAACTCTCCATCAATCTGCTTCCACACCTCGGATGGTTCCAAATCAAGGATTTCTCCAAACCTATCTTTCCGCACTCGCATTTATACGAGCTTATTTCATCTATACCTATACCATACTTCAGCCTTCTACCGATTTTGATTCTCTTGATGAAAACTGCATGTATTACGATATTGAATTCCGTA
>ULRP01089221.1_pt1 | contig 126886 bp, 116 predicted proteins | sample 1955521 | NCBI WGS metagenome assembly ULRP01 (sample SAMEA4835685, study PRJEB28245) | human gut metagenome | biome: gut microbiome; material: fecal sample | place: Denmark | collected 2008
TAAGCCCACACTTACGCTAGTAAGTTAGGGCACTAAATGAGCTTGGATTGCGACGAGCGGATGTGGTGAAATGGATACAGAGCCGAGCGCGTGCAGTGCACGATGCAGCGAGGCGGAGTATCTTGCACAAATGAGGGAGCTTGCAATAAGCAAGAGCGACCCATTTTGCAAGAGGGATGACACGCGTAGCGTGGCTGCCTAAACCTTGCAAGAAACATAAACTTAATATTAAACTCGCGGATGTGGTGAAATGGCAGACACGCTAGACTTAGGATCTAGTGCCGAGAGGCGTGGGGGTTCAAGTCCCTTCATCCGCACCATAAAACAATATATTGTGCTAAATCGCAAAACCAACCATAATATATTGTGTTAAAGTAGTCCCCTAAGGGGGCTATTTTTTACCCAAAAACAAACTCAGGTAGTATTTGACTAGTGCATTTGAGAGGGGTGGCGTTTCTATTTGTTTAAGCCATTATGCGTTTTTATTTGTGATAAATGTCTAATGGTCAATTTTATTTTGTTAAAGCACAAGGGTGTGGTATAATGATGATGAGAAAAGGGTGTTATGGCGGAAGTTAATGTAAGAATTGTGCCTAAGAGTGCCTCTGAAAAGGTCTCGCTATTGAGACTTAGATGCGCTGTGAGATTTTTAAAAAAGTCCCTTATAGGTGCGAAAAGTGACGATGTGTTTTGCAATAAAACGAACAAAGGTACGTGCGGTGACATTATATTATACAGTGAAACTAACAAGGTTACGTGCGGTGGCGATGTTTTGTATAATAATGTGAAGGCGCGCAATGTTGATTATAAACGCTATAAAAATGTTGAGTTCATTGACTGCGGCGCAAATCTTGAAAGCATCTTCTGCCCGAATTGTGGGGCAATAATAGACTTTTCATGGTGGGGCGAGGCAATGAACGAAGCCTATGAGTCGCATTTTAAAGAGATGGGCGTAATAACGCCGTGCTGCAACAAAAAAACCACGCTAGGTGGTCTTAAATATAATGCGCCGTGCGCTTTCGCAAAAACCGAAATAAGAATTTTTGACGCACGCGATTTGATACCAAAAGAAACCATCCGCGCCATTGAAAAAATTTGCAAAATGCCATTGAAAGTCATTTTCCAGAGGGTGTAAAGGTAGATTATGTTAAAAAATAATAAGCAATATGAGATTAGGCTTTTAACTACTGATGACTTAAAACAGATAACGGATTTGTATGCAGCGATTAAGCGCGACGGCTCTACGGTTTGGGACGCCGACTATCCAAGTGAAGACTTAGTGCGCTTTGACATCGCGCGAAACGGGCTGTATGGGGTTTTTGATGGTTGTGATTTAGTGGCAGCGTGTTTTGCTGGTCAAAGATGTGAGGATAATGAAGAGGGCTTTATGTGGCGAGAAATGTTTAACAAGCGGGGAACATTTGCGCGCCTTGGGGTTTTGCCAAATTATCAGCATCAGGGATTTGCGACAATGCTTGTTAAGTATGTTTTATTACAACTAAAACAGAAAGACTATGACGGGGTAAGGATTATGGTTGATATAAGAAACGTAAACGCCATAAATCTTTATACAAAGTTGGGATTCTTTAATTGTGGCGTGGTAGAGCGTTTTAACCAACGCTACTATTTGCTTGAACTTAGGTTATAAGAAACACTTAAGTTGCTCCGCCTTAAATGGTTACTACGGGGCGGCGTTGTGAGGTGTCGGGTAGAGTGATTATTGGATAGCGCTCGTCGCCGTTAGGTAGTTGTGCCGCGGGATATTGGTTATCTGCGTTTGATAGTTGTGCGGCTGGACATTGGTTATCTGCGTTAGGTAGTTGTACGGCGGGATAGTTGTTATCATCGGCAGGAATTATAATATTTGGCTTGGTGGCGGGGAGAGCCTCGTCAGCGGCTGAGGACGTGTTGATGTAGTCTTGCGTCGCTAGGTCATAGAAAGATTTTTTGTTAACGTTTGCACCAAAAAGCGGGTTTGGCGTGTAGGTGCGGACGTTTTTTTTGTTCACGCAAATTGTATATGGTTGAGCTGCACAAGCAATGTTTTCGTTAGCCAAGTTGACTTGATCGCTGTCGCATTGTTGCGTGTTTGTAAGAGGTTGCGCGTCGGCTTGTGTTTTTGTGTTGCTGTTATTATTATCGATATTATTATTGTTGGATAGGGTAATGTTATCATCAATATTGGTTTTGGCGTCAGTAAGAGGTTGTTGGTCATCGTTTGAAACAAGACCAGTCAAAACATTCGGCATAGCGCCGCCGTTAATATTTGTGTTGCCCACGCCGCTGTTTACCACGCCAGTTCCAACCCCGACGCCGCCCGCCACGCCAGCACCATTGCCAATAATTCCGTTGCCCGCAAGCCCAGCACCACCGATGCCAACCTCGCCGATAACGCCATTCCCATCAACAATCGCGCCGCCGTTCGGGTAACCAAAACCGCCCATACCATTGGCGATCCCCGTGCCGATTCCGACGCCCGCGCCATATGGATACGTGCCAATCCCCGTGCCGACGCCCATTCCATATGGATACGTGCCAATCCCCGTGCCGGCGCCCATTCCATATGGGTAGACCGCAGCGCCACTTATACCGACACCATTACCGCCCATTCCATATGGGTAGGCCATGCCATTTATCATCCCAGCGCCAACGTTTGCGCCATAAGGGTATGCGCCGATAGTTCCGACGCCGCCCATGCCATAGTTAATGCCGCCCATCGGGTAGGCCGCGCTATATGGGTATGTGCCGCCCCCATAGTTTTGCCCGTTTATGCCCATATTGTATGGATTATTCATCGCGTAGTTAGGGGAGCCGCCGCCGAAAAGTCCACTGCCTTCAAAGCTGGCGTTTGCGACGTTGCCCTCTAAAATCTGCGACGTGTTGGCATTTTGGCCTTTTGTGTCTACAGCCGTGTTTGATGCGGGGTTGGTGCCGCTTGAGTTGCCAGTTGTACTCTGCGACTTGGCATTTTCAACGTTGGTTTTAAGGATGTCGATAATGTTCATCGTTGCAACAACGGCCGATTCAATTTTTGCACCGCGTGTGTTAAGCACCTCAGTCGCGCGGATGATGTGGCTGTTAGCAAGGCTGGCGTAGGCGTACGTTTCACCAAAACTTGTGGCTTCGTTTAAATGATTTTTAACCGTCCCTTGGTTGCTTTTAAGATACGCCGTAGACTCTTTTATGATATTTGCGTATGAATTAATCGCGTTGATTTCGTCTTGACTAAGGGTAATTGAACCGTTATATAGGTCGCTGATATAAAGCATAATTACGGTGCGGACTTTAACTAGGTCGGCGATAAGTTCGCTTATGCGCACCGAACTGGTTGCAAGGTCGCTGTATATTGAGTTGGTTGACGTGCTGGTGTCAATATCGGTGCCGCCCGTTGTGATGCCCGTTTGGTTTAAAATTTTGTTGGCGTCGCCGTCGGTAATATTTTTGCTGTTAATGCCGATGGAGTTGTTTTTGGTGGTGTCATTATTTCGATTGTCGGCCGTGTCGAGAGCGTCATGTTTGTCTGTGTTCGTATTGCTATTTGTATAGTGGCCTGTACTGGTATTGTTGTTAGCGCTATTGCCTGTGCTATTGTTGTTGGCGCTGATGTCATCTTTGATGTTGCTGGTGACGGTATTTTTATCATTATTATTAGCGCTGTTGTTAGCGTTGTTAGCGGTGGAGTTTGGGTCGTCTATTGAAAGGCCGTGGTCAATATTAATTGATTCATTACGAATTGGATTGCAATTATCACAGTCTGTTTGGTTGTTTTTGCAGAAGTTTTCATTGCTTTCATATGCATTGTTTGTGCCTATTTTTTTTACATCGGGGTGGGTGGTGGCGTATGGATGCTCGCCCGTAAATTTTGCAATTTCATCATCTTTTTGCGAAAATTTATCAATATTTTCAACATTTAACGCCGAGATTGCGTTTTTTACAATTTTGTTTTTATTATCGGTGGTCTTATTGGGGGAGTCGGTCACGTCGATATTATCACAGTTGTCTTCGTTGCATTCGCCAGATTGACAGCATTCTGGGCATGTGGTGTTAGCAAAAATACTGTTGTTCGCGTTATCATTTATAAGAAAACAAAGCGCAGATTGTGCGGTTTTTTGATTGCTGTTAAGGCTTTTAACTTGGTTTATTGTGGCCTTATCTAAAACATCAAGATTGCTTACGCTGTAAACAAGGTTGGTTATGGTATTATCTAGATTGCGTGCCATTGTTTTAGATGCGCTTCCGCAGCCAGTTAATGCAAAGGCGGTTAAGATTAAAACAAAAGAGGTAAGCAGTTTTTTCATAATATTCTCCTTTTGTGGTAGTGTTTGCAAAGAAATCAAAAATATTTATATTGAATAATTTTTTAGTGTGCGTCAATAATACTTGCAAGAGGGTGACTATGGATATTAAAAAACGAAATCAATCTTATCTTGAATATGTTGAAAATAAATCGCCTAAGGCGAGCTGGTTTAAGTCGCTTTTTCATGCTTTTCTAATTGGCGGAGCAATATGTTGTTTTGGCCAAATGTGTGGCGATATTATCAAGACATATTTTCCACTTATGAATATATTAACGGTGGGTATATGGAGCAGTGCTATCATTATAACAATCACAATTTTGCTTACTGGGTTTGGTGTGTTTGACTGTATTGCGCGATTTGGCGGAGCGGGCACAGTTGTTCCTATTTCTGGCTTTGCGAACTCTATTGCGTCGTGTGCAATTGAGTTTAAGAAGGAGGGGCTTGTTTTTGGGCTTGGTGCAAAGATGTTTTATATAGCGGGGCCGGTTATTGCTAACGGCGTTACATACTCGCTTATCGTTGGCATAATTTGTTGGATAATCCAACTGTTTTAATTAAAACTTTGTGATATAAATATTGAAGATTAATGGCACAAATTAGTGGTTTTTTGCAATATATTGGAAAGAAATTTTATATTCGTTGTATTTTTAAAAAACGCAAAACTAAATGTAATATATAAAAATAATGGCAAAATATTGAAAAATAAGTGCAAAAATGCAGAAAAAGAGGGGTATATGAATAAAAAACTTGGCAATCAAACATACGAACTAACAAACCCACCACATATCATTGCGTCGGCTTCGTTTGTTGGTGAGAAAGAGAGTTTTGGCCCATTTGGCGATTATCTTAAAAACTATGCGCCTGATGATAAGATGGGCGAAAATACTTTTGAAAAGGCCGAACGTGCTTTCTTTGAAAAGGCATTAACACTTGGGCTTAAAAACGCAAAACTTAAACGCGATGAAGTTGACCTTTTGGTTGGCGGCGACATTCTTAACCAGATCGTTTCAATCAACTATACCGCTCGCGACTTTGCGATTCCGCTTATTGGTGTGTATAGTGCGTGTTCAACGATGAGTGAGAGTTTGGCGGTTGCAGCGGGGCTTATGAGTGGTGGCATTGGCAAAAAGGTTGTGTGCTTAACGGGCAGCCATTTTAGTGCGGCTGAAAGGCAATACAGGAATCCGCTTGAATTTGGCAACCAGCGCCCTACGTACTCTCAATGGACGGCCACAGGGGCGGGGTGCTCGGTTTTATCGATGGACGGGACGGGGCCAAAGATAACACGCATCGCGTTTGGAAAGGTGACAGATTTTGGGGTTGTTGATATCGCCAACATGGGTGCCGCGATGTCGCCCGCCGCACACCAAGTAATCAAGGCGTTCCTTGAAGACACTAAAACAACGCCCGACGATTATGACCTTATCGCAACGGGAGACCTTGGCAAACTAGGCAGCGATATTCTAAGGGATTTGCTTTATAAAGACGGCATTAAGTTGGGCTCTAACTATATGGACTGTGGACACTGTTTGTTTAACAGCGAGCAAAAGACATTTCAGGGCGGCAGCGGCGCGGGGTGTTCGGCCATCGTTTTGAACTCGTACATCCTTGAAAAAATGAAAGAGGGCGTGTTTAGAAAGGTATTGCTTGTTGCAACTGGCGCGCTTATGAGCACAACGCTTAACCAACAGGGCGAATCCATCCCGTGTATCGCGCACGTGGTTCAAATTGAAAATTAGGAGGCAAAAATGCTTGAAAGTTTGTTAATGTATTTAAAAGTCTTGTTTGTTGGCGGCACCATTTGTATGATTGGCGAAATTATTATGATTACCACTAAAATTACGCCGGCAAGAATCTTGGTTTTGTTTTTGATGATAGGCGCAGTGCTTGGCGGCTTTGGTCTTTATAACTATGTAATAGAATGGGCGGGCGCAGGAGCAACAGTGCCGATTATAGGGTTTGGAAATTCGCTAGCGCAGGGCGCTGTTAATGGCGCAAAAACGGACGGGCTGTTTGGTGCGCTTGGCGGAGGATTGATGGCAACGGCGGTTGGAATTTCACTTTCAATTGGTTTAAGTTATCTTGTTGCACTTTTAACATCAAGCAAAACTAAAAAGCAATAAAACGCAAAATTGCGCTAAAAATATAAAAATATCGCATTATTTTCATAAATTTATATCAAAATTGCAGTTTTTATAAACACGCACAAATACAAGGCGTGGCAACAAATGCAACAAGAAAGACGTTTAAAAATTGTGCTAGTCTAATCTTAAAGCGCGCTGCATAAACTTAAATATGAAACGCGCGATAGGGTGTATTAATCTGCGGAGGCGCAAAAGGGTGGTCAAATTTTTGGCCATTTTTTTGGTTGTGTTTGGGCTGTTTTTTGCGTATATGCATTTTATCGCAACACCTATGCTTACGCGCACAAGCTCGTCGCAGGTAACGGTTTATGCCAACAAGGCGATGAACGTTGCCATAACCGAGGCGATGAACCAAAACATAACCTATGACGACCTTATTCATATCGTTACTGACAGCGCTGGACGGATAAGTATGATTCAAGCTAACTCGGTTCAAATCAACACACTTAGCAAGCTTATCGGGCGTGTGACCATGTCTACGCTTAATGACCTTATCAAAGCGCCCATCACCATCCCGCTTGGTGCGTTTACGGGCATCCCGATTTTTTCAGGGCTTGGCCCCAAAATCCCCATCAATATTTATCCATATGGTGACATTGCGTGTTTTTTTGAAAGCAGGTTTGTAAGCGCTGGCATCAACCAAACACAACATAAAATTTATCTTAATGTTTTCTGCGTTGTAAGTGTTATCCTGCCGTTTTGTAACCTTAAAGTAAACACCAAAAGCGAGGTGTTACTTTGTGAAAGCGTGATTATCGGCGAAATCCCAGAAACCTATCTTAAATCAAACACTCTAACCGAGATGCTTAACCTTGTCCCATAGTGGGTTTGGTATGGGTTGTGTCGATAATTATGGCCGCGTGAGGGAGGGGCATATTAAAGTACCAAAATGGTTTTTGAAAAAGCGCTTGCAATGATGGGTGCGATGTGGTAAAATACGCGTGAGGAAATTATGGATAACAAGTTTTTTAATCTTGATAATGCAAGCACCACTGCGCCATACCCTGAGGTCGTGCGCGCGATTGATATCGCCTTAACCGACGATTATCTTAATATGGGCGCAAAATACAAACAAGCCCGCGTTATCGCGCAAAAAACTGAGGCGATAAAAAAGGGTATGCTTAACCTTATCGGCGCAACAACTGGCGACGTTATCATCACGCCAAGCGCCACGGCGGCCAACAACCTTGCCTTCACAGCCTTTAACATAAGCACGAAAAAAACGGCCTTGGTTGGCAGTGGTGAGCACTCGTCTGTGCACGAGGTCGCAAAACATCTTATAGACGCGGGCGCGAAAGTTGAGTTTATCAAACTGACCCCATCGGGTACCATCGACCTTGACGACTTTAAGCGTAAGATGACCGACGGCGTATCGTTTGTTTCCGTTATGCTTGTAAGCAACGAAACGGGCGCGATTAACCCCGTGGCGCAAATTGCTAAAATCGCGAAAGCCGTTAACCCGAATTGCATCGTGCATACAGACGCGGTTCAGGCGCTTGGAAAAATTGACGTAAACGTACGCGCGCTTGGTGTTGATATGCTTACCATCTCGGCGCACAAGATTTGTGGCCCCAAAGGCATCGGTGCGTTGTATACTCGCGATAAAAACAAGCTTAAACCTATCATCTTTGGCGGCGGACAAGAAAACGGTCTTGTTTCAGGCACTGAGAACTTTGCGTACCTTTCGGGATTTTACACCGCGATGAAGATTAAAATTGGACGCCTAAATAGCGACGCTCAAAAGGCGCTTGAATACAAATTGGCCTTTATAAACGCGCTTAAAAACAGGCAGATTGACTTTAAGATCAATGGCCAAATAGACGGGTTCAGCCCTTACATTCTTAACATTGAAATTACGGGCGTGCGCGGCGAGGTCCTATTGCACGCACTGGCTGAAAGCAATATACTTATAGCCACGGGCTCGGCCTGCTCGTCAAAAAAACGCGGCAACCGTACCCTTGAAGCAATGGGGCAGACGGCCGCCGAGATTGACAGCGCCATACGCATCTCGTTTTCGGCCGATGCTGACTATGACTTTGACTATATCGCCGATAAATTTAAAGAGGTTATCACGTTTGTTAAGGCAAACTAGGACGTCGCGCCATATTTCAACTTTACACTTTAAACTTTAATAATAAGGAATTACTTATGAGAAACGTTATTTTAATTAGATACAGCGAAATTCATTTAAAGGGCAAAAACCGAGGTTTTTTTGAAAAGCTTTTGATTGAAAACATCAAACACGCGGTTAAAGATTTTAACGCAAAGCTTGGGCAAATCGCGGGCAGATATATTTTGACCGACTATAACGCGGTCAACGAGGCAGAATTAATCGAGCGCTTAAAGTGCGTGTCGGGCATTTTTTCATTTTCGCCAGCCGTTGAAGTTGAGTCTACCCTTGAAAACATCTCGCGCCTTGCCACAGACTTAACGTGCGATTTAGTGGGCACTTTTAAGATTGAAACAAACCGCGCAGACAAGACTTTTCCATTAAACAGTATGCAAGTCAGCCGCGAGGTCGGCGGAGATTGCCTTGAATGCAACCCGCGCCTTAAAGTTGACGTAAATAACCCTGACATAACCGTGCACATCGACATCCGCGAAAGTGGCAATACGTATGTGTTTACCCAAACGGTGGCGGGGATGGGCGGTATGCCTATTGGGTCGTCTGGCAAGGGGCTGTTGCTTTTGTCGGGCGGGATAGACAGCCCGGTGGCGGGGTATATGATGGCTAAGCGTGGCGTCAAGATTTTTGCGCTGCATTTTCACAGCTTCCCATACACCAGTCCGCAAGCCAAAGAAAAGGTTATAACCCTTGCTCATGAGCTTTCAAAATACGCGGGGCATATCAAGATGCACGTGGTAAGCGTAACGAAAATTCAACAAGAAATTCACCGCCACTGCAAAAGCGAGTTTATGATAACCCTGCTTAGGCGCTTTATGTTTAAAATCGCCGAAAAAATCGCCAAAGAAAACGGCTATGATATGATAATAACCGGCGAAAATTTGGGGCAGGTTGCAAGCCAAACGATTGAAAGTATGACCGTGGTTGAAAACGTGGTTAAATCAACCGTTATCGCGCGCCCGCTTATCGCGTTTGACAAGGTTGACATCATCGACATCGCCCGAAAAATCGGCACGTACGAGACGTCAATTCAGCCTTTTGAAGACTGTTGTACCGTCTTTTTACCTAAAAACCCAGTCACGAAGCCAAAACTGAGGCACGCCGAGTTTGAAGAGACACACCTTGACGTTGACGCTCTTATCGCCGACGCCCTAACCACCCAAGAAATTATCAATATTTAAACTTAGCCTAAGCACAACGTAATACAAATCAGTGAATAAAAATACTCTATGAAGAAATTGTCATCATAGAGTTTTTTTATTGCGGGTTATAAGAGGTTGAAAGTGGGGGGAGGTTGGTGGCGGGGAAGATTTCAGTGCGCTTGGTTTTAAGGGGCGCGTTAGGGTCAGCAAGCGTCACGCGGCCGTCAGCAAGGTCATCAAGGCTAATCTCAGCGTCAACAACCCCCGCCGGGCGCCTGAAATTGTCAGGACGGTGAGAGGCGTAAACGCTTGAAATCATCTGCTTGTTTAGTATGGTTGGATAGGTAGAGCCATTAACGCTTGGGGGCAATTGTTTTAGCGAGTTTGACGCGCCCACCCACGTGGCGAAAGTGTGTTCGCTGGTTACTGAAAGGCTGTATGCATCACTGTTGCTATGCGAGCCTTTTATGCCAACCGTACCCGTTTTTGACGCAATGTCAAAGTCAAAGCCAGAAAGCCTTGACGCCGTCCCGCGCTTAGACACGCCCTTTAAGCAATCGGCCAAAAGATAGGCCGTTTCTTTTTTCATCGCTTGAGTTTTAGATGGCGAATTTTCAAACAAAACCTGCCCGTTAGCGTTTTCTATCCTTTTGATAAACTTGGCGGGAACAAACATCCCGTCACAGCCGAAACTTGAAAACGCCGCAGCCAACTGGGTAAGCGTCACCCCGCGTGAGGTGGCGCCAAGCGCAAGCGAAAGACCCGTGTCGTTGTCTGCGAAATCTATGCCAAGGCGCGAGGCGAAATCTTTACTTTTATTCACGCCCGTATACGTCAAAACCTTGACGGCGGGGATATTAAGCGATTTTTCAATACTTGCCCGCACGGATACGTTTCCGTGATAGACGCCGCCCGCGTTTTTAGGGCTGTAACCGCCGAAATCTGTTGGCGTGTCGCGAATTACGGTGGCGGGTGAAACAACATCATATTCAAACGCTGGGGCATAAACAAGTATCGGCTTAATGGCCGAGCCCGCTTGTCTTTTTATGTTGTTGGCGCCTGACTTAACATTGCTTGCAAATGCCACCACGCCGCCAGACGCGTTATCTAACACTACGCTTGAAATAAAGGGTGTCCCGCCACCCACTGATGGGTTAAAATTACCCGAATTTATCTTATTTTCAAGCGTTTGTTGAATGCTTGGGACAAGGTACGTTGAAACCTTAAAATTGCCCGAAATTATGTTGCTTTCGCTTAGGTTAAGTATCTGTGCGGCCTCGGCAATGGCGGCTTGCGCGTAACTTGAAACGGGGTTTGTTTCGCTTATATTAATTCCGCTATAAACGCACGCGTCATACTCCGTTTGCGTTATTTTATTTTCTTTAAGCATTGCCTTTAAAACAAGGTTTTTGCGGTCTATCGTTTTGCTGTAATTAGTGACGGGGTTATACACGCTTGGGGCATTGATTACCGCCACCAAAAGGGCGCTTTCGTTAAGGCTTAATTCGCTTGCGTGCTTGTTAAAATAAAACTTGCTGGCGTCCTCGATTCCGTAACAGCCGTTACCGAAATAGATGGTGTTAAGATACATTTCAAGTATCTCGTTTTTGGTGTAACGCCTTTCAAGGTCGCGCGCGAGTTTAATTTCTTTCATCTTGCGCGTATAGGTGCGCTCGCCGCTTAATTGGCTGTTTTTGATAAGCTGCTGGCTTATAGTTGAGCCGCCTTGCTTGTTTGAATGCGGGTTAAGGTTATTAATTATCGCGCCCCCGATACGGATAAGGTCAACGCCTTTGTGGCTGTAAAACCGCTTGTCTTCCATACAAATAAAGGCGTTTTTGGTGTGTTCGGGTATGGCGTCTAGGCTGATTTTTGTGCTTTGACTATTTGTTCTTACGTCCATCACATTCCCAGCGCTGTCTAAAAGCGTAACCTGAGAGTCATTGCTTAATGCAAGCGCATTTGTGTTAAGCGTGACGCCGCTTGTTACAACCATAAACAAAACAAACAAAGACATCGCGCCGATAAAGATGATGCTTAGCCCCAGCGCGGTCAGCCTTAAAAATATATTCTTTCGCGAGCCTTTTTCCTTTGTCATTTGTTTTAGTATGTCGAATTTTAGCAGAAATTAAACATACTTGCGCCAAAATGTTGAAAAAACTAAAAAAATATGTATAATAATTATGTCTATATAGAGAGGTAAAAATGAAAAACTATTGCATTTTAACATATGGGTGCCAGATGAACGTGCATGAAAGTGAGAAACTTGCGGGCATCCTTGAAAGTTTTGGCTATTTGCCCGTTTTGACCGCCAAAGAGGCTGACGTTGTTGTTTTTAACACGTGCGCCATCCGTGAAAGCGCCGAGCAAAAGATTTTTGGCAATATTGGCGACCTTAAACAACTTAAAAAGGCCAAGCCCGATATGATAATCGCGGTGTGCGGGTGTATGAGCCAACAAAGCGGCTATGCGGACTTAATCAAGCAGAAATTTCCGTTTGTTGATATTATTTTCGGTACTCACAACCTTTCGCGTTTTGGCAACTTTTTAAACGAAAAACTTAATGGCAAAAAGCGCATTATTGAGATCAATGAAACTGAAAATATCGCCGAGCGTGACGCGATGAAAAAGGTGCGCACAAGTGGCGTAAATGCGTGGATAAATATAACTTATGGCTGCAACAACTTTTGTTCGTATTGTATTGTTCCGTATGTCCGTGGGCGCGAAGTCAGCCGAGATAAAAACGAAATTATCGCCGAGGTTAAAGAGTGTCTCGCCGCGGGTTATAAACAGATAACGCTTTTAGGCCAAAACGTTAACAGTTATGGCAATGATGACCCAGCGCGATTTGGCACGTTTGCGGGATTGCTGCGCGATATTGATGCGATTGAGGGTAAGTTTAGAATTAAGTTTATGACCAGCCACCCAAAAGATTTAAGCCACGAGGTCATTGACGTTATCGCGGGGTCAAGTAAGATTTGTCACTATATCCATTTGCCAGTTCAGTCAGGCAGTGACCGCATTCTTAAGCTTATGAACCGTCACTATAACCGCCACCATTATTTAAGTTTAATTGACTATGCCAAGTCTAAAATCGCCGACATGCAGTTTTCAAGCGACATTATTGTTGGTTTTCCTACTGAAACAGAAGAAGACTTTCTTGACACGCTTAGCCTTGTTGACAAAGTAGGCTATGAACAATTGTTTACTTTTATTTACAGTAAGCGCAAAGGCACGGTGGCGGAAAAGCTTGATGGTCAAATTCCGCTTGCAACCAAGAAAGAAAGGCTTAGGCGCTTAATAGAACTTGAACACGCCAAGGCCACTAAGATTAGTGAGAGTTTTATCGGTAAAATGGTTGAGGTGCTTGTTGAAGACGTGCACCCAAAGAAGGCGGGGATGGTTGTTGGCTCTACGTTTAATGGCAAAACCATCTCGCTTATGGGCAGCAAGGCGCTTGTTGGCCAGTTTGTTAACGTCCGTGTTACCAGCGCGAAGCTGACCGTCCTTTCAGGAGAAATAGAATAAGAAAGTGAAAAGTTAAAAGTTAAAAGTGAAAAGAAATTGCTGGTGAATGCAGTTGTCAAACACGAGAAACAAAGTAACGTGATAATCTCAGCCGCATTTATACTTTATACTTTATACTTTATACTTTAAACTTTACAAAAAAGGAACTAATTATGCGAATATGTGAACTTGACGGTAGGCGAGACCAGCTTACCAATATGATGAAGCAATATCTTGCGATTAAAGAGATGAACCCAGACTGTGTTATATTCTATCGTTTGGGCGATTTTTATGAAATGTTTTTTGACGACGCGTTAGATAATGCTGATGTTTTAGAACTTACGCTTACGGGGCGCGATTGTGGCCTTGAAGAGCGTGCGCCTATGTGTGGCGTGCCATATCACAGCGCTAAGCAATACATCGCCAAACTTGTTAAGATTAATAAAAAGGTGGCGATTGTTGAGCAGCTTGAAAAGGTGGCGGCTAATTCTAAAACACCGATTGAAAGGAAGGTTGTTCGCATCATTACTCCGGGCACGGTTATTGATGATTTATGTTTAGAGGAAGACCGCAACAACTTTATCGCGTGCGTATACCAAACCAAAACGGCGGCGGCTGTTGCGTGGGCAGATATTTCAACAGGCGTGCTTAACGTTCAAGCATTTAATGAAAGCAAATACATAAGCCTGCTTGATGACGCACTGTTTAAGATTAAGCCCGCCGAGATTATCGCTAACGACTTAGCTTTCACTAATCAAGACGCGCTTTACACCGTCCGTTCGCGCACTGTGCCTGAATTTAACCAAACCAAGGACAGCGCGTTTACTATTACAAACGCAACTAAGATAATCAAAGACCAGTTTAATATCAAAGACCTTACCGTTTTTGACCTTGATAAAAAGGAACTTATCTCATGCGTTGGCGCACTTATAAATTATCTTATTGACACGCAAAAGCACGCGCTTAGCAATATTAAACAGATTAAGGTTATTAAAAACACCAACTTTTTATATCTTGACCTTAATGCAAGGCGTAATCTTGAACTTGTTGAAAGTCAGGTTACGCGCAAAAAGCAAGGTACGCTGTTGGGGCTTGTTGATTTAACTCGTACGGGTATGGGCGCGCGAAAGATTCGTGACATTATTGAAAACCCATTAAGAGGCGCAAAAGAAATCAATGCACGTCTTGACGCGGTTGAAGAACTTACTAAAAACACCATTGCGCGTGAAACAACCACCGAACTGTTTGACCAGATTGGCGACATAGAGCGTATATGTGGCAAAATCGCGGCGGGAACAGTTACGCCAAAAGACTGCTTCTTGCTTGCCAACTCGCTTAGCGTTATCCCAAAGATTAAAGCGGCGTTTGGCGATATGACCAGTACGCTTATTCAGGATGCGGTGGCGGGAATGGTTGACGTAAGTGATTGCACCAGCGACCTGCTTGCGGCGTTTGATAAGTTCGCGCCGGTTAACTTCCGCGATGGCGGCTTTATCCGCAGGGGGTACAGCGAGAGGCTTGATAGCTTGCTTGACGTTAAAGAATACGGCGTTAAGTGGCTTGCCGAATTTGAGGGCAAAGAACGTGAGCGCACGGGCATACGAAATCTTAAAGTAAGTTTTTCAAAGGTGTTTGGCTACACAATAGAGATAACCAAAAGCAACTATGCTTCAATTCCCGATAACTATATCTTAAAGCAGACGCTTGGAAACAGCCAAAAGTTTATAACGCAAGAACTTAAAGACGCCGAGCGTATGATAACAAGCGGTCAAGAGGATGCGCTTATCTTAGAGATGGAGTTATTTGAAGGGATAAAATCAAGGCTAATGAAAATGGTAACGGACATTCTTTCTAACGCAACAAGCATAGCCCTTTTGGATTGTCTTATAAGTTTTGCGAAAGTCAGCCTTAAAAATAATTATGTCCGTCCAGAGATAGATGAAAGCATAAACGAGATTATGATAGAGGGTGGGCGTCACCCAGTTGTTGAGAATATGCTTGGGGCAAACAAGTTTATAGACAACGATACACTTTTAGACAATAGCGAAAACAACATACTTATCATAACGGGGCCGAATATGGGCGGTAAGTCAACTTATATGCGTCAGGTTGCGCTTATCACCATTATGGCGCACGCGGGATGTTTTGTTCCGGCACGGCGGGCACGTATCGCGTTGACAGACAGAATTTTTACGCGTATCGGAGCAAGTGACGAACTTGCACTTGGCAACAGTACGTTTATGGTAGAGATGAACGAGATAGCAAACGTTATCAATAATGCAACCGATAAAAGCCTTTTGATATTAGACGAGGTAGGGCGTGGGACGTCAACGTTTGACGGTATGAGTATTGCGTGGGCGATACTTGAATACATATCAACTAGGATTAAGGCAAAAACCCTTTTTGCGACACACTATCACGAACTTACGGCGCTTGAAAACAAGGCGGTTGGTATAAAAAACTTTCGCGTGTTGGTTAAAGAGACCAACAACTCGATTATATTTTTGCATAAGATAGCGCGCGGGTCTGCTAACAGAAGTTTTGGTATTGAGGTGGCGGGACTGGCGGGCTTGCCTGATGCGCTTATAACTCGCGCAAAAGAGGTGCTTTCAGCGCAAGAGCAGGCAGCAAATAGTATTACTGTTGGCGAGTTTGACGGGGTTAATGTGCCTGAAATTGACCCTAACGCCATTGAAATCATCAACACTCTTAAAGAGATGGATATGAACACCATTTCGCCACTTATGGCGTTTGGAACTCTCCAAAACCTTGTAGACAAGGTTAGAAAATAAAAGTTTAAACTTTCAACTTTTAACTTTAATAATAAACCAACTTTAAACTTTACAGAAAGGCAAACTGAAAAATCAACTAAAAAGGAAACGAACATGTCAAAGATAAATGTTTTGGATAGCAGCGTTTATAACCTTATTGCGGCGGGCGAGGTAGTAGAGCGTCCGTCAAGCGTTGTTAAAGAACTTGTTGAAAACAGTATTGATGCGGGGGCAAAAAGCATCACTATTGAGATTGAATGTGGTGGCAAAAAAAGCATTATTATAACGGATAATGGCTGCGGCATTGAAAAAGACGACTTTAAAAAGGCCTTTCTTGCGCACGCAACAAGTAAGATTAAAACGGGCGCTGACCTTGATTCAATCTTTACGCTTGGGTTTCGCGGCGAGGCGCTTGCATCAATTGCGGCGGTTTCAACCGTAACGCTAACAAGTCGCACGCAGCAAAGCGCCATAGGCTACAGCCTTAAAATAGTTGCGGGGCAGTTTGGCGAGATAACAGAGACGGGCTGCCCAGTCGGCACAACGCTTAAAGTTGAAAACCTTTTTGAGTTTATTCCGGCGCGCGCTAAGTTCTTAAAAAAGGACAAGCAAGAGGAACAAGAGGTAACCAACCTTATTTCGCGCCTGATTCTTGCCAATCCAAACGTTGCATTTAGGTATATCGCCGATGGCAACCTTATCTATCAAAGCACGGGCGCAGGCAAAAAAGACGCGTTGTTTTGCGTTTATGGGGCAGACGCCTTAAAACTTACGCTTGACATAAAAAGCGAGTATGACGGCATCAGTATTGACGGCGTTATTGGCAAGTCAAGTTTCACTAAACCAAACCGCACCTATCAAACCATAGTTTTAAACGGCCGAAATATCAATAACTTTCAAATCGCATCGTGCGTTGCGAATGCGTACGGCCAAATGCTGATGAAAAGGCAGTTTCCGTTTTTTGTTTTGTATATTAACCTTCCGCCAAACCGCGTTGACGTTAACGTTCACCCAAACAAGATGGAGGTTAGATTTGAAAACGCGTCAGCCATTTTAAGCCAGATCTATGAGGCGTGCATCTATGCGCTTGGTCACGAAAACTCTATCCGCGAGGTGGGATTAGACACGCCCGAAGCGCCAACCAAGGCGCCCCTTAATTTCAATTTTAGCGGCAACAAGATTGACTACGCTGGTGTTGATATGGCCGCGCTTTCAGCCAGTCGTAAAACACTGACAGAAGATGCGGTTAACAGCGCTTTGCATACAAGTGATATTACGGACGAAATCAAGGTTGATGACCTTTATGACAGTGGTGATTATAACAATCAAAATCCGATTGAAAATAAAGAGGCCGAGCGCATTATAAACGCCATTTCGGCAGTAACGGGCGATAGTAAGGTGGCTGACGGGTTTGGCCTTGGGTCTATGCTTTTAAAGTCTATTGCAAACGGAATGAAAACTGAAAAAGAAAAACAGGGGCAGTCGGCGGCGCAAGAGGCGTTTGACGTTGGTAAGCAGATACGAAACGTTGGCAAACTTTTTTCAACCTATCTTTTAATTGAAGATGGACAGAGTTTGTATCTAATTGACCAGCACGCTGCACACGAAAGGTTGCTTTTTGAAAAGTTCTCGGCGCAGATTAATAATCGCGACATCGCCGCGCAGCCGCTTTTGGTTCCTTACATTTTGTCGCTTAACGCGCAAGAGAAAACGGGGTTTGAGGCGCTTTTGCCTAACCTTATTTCGCTTGGGTTTGAGATAGAGGAGTTTGGTAACAACACGTATAAGGTTATGGCCGTTCCGGCGATTGTTGCGGATATGGACTTTAAAGCGTTCTTTGACCTATTTTTAACCGACACGCGCCGGTTTAATCAACTTAAATCTGTTGACCTAATAAAAGAAGAGATTATGCAACTTTCGTGCAAAAGCGCAATTAAGGCGGGATTTGATTTAACTGAAAGTGAAATTCAAAAACTTTATGACGATATGTCACGCGAGAACGTGCCGCTTTATTGCCCACACGGCCGCCCGATTATGATAAAAATAACCAAGCAAGAAATTGAAAAGTGGTTTAAAAGGATAGTTTAATGAAACAAAAAATTATAATCATTGCGGGGCCAACGGCGGTAGGCAAAACGGCGGCGGGCGTTATGGTAGCAAGGACGTTTAACGGCGAGGTTATTTCGGCCGATTCAGTTCAGGTTTATCGCGGGGCAGATATAGGTTCAGCAAAGGTAACTAAAAGCGAAATGCAGGGCGTCCCTCACCACTTGATAGACATTTGCACGCCTACTGACACGTTTAATGCGGGTGAGTTCGCGGGGCTTGCTAAACAAAAGATAACCGAAATCGCCGCGCGGGGCAAGGTGCCGATTATCGTTGGAGGCACGGGGCTTTATATAAGTTCTCTTTTGTTTCCGCTTACGTCTTCAGGCGCGAAAGACGATAAGTTACGCACGCAGTTATATGACTACGCGCGCACGAATGGGGCGATGGCGCTTTTTGAAGAGTTGAAGTCGATTGACCCTGAAACTGCCCAAAAACTACACCCTAATCAGCTTGACCGCATCGTTCGCGCTATCGAAATTTTTAAGACCACGGGCGTAAAAAAAAGCAGCCTTGTTCGCACGCTTAACAGCGAATATGACTATCTTTTAATCGTTTTAACTGACGAGCGAGAGATTCTTTATAGCCGCATTAACGCGCGAGTAGACAAAATGATCAACGCGGGGCTGATTGATGAGGTGCGTGGGCTTGTAGAAAAGTATAATCTAACCAAAAACAATCAAATTATGCAAGGGATAGGGTATAAAGAGGTTTATGATTATCTAACAGGTAAAACAGACCAAAAGACGTGCATCGACCTGATCAAACAGCGTTCTCGCAACTATGCCAAGCGCCAACTTACGTGGTTTAAAAAGATGCCGAATGCGGTTTTTGTTAACGCCAGTAACCGCGACGAGATTATTCCGCTTTGCGAAAAATTTTTAAAGGACAAATAGATGGATAAACTTAACGAACTTAAAAAGATAGAAAAAGAATGCGCTGCGGTTTTTGACCAGATTAATGACCGCGCGTTTATTAACGAACAAAAAGTACTTGACGCCTTTCGTGAGTGTCGCGTTGCGCTTACGCATATGAACGGGTCGTCTGGCTATGGGTATGACGACACAGCGCGCCCTAAACTTTGTGAGCTTTATGCAAAAGTGTTGGGCGCTCAGCGTGCATTTGTTTCGCCTAACATTACGTGTGGCACGCACGCGCTTTATCTTGCTCTTTCGGCCGTTTTGCGCCCCGGCGATGTGGCAGTTTCAGTAACGGGAGCGCCTTATGACACACTTAGCGATTGTATTTTTGGCACGGGTAACGGGTCGCTTAAAGATTTCGGTATCGAGTTTCAAGAGGTGCCGATGCTTGGCGACGAGGTTGATTTTATCGCCTGCAAAAAGGCCATAAAAGCGCATCAGCCTAAACTTATCTATATTCAACGTTCGCGCGGTTACAGCACCCGCCAAACGCTTACTATTGCCCAGATTGAAAAGATTATAAAAACGCTTAAACCTTTTACGCCAGACGCTATTTTTATGGTAGACAACTGCTATGGCGAGTTCGTTGAAACCTGTGAGCCGACGGCCGTTGGGGCTGATATTATAGCGGGGTCGCTTATCAAAAACATTGGCGGCGGACTTGCGCCAACTGGTGGCTATGTTGCGGGCAGAAGTGAGCTTGTTGAGCTTGCTGAAAAGCGATTGACTGCGCCAAGTCTTGGGGCAGAAGTAGGTTCATACAATGCGTCATATTTGCCATTTTTTGAGGGGCTTTTCATCGCGCCGCACGTTGTTAGCGGTGTATTAAAGGGAAATGTGTTGCTTGGTAAGGTTGCAGAAAAACTTGGCCTTAAAACAAGTCCAAAAACGGACATTGTTCCGCAAGATATTATTCGTACGATTGAGTTTGGCGAAGAAAACGCGCTTGTTAGGTTCATTCAAAACGCGCAGAAACTTTCGCCGATAGACAGTTTCGTTGTTCCTATGCCTTGGGATATGCCAGGGTATACTGACAAAGTTGTTATGGCAGCGGGGGCGTTCGTTCAGGGTAGCAGTATCGAGTTTTCGTGTGACGCACCAGTAAGAGCTCCATTTATCGCGTATATGCAGGGCGGCTTAACGTATGAGCACATCAAAATCATCGCCTTAAATATGCTTGAAAATGCTTAACTATTAGATTGCCACGCTACGCTCGCAATGACAGCAGTAAACTCGCAATGACAAATATCAATGTCATTACGAGGAGGCCATGTTATTACGAGGAGGCCAAAGGCCGACGTGGTAATCTCAGCCGTATTTTAGCGTTAAGCGTACTAAATTTAAAAAATTGCCAAAATCGTTTTGATTTTGCGCCGCAGAGTTATATAATAGGCGTATAAACTATTTCAGGAAGGAGAATTATGGATTTATTCAAAAAATGTAGCGATTTCACTACGGTAAAAGAAGTTAAAGAAAAGGGTATTTATCCTTATTTTCATATGCTTGAATCAAAACAAGACACGGTTGTTGAGATGGAAGGCAAGCGCGAAATTATGATAGGGTCTAATAACTATCTTGGCCTAACCAGCCACCCAGAGGTTATTGAGGCGGCCGTTGAGGCAACCAAAAAGTTTGGTACGGGATGCTCAGGTTCAAGGTTTTTAAATGGTACCACAACGGGGCACGTTGAGCTTGAAAAAGAGCTTGCCGAATTTTTACACAAAGAAGATTGCATAACGCTTAGCACGGGTTTTCAAACCAACCTTGGCATAATCTCGGCTATTGCTGGGCGCAAGGATGTTGTTTTGTGTGACAAAGAGAACCACGCATCTATCTATGACGCTATTAAACTTAGTTATGCTGAGCTTATCCGTTTTAACCACAACGATATGGACGACCTTGAAAACAAGCTTAAAAACGTGCCTGCTGATAAGGGTATATTGATTGTTACGGACGGCGTGTTCTCTATGAGCGGCGAAATCTGCAATCTGCCAAAACTCGTTGAACTTAAAAAGAAGTACGGCGCAAGGCTGATGGTTGACGATGCACACGGTCTTGGCATTTTAGGCGAACACGGGCGCGGCACGGCCGAATATTTTGGCCTTGAAGATGAGGTTGACCTGATAAGCGGTACCTTCTCTAAGTCGCTTGCAAGCCTTGGCGGTTATTGTGCGTGTGACCACGAGGTGGCTGAATATTTGCGCCATAATTCACGTCCGTTCATTTTCAGCGCGTCTATTACGCCAAGCTGTGTTGCGGCGGCGCGAAAATCTCTTGAAATTATCAAACGCGAACAACGTGGTAAGCAGTTGCTTGAAATAACTGATTATATGCGTGAGTGCTTAACAAAGCGCGGCATCAAATTTAAGTCAAGCCCAACGCCAATTATCCCTATATATACCTATGAACCAGAACTTACGCTTAAAGCCTGCAAAATGCTTTTTGACGAGGGCGTTTATGTTAACCCTGTTCTGCCACCAGCAACCCCAGTGGGCGAGTGCTTAATTCGAACCAGTTATACCGCAACGCACACAAAAGAACTTATGGACGAGGCGGCAGACAAAATTTTAAAAGTATTTAAAGAACTTGGAATTGTAAAAGACTAATCAAAATAAAAGCCCCTAATTTAGGGGTTTTTTAGTAATGTAAAAAATTTTCAAATATTAAAACAAATGTTTGATTTTTTTAAACCGCTGTGGTATAATGAAAAAAACTATTGAAAGAGAGGGGTTTGTTTATGGGCAAAGCGGACGCTAAGATGATGAAGATTTTGGAGTTTGTTTGCGGGTATATTGAAGACAAGGGGTACCCGCCATCGGTGCGCGAGGCGTGCATATTTTTAAATATCAAAAGCACGGCCACTGTGCACACTTACCTTAACAAACTTGAAGAGTTAGGGTATATCAAAAAGGCCGAAAATAAAAACCGCTGTATAGAGGTTTTAGTTAATCCGTTTAAAAAAGAAGATTTAGGCACGCCCCTTGTTGGCAAGGTTGCGGCGGGGCAGCCTATCACGGCGATTGAAAACGTTGAAGACTATTACAAGTTGCCTAAAAATTTGTTTCGGTCTGACGATCTGTTTATCTTAAACGTAACAGGCACAAGTATGATCAATGTGGGGATTTTTGAGGGTGACAAGTTGATTGTTCATAAACAACCATACGCCAATAATGGCGAAAAGGTTATCGCCTTGATTGATGACAGCGCAACCGTTAAAACGTACTATAAAGAAAACGGGCATTATCGCCTTCAACCTGAAAATGACACGATGGAGCCAATCATTGTTAACGAGGTGACGATTTTGGGCGTCGTTGTTGGCCTTATAAGGAAATATAAATAAACTATGAGCGAAAAAGATTTAAACAAAAAATTAAAGCAAGAACTTTTGGCCGAGATTGCTGATCGAAAGATTTGCGTGCTTGACGGGGTCAGCCCGTGCAACCATTGCGGCGAGTGTTTGATGTGTGACCTTGACCCGGATAAGGTCTGCGATAACTGTGGCAAATGCCTTGACACGATTAACACCGATGAAAAGGGATACGCCAAAATTATGATAGACAAGGTTAACACCGCGGGCGTCCGCCTTGAAGACCTTTATAAGTCAGTTGGTCTTGACACTGACGACGAATAATAAGGTTTAAATATTGTTTTATTTGATTAAAAATAGTATAAAAATAAGGAAATTGCTTGACAAATGTAAGTGTTTTGTGATACCTTATTTTTGTTTATAGGGGTGTAGTTCATTGGTAGAATAAGAGTCTCCAAAACTCCTGAGGAGGGTTCGATTCCTTCCACCCCTGCCAAAGAAAGAAGAAAGTCGAATGGCTTTCTTTTTTGTTTTATATATTATAAAAGATAATCAATGTTTTTATCGCTAATTTTACGTATTGGTGGCCTAAAACTTGACAAAACCTATAGATTAAACTAAAATAAGATGTAGTAATTTTTAAAATAAGGAAGGTGATTACTATGAATTCTATGCAACAAAAAGTTAAAGACTTTAATGAGTTGGCTTTTGCGGGCGGGCGAAAAACAACAGCCGAATCTCGTATGCTTGATGTTATAAGCGAACTTGGCGAACTGTCAAAAGAGGTTCTTAAAGCAACGTCATATGGCGAAAATAGTTTTAATGCAACGCGCGATTTTGAGTTAGAGTTTGGTGATTGCCTTTATTCACTTTTGGCGCTGGCGAACGAGTCTGGCATTGATGCAGAAAAAGCGGTTGATGCAGTGCTTAACAAATACGCAAATCGTATCGCGGCCAAAGACGAGATGGGCAGTGGTAGGTAATGGAAGAGCGTTTTAAGATTGAAATTTATACTGATGGCGCGTGCTCGGGTAACCCGGGCGTTGGCGGTTGGGGCTGCGTTTTACTGTTTGGCGACCTTTTTAAAGAGTTCAGCGGGGCAGAGGGCAACACCACCAACAACCGTATGGAACTTATGGCGGTTATCAAGGGGTTAAGCGCGCTTAAAGTGCCATGTGACATTGACCTTTACAGCGATTCGGCATACACGGTTAACGCTTTTACGCAAGGCTGGCTTGACAATTGGCAGAAAAACAACTGGCGCGGTAGTGACAAAAAAGAGGTCAAAAACCGCGACCTTTGGGAAGAGCTTGTGCGGCTGACCACGCTTCACAACGTCACGTTTCACAAGGTTAAAGGCCACGCTGACAACGAACTAAATAATCGATGTGATTTGCTTGCAACCACGGCGATAAAAGAATTTCAAAAGGCAAGCACAGGAGAGAATTTATGATAGCAATTGAACTTATTCGCAACAACCCTGAACTGGTTAAAGAGAACATCCGCAAAAAGTTTCAAGACCAAAAACTTGGGCTGGTTGATGACGCAAGGGGGCTTGACGAGCAAATTCGCAAGCTTAAAAGCGATTGTGAGATGCTTCGCAGTGCGCGTAACGCAAAAAGCACGCAGATTGGCGGCCTTATGCGCGAGAAAAAGGTAGAAGAAGCGAACAAAATTAAAGCTGAGGTCAGCGCAATTAATGAAACGCTTGTCAAAGACGAGGCCAAACAGGTTGAACTTGAAGGCAAACTGCGCGAAATAATGATGGTTATCCCTAATATTATCGCAGACAGCGTGCCTATTGGTCGTAATGATAGTGAAAACGTTGAGTTGGCGCGTTTTGGTGAGCCAGTTGTGCCTAATTATGAGGTGCCTTATCATGCCGATATTTTGGCGGCGCTTGACGGGCTTGATATTGATGCGGCACGTCGCACCAGCGGTAACGGTTTTTATTATCTTTTGGGCGATGTTGCGCGCTTGCACAGTGCGATTTTGGCCTACGCGCGCGATTTTATGATTGGCAAAGGCTTTACGTACGTTGTTCCGCCATTCATGATAAGGCGCGACGTTGTTGATGGCGTTATGAGTTTTGCTGAGATGGAAAATATGATGTATAAGATTGAAGGGGAAGACCTTTATCTTATCGGCACCAGCGAGCATAGTATGATTGGCCGCTTTAAAAACACAATTATTAAAGACAGTGACTTGCCAATCACACTTACAAGTTATTCGCCATGTTTTAGAAAAGAGGTCGGTGCGCACGGCATCGAAGAGCGCGGGCTTTATCGCGTTCACCAGTTTGAAAAACAAGAAATGATTGTTATCTGTAAGCCAGAAGACAGCGCGGCGTGGTTTGAAAAAATGTGGCAATACACGGTTGAGTTCTTCCGCACGCTTGACATACCTGTTCGTCAACTTGAATGCTGCTCGGGCGACCTTGCAGACTTAAAAGTGCGCTCGTGTGACGTTGAGGCGTGGAGTCCAAGACAAAAGAAGTATTTTGAGGTCGGCAGTTGCTCTAACCTTGGTGACGCTCAGGCGCGTCGCCTTGGTATACGCTTTAAAACCGACAAGGGCAACGTGCTTGCACATACGCTTAACAACACGGTGGTTGCGCCTCCAAGAATGCTTATCGCGTTTTTTGAGAACAACTATAACAAAGACGGCTCCGTTAACATCCCTAAGGCGTTACAGCCTTACATGGGTGGCCAAACCAAAATCGTTAAAAAATAAAAATAATACCACGACAGTTAGGCGCGCCCTAAATTGACCGTGGTTTTTTTCTGCATTCTATGCGAAAATGTCTAGTTGAATTGCACGCAAATGCAAATGCGGCTATTTAAAACTGTTTTTTTGTTGATAGGGCAGTGCTACGTCACACATAACATTAAAACAGTCTTGCTACCCACAAAAAACTCAAAACCAATGAAAAAATTAATTAAAAATCACTTGTAATCAACGATGAACAACTATATTGATTTATTGTTTTTAGCATTACTTTTGCGAACACTTATTAATATCGCCTTAATTATCACACAAAATAAGGGAGGCAATCTTATAAAAGCACTTGATTTGTGTGATTATAAACCATATTCTGTGTGATATCAAGTTACAAATTATTACAGAATTTCATCTAGTTATAACAAAATGCGCCTATAAAACAATCCTTAAATTTAACCAATTTTTAACGCGCATTACCACGCGCTGACGCAGAATAAGAAAACAAAGATGACCAATTGTCCATAAAATTTATGCAAAATTAGCATCAAAACTGCCTAAAAGATACATTATAAATTAAACAAAAATGAGCTTAACAAATATCACTTAAACAAGCTGATAAAAATTAAGTTTAATAATAAGTAAGCTTAAAGCAAAGAGACACCATATAACAAATTTTAGCAAATAAAAATCAAATTCAATATCAAAAAAACAATAAAAAATCAAAAAAACCTGTCAAAAACTCCTTAAATTGCCACATTTATTCGCAAAATTATTCTTTTGCGAATAAATTAAAGAGGTCAAAAAATTGGGCAACGTTCTCTACCCAATCTTTTTTTTCAGTTAAATTAATTTTAACCCTTTTTAAACTTATAACGATAGTGTGTTTATGTATATTTAAGATATTTAAATATCACCCACTTTATTGTATTAAACTATCGTTATGTTGTTTAATGCTATGCTATATTGTCATTATTCGTTGGCTGAGCATTATTATTCGGCACCGTGGTTTCTTCGCCTTTTTTCGTGCGTTTTGATTCTATTTCAACTGTTTCAACAGTATATCTATCTTTTAATTTAAGGTGTGTAAAAAACGCCAATTCTGTTGCCCAGATAATTATCAGTCTTAATGTACAGAAACCGCCAACGATTGCTAAAACAATATAATAAATTAGCATTGCAGTAACGCGCACTGCCATTGCCATTGGCGAAAAGAACAATGCAAGATATATCCCTAAAAAAATTACCATTGCAATCGCCCACATTATTAATGCTTTTGTACTATCTTTCATAAGTGCCCTACCCTATTTTTTAACATTATATCACTTAAAGACACGATAGACAAACATTTTATTGTTGTCTTTTACTAAAAATTTTTAGCGCATTGTTTCATCAAGATTATTAAGATTTTTTGTAAAGGTCTAAAAGAAAGCCATATTCTTTAAGGCCAGCGCGGGCGGCTTTTGTTGCGGGATAAATTGCCATAACCTGTTCCCAAAAGCGGCGGCTGTGATTCATTTCGGTTAGGTGGCACAGCTCGTGCACCAAAATATAGTCAATAATGGCCGGCGGAAGCATTATAACGCGAAAGTTAATACAAATCACGCCGCGCGAATTACAACTGCCCCATCGTCCCTTAGAATCGGTTATTTTAAAGGTGCTGAACTTGAATTTATACTTGTCTGCAAGCATAGAGATACGGTTTTCAAGTATGCGTTTTGCGAATTTTTTATACCACGTTTTAAGCGCTTTAAGTCGCTTTTCGGGCACTGTTTTTTTTGGAAAAATCAGCTGATTTTCATCGTCAATCTCAATTTTGTTAGTCGCCGCAAGCAAAATCGTATATTTTGAGCCATACACCATTACCTTTTCATAGTTGATAATGTCTTGATATTTTGACAGCGTGTTGGTCACCGCACATAACTTAGTCTTAATCCAGTTTTGTTTGCTTTCAACAAAGTGGCGAATCTCTGCATCAGTCATCCTTAGCGGCGCCTTAACGACCACTGCCCCATTTTTCATAACAGTCAGCGACACTGTCCGGCGGCTGCTGCGGCTTATCTCATCAGGAACAATCACAAATAACTCCTCACCTATTAATCACTTTACGCGCCGACTTACCACACAAAGCCAAAATAAAATCGCTAGTCGTTATGCCCTTTTTCGGCGCTTACTATATATAATTATAGCAGACTTTTAAAATAAAAACCAAAAGAATTTGTCTTTACATAATTAATTTTGTCGATATAGTTGCTAACTGATGGTGCTATGTTGCGTATAGCCTATCAAAAAGGCGGTATTATGTTGCATATAGTTTACGAATAAAAGTATTATGTCACGTAGAGTGTAGCAACACAACGCCGCACTTTTTGTTAGGATACACAAAATCGAGGTACTACGTCACACAAAATACCTCAAAACGTTTGACTTTATCTTACATAATACTATAAAATTATGGTAAATAAAGGGTAACAAGGGGATTAAAATGGCAGGGATTGACAGCGACCTTATTCGTGGTCACATTGACACTATTATTTTAAACATTCTGGCCGAGGGCGACCGATATGGCTATGAAATTTGTAAAGAGGTTGAAAATAAAAGTAAAGGTTCATATGAGCTAAAACAGCCCACCCTTTACAGCTGCTTAAAGCGCCTTGAAAGTCAGGGGCTTATTTCGTCTTATTGGGAAGATAGCGACATCGGTGGTAAGCGCCATTATTACAAGTTGACCGATGAGGGGCGCGATACCTTTAAACAAAGTCAAGACGACTGGCGCCGTTCGCGCGAGATTATTGATAACCTTATTTCGGGTGCTGACCAATCAAGCCATAATCTTGAAAGTGATGATGACATAGTTACTGTCAACACAAATACCGACGGTGTCAATGAAAATGAGGCAGATAATACCGCAACGTACGATGACGGTGACGCAGCCGCTGTTAACACAAATAGCGACGAAGATTACATTGACCCCGCCACTGACAACACGATGATTTTTGACGAGATTGACAAAGAAGTGGCCGAGCAAGACAGCGGCTTTATCCCTAACGATACCGAACCAAAATACATCAATTCGCAGTCTGACCCTGCCCAAGAAAATGGCTTTGAAACTGAGGACTCTACCATTTTACCATTTGACGAAACCGACATTTCGGCGTACTGCTCTCACCTTGTTCGTAATGGCGATTTACAGGCAAAAGAAGAAAATAACGAAGCTATAAACGACGAGACAGAAAAGCAAGACGACCTAATTTCTTATGCGAAAGCCGCCACGGCCGATAGCGATGAAGATACAGAATGTGTTGCCAATAATACTGACGATACAGAAAACACTGAAGATAATTGCAACGATACAGAAGGCGCCACAGAGGACGTCGCAACCGAAGACGTTAACACCACTGAAGATGATGATATTATGGCGCTTTTGGGACACACCCCAAGCGCATTCTCAACCCGCGCAAACGAAGCTCACGATAATGTTTCAGCGGCTGAAAAGGAGGAGGCTGATAACGATGCAGGCGTGACCGATTTGGCCGAGAATAACACAAATACTACCACTACTACGGCACAAAATGAGGGTCTTGCCGCTTCCAATGACGCATCTGTGGTGCAAGATAACAAAAACAGCGATATTAAAACGCAAGCAAGTGACGTACCAAATGCGGAAGAAGTTTCTACGTCGCAAGAGGGTCAATTTTTGGCAAAGTTCATCACGGGCAAATATAGCGAATATAACCCTGACCGCGAAGAGTTGGCGGCTGAACTTGCGGGGGCGCACGACACAAAGGCGCAAAACCAAGGCGCACAAACTGGCGATGCAATGGGCGAAGACAATGCTTCAACAGGCCAATTTGTTACCAGTAATGTTGCAGAGTTTAACGATGATGACGAGTTTGGCGACTCTGACGAAGAAACAAGTAACGTTGAAAGCTTTTTTGACGCAACAGAGACAAGCGTACCTCAAACTGACGCAAACTACCTCGCTGACCTGCGCATTGATAACTACGTAACAGCTAACGCCGCAAGTGGGTATGCTCTTGACAATGACACTAACAAACCTTACTCTACCCTTAATATTGGTGACAATAGCGAAAGGGTTAATAATGAAAGCACATCCAGCGAGTACACCGCAGATAGAAACACAGATTTTGGTTCGCAGCCGACTTACAACTTTGATCAGTCTGTTTACAGCCCTTTGGGCAACACCTTTGGCGAAAACAAACAGGCAGATGAAAACGATTTCACGCCGCGCGGAGTTATGAATAATTTTGCGGACAAATATGACGCACCAAAGCCAACTGGCGACGATGAGGTACTTTTAGACTTCTCTACCCCAGCGGCTAACAGCGACGACGAAATTGTTATGGATTTCAGTGCTAACCAAGATGGCGACGCAAGCGCAGCATTTGACAAAGCCCGAGACAATCGTGACAACAATGACGCGCTTGAAGATAACGAAAATAATGCAGACGATTATTCAAATACCTACGCCGAGGATAGCGACTATAATTACAACAATTCTGACGATTATGGAGATGGCGAGGATCATGAATATTCGTCATTTATGAACGACCTTAACGATCAAGGCATTGACCCAAAAGACGTTAAGCCGTTTGAAAACAAGGTTGATCTGACCGCGGTTTATGACAAAACTGGGTCAAGCCCAATTAGCCCGCTTTACACTGACAGTGACACCAAACGTAAACTTCAAGAAATCACGGGCTATACCTTTAATGCTGACCTATTTGGCGACACAAAAAAGCAAGAAGAAAATAACCTTTCAGTTGACGAAACGCTTGACCCAAGCCCTATTGACGCTAACACAACGCCGAAAGATTTAAGCCTTTTAAAATCTGACCTTAACCAAGAAGGCATTAACGTGCGCCCATACTACCGCGCGGTTAAAGAACCGGTTTCAAGCAAAACATTTATTGAGACCAACAAGATTAAGATGGTTCGAAACTGGATCGTATTCTTTATTCAAGCGCTGCTTTTGGGGTTGACATACCTGATAACAAGCAAGCTTAATTTGCTTGACGGCACCGTGCTTGGCACCTATATTTACTTTATCGTTGGCGCGGGCGTTATGCTTTCGATTGCGTTTATCTCAACCATCAAGTTCTGGATCAATCCGTATAAAAAAGTGACGGCCAAGTACGCGCCGCGCATTTCACATCTATTTGCGCTGCTGTTTACCGTACAGTTTTACGTAATTATTTATTGCATCAACCTTCAATTCGGATTTTACAGTTTTACGCAGACCGATTATAACCACCTTAACTGGATAATTCCTTGCGTAATCTGCCTCAGCCCAATTATCGGCTCTATTGTTTATCAAATTCTTTACAGATCAAAAAACTTCCATATTTAGTGACCATTAATTACAATTAAAAACCACAATTATAATCATTAACATGCACCCCTATCGGGTGCTTTTTTATAGCGATTGTCTACATTGTATAAATGAGGCGGTTTAACGAAATTAAAATTAGACAAATTTATTAGACAACCTAAAACATAATGCTGTATAATATAAATATGGGAAGTCAAACTTATTTTAATGAAAGAAATTTAAAAAACGAACAAAAAATCCGTGAGCAACTTACTTTTTTGCCTGCGTTTTGTGAAGATTTTTTCATCGGTATTGAAAACAACACGTCGGCCTTGACCCGCCTTAACTATACCTATGACCTACGGCTGTTTTTTGACTATATGTTTAACGAGACCAACGTGTTTGCAGGCAAAAATACCAACACCCTGCAAGTGCGCGATTTAAACAACATCACGTCAAAAACCATTGAACGCTTTATTTCATACATTGGCAACTATACGGGCGCTGATGGCAAAACGTACACCAACGGCGAAGATGGCAAGGCGCGCAAAATCGCCACCCTACGCAGTTTTTTGAAATACTTTTTTAAGCGCGGACTTATAACAAGTAACGTGGCTGCGAACGTAGATATCCCAAAGCTGCATGACAAAACCATCATCCGCCTTGAAGTTGACGAGGTAGCAAAACTGCTTGACGAGGCCGAATATGGCGACAATCTTTCGGGCAACGCGCGCGAATATCACAAGCACACCAAGGTGCGCGATGTGGCCATTCTTACTACTCTTTTAGGGACGGGTATGCGTGTTAGCGAATGCGTTGGGCTTGACGTTAACGACGTCGATTTTGAGATTAATGGCCTAAGGATAACGCGAAAAGGCGGCAACCAAGTTGTTATTTATTTCAGTGACGAGATTCGCGAGGCGCTTTTGAAATGGCTTGAACTGAGAAACAACAACCCATATCTTAAAGAAGAACCTGCCCTTTTTACAAGCCTTCAAAACCGTCGTATCACCACGCGCGCCGTTCAAAAATTGGTTAAAAAATATAGCGAACTAACCACTCCTTTAAAGCATATTACGCCGCATAAATTGCGCTCTACCTACGGCACTGCTCTTTATCAAGAAACGCAAGACATTTATATAGTTGCCGACGTTTTAGGGCACAAAGACATCAATACCACCAAAAAACACTACGCCGCAATGAGTGACGATATCCGCAGACAAGCCGCCAGCAAGGTCATCCTCCGCGATAAAGCCGAATAATAGAGTTTAAAGTTGAAAGTTTAAAGTTTAAATGTTGCTGAGATTACCACGTCGGCCTATGGCCTCCTCGTAATGACATTTGCAATATAAAAAAGAAGATACTTTATGTTAGTTAAATTTGCTAACACACTGTATCTTCTTTTTTAAAACGAATTTAATTAATTTTAAGACGCGATGTCACTTGCGCGGGTTTCGCGAATGATGTTGACTTTGATTTGCCCCGGATATTCAAGTTCGCTTTCAATTTTTCTTGCAATGTCTTTGGCCAAAACAACGATGCCCGTGTCGCTTACTTCCTCAGGCTTAACCGCAATTCTAACCTCACGACCCGCCTGAATTGCATAACTGTTAGCAACACCCTTAAAGCTGTTTGCAATCGATTCAAGTTTTTCAAGACGCTTAACATAGGTTTCAAGCGACTCTCGCCTTGCTCCAGGTCGGCTTGATGAAATCGCATCGGCCACTTGCACCAAAATCGCCTCGATAGAGTTAAACTCAACCGCGCCGTGATGCGCCTCGATACAATGAATAACCTCTGGACTCTCTTTGTATTTCTTGGCAACCTCACAGCCGATAGACACGTGCGTGCCCTCCATCTCAAAGTCAAGCGCCTTGCCGATATCGTGCAAAAGCCCCGCGCGTTTTGCAAGCGCAACGTCCGCGCCAAGTTCGCCCGCCAAAAGCCCCGCAATATACGATGTTTCAAGCGAGTGTTTTAAGCAGTTTTGCCCGTAACTAGTGCGGTATTTAAGGCGCCCCAAAAGCTTGATAAGTTCTGGGTGAAGGTTATAAATACCCGCCTCAAACGTTGCATTCTCGCCCGCCTCTTTAATGGTTTTTTCAATGTCGCGCTTAACCTTTTCAACTATGTCTTCAATGCGCGCTGGATGAATGCGCCCGTCGGTTATAAGCTTTTCAAGGGTAAGCCTTGCGACCTCGCGCCTGATTGGGTCAAAGCACGAAAGAATAACTGCCTCAGGCGTGTCATCAACGATAAGGTCAACGCCCGTTGCTGCCTCGATAGCGCGAATATTGCGCCCCTCACGTCCGATAATGCGCCCCTTCATTTCGTCATTAGGCAAGGCCACTGAACTAACAGTCACCTCCGCCGTTTGGTCAGTCGCGCACTTTTGAATGGCCAAAGTGATGATGTCGCGCGCCTTCTTTTCGCCCTCTTCACGCGCCTTGTTTTCAATATCACGAACGATAACGCCCGCTTCTTTATTAGCCTCGTCTTCAATGCGAGAGATAAGCTCTGCCTTGGCGTCTTCACGGGTTAGGCCGCTTACACGTTCAAGTTCCTTTGATACGTCGCCCGCTTTTTGATTAAGTTCTTCTTCTTTTTTTGCAAGGTCTTTAAGTTTGTTTTCGTGTTGCGCTTTAAGGTCGTCAAGCGATTGCTGCTTTCTGTCAAGGCTTTCTTCCTTTCTGTCAAGGCTCTCTTCTTTTAAAATAACGCGGTTTTCCATACGCGTTACCTCTGCGCGACGCTCTTTAAGCTCATTATCTGTTTCGGTTTTAAGTTTTAAAGCCTCTTCTTTGGCTTCAAGCAATGCCTCTTTTTTTAAGGCTTTTGCTTCGTTTTCAGCATTTTCTAATAACTGGTGTGCTTGCACCTGCGCCTTACCAATACGCTTTTTTGAAACCGCCATGTTAACAAAAAAGCCAACTGCGCCCCCTAAAACAAGCGCAATAACGGCAAGGGCAATTGATAGTCCTGTTGACATATACCCCTCCTTTATTTATGGCACATTTATCTAAACCCGCCTTGCGCGGAATTATGTAAATCAAACTGGCTTATGCCAATTACCACAATTTTATGATAGCATTTTTTATGCGCTAAGTCAATTAAAACATAATGAAAATTAAAAACGCACACCACTTATGGTATGCGTTAATATCCGTTCGACAAAATTTGACAAAATACAGCCGCCTATTTTACTTCATAAATTCCTTCAAGCGAACGCAATTTGATAATCACGCCCTTGGCCTGGTCACGGTCTTGAACCTGAATGGTCATCGTGATAAGCACTTCACCTAAGGCCGTTGCCTGGCTTGACATACTTGCAATATTCACTTTAAGGTTAGCAAGCAAGGTGGTAACGCGTGAAAGCGCAAGGCCATTATCTTGCGCCAAAATTGAAATCGTTGTGTTAAACAACTGCCCTTTGCCCTCTTTCCACTCAACATTGATACGTTTTTCTTCGCCAATTTGGCGAATATTTGGGCAATCTTTTCGGTGAATAGTTATGCCGCGGCTTCGACTTGCAAACCCAACAATATCGTCGCCCGCAATTGGGTGACAACACTGTCCAAAACGCACACTTACGCCTTCAAGTCCGTCAACATAAACGCCGCCGTTTTCAGGGCGCAGTTTGTATTCTTTGGTTGCCATAAGTTCGGCCTTGCGCGCAAGCTTTTCATTAAGTTTACGCTGGGCAACAACTTTGCCAAGTGCCTGTCGCGCCGTGATACCGCCATAGCCGATTGACGCAAAAACGTCGTCAAGCGTTAAAAGGTTAAAGCGTTTAGTCAGGTCAGCCATATCGATTTCAGCAAGCAAATCGTTAAGTTGATAGCCGCACTTTTTCGCTTCAAGCTCCAAAATATCATGACCAAGTTTGATATTTGCCTCTTTTGACTGCGTTTTAAAATACGCGCGAATACGACTTCTGGCGCCCGCACTGCGAACAAAGTTAAGCCAGTCAAGGCTTGGCCCCTTGCTGTTAGCGCTGGTTATAATCTCAACAACGTCGCCTGTTGAAAGCGGCGTGTTAAGCGGTACCATTCTGTCATTAACCTTGGCGCCGACGCACTTGTTGCCGATATTCGTGTGAATGGCGTAGGCAAAATCAACCGGGGTTGCCTTTTCAGGCAGTGCGATAGGCTTAAACTTAGGCGTTAAAACCCAGATTTCACCTGTGGATAAGTCCATTTTAAGCGCGTCAAGAAACTTTTCGGGGTCTTTGATGTCTTTTTCGGTTTCAATCGTCTTTTTAAACCACGCAATCTTGTCATCTAAAAGCGATTTGTTAGAGTTACCCTCTTTGTAACGCCAGTGCGCCGCAACACCATACTCACAAAACATATGCATATCAAAAGTGCGAATTTGCACCTCAAACGGCACGCCCTCAGGCGTCAAAAGCGTTGTGTGAAGCGATTGATATCCATTGGGTTTTGGGCTTGCGATATAGTCTTTTATTCGGCCGGGTATTGGCTTAAACCGCGCGTGAATTTCGCCCAAAACAGCATAGCAATCTTTGATGTCGTTAACCATAACGCGCAGGGCTATGATGTCATAAATCTTGTCAAGCCCTACGCGCGCAAGTTTGCGATAAATGCTGTAAATATGCTTAAAGCGGCAGGTCACTTCCCCTTTGATATTTAGTTTGTTTAAAACGTTTTTAAGGTCATTTTGAAGGCCGTTCATCACAACGGCACGCTTTTGAAATTTAAGTTGAAGTTCGGCGTCAAGGCGGGCATATTCGTCTGGCTTCAAATAGCGAAAACAAATGTCTTCCATACTAGACTTGATTTTACCCATGCCAAGGCGCTCAACCAGCGGCACAAAAATATCCATCGTTTCTTGCGCGATACGAATCTGCTCTTCGCGCGGGAGGTTGATTAGCGTTGTAAGATTGTGATACCTGTCACAAATGCGAATTAAAATTACGCGAATATCCTTGCCAAGCGCCAAAAACATCTGGCGTAATTTTTCAAGCTCGGCTTCGGGATTAGTGTCGCGGTCATATTGAAGTGAACTGATTTTTCCAAAACCTTTGATAAGCGCCTCAATATTCTCGCCAAACTCTGCTTTTATCTCTTTATACGTTAAAACGTTCATCTTAACACTGTCATGCAAAAGCGCCGCAACAATCGTCTCATAGTCAAGCCCCAAGTCAACAAGCAAGCCCGCAACGGCCACCGGATGGGTTATATACTCGTCGCCATTAATACGCTTTTTGCCCGCAAAAATTTTTTGAGCCAGCGAATACGCCCGCAAAATAACTGGCGCATTTTCGCCATAATTTTTTGTAACACGTTCTTCAAATTTAAGATTAGGCATACTATCCCCTTATTTTGAAAAATATTTTGTAACAGCGCTTAAATCAAGATTGCGCTTTTGATTTGTTTCATTTGCGCTTATAGTCAGGCATGTGTCTTGTTTTACCTCTTTTAAAACGCCAACGTCAATAAGCACGCTTAAACTTACCGCTATTTGATAGACCGAAAACTGTGGCAGGAGAACGCGTAAACTTTGGGCGATTTGAAGCCGACTTGCGCCATCAACCTGTTTAAGTTTTTTATAAATTATCGAATAGATAAACGCGCACTTTTCGCGAATTTCTTCCGCCGTACCAACACTTGCGAGCTTAGATTGTGCGCAGTCATCAAGTGCTAGAACCTCTGCCCCATCAACGGTAAGTGTGCTTGCCCCAAGTGGCACATCGTCAAGAAAAACAATGCGCTTAAAGCCGCAAAATTTCGGATTTTGGGCTTCAAAATCAGGGTTTATTAAAACGCAATTGCTTTTGCTTTCGCAAACAACGTCAACTATTTGTACCTGGCTTGTTAGGTTTTTAAGGCGCGTCGCCCCCGCTTGGGTTGAAGCAATAATAATAGTGCCAAATGGGTCACTAAGCGCAGAATTTAGATCGCTAGTGGCGATGGTTTTAAGGGGCTTAAACGGATGGCTGTTGATGTTTTTAGACGCTATTATCGCCATCGCGGCCTCGAATTTATCTTGCTGGATAGCGGCGCATTTTTGGTCAAACGAAAGGTCATTTAAACTTACTTTCTTAACAATAACTTGTGGGATTGCCTTGCCACCAAAATAATTGTATTCAAGGTCGCAAAAAAGTGTTTTGGGAGCGTTAATTTCAAGACTTTCAGCGTGCGCCTTGCCCGAGAAAAACACGGCGTTTTTGCCCTTGCCTAAATTAAGTTTAAGGTGTCCGCTTAGCGCTGACCCAATTTGGCTATAACCCACTGCGCCCGAAATAGCCAAGCCAAACGTAGGCTTAGGATTCTCGCAACCAAAAGGCGCAAGAAAACTAAGTTCATCTAAAAATGCGGGAGCGATGTCGTCAAGCGTGATGGCAATATCGGGTTTAGACTGCTTGTAATATGCGCTTGTATTCATTACCTGTGCGCGGATTTCATTACATAAAAGCGCAACAAACTCGTCGTAGGCCTCTTGCTTGATTTCAAGACCGATAGCAAGTTTGTGCCCGCCGAAATGCTCACAAAGATGGCTTAACTTTTCAACCGCGCCGTGAAGGTCAATGCCGTCAACCGCACGCCCGCTTGCTTTAAGCGTGCCGTTTTCAGTTGGCGCAAAAACAAGTGCGGGACGCCCAAAATCGTTGATTATGCGCGAGGCAATTATGCCCAAAACGCCTTGATGGAACTCGCCTTTTACGCAGATAATCGGCAGGTTAATTACATCCATCTTGGCTATCTGGGCATTAACGATTTCAACCGAGCGCGTGATTTCGTCAAGCCTAAGCGCATTATCCGCAAGGATGCTTGCAAGCAGCTTTTTCCTTTGGCCATCATCACTTGTGTTAAGAAAATCAAACACCTTTTTACCATTATCCATACGCCCGCTGGCATTGATTTTAGGCACAACTTTAAGGTAAATATCTGTGCTGGTTACGTGTTCAATTTTTAATTCTTTAAAAAGGTATTCAAGGCTTTTAAGGCTGAAATTTTTGTGATTTAGGCGTTCAAGCCCCATCGCCGCAATCGCGCGGTTTTCATCTTTAAGCGGAACGATGTCGCCAATGGTTGCAATCGAAACGACGTCTAAAAAGTTGTTAGCAAAATCAAAGCCAGCAATTGCCGATACCAACTTATACGCCACCCCCGTGCCACACAAAAATGAGCACGCATAATCTTGCTTAATCTTTGGGTCAACAACGATACAATCGGGGATAATGGCCTGTGGTTCGTGGTGGTCAGTAACGATAACCGTAACACCGTTGTTTTTTAAAAATTCGACCTCCTGCGCACACGAGATGCCAAGGTCGACGGTGATTAAAATGTCAGGCGCTGCGGTTTTAATTATTTCTTGCGCAAGGTTAAGGTTAAGGCCATACCCATCGTCAAAGCGGTTAGGAATAAACACGTCAACCCGCGCATTTTGCGCCTTTAAAAACTGATAAACCACCGTGCTGGCCATAATTCCGTCACAGTCATAGTCGCCAACGATAACGAATTTCTTGTTATTTTTGATGCCGTCCGTGATAGTTTCGGCGGCTTCTTTTATTCCTAAAAGCCCCATCGGGTGATGGAGCTGGGTGGCGCTTGGGTTCAAAAACTCACGAACCTCATTTGGTTCGGTTACGCCAAGTTTATAAAGCCAGTCGATTAGGCGAATGTCAGTTAAAATTTTTTCTTTTTTCATAAAAATAAATAACCTTTTCAAACCCGAAGGCTTAAAAAGGTTTTTTGATTACTTTTTATTAAGATTTGGGTTTTTCGATACTTGAAGTTTTTTCTTAAACTCGGCAGCTTCCGTAAGCGCAATTAAAATGCCGCACCCAACAAACAGCCCAACGCCGATTGAAACAATAAGGCCAAGAAGCGAACTAACCGCCGTCAGTTTAACAAGTGCATTTGGCGCAAAAAGCGAAATAATGCTAAACACCGCAACAAAGGCCACTAAAACGCAAAGAGGCATAATCGCGCCGTTTGCACCCTCGGTTACCAGCTCGGTTACCGAATGGTCTTCAAACTGTTTGGTTTTGGCATTCGCGCGTATAAACTCACAAACAAGAATAGACGCAATAACAGCGATTATACTTGAAAGCCCCATAACCGCAAGCGACCCGCTTGAGATAGGAACACGCGTTATAATCAAAGCCGCCAAATACATAATTATGCTTCCAAGATAAACAACGGTAAGCGTTGTTGCGCCCGCCACGCCGTATCTAAGCCAGCCGCCAAAGAAAACAACCATCGCAATAAGCAAGATTGAAAGGCTAAGCATAAGAATAAAGTTAGTGGTAAGCGACCCGCGCACAGCCTCAAAATTTGAAACTTTGCTTACGTCAACATTAGCCGCCTCCGCAACAGCTGCGCGGATATCGTCAGCATTTTTAATTGTTTTGTTAGTTAGTCTTACAACAACAAAGTGTCCGTCATTATTGTCTTCAACAAAGGCGCTTTCAACGTGCAACCCTTTATTTTTAAGGGTTTTGGTTGTTTTTGCGTACGCGCTATTTAACGCGCTTGTTTCGCTTACTTCAACTTTAAGTTGGCTTCCGCCGCCAAACTCAACACTTGCATTAAAGCCAAAGATACAAGCGATAACAATTGAAATCGCAAGAATAGATGCGCAAACGATAAGCATTATTTTAAGCGGAAATTTAATAGTTTTTTTGTTAGTCATTTTTTTGCCCTCCTAAGCCATAGGCCAGGGTGTTTTTCTTTTCAAACGAATAGAAAATTGAGATAAACCAAGGCAAAAACAGAATATTGTTAAGAGCATAGGCCGCCCCAAACACAGCAAGAATAATCGCCGCGGTTGCAACTGCCCCGCTTGTTAAAAATGCCATAAACAAGCCGGCAACAAACATAAGCCCCGCGATAACGGCGTTGATAAAAGCAGACTTTTTAAAGCCCGATTCAAGGCTTGCTTCAAGGGTTTTTCCAAGGCTAAACTCAGCGCCAACCTTGCCTATATAGATAAATGCGCCCATAAAAGTCATCGCGCTTGAAACAGCGATGGAAACAAGAGCGCTAAGCCCTATTTCAATCCAAGGAAGAAGTTGCAAAATATAGGTTATGATTACTGACAATATAAGCATTGACAAAAGGTTGGCAACGCCGAAGGCTCTGTGTTTTATAATCATAAACACGATTGCCGCTGTAACACACGCCAATAGTGCAACAAAAAGCAAAACAAAGGTGTTGCTTTTGTTATAAGCCGCACTGTTAATATCCGCTGTTAGCCCAACCGTTGAGAATGGCGAACTCATCGTATTAATTTCGGTTTTGGTTTTGTCAAAGTCAACTGGAATAAAAGAGCCAAACTTAACGCTTGTTGCAAACTTTTCGGCCTCTGCATAAGTCTCAAAATTAAGATACATATCATCATAAGCCGCGTCGCTGCCAGAAAAGCTGGTTTGAAGCTCATCACCCATATAAACATAAATCGTGGTGCCAGACTTCATATTGGCTTTATATGCTTGAAGCCCCTTTTCGTTAAAGCTGATTTTAACATAGCTTGAACCCGAGGCTGATCCAGTGGTGATTTCCGTTATATGCTCTCGACCAGAGATAAATGTTTTGGTTTTTTCTGTGCCTGTTCTAAGCTCAAAAACGCCAACGCCGATGGTGGCTAAAAGCGACTGTGTTTCGGTATACTCGCCGCTTGCTTCAAGGCCGACCTCAACGCGGATAGACTTGTCGCCAACTGCGGCAACAAACGCGCCAGTATGCCCCTTGTTAGCAAGAATTGATTTGATTTGGTCAACCGCTGTGTTCATTTGGGCACGAGTTACATCTCCTGAGGCGGTGTATTCGGCATACATTCCTGCCTTTAATTCGCTTGCGTATTTAATGTTGCCTGCAAAAGAAAGGTACTTAGTTGAGCCAAAATTCATAGGAATAAAGGCAAAAACAAGACCAACAACAAGAATGACCGACATAAAGATGATTAAAAACAAAGATGTGGATTTTTTATACGATTTCATCAAAAACTGGTCCTTTAAAAGTATTGTAAAGATAATCTTACTTGCTTATTATACATTAAACTGCCCCAAGCGGTCAACAATTTCGCCAAGAATTTTAATATTTTAAACCAATTTTTACCCAAAAATCATAGTTTAATTCGCCGTTTTTGAATATGCAACAAAAAAGGCCGCCCTCCTTGTGTGTTTTAAGGCCGACGACCGAGTTAAAAAAGTTGAAAGTTGAAAGTTTAAAGAGGATTAATTCTTTTTTAAATTAACGGCGATTACGCCAACGATGCCGCCAACCAATGCGCCAAAACCAAAGTCTGCTAAAAGCGACCAACCTATCACGAACGACCCATTAAGCGCCGAGAAAACGATAAACGCAAGCGCCGTAAAAATCAAGCCCAAAAGGACGCCTTTTTTAAGGCCGCCCTCGCCGTTTCGCGCCAAAATCAAGGTTCCAACCGCAATACTTATCGCCTTTATAGCAAGGTTAATGGGTGCAATCACCTTATCACTAATGTTTGTAAATTTTAAAACTATCGCAAAAATTAAAATAAGAAAAAGTGTTATGATAAGCGCCATTATCCCCGCTTTTAAATACGCAAAAAAGCCGCTTTTTTTGTTGATTGTTTCTGTTTTAACCATTCTTTTTACCTCAATAAAAATTATGCCCCAGCCGCCTTGTTTATGCCAAAGATGGCTATGAAAAAGCTAAAACCTTCATATTAAAATAAAAACGCATAACGCAATAAAAGATTTTGTAAACAAATAACAAAAAAAGCCCCAAACACGGGGCTAATTAATAAATTAAAAACTAAAACAAGCGCATTTGCTCTTCTTCGTCAACAGGTTTTGTGCAAGCCGTATTGCCGCCGTTACGCTTTGAAAACGCGCCTTCACACTTAACGGTAAACATTGTGGTTCTTGGCAGCCTTACCTCGTCAAAATCATTAACGCCAAACGCATATTTTTCAATGGCAAACAGCCTCTGGCATGGCGTTAAGTCAAGAACGCCGCTTGCACAGATATCATAAAACGCGCGCTCTTTTATAATCTTTAAGTTTTTGCACGTGCTAAAATCCACGCCTCTTAGGCCGCTGTGCTCAAACGCTCGGGCGCCAATAATCATCAGTTGTTCTGGAAATGTAATACTAGAAACATTGCCTTTGTTTTTAAACACACCATCCGCAATGACCTCAACACGATTATCAATCGTGGGCGCTTCTCCGCCATTCTTCGCAACGAACAGGTCAAAAAATGGTTCGTCTTTTATCCCCAAAAGCGTAAGCCTGCCGCACCCGTTAATCTGCGAGAAGGCATAGTTATAGAACCTATCACTGTGGTGCATATAGGTTTCAACATCAATAACACTCATAACAACCTCTTAATTAATTGTAACAATAATATTAAAATTTGTCAATATTAATTACGCACTAATAATATCTAAATTCGACCAATAAAAAACTCCCCACGGCGGGGAGAAAATTATTTCTTTTTGTTTTTAGATTTGTTTTGCTTGTTAGGCTTAACTGCAGCTGTTTCAGGCGCTTTTTCTTCGGCCTTATCTTCGACAGTTTGTTCGTTTTCAGCGCTAACCTCGCCAATGCCCTCTTCTGTGTTTTGGGCTTCAGCCTTAGCGTCAGTTTTGGTTTCAGCCTTATTGCTAGCCTTAACGTCATCCTCGGCCTTTTTTGGCGGATTAACTTGGTTTAAAACAAACGCAATATAGCTTATGTCAAGCTCTAAGGTCTGTGCTGAGCCCTTTGCGCCCGTTTCAATGATGATAGACTTTGGCATACCATTTTCTTTGTTAATCTTTTGGATGCGGCCGATAATTCCGCCAACCGTTTTAATCTCGTCGCCAACGCTTAGTTGGTTAAGCATTTCGGTGTACTCTTTGTTACGCTTTTTGTTAGTAAAGATTGGAAAGATAAGCAAGAAAACAACCGCAACAATCATTAAAACATAAACCCACCAAGACCCACCGGCAGTGTTATTAGCAAGTAATAAATTCATTTTCTCTCTCCTTAACTATTGATATGTTGATTTTATCAGTTTTTATCAAAATTTGCAAACAATTTTGCACGCGTTTGCTGCGATTTTTGACGATTTTTTTAATAACCCGTCTTTTTTAGGTATTCTTCGCGGAATTCAAGCAGTCTGTCTGCCCTAATAGCGTCTTTAATTAACTCGGTTAAGTGCGTAAGATACCTAAGGTTGTGAATAGATAAAAGCTGGGCGCCTAAAATCTCGTCAGTGTTGAATAAGTGTCTTAAATACGCCTTCGTGAAGTTACGGCAGCAATAGCAGTCACACTCTGGATCAAGCGTTGTGAAATCTTCTTTATATTTGCCATTTTTAACAACAACCTTGCCCGTGCTGGTAAACGCCGTGCCGTTGCGCGCAATTCGAGTTGGCAAAACGCAGTCAAACATATCAATGCCGCGAATAACACCCTCGATAATACAATCGGGGCTGCCAACGCCCATCAAATACCTTGCTTTGTCCTCTGGATAATGCGGCGCTAAAACGTCAAGCATTTCATACATTTTTGGCTTAGGCTCTCCCACGCTTAGGCCACCGATTGAAAAGCCCGCGCCCGCGTAAGGCAATGCATCTTTAAGCGCTTTAAGCCTAAGGTCAGCAAAAAAGTTGCCCTGAACGATAGGAAACAAAAGTTGCTTAGGGTTCTTTTGCGCCTTAAAACATCTTTCTAACCACTTTTGCGTGCGGTTAAGCGCCTTTTTGGCATAATCATAGTCAACGCCGTAGGTCGAACACTCATCAAACGCCATAACAATATCGCTGCCCAACTTGTTTTGAACCTCGATTGACTTTTCAGGCGTAAAAAAGTGCGCCGACCCGTCAAGATGGCTTTTAAAATGCACGCCATTTTCGGTTATTTTGTTTAGGTCGCTAAGCGAAAAAACTTGAAAGCCACCGCTGTCAGTTAAAATAGGCTTGTTCCAATTCATAAACTTATGCAGCCCACCCGCGCGCGCGATAAGGTCAGCCGTTGGACGAAGGTAAAGGTGATAAGTGTTGCTTAAAATAATCTGCGCGTGCACGTCGCCAGTAAGCTCGCGTGGTTCAACCGCCTTAACCGTGGCCTGCGTGCCAACGGGCATAAACACCGGCGTCTCGATTACACCGTGCGGCGTTTTAAGCTCTCCAATGCGCGCAAAACACTGACTTGATTTACATTTTTCTTTAAATTCAAATTCTGCCATAAAATCTCCTAATAGATAAACATACTGTCGCCAAAACTGAAAAAACGATATTTCTCACGCACCGCAAGGTTGTAAATTCTCAGCGTCTCTTCCCTTCCCGCAAAGGCCGAAATAAGCATAATAAGCGTACTTTCAGGCAGATGGAAGTTGGTTATAATCGCGTCAACAAACTTAAACTTAACTCCCGGATAAATAAAAATATTCGTTTCTTTTTTAACGGGATGGATAACGCCATCGTCGTCCGTAGCGCTTTCAAGGGTGCGCACACTGGTTGTGCCAACCGCGATAATGCGCTTGCCCTCCTTTTTTGCGCGGTTAAGCGTTTCGGCCGCCTCGGGAGTGACCTCGATATACTCGCTGTGCATATGATGTGCCTCAATCGTGTCTTCGTTTACTGGCCTAAACGTGCCAAGCCCAACGTTTAACAACACCTCAACAATCGTGACGCCCTTATCTTTGATTTTTTTAAGCAACTCAGGTGTAAAGTGAAGCCCTGCAGTAGGCGCTGCTGACGAGCCCTCTATCTTGCTGTAAACCGTTTGATAGCGCTCGCGGTCATTAAGCTTTTCGTGAATGTAAGGCGGCAACGGCATCTCGCCAATTTTGTCAAGCTCGGCTTCAAGCGTACCCGTTTTAACACTAAACTGAACCACGCGCCCGCCAATCTCGTCAACATTATCGATTATCTTAGCCGTAAGATTAGTTGAAATTTCAATCTCGGTTCCAACCTTAAACTTCTTAGCAGGCTTAATTAAAGCTTCAAAAGTGGTCAAATTAATGCGCTTTAAAAGCAAAAGTTCAACCTTGGCGCCCGTCTCTTTTTTTGTGCCATATAGGCGGGCGGGTATTACGCGCGTGTTGTTGATAACCAAAACGTCGTTAGGCGTTAAATAATCAATCAGGTCATAAAAATGCTTGTGCTCTATATTCCCCGTCTTGCGTGAGTACGTAAGCATGCGCGAATGATCGCGCGGCTCAATCGGCGTCTGCGCAATAAGCTCAGGCGGAAGTTCATAGAAAAAATCACTTGTTTTCATCAATCTTAATTCCTAAATGTTCGTATGCGGGCGTAAGCGCAATGCGGCCACGTGGCGTGCGTGAAATAAAGCCAAGTTGTAGTAGATACGGCTCATACACGTCTTCAATCGTCCCCGGTTCTTCGCCCGTTGAGGCCGAAAGTGTGTCAAGCCCAACTGGCCCGCCCTTAAATTTTTCAATAATGGTTGTAAGGATGCGCGTGTCAACAAAGTCAAGCCCAAGTTCGTCAATTTGAAGTTTGTTTAGTGCGTGGCGCGTGATGTTTAAATCAATCTTGCCATTGCCAAACACGTCCGCAAAATCTCTTACGCGCTTTAAAATGCGGTTGGCAATACGCGGCGTACCACGGCTGCGCGAGCCGATTTCGCACGCTGAATCGTCATCAATGTCAATATTTAAAACCTTTGCCGAGCGCTTAACTATCGTTGCAAGTTCGGTAACGCTATAAAGCTCAAGCCTACAAATAACGCCAAATCTGTCTCTAAGCGGCCCCGTGAGCATCCCCGCCTTGGTTGTTGCGCCGATAAGCGTAAAATGCGGCAGGTTAATGCGCATCGAACGCGCCGATGGCCCCTTACCTATCATAAAGTCAAGCGCAAAGTCTTCCATCGCGGGATAAAGAATCTCTTCAACGTTGTGATTAAGCCTGTGGATTTCGTCGATAAACAAAACGTCACCCTCGCTTAGGTTGGTAAGAATCGCCGCCAAGTCACTGGCCTTTTCAATCGCTGGGCCGCTGGTCAGTTTAATGCCCGCGCCAAGTTCGCCCGCAATAATGTGTGACAAGGTGGTTTTTCCAAGCCCTGGGGGGCCATAAAGCAACACGTGGTCAAGACTGTCGCCCCTTTTTTTGGCCGCCTTGATATAAACTTCAAGGTTTTCTTTAACCTTGTCTTGCCCAACATAGTCGGCCATTGTTTTAGGACGCAAAACGTTTTCAACGTCATTATCGCCCTCTTGCGCGGCGCTTGAAACAAACCTGTCATCCGCCACCTCGTCACGCTTGGTGCTAAGCAAAAACTTTTCATCAAAGCCTTCCATAGTTACCTCCCCATACCTTTAAGACAAGCCGCCACCACTTGCTCGGCCGTCATAGACGCGTCGGCATAAAGTGACGTAAGGCGCACGGCGTCCGCACGCGTAAGCCCAAGCGAAATAAGTACTTCAATGGCGTCATCAATCTCGGGCGTTTTAGCGCGGCTAAGTCCAAGCCCCGTTATAAGGTTATTCTCGCCCGCTAAGGCATCTACCTTATCTTTCAGTTCAAGGCACAACCTTTCAGCCGTCTTTTTGCCAAGCCCCTTGATTGAAGACAAAAGTTTAGTGTCGCCCGAATGGATGGCCTCTATTATGCTTGCCACCGTTCCGTTAGACAGAATCAAAATTGCCATCTTTGGCCCAATGCCTGAAACTGAGATAAGCTGCATAAATAAGTTCCTTTCGTCTGCGTCCCAAAAGCCGAATAAGCACATACCATCTTCTTTAACTTGAAGATACGTAAGAATGGTTTGTATCTGGTTAGGCTGGCTCATCGCCTTATGGATAGTGTTAGTGGAACAGATTACCTCAAACGCAACCGTGCCCCCGTCAACTGCTATCGTGTTTTCATCTATATATGTTACTTTTCCTTTAACGCTGTAAATCATCATTACCTCATTTGATTTGAATTAAGATTATTGTTTGTTTGGGCGTGAGTAAGCGCAACCGCAAGTGCGTCGGCCGTATCGTCTGGCTTAGGCACGCTTTTAAGGTTAAGCATAATCTTTGTCATATATTGTATCTGTGCCTTTTCGGCTCGGCCAAACCCCGTAAGCCCTTGCTTGATTTGAAGTGGAGTGTATTCAAAAATCTTAACGCCCTTTTCTTCACACTCACAAACCACAACGCCCCTTGCTTGCGCCACCTTAATAGCCGTTGTTGTGTTGGTATTAAAAAACAGTTCCTCAATCGCCAGCACTTCAGGCTTAAAGCGCGAAATCAAAACGTCCATATCTTTTTTGATAACCAAAAGCCGCTGCGGGAATGGCATATCTTTATCCGTTGTTATCGCGCCATAGTCAAGAACGGTGCACTTACCGCTCTTATTCTTTTCAATAACCCCCCAGCCAACAATAGCATACCCCGGGTCTATCCCTAAGATTATCATAAAACTCCTTAATAGTTACTAAGCGCCATCGCGCCCGCCACCGACATTTTACATCTAGTATTTTACCGCCCGCCACCAATATTGTCAATCTTTTTTCAAATCCCGCCAAAACAAAACACTTATCGGCCGTCACCTGCGCTTTTTGCTTATCCTTACACACTTAACCTCCTTTCACTGATTATTACACACTCTTCTGCCTTTACCTAGAACGTCCATCTATCCATACAAAAAAACACCCACCGCATTTTAGCGATGGGTAGTCTTACGATTACTGTTATTGTTATAGCAATAGGCAATCTTACTATCACCTTTGTTGCTTATTTGGTTTTGGGCAGATAGTATCATTTAGTTTTTCAATGAATGCATTTAAATTGCTTGGCACGACATAATCAATCTGTTCGTCATATGGGTCATTATACATCAGCATTGCAACATATCCCGATGGCTCAAAAGATAACCGATACATCGGTCGGTTTGCAAGCGCTTGCCCAGTTTGTTTGTCACACACGCCAGCCATTAAAAAAGTATCGTTTGTATCGTCTATATTTAACTTAATGTTTGGTTGGTCTATTGCCGAACAAATGGTTTGGTTTAGGCTTGAAAGCGTGGCGCGTATCTCATCTACGTTTTTAAGCGTTTCATAATACTTACAAAACCCCTCAACATTATCCTTGATATGCGCCAATATTTCGTCTTGCGTTTGCTTGGTCAGTTCGCACCTGAAAAGTTCATCCGTGCCAAGCTTATTAAACGACACAACAAGCCCATCCGCCACCTCATCGATAAACACATTTGAGCAATTGTTCTTATCCTTTTTAATAAGCAGCCACGTCGCATTACCGCGGTCTTTCACGCCAACAGTAAACCCACCAAACCTCTCTTTAACCGCCTTAACAAATTCTTGTATAATCATAATACATCCTTATTTGAGAATGATTTCTTTATTGCATCTATAAACAAACTCTCTGGCATTAATTTAAGCCATACCAATTAATAAACTGACTAATACTTTATAATAATTTTTTATATTTAGTTATTTTTCATTGGCAAGAAATTTTTGGAAATAGTTATTCCCTTCTTCATAATTCATTATGATATATTTAACATCACTTGCTAAATAAGTGTTGCCTTTTTCAATTTTATGTAATACTTCCTTACACTTTTTAGGGAATAAAGAAATAAGGGTACTTGCTGCATAGCATCTTACAACTTCACTTTCATCATCAAGCAAAGTTTTTAATGCCAACACACCCTCTTTGGAAACAATTAATTCTTCTTCAATCTTAGTAAATTGTCGTTCTAATCGGTTTCCCTTAACATGATTATCTTCATTGTATAATGCTTCGTATCTTTGAATATACAATTGTCGAAGTTTATTAACTAACTCTTGTTCTGTTAAAATATTTTTCATAATAACTCCTTAATTTTATGGAATGTCGCTTTAACAGAATCTTTTAATTGCATAAGCCCCCCAAAAAAAATGTCTTGTTCTGATCTTAACTATACTACAACTAGTTTTAGTTTAATATGCTTGCCTGCATTTGTCAACTTTTAATAGATGCGGCGACAGATATTATTTCATTTTTCATATGTTCTGGACGCTGGAAGCAACTTTTTGGGGCGCGGGGGGTGTGCGAATTTGCTTGCGTTTGATGACAGCTATGGATATAATAAATGTGTACCGCTTATAATTTAAAGACAAGCTTTAACCGTAAGATTAAAGGCGGCTTTTAAAGTATTGCCTTAGATTATAAGCAACTTTGGTTTAAAGGAGATCAGATGTTAGAAATTAAAAACATTACCAAAAGTTTTGGGACTAACCGCGTTTTAAAGGGCGTAAGTTTAAGTCTTGGCGCGGGCGAGATTTATGGTCTTATTGGCAAAAATGGCGCCGGAAAGACCACACTGATGAACATTGTTTCGCAAGTGTTTTCAGCTGACAGCGGCAGCGTTTTTCTTGATGGTAAAGAGATTAAAAGCCAAAATGACCTTATGGGTAAACTTGGGTATATCATTGATATTCCCGCTGGATTTGACTATCTTACGGCGGGCGAATACCTTGAATTTTTGACCAGCCCGATGAAACTTTCAAAAGACGAGCGCGCCACCCTGATTTCCGCCACCCTTGCGCTTGTTAATCTTGACAGCGCCAAAGATAAGCGTATCAAAAAGTTTTCGCGCGGGATGAAGCAGCGTCTTGGTATCGCGGCGGGACTTGTGTTTGACCCTGAGGTTATCATTATGGACGAGCCGTCAAGTGCGCTTGACCCCGAAGGCCGCCTTGAAGTTTTGAAAATAATTGAAAGCCTTAAATCCCGTGGCAAAACCATCCTGCTTTCAACGCACATTTTAAACGACGTTGAGCGCATTTGTGACCGCATTGGCCTGATGGTTGGCGGGCAAATCGTTGTTGAGGGCAACACGCAAGAGATTATGAATAAATACGCCGAAAGTGCGATTGTTGTAGAGTGCCCCGCTGATGTACGCGAGAACCTTAAAGAGGCCTTAGGGTCGCTTGATTTTGTAACCGATGTTACCGCGGTGCCAATGGGGCTTGAAATTAAGTATACTGACGGCGCCAAGCAAAAGGTGTTTGAGGCCGTTTCGGTTATGTGTCCGCTTATTACAAGCATTCACGTAAAAAAGGCGTCGATTGAAGACATCTTTATATTTGAAACCGCCAAGGAGGTTAAATAGATGGTTTTTAACGCGTGTTTAAAGAAAGATTTTAAATGCCTTATGCGCGAGAAAAAGGGCTGGGGCATACTTGGCATATCGCTGTTTTGCGTTTTAATGTCAATACTTTCGGTGCTGATGCTAAGCATGCTTAACAAGTCGGGCGCGGCCGCCGAACTGGGCGAACTTTCGGCCTTGTTTGATAAAACGTATATGTCAAGCACCACCCTATTTATGTCTTTGGTTGGCACGTATGGAGTTATTTTCTTTATTGTATTTACATGCACAATGATAACCAAAGAGCTTAAAAACCGCCAGTGGATTTTGCCTATCAATGCGGGGATTAAACCAACCGAATTGTTTTTGTCTAAGATTGTTTCGTCGATAGTTTGGATAACGCTTGGGCTTGTTGTTGCGTTTGTTATCCACCTTGTGTTTACCGTCTCGGCGTGCAGCGCGGCGGGAGTTGGCGTTGGCAAAATCTTGCTTAGTTACCTTTTTATGTGGCTTTATATTGTTATGCTTATTTCAATCGTCCATTCGGTTAACTTTATGGCCAAAAAAACGTGGCCGGGCGTTGTTGTTGCTTTGTGTCTTGTTATGCTTTTGCCAGACATCTTTTATGCAATCAAAATCGGGTCAACAAACCTTGAAGCGTGGACGCCACTTGTTTGGTATAGTGACTGTATCGGCAGCCTTACATTTAATTACAGTATTTGGCAGGTTTTAACCCAAGCGCTTATATTTGATGGCATAACCGTTGGGCTGCCCCTTATCGCCCTTAGTTGCAATAAAGTCAAAGCCGCGAAAGAATGATACTAACTTTATCACTTTTAAAAATTAACGCATAAAAAAGATACTTTACATTAGTTATTACTAACATAAAGTATCTTTTTTTTTAAGTTGATTTATACCCCCTCCGCCTCGTGCCTCGGCAACCCTCCCCCAAGGGGCGGAGCTTCATTTAAACTTTTAACTTTCAACTTTAAACTTTAATAAAACTATTCAGCGGCGCCATCGGCCTCGTCTAAAAGACGGTTGTATTCAGCGAATACGGCGTCAATAATAGCGTCGTCAAGTTCGATTTCAAACTTGTCTTCCCCGTCATTGCCACGAGTAACTTTAAAAACCAAAGCCTCGTCTTCTTCCATACCCTCTAAAAGCTCAACTGGTTGCAAAATGGCATAGAAATTGTTTTGGTACGCAATGCCCGCAACCTCAACAAAATCAACCTCTTCACCCTCTGCGCTTACAAGGGTAACAACGTCGTCTTCGTCATTAGCCATATGGTCAATAGACTCAGGAACGTTTTTGTTTAAATCTTTTTCACTCATAATTGTTCTCCTTTTTGGCAACTTTAAAAGTTGCCCAACTTAGTTTTTTGGTTTGTCTAGATAGGTTTGCAAAATGATGGTCGCAGCCACGGCGTCAACAAGATTTTTACGCTTTTCGCGGCGCACATTCCCCTCGATAAGAATACGTTGGGCTGAAACCGTTGTAAGTCGTTCGTCAACAAAAACGATAGGCACGTCACAAATCTTTCTAAGCTCGTCAGCAAACTGGTTAACCATATCAACGCTTTGCCCCGCCGACCCGTCCATTTTAAGCGGCTTGCCTATAACAATAGTGTCACATTCAAGGGTTTTAGCAAGGTCAGCAAAATGATAAACATCGGCCTTTAAAAACTTGCGCGTATATACCTCATAAGCGCTTGCGATAATGCCAAGCGGGTCACTCGTTGCAACGCCAATTCTTACCGTGCCAATATCCAGCCCCAACTTTTTCATATGCTCTCCTTAGATATAATTTACCATAAAAAAACAAGTTAGTCCAACGAATTGGGCTAACTTTTTAAATTTAGAGAACTATTTTGTACTCTTTTTGGCTTTATCAATGTTTTGTTTAATGTCTTCAATTTTGTCTTCAACTAAGTTAGTCCCTTTTTTGACATAGTCAGCAATGGTCTTGTTTTTAGTTGTTATAATGGCACCAACGGCCACACCTGCAAGCATCGAACAAAAACAACAGCCTAAAAATTCTTTCATAAGCCCTCCCTTTTTTAAGTTAAACCCAATCGCGCGTTTGCATTTAACTTACCCTTAGTTTCCCCACTTTTCGACAAAATATTCACTTTGGATAAAGTTTAAAGTTTAAAGTTGAAATATTGCTGAGCACGCTTCGCGTGTCTATGTTTAGTTCCTCATAATGACATTTACAGTTGTCATTGCAAGCATTATATAAAAAATAATTTTTTTTGCGCGAATTTTTGACAATATTGAGTTTTTTGCGCACTTTAATTTAACTCACAAAAAAATACTTTACGCCTTGGCATAAAGTATTCTACGTTAAAGATATTTATATTAACACTTAATAAACTTAGTTTTGACCTTCATCGTTAAGTTTTTTAAGCGCGCCTGAGATTGTTGATTTAAGATTGTCAATAGAGTTAAAGATGGCGTCTTCGTCTTGGTCTTCGTCAATATTACGCGTGAACACCTCTAAGGTTTTTGTAACGGTGCGCTTAGTTTTTGCGCCGCCAACTGACGCGTTAGCTTCACTTTCTGCACCCATAGGTGCGCTAGTTTTAACCATAAGCGGCTTTTCGGCCTCTTCTTTTTCAAGGTTTTCAGCCTCAGCTTTAAGCTCGTCACTTAAATCATCATCGTCATCAAGGTCGTCTTCGTCAAGGTCAGTGTCTTTAATTTTAACCTTTTTAGCAGGTTTTTCTTTTTTGATTTTAGTTGGCTTTGGTTCAGGTTTTTCTTCAACCTCAACTTCCTCTATTTCGGCATTATCGTTGCTTGCAATGCGGATAGCCTTGTATTTTTCAGGGACTGCGCCTTGAGTTTTGATAAGGAAACTGTCAAGGCAATTGCGAATTGCGTCTTCAACCAAAAGAATTGAATAATTTTTGCTGGTTGGAATTTTCCCGCCAAGTTCGCGCTTTAACGTGTCAACGGTTATTGAATAAAGCTCGTCAAAATTTTTGCCCGTCATAAGTTTTGTTGCAACGCTTGCGCACGCGATGGTTACAGGGTTGCCATAAACTTGAAAGCTTGCCTCGGTAACCGTGTCGCCCTCGATAGCGGCATAGATTTTAACGATGTCGCCACACGCCTTGTCTTTCACTTTTCCAACGCTGGTTGCGCCCTTGATTACGCCAACGTTTGATGGGTTATAAAATTCTTCTAAAAGTTTATCGGTATACATATTACAATTCCACCTTATTTTTATAAATTCTTACGGCAGAAACACTTCTTACCTTTTTAACGGCCTTATAGATAGCCCCAATCGCAAAATCAATTTCTTCTTGCGTTGTGTCTGGGCTGATACTGAAACGAACAGAGTTTTGAACAATGTCTTGCTCTAACCCGCACGCAGCAAGGCTTGGGCAGGCTTTAAGTTCGTCAGACGCACACGCAGAGCACGTTGCGGCGCTTACTCCAAGCTTATCAAGCGCATAAACAACCGACTCGCCCTCGGCGCCCTCAAACGAGATGTTGATGTTTGAAAGCAGCCTTTGCGTTGGGTGGCCATTAAGCGTGATGTTATGCACCTTTTCGCTTAATTGCTTTAAGAAATATTTTCTAAGCGCTTTAAGACGCTTGTTGTTTTCGTCAAGGTTTTCAGTTACGATTGTTACAGCCTTACTAAGTGCTGCTATGCTTGGCACGTCCGCAACTGGTTCGCCGCTTAAAATGTCAGCAATTTTGATGCCTTTTTTAACATAAAGCACGCCAACACCCTTTGGCGCAAAAATCTTATGCCCCGTTAGAGTTAATGCCGAAATATTCATTTCGTGAACGTTAAATGGAAGCGCTCCGATAGCGTACGTTGCGTCAGTATGAAACGGAATTTCGTTAAGCTTAGCAAGCTCAGCAATCGCGCGGATAGGCTGAATCGTGCCTACGTCGCCATTTGCGCTTTGTATTGAAATTAAAATGGTTTCAGGTCTTATCGCCTTAACAAGTTCGGTATAATCAACAACGCCGAAATTGTCAACCGGAAGATAGGTTACTTCAAACCCCTCTTTTTCAAGCGCGTGGCAGGCTTTTAAAACCGATGGGTGCTCTACCATACTTGTGATTATATGATTGCCTTTTGACCTATTTGCGCGCGCGATACCTTTAAGCGCCCAGTTGTTACCCTCAGTTGAGCCCGAGGTGAAATAGATTTCGCTTGCAGATGCGCCGATAGCTTTGGCGATTTTAGCACGTGCGTCTTCAAGCGTTTGTTTTGCTTGCCTTCCTTGCGCATACAAACTTTCAGCGTTGCCAAAATTGTCATTAATAGCTGAAAGCATCTCGCGATAAACTTCACCGCTTATTGGAGTTGTTGACGCAAAATCAAGGTAAACATTAGTGATTTTATCCATAAGTTTTCTCCTAATCGTTTTATGGCTCTATTTTATCACCAAAGTGCGCCCGTGTCAACATTTATAAAAATAAAAAAAGGGCTTTTGCCCTTAATTTTGCGAATTTAAGCGGTTTTTTAGGTCATTTACGGTGCAAAAACCCATAAAACGCGCAATTTCTTGTCCGTCTTTGAAAATTGCGATGGTAGGAATCGACTCAATATTATGCTCAATTGACAAGCGCCTGTTAGCGTCAATATCGCATTTAGCAAAGATAAATTTATCACTAAGTTCACCAGCCACTTGCTCAAAGTTTGGCGCCATCATCCTGCATGGGCCACACCAGTTTGCCCAAAAGTCAACAACAAGCGGTTTGTTTTTTGTTGAAAGGTCTTTAAAATTTTCTTGCGTCAATTTTTCCATAATTTGCCCCCTTATACACTATAAAAACCCATTTTAGGTTTATTTTTATTTTTAATATCATCCATAACCGATTTAAGATGGTCAGTTACATACGCGCGGTCTATGTTGATGTCAATAACCGGATGCAACCCCGTTGCGTTAAATGAAATGTCTTCAACAAGCGCCTCCATAATAGTATGTAAGCGGCGTGCACCGATGTTTTCAACGTTTTTGTTTTCAAACACGGCCATAGACGCGATTTCGTCAATAGCATCGGCCGTAAAATTAAGGTTGATATTATCAACACCCAAAAGCGCGCTGTATTGCTTAATAAGCGAGTTTTCAGTATCCGTTAAGATCCGGATAAAGTCTTCTTTTTCAAGGCTTGAAAGCTCAACAATAACTGGAAAGCGGCCTTGAAGTTCGGGGATAAGGTCTTTAATGCTTGAAACATAAAACGCACCCGCGGCGATAAATAAGATATAATCGGTTTTGATGGTGCCGTATTTGGTGGTAACGGTTGAGCCCTCAACGATAGGCAAAATGTCTCGCTGGACGCCCTCACGGCTTACGTCGGCGCCATTTGAGTTGCCCTTGCCCGCCACCTTGTCAATCTCGTCAATAAAGATAATACCATCTTGCTCGGCGCGCCTTAACGCCTCGGTGTTAACCGCGTCGCCATCGATAAGACGGTTACTCTCTTCGTCAATAAAGCACTTGCGCGCGTCACGTACGCTAAGTCTTTTGCGCTTTTTAGGCTTTGGTAAAATCCCTCCAAGCATATCACCGATGTTGATTTCCATTCCCGCCATCCCTGGCATTATTGGCATAGATTTTGGCTCGTCAACGATTTCAACCTCGATAGTTTCGCTATCAAGTTTACCGCTTGACAGGTCAATCAAAAGGCGTTGCTTTAAAACCTCGTCAGGCGTGTCGGCGTTTTTGGCCTTAACCGCGGGCATCATCGCCATAGCAATGCGCTCGTTAGCGATGGTGTTTGCCTTAACTTTGACATCTTCAAACTTTTCTTTTTTAACCATTCGCACGCTGGCCTCAACAAGGTCACGAATCATCGATTCAACGTCGCGTCCAACATAGCCAACCTCAGTAAATTTAGTGGCCTCTACTTTGACAAAAGGCGCCTTAACAAGTTTAGCAAGCCTACGCGCAATCTCCGTTTTACCGCAGCCCGTTGGCCCCTTCATGATGATGTTTTTTGGCGTTATCTCTTCGCGCAGTTCTTCGCTTAATTTACTTCGGCGATACCTGTTTCTAAGCGCGTTCGCAACCGCCTTTTTGGCCGCGTTTTGACCGATAATAAATCTATCAAGTTCACTGACTATCTGTTTTGGTGTAAGTTCCATATTACTCTCCTTTAAGTTCCCGCATCGCACGCAATGAGTATTCAAGTTTGCGTTGTTGTTTATCCCGAATATCGCTTTCAAGCGGTGCAAGTATGCCAAAATTGGCGTTCATCGGCTGAAAATTGACGTTTGGCGTTACCAGATAAGTTGTTATCGCGCCAATCATCGTTTTGGTGCTAAGATTAAGCGGTGCAGCGCCATTAAGTTTGTTTGCAAGGCTAATTCCTGCAACCAGGCCGCTCATCGCACTTTCGACGTACCCCTCAACGCCCGAAAGTTGCCCCGCAATAAAAAGCGTGTCGTAGCCTTTAACCGAAAAGTCTTTATTTAAAAACTTTGGCGCGTTGATAAAACTGTTGCGGTGCATAACGCCGTATTTGATAAACTCCGCCTGATGTAAGGCGGGGATAAGGCTAAACACGCGCTTTTGCTCGCCAAACGTAAGGTTGGTTTGAAAGCCAACAAGGTTATAAAGGCTCCCCTCGGTGTTTTCTTTCCTTAGCTGAACAACCGCGTACGGCCGTTTGCCACTTTCATCTCGCAAGCCAACGGGGCGCAATGGGCCAAACCTAAGGCTATCTTTACCACGGGCGGCCATAACCTCGATGGGCATACACCCCTCAAAAATTTCTGCCTTTTCAAACTCGTGCAGTTTGGCGCGTTCGGCTGAAACCAGCGCGTCAACAAACGCGTCATACTCGTCTTTGTTTAGGGGGCAATTGATGTAATCGCTTTCGCCTTTATCATATCGCGCGGCCGTGAAAGCCTTGGCCATATCTATCGTTGCGCCGTCAATAATTGGGGCAGACGCGTCAAAAAAGTGCAGATTATCTTCGCCCAAAAACGCGCTTAAAGTTTGGCTTAATGCGTCACTGGTAAGCGGCCCCGTTGCGATAATCGTATTCTTTGGTGTAAACTCAGTTACCTCTTGCGTTACAACCGTTACGTTTTTTAGCGCGCGAATCGTTTTATCAACCAGTGCACTAAACTTATCTCTGTCAACCGCAAGCGCTCCCCCAGCTGGTACGGCGCACCGTTTGGCAAGCCTGATAATAAGGCTGTCAAAATGCTCCATCTCAGCCTTTAAAAGCCCGCTGGCTGTTTTAAGGTCGGTGGACTTTAACGAGTTGCTGCACACGATTTCGGCAAGCGTTTGTTGGTGGTGCGCGGGCGAAAACTTAATCGGCTTCATCTCATAAAGCGTCACGGCGACGCCGCGTTTTGAAAGCTGATATGCCGCCTCACAACCCGCTAAGCCTCCACCAATTATTGTTACGTTTTTATTATTGAGCGTTGTCACTCGTTTCCTCCGCCTGTTCTTGTTTAATTGGCACTTTTTTTGAATAGTTACATTTTGGGCACTTAATGTATTTGTTAACCGAATAAATCTTCATTATCATATCTTCGCCGCACGTTGGACACTTTTCGCCGGCGGGCATATCCCAAGACTTCCAGTCGCACTCAGGATACCCCGTGCAGCCATAAAACACCTTTCCAGTTTTGGTTTTAAGTTGCTTAATATCCTTGCCACATTTTGGGCACTTGCCATACGACTTAGTGTCTTCCATACGCTTAGTATTGCGGCACTTAGGGAAGTTCGGGCACGCCAAAAACTTGCCAAATTTGCCTGTTTTGATAACCATATTGGCGCCGCATTTATCGCAGATAACATCGCTTGGCTCATCTGGCACGTGGTCAACATAACTGTCAGCTTGAGCGGCCTTTAATTCTGTTTCAAATCCGCCATAAAAATCGCCAACAACGTCTTGCCAAACCTTTCCGCCAAGCTCGATGTCGTCAAGTTTGTTTTCCATATCAGCCGTAAAGCCCACGTCCATAATGTTAGGGAAAAAGCGGATAAGCATATCAACAACGCGCTTGCCAAGGTCGGTGGCTTTAAGCGCCTTGCCCTCTTTTTCAACATAATCGCGAGAGAGCAAAACGTTAACCGTTTGTGAGTACGTGGCTGGCCTGCCGATACCCTTTTCTTCCATCGCCTTAACAAGGCTTGCCTCAGTAAAGCGTGCTGGTGGCTTTGTAAACTTTTGGTCAGGTTTAAGCCCCGCCTCAATCAAGCAGTCGCCCTCGTTAACGTTAGGAAGTTTGCTTGAAACTTCGTCGTCTTCGCTCTCTTCGGGCATATTGTTGTAAATTACTGTATAGCCGTCAAAAATAGGCGCACGGCCGGTTGCCTTAAATTTGTGCCCTTTGGCGTCAAACTCGATGCTTAATGAATTGTAAGTCGCATCGGCCATCTGGCTTGCAAGAAAACGCTCATAGATAAGCTTATAGAGTTTATAAAATGGCTTACCTATCTTATCTTTTAGGCTTTCAGGCGTGCGGGTAAGCGTGATAGGACGGATGGCCTCGTGGGCGTCTTGCGCGTCTTTTTTGTTTTTATAAACGCGGGCGGTTGATGGCAAATATTTGTCGCCAAATTTTTCGGTTATATAATCTTTAGCCATCTTTTGCGCCTCTGGCGACACACGCACGGAGTCGGTACGGATATAGGTAACAAGCGCAACCTTGCCTTCACCCACGATGTCAACGCCTTCATAAAGGCCTTGCGCCGTTTGCGTGGTTTGTTTAAGGCTCATACCAAGTTTGTTAAGCGCGTCTTGCTGCATAGAGCTGGTGTTAAATGGTGCGCTTGGGTGAGACGCCGTTACACTTTTTTTAACGTTTACCGCATTAAAGTCTGCCCCCGTTACGTCATTTAAAATGGCGTCCATCTGCTCTTTAGTTTTAATCTTTTTGTCTTTCCCGTCAACTAAAAAGGCCTTAACTTTATCTTTCTCGCCCTGTTTTTCAAGGGTGGCGATAAGCGTCCAGTATTCTTCGGGTTTAAAGTTTTCAATCTCGCGCTCGCGGTCAACTACCAACCTAAGCGTTACGCTTTGAACGCGGCCAGCGCTAAGGTTCCCTTGAATTTTTTTGCACAAGAGAGGTGACAATTTATAGCCCACAAGCCTGTCAAGAACGCGGCGTGCTTGCTGCGCGTCAACAAGGTTAATATCAATAGGACGCGGGTTTTCAAGCCCCTTTTGAACGGCCGACTTACTTATTTCGTTAAACATAATTCTTACGGGCGCTTTTTTATCAAGCCCCAAAACCGTGCTTATATGCCACGCGATGGCCTCTCCCTCACGGTCAGGGTCGGTTGCAAGATAAACGCCATCTGCCTTTTTGGCCTCGTTTATGATATAATCAACTGTCTTCTTTTTGTCAGGCATAATTACGTAGGTGGGTTCAAAGTTTTTGGTTGTGTCAACGCCCATACCCTTTTCGGGCAAGTCACGAATATGACCCTTAGTTGCAACAACCTTATAGCCCGCACCAAGGTATTTTTCAACACTTTCTTTCTTGTTTGGGCTTTCTATAAAAACAACTTTCATATTTTCTCCTATTAGTTACGCACGCGCGTCACTACGATTGTTTCTCACGCGCATAAGTTATATGGCTTAATTGTGTTACGCAGGTGCATAACTTATATAGTTTAGCAAATTAATTTCAGTTTGGCAAACTTATTTTAGCATAATAATTACCGCTTAGCTTTTTAATTATTCCTTTTATCTCCATTTGTGCAAGCGTTGTTACAAGAGTTTTGCCAAAAATACCCGTCGCGTCGCCAATATCATCGATATACTTTTCTTCGTCGCCAATAGCGTTAATAATGGCCATTTCATCAACCGTAAACTGAACGGCGGGCTGAGCATTCTTATTATTTGCTCCCGTGTCAATTTTAAGTTTATTTAATATTTGGTCAACGCTTGTTGTAAAGGTATCAGGCATATTTTCAATAAGTTTATTACACCCCGCGCTGGTTTGACTTGTAATATTCCCGGGGATAACAAACAGCTCGCGCCCCTGCTCAACCGCGTCATACGCCGTGGCCGTTGCGCCGCTGCGAACGCCCGCCTCAACCACCAAAACGCCAAGGCTAAGGCCACTTATTATCCTGTTGCGCTCTAAAAAAGAGTATTGCGTTGGCCGAATTTCAGGCGCATATTCGCTTACAAGCAGTCCGCCGAACTCAACGATTTGACGCGCAAGGTTGGTGTTGCTTGGTGGATAGATATAGTCAAGCCCACACCCCATCACTGCTATTGTTGGCTTTTTTACGTCAACGCCCGCCTGCGCCACACACGAATCAATACCAAAGGCTAACCCGCTTACGGGAACAAGACTGTCAATCAGTTTTTTGGTGAAACTGTCCGCCACCTCGCGACCATAACGGCTTGGACGACGCGTTCCAACTATGCCCAAAGCTGGTTTATTCAAAAGTGAAACATCGCCAACAAGATAAAGCACTTGGGGCGCGTCAGGAATATTGCGAAGGCTTGCGGGGAAATCATCACTAGCCTGTGTTATGCAGGCGATTTGATATTTGTTAAGCTTTTTTAAGTGATTTAATAAATACTCGTCCGTTGCAGCGTTTTTCATCTTTACAAGCATCGCGCTGGTCACGATTTTTGCGGCCGCAACCTTGTTTTTATCATTAAAAATATCATAGATTTTGTCAATGCCGAGAGTTAAATCAATAAGCGCCGTTCGTTTTTTAAGATTAAGGCCAAAACTGTCAAGCCAAATATAATTTTTGTCAAGGTTATTTAACATTTTTACCTCTATAATTGTATTTTTTCGATGGTTCTAAACCCTATCGCCTCGGCAATATGGCTTGAATTTATGTTTTCGGCGCCTTCAAGGTCGGCAATCGTGCGCGCAACTTTAAGAATGCGGTTATATCCACGCGCGCTCATATGAAACCTTTCAAAAGCGGCCTCTAAAACCTGCTCACTTTCTTTGTCAATCTGGCAATATTTTTTGATGTGTTTGGTTGTCATCTTGGCGTTGCAATAGATATTTTCACCCGCAAAACGCGCAAGTTGGATAGCCCGCGCCGCGTCTACTCTCTTTTTAACCTCAGCTGAACTTTCTTCGTGAGACTCTTGCGTAAGGTCATAAAATTTAACGCGGTCAACGTCGATTTTAAGGTCAATTCGGTCAAGAAGCGGCCCCGAAAGTTTGCCAAGATACTTAGCAATCGCGGTTGGCGAACAGTTACATTGCAACTCGCGCGAACCATAGTTGCCACACGGGCACGGGTTCATACTTGCAACCAAGATAAAGTTGGCCGGATACGTCACCGTTTTATTAGCTCGCGAAATGGTTATGCTGCCGTCTTCAAGGGGTTGCCTAAGGGTTTCAAGTGTCTGCTTGTTGTATTCAGGCATCTCGTCAAGAAACAAAACGCCGTTGTGTGCAAGGCTGATTTCGCCGGGCTTAGACTTAGACCCGCCGCCCGTAAGCGCAACCGTGGTAGCCGTATGATGTGGAGACCTAAACGGACGCGTGGTAACAACGCCCTTGTTCAAATCAAGCACGCCCGCAACGCTGTGAATTTTGGTTATTTCAAGCGCCTCTTCAAACGTAAGGTCAGGCAGAATTGACGGAACGCACTTAGCAAGCATCGTCTTGCCGCTTCCTGGGGGGCCAACCATCAAAATATTGTGGCCGCCCGCCACCGCAATTTCCATCGCGCGTTTTGCCATAATTTGACCGCGCACGCGTGAAAAGTCTTCAATCGCGCTGTCAGTTTCGCAGTGCCACATCTGGGTTTTGATAGGTTCGGCTGAAAGGTCGCCATTTAAAAAGTCTACCACGTCCGTAAGGCGCGAGAACGCAAAAACCTTGATCCCGTCAACAAAACTGGCCTCTTTGGCATTTTCTTCGGGGATAATAAACTTATTTAGCCCCATCGCCTTAGCGCTTATCAAAACGGGCAAAAGACCAGTTACCGCCCGGATTTTCCCGTCAAGACTAAGTTCTCCAACGATGATATATTCGCCATGCATCTCAGTTTTTATCTGGCCACTTGAAACCAAAATACTTATCGCTATCGCAAGATCAAACGCGGGTCCCTCTTTTTTGGTGTTCGCCGGCGCAAGGTTTATCGTTATCTTTTTAGCAGGAAAAATATATGTGCTGTTTTTTATGGCTGACTGTACCCTTTCTTTACTTTCTTTAAGAGCGGTATCGGGCAAACCAACAAGGTCGTATTTTGGCAGGCCATTGTTAATATCAACCTCAACCTCAATAGGAAACCCGTCAAGCCCCGAAAGACCAAAACTTTTAACAACACCAACCATACACTTCTCCTTAACACTTTTTCGGTTAATATTATCACAACTGCCCCCCTAATTGCAACCGATTAATAAAATTTGTTAAATGTGAACAACAAAACAAGCGTTACGCCGCCCGCGCGACTCGCCACTTGTAAGTCAAAAGTGAAAAGAAATTGATTATTCTTAGCATACTTTAATTTTTATCACCGCGTCAATATATTTGCGCTTGCTACACACCCTATTCCACAACTCCGCCCCCTTCATGGGGAGGAGGCTTCGCTGTCAACACTTGGCTATCCCCTGACCATGGGATTGCCACGTCACTACGTTCCTCGCAATGACAAGACGGAACTTGTCACAATGATAACTACATAAAATAAAAAATACTCTATGTTAAATCAATCAACATAGAGTTTTTTATTTTATAAGATGGTATTAGATTTTTTATTCAACTGAGATAAGGTAATAATAAAGTGGCTGACCGCCCATATGAACGTCAACTTCAAGGTCAGGATACTTTTCAGCAAGTTTTTCAGCAAGGGCGTTTGCCTCGGCCTCTTGAACCTCTTTGCCATAAAACAGGGTTATCATCATACTTTCGTCTGTTACAAGTTTTTCAACTGTTTTTTCGCAGACTTCGTTAACGTCGGCGCCTTTCGCAACGATTTGCTTTTCGCCAAGGCCGATAATATCGCCCTCTTTAAGCTTAAAGCCGTCAATGTTAGTTGACTTAACCGCAAAGGTTACTGAGCCCGTTTTCACCTGCCCCATTGCCTCTAAGATATTGTTTTTATTTTCTTCAACGCTAATTTCGGTATTAAGCGCGATAACCGCCGAAATACCTTGCGGAACCGACGTTGTTGGGATAACGATAATGTTTCGCTTAGATAGGTCATTAGCAAGCTCTGCCGCTGGGATAATGTTTTTGTTGTTAGGGAACACAAACACGGTTTCAGCCGCAACTTGGTCACACGCCTTGGCAATATCCTCCGCGCTTGGGTTCATCGTTTGGCCACCCTCGATAACATGGTCAACATTAAGGTCTTTAAATAATGCAACCATCCCGTCCCCCACGCACACGCTAACCGTGCCGATAGGTTTAAGCTCAACTGGCTGGCTTTGGATTTTAAGTTGACGGTTTTGTTCAAGCATATTCTCAATCTTAACGCCATTGATTTCGCCAAGTTTAAGCGCGCTTGATAATGCGATGCCGGGGTCATTGGTATGCACATGCACCTTAATCAGGTTAAGGTCACCAATACAAATAACACTGTCGCCTATGCTCATAAGTTTTTCACGAAGCTTGTCTATATCGGCCTCGGTGGTCTTTTTATTAATATTGATAACAAAAAACTCGGTGCAGTACGCAAACTCAATGTCTGCAAGGTCGTTATAATCAACCACGGCGTTCTGCATTGGGTTTTCGGTTATGGTGTCTTCACCAAAGTCCATCGTAAGCTCGCTTTCGTCGCCCATCAACACCTTTAAAAAGCCGTTTAAGATAACAAGCAAGCCGCGGCCGCCCGCGTCAACAACGCCCGCTTTCTTTAAAACAGGAAGAAGGTCTGGCGTCATTTTTAAAACTTCTTCGCCAACGTCAATTGTGGCCTTTAAAAAGTCAGCCATATCGTCTTGCTTTTTGGCGATTTTAATAGACTCGTCCGCCATCATACGAATAACCGTCAAAATTGTGCCCTCTTTTGGGATGGTAACGGCCTTGTATGCAACGTTTGCGCCCTCTTTAAGCGCCTTGGCAAAGGTTTTAGTGTCAATAGTCTTCTCGCTTACAACAACGCTTGAAAAGCCCTTTAAAATCTGGCTTAGAATAACGCCCGAGTTGCCGCGCGCGCCCTTTAATGCGCCCTTGCTTACCGCGTCTCCAATATCGTCAAGGTTGTTGGTTGTTACCATATTAACCTCGCGGATGGCTGAACGCATAGTAAGCGACATATTCGTGCCCGTATCTCCGTCTGGAACGGGATAAACGTTAAGCGAGTCAACGTAATCCTTGTTACTTTCAAGCCAGTTTGCGCCGCTTATAACCATCTTTCTAAACTGCGCACCAGTTATACTTTTACCCATAAAATTTTTTCTCCTAAATGTTAAGGCAGCAAAACAAGACGACTCTCGTCGCCTTATTCTAATTAAACCTTAACGCCAACTACATTAATATTAATAGAATCAACAATCATACCCGTAAACTGCTCAACGTTATACTTAACCGAACGGCGCACTGATTCAGCAACAGCATTGATGCTTACACCATACTTTAAGATAATGTCAAGGTCAACGTGAATACGGTCTCCTATTGTAAGAATTTTTATCCCACGGCTTTTGCCTAATTTTTTACCCTTGAAAATTTCGCGCAAAGTGTCACCAAATTTTCTGTTAACAAGGTCAACCACGCCGTAACAATCAAGCGCTGTGTGCTGTGCAACAAGAGCGATTGACTCATCAGTTACTGAAATCTTACCATATGAATTAATAGTGTTAACGGCCATTTAATTCTCCTTTTATTTTGCCATAAAAACAGAAAAGGTTGCCCCATTTCGCTTATATATTACACCAAAACAAACTTTTTGGCAAGGTTTTTTAGCGCTTTTTCTTAATTTACATAAAATTATTGGCAAAAAAGTTGGATAATTTGCAAAAAGTGTTGCTTTTTCTTTTAAAATGTGTTATCATTGCAAATGTAATTTTGAAAGTGGAGGTAAACCTAATGAGTAGAGTTTGTAGCGTATGCGGAAAAGGCAAAATGTCAGGCCACACCGTAAGCCATTCAAATATTAAAACAAATCGCGTTTCTGTTCCTAATCTTCATAAAGTTGAAACCGAAGAAAACGGAAAAGTTACTCGTGCGTATGTTTGCACTAAGTGTATGAAGGGTTCTAAAAAAGACAGATAGTTTACTTCCACCCTTTTAACTTGGGTTTAAGGCCACTTGGCCTTATTTTTTTTATTTTCAAACCCTAATAGTAAGAATTTTTAATCTTTTTTAAATCCCCCTCTTGACACGTGCGCGCGACCGTGTTATTATGAAAAAAAAGGAGTTTTTTATGGCTAAAATTTTTATGGGTGACGAAATCCCTGATAACGAAATTTTTGATAAGGACGAAGACCGCGTTTATGCGCTTGAAATAGGAACAAAGCGCAGCATCTCTAAGATGATGAAAACGCGCCTTAGAAGGTTTTTGGTTGATTGTTACAAAGACCCTCGCGAAATCTTAACGCTTGGCTCATTCCGCCCAGAAGACGAGATTATGATTAACATCGCGCAAAATGAAAGCGCACAACAAATTATTGACAACATTTTTACTTTTACAATGTTTACGCTTGCTAACGAACACGATATGCGCAACTTCAAGCTTTACAGCGACGTAAAAGAAGACTATTTAAGCACCCTTCAAATGACGCAAACGCTTTTATCATGGGAAAACGCAAGGGATAAAAACGGCCGCGGAGGCTTTGTTTCACGTGAAAACGACTTTAATGTTGTTGTTACTATCGAAGAGCAAAGCAAGTAAGTAAACATTCTCCAAATTTAAAAAATGGCTACCACAATCGGTAGCCTTATTTTATTGGTTTTTTTGTTTGTCTTTTATAAAAAGCTTTAAAAAACCTCCTATAACCTTTGGTGCCTTGATGCAAACAATCGTCATACCCGTGCCCTCCTGTTTACACCATATTATGCTGCCCCGCCCGATTGCGTCAAAGCCGCGCTGCGCTCGTAATGACAAATGTAAATGTCATTACGAGGAGGCCATAGGCCGACGTGGTAATCTCAGCCGCTTTATACGGGGATTGCCACAGGACTTCGTCCTTCGCAATGACATATCAAGCCCAAGCCACTTCTTTTCACTTTTCACTTATTGCTGCCCCACAATGGCGCAATTTAGATGTTTATCGCGTAGCCTTTAAGCTGGCGGATGGTTTTTTTCATATCGCGGCTGTCAAAAATCGTTTTGCCACTTACCATAATGTTAACGCCAAGACGTCTTAAAACTTTGGCGTTTTTAACGTTTACACCGCCGTCAATACTGATTAAAACCGACTTACTCATCTCGCGAATTTCGGCCACTTTTTCAGCGCTGCCCGGAATAAACGTTTGACCCGTTGCCCCTGGCTTTACGCCCATAACCACAACAACGTCCACTAGCCCCGACGCAACAAGGTCTTTAATCTTTATCGCTGGGGTTTGTGGGCTGATAGCAAGCCCCGCCAAAACACCCTTAGATTTGATACGCTCTAACACCTTTGGTAACTCGCGCGTTGCCTCATAGTGTACGGTTAAGATGTCGGCGCCCGCCTTGATGTATTTGTCAATTTGCTCCTCAGGGTGCTCAACCATAAGGTGCACGTCAACGATAAGTGTTGTGTTGCTTTTAACAAAGTCAACCGTTTTTTCATCGAAAGTGACGTTACTTACAAACTTGCCATCCATAACGTCAAGGTGCACTAGCTGCGCGCCCGCCTTTTCAAGCGTGCGTAAGGTCTTTTTAAGCTCTAACTTGTCTTGATAATTCGTTGCGATTATCGATGGAGAAATACGAATAATTCTAAACATTTTTATTCCCTCTTTTGCTTTTATTTTGTTTTTCATACTTGGGTTTAAGCCCCGCAAGCCGCTGGTAGGTAGCCAAGAATCTGGCAAACCTTGCGCGGTTAATTTTGCCCCCTTCAAGCGCCCTTAAAACGCCACACTCATCCGTGGTTTTGTTAAGGTGATTGCAACTTTTATAGTCACATTCGCCCGCAAATTTATATACGTCAGGGTACGCCATCAAAAACTCTTGCGCGCTTAGCCCATTTAAATCAAAAACTGAAAAGCCCGCCGTATCTAAAACCAGCCCGCCCGAAAGCGAAAAAATTTCACTGCCCGTTGTTGTGTTTTTGCCTCGCGCAATCTTGGTAAGTTTTCCCGTTTTAAGATTAAGGCTATCATCAAGCGCGTTAATAAGCGTAGACTTACCAACCCCCGACTGCCCCGCCAAAACGGTGATTTTGTTTTTAAAAAGGCCGCGAATTTCATCGATATTTTCGCCCGTGACGCCGCTTACGCTAACAACGCGCACGCCAATCGGCTGATACTGCGCACAAATTTCGTCAACAAAGTTCTCACCCGTTTTATCCCTCTTAGTCACGCAGATAATCGGCGTGATTTTTTTCTGCTGGGCTGCGATAATAAGTTTGTCTACCATCGCGAGGTCGGCCGCGGGCTCAACCGTCAGGCAGATAACAATTTGGTCAATATTGCTTACCCTTGGGCGCAGCAACTCATTTTTGCGCGGATAGATGCTTAAAACGACCGTCTGCGCGGGGTCAAACTCAACCTCGTCGCCAACCAAAACCTTGTTTTCGCCCGATTTAACCTTGCTTCTTAGGTGACACGTATAAAACGCACCATCGCTGCCAAACACGCGTGCCTGCCCAAGTGGCAATGAAAAAACCCGCCCGCGCATTAAATTCCGTCCTTTAAAACGCGGCGTTTAAGCTGCCCGCACGCGCCTTCAATGTCGCTGCCCAATGTGCGCCTTGTGGTTGCGCTTACACCCTCATTTTTAAGCGCCTGCCAAAACTTGGTTTCGCGCTCTTTACTAAGCGAATGCGTGTTGCACTCTTTGTTAACGTTTACGGGGATAAGGTTCACGTGGCACGCTATCCCGCGGGTTAACGCCCTAAGCCTTAATGCGTCCTGATGCGAGGTGTTGCTTTCAAGCATAACGTATTCAAAAACTACGCGGCGTTTGGTTTTGTTGTAATAATACCTAACGGCGTCCATAAGTTCTTCAAGGCTGTATGCATTGGCCACCCTCATAAGGCTTTTGCGCGTTTCGTCAGTGGTAGCGTGGAGGCTTATCGTAAGCGTTATGCCAAGGTTTTCATCCGTCAATTTGCGAATTTTATCTGCAAGGCCGCACGTTGAAAGGCTGATATTACGCTGGCTTATATTTAAACTTTCTTTGCTTGAAACGGTTTTGATAAACTTAACTACGTTGTCAAAATTATCAAGCGGCTCGCCACTTCCCATCAAAACGATGTTGGTTATCTTGCGGTCATCTTTTGTTCCACCAAGAAACTGGTTTACGCACAAAACCTGCCCCAAAATCTCGCCTGACGAGAGGTTGCGGATAAGCCCATCAAGCCCCGACGCGCAAAACGAACAGCCCATCCTGCATCCAACTTGCGTTGAAACGCAAAGCGTATAGCCATATTTATACTGCATCAAAACGCCCTCGATAAGCTCGCCGTCACTTAATTCATACAAAAATTTTATCGTGCCATCGCGACTCTCAAACTTGTTACGGATCTTAACTGGCCGCGCGATAAACTCTTGCTTTAACGCCTCGCGAATATCTTTGGGGATGTTGGTCATTTCTTCAAACTCAACATAATTTGTGCCCCACAAAAAAACTTGCTCTGCGCGAAAACGTTTAAAGCCCCGCGCCTCAAACTCGTCTTTTAATTCTAAAAAATTGTAATCTTGAAGTATTTTCATTTTTCCTTTTGACCCTTTCAACGCTTAAAAACTACTCAACTTTTGTTGAAGCAAACTCACCAAAAACCTGCCCCGCGCTTAGCTTTCTTCCGCCAACAAGGGCTTTTGCATCAACCACTTTCCCGTTAGGCAACTGCATTTTAACAATTTCAATAACCCCAAAGCCGCACTGAACAAACACGCCCGCTTTCGCGCTGGTTGGGGCAATAATCGTGCCCGCCTTGTCAGCCGTTGAGGCAATGTCGGGGCGCACGCGCGTTTCATAAATCTTAACCGCCTCGCCGTTTAAACTGGTGCGCGCAATTGGGTCTGGATTAGCACCGCGAACAAGATTGTGTACCTGTTTTGCGGTTTTGTTAAAGTTGATTGAGCAGTTAAGTTTTGTCAGTTTGGTTGTAAATGTTGCGTCGTTTGAGACCTGCCTAGTGCGTGTAATCGTGCCCTTTTCAAAGTCGTCAAGCGTTTCAAGCAAAAGCTTTGCGCCAAGCCCTGAAAGGCGCGCCATAAGCTCGCCCGAAGTCTCATTTTCGCCAATCTCCATTCGGCCGACCTTTAAAATGTCGCCCGTGTCAAGCCCCGCCTCGGTTTGCATAATGGTTACGCCCGTTTCAGTTTCGCCGTCAATAACCGCCGTTTGAATAGGCGCCGCCCCGCGATATTTAGGAAGCAGCGACCCATGAACATTGATTATCCCAAAGCGAGGAATGTCAATAATGGCCTGACTTAAAATCTGACCATAGGCGCACGTTATCATAATATCTGGCGCCAAAAGTTTTAAATCGTCAAGCCCATCGCGCGAGATTTTTTCGTAGCTTAAAACCCTAAGCCCCGCGTGAGCAGCAAACTCTTTAACCGCGCATGGCAACACCTTGTGCCCGCGCCCCGCCTCGGCATCTGGCTGGGTAACAACTGCTAAAACCTCGTGATGACTTTCAATCAATGCCCTTAAACTTTCAATCGCGAAATCAGGCGAACCTAAAAATATAACTCTCATTATTTCCTCTTTTTATCTTTTTTTTGGGCTTTTGCTGCCTTTTGCTCTTGCATACGGTCAATAAACAAAATGCCATCAAGGTGGTCACACTCATGACAAATAGCCTTGGCCTCATAGCCAATGTACGTGTTTTTTTGAGGCACGCCAAAACGGTCAAAAAACTCAACCTCAACTTTGTTTGGCCTTATAACCTCGCCCCACTCGCCAGGCACAGACAAACACCCCTCTTCAATAATCTTGTTTACGCCCGACTGCTTAACTATCATCGGGTTGATAAATTCAAGATACCTTTTGCCCGTGTCAACAACGCACACGCGCTTTAAAACGCCAACTTGAATAGCGCTTAGACCCGCGCCCTTAGCCCTATACATAGTATCGCGAAGGTCGTCAAGCAAAACGCCAAGCCGTTCGTCAAAAACGTCAACCGCCTTGCTTACCTTTCTAAGCGTTGCTTCATCTTGCGGATATTTAATTATAGTTCTTATTGCCATTTTAACTCCAATATATTATTTGCTATGTGCCTGTCACGGCCACATTAATACATATTATAACATAACTTTGTGCGCGCGTGCAAGAGGTTTATTTTTTTTACATGAATTTGATTAATTTAATTTAACTTAGATTTTGCGGGTTAATTTCAACAAAACTAAGCGTTGACGAGTTTTTACTCGCGTCAAGGCAAGCAAAAACGTAGTCTTTAAGTTCTTTCGTTCCTTTAAGCGTCACGCGCATTAAGATTTGATATCTAAACTTGTTTTGAATGCGGCCGATGGGCGACTTCATAACGCCAAGATAAATCATATCGGCCTGATGCCCCTTTTGAAAGGACTGCATCTTTTCATAAAGCAGTTTGGTTTGGTTTCGCACGTCGCTTTCATTTTCGCCGCTTATAAGTATTCGTAATATGGTTGCAAATGGCGGGAATGCTGTCACTTCGCGCGTGTTAGCCTCTTTTTTATAAAACGCCTGATAGTCATAGTTTGACGCCATTTTATAGATATAATGACGCGGGCTGTACGTCTGCAAAACTATCTCGCCCTGTTTGTCTGCACGCCCCGCACGCCCCGCCACCTGCGTTATAAGCTGAAAGGTTTTTTCGCACGCTTTGAAACTTGTTTGGTGAAGGCTTACGTCGGCGTCTATTATACCAACCAAGGTGACCTGCGGAAAGTCGTGGCCTTTGGCTATCATCTGGGTTCCGACCAAAATCTGAGCCTCGCCACTTCGAAACGCATTTAAAATTTTAAGATGGCTGTCTTTGGTTTGAGTGGTGTCATTATCCATCCTTAAAATCTTAATGCTTGGGAAAAGGTGGTTAAGTTCCTCAACAACTTTTTGCGTGCCAAGCGCGCCCTGTTTTATGCTTGTTGACCCGCAATTTGGGCAGACGTCAAATACTTTATATCGATTCCCGCAATAATGGCATTTAAGCGCATTTTCGGCGCGATGATACACCAAACTTACATCGCAATCTTGGCATTTAGCCACCCAGCCGCACTCTTTGCACATCATAAAAGACGCATACCCGCGGCGGTTTAAAAACAGCATTGCTTGGTTGCCCTCAGCGATGGTTTTCTCAAGCTTGTTTTCAAGCACGCGCGAGAAAATGCCCGTGTTTCCCGCGCGAATTTCGGCTCCCATATCAACGATAGTAAGCGGCGGCATAGGCTTAGCGTTAACACGCTGCTTCATTTCAAGCAGTTCGTATTCGCCCGTAACGGCCTTATGAAAAGTATCAAGCGACGGCGTAGCGCTTCCAAGTACCAGCGCGCACCCATTATTTTTAGCGCGGCATTCGGCCACCTCGATGGTGTTGTAGCGCGGGTGAGACTCGCTTATATACGACCCGTCGTGCTCTTCGTCAATGATGATAACGCCGATGTTTTTAAGCGGCGCAAAAATGGCAGAGCGCGCCCCGATAACGATTTTGGCGTCGCCTAACAGAATGCGCTTCCACTCATCAAACCGCTCGCCCGCTGAAAGGCCGCTGTGAAGTATGGCAACGCTGTCACCAAACCGCGCCCTGAAGTTGCCTAGTACCTGCGGCGTTAGGCTGATTTCGGGCACCAGCATTATGGCGGTTTTGCCCATCTCAATTTGGCGCTTGATAATGTTGATATAAACCTCGGTTTTTCCGCTTCCCGTTACGCCAAACAAAAGGTAGTTTTTGGGGCAACTTAAAACGCGGTCAACAACGCCCTGTTGGGTGGGCGTAAGCGTAATGTTTTTGGGTGCAATAAGGTTGGCATCTTTGTATGGCCGCCTAAATGTTACGCGCTCAGTCGCCTTAATTACGCCCTTGTCTTTAAGCGTTTTTATGGCCGCGCCAAACTGCTTGTTCATCTCAATTTGGCCGCACACGCCTTTTTCTAAAAGCATACTTATCGCGCCAATTTGGCTTTTAGCATTTGGTTTAAGCGTGCTTAGATATTCTTTTGCCTGCGCATCGTCAACAAGGCTAAGCTCAACCTTAACAAGGTCTTTAACCTTACCGCTTCTCATCTCGCTTGGAAGAAAAAGCCTGAAACTGTCTGACAGGCCAATGTGATAATTTTCAAACATAAAATCGGCCAGCTTAAACTGGTCGTCACTTATAACGGCGAAATTTTCAAGCGGTTTTAAGATGGGTTTAAGTTTGTGGCTTATTACGTCCGTCGTGTCACAAACCTTTGTAACAATACCCTCAATAAAGCGGTTGCCGAAAGGAACCAGCACCCTATACCCGCGCGAAACCAAACAATCATCGGGGATGATATAGTCAAAAACCTTGTCAACCTGACTGCTTGCGATATCAACAATTACGCGTCCAAACATAAAATCTCCTTGACTTTATTATACCTTTTCATCGCCAAATCTCAAAACTATTTTTGTTACTTTTTAGTTTTTGTATAACAAAAAAGACCCGAAATCGGGTCAAGTTGATTTAATTTAATTAATTATTTACGCTCGGTTTTAACGATGGTGTATTTGCCTTCATAAAACTCGCGGCTTGCGTATTCAATAGGCTTAATTTTTTGGTTGTTTGCAAAAAACTCTGGCTTTTCAAGCAGCAATTCTTTCGCGCGCTTAGTAACAACCGTGCAAAGCGCATAGCGACTGCCGGCCATATCAATAACTTTTTCAATAGGTGGGTCAATAAATGCCATAAAATCTCTCCTAACAAATATTTACATCCTTATTATACCCCACCCCGCCCCAACAAATCAAGTATTTTCGCAAAAATTTTTCACAAGAATTTAAATACCCTCAAACACGCACATATTCTTAATAAAAGGATGGATAAAACCCCCTCCGCTTTACTACGCTAAACGCTTGTAAAGCAACCCTCCCCCAAGGGGGCGGAGGCCCCATTTAAACTTTTAACTTTCAACTTTACTACGACTTACTGCTCTATCATATTTAAAAATTCTTGTTCGGTGAGTATTTTGATGGCAAGGGCGTGGGCTTTATCAAGTTTGCTTCCTGCGTTGTCACCAGCTAAGACGTAATCGGTGGTGCGGCTGACGCTGCTCATAACCTCTCCACCGTTGTTTTCGATAAGTTCGCTGGCCTCGTTGCGTTTTAGCGTTGGCAGCGTCCCCGTTAAAACAAACTTTTTGCCCGCAAGGCGCAGCCCCTCGGCTTGCTGTTTGCCCGCGCTGATTTTAACGCCGACTTCTTTAAGGCTTTCAATCTCTTTGATGTTATTTTCGTCTTTAAAATAGTGCACGATATAGTTCGCGGTAAGCGCGCCGATGTCATTCATTTCGGCCAGTTCGTCGTGGGTTGCGGCCATCAGTTTTTCAAGCGACTTAAAGCGCGTTGCAAGTTGTTTGGCCGTTTTTTTGCCGATATTATCTATGCCAAGCGCAAAGATAAAACTGTCAAGGCTTGGCGACTTGCTATCCCTAAGGCCTTTAAAAAAGTTGTCTATCTTTTTGTCTTTAAACCCGTCAAGCGCGTTAAGTTCGTCGTGCGTTATCTTATAAATATCGCTAAAATGTTTAACGCCGTGAGTGGCCACAAGCGCCTCAATCGTTTTTCGGCTTAGGCCAACAATATTCATTGCATCGCGCGAAACAAAGTGCGTAAGGCGCTCGATTATCTGCTTAGTGCACCCGTCGTGGTTAGGGCAATAAAGGTCGGCGTCGGTTTCAATAAGATCCGCGCCGCACACTGGGCAGGTGGTAGGTTTTTCAATCGGCGTGCTGGTGTTGTATTCCTCCGCAAGCGCCAAAATCTCGGGGATGACTTCGTTGCTGCGTCTTAAAAATACGCGGCTGCCGATTTTGACTTTTTTGCGCAGAATGTCGTTATAGTTGTTAAGCGTTGCACGTTTTATCGTCACGCCCGCAAGTTCAACCGGTTCAAGTTCGGCAACGGGGGTAAGTTTGCCCGTACGCCCCACTTGCCACGTCACTGAATTAAGCATCGTGCTGGTTTCTTCGGCCTCAAACTTAAACGCCACGCAGCCTCGCGGGAACTTGGCCGTTGTGCCCAGTTCTTCCCTGACCTTCATATCGTTGATTTTGATAACCATACCGTCAATTAATATGTCAAGTTTGTTGCGGTTAAGTCCAACCACCGAAATAAGCGATTTAACCTCTTCCATACCGTGCGCAATCTTGAAAAAGTCGCCAACGAAAAAGTTGTTTTTCTTTAAAAAGTCAAGAATATCCTCTTGCGTGTGGATAACCTCGCCCTCAATGTAATTGATGTTATACGCAACAAAATCAAGGTTGCGCTTGGCCGTCTCTTTCGGGTCAAGGTTACGAATGGCGCCCGCCACCGCATTGCGCGCGTTTTTAAGCGGCTCGGTTGTGGTTTTATTAAAGCGGTCAAGTTCGCTTAGTTTCATAACGGCCTCGCCCTGAACCATAACCTCTTTGTCAAACGGAATTGAAAGCGGCACCGTGCGGATGGTTTTAACCTGCTCCGTTACGTCCTCACCCACCGTGCCATTACCGCGCGTTGAGGCCTCAATAAGCCGCCCGTGGTTATACAAAAGCGAAAGATTAAGGCCATCAAACTTATACTCAACGCTGTACGTTGGGTCATAGGTCATTATGTTTTCGTTACGCTCTTGCCACTCATCAAGCGCGCCAAAAGACTGCGCCTTGTCAAGGCTAAAAACCTTGTGCGTGTGCACTATCTTTTTAAACGCTGAAATAGGCTCGCCCCCAACACGCTGGGTTGGTGAGTCAGGCAAAACCACGCCCGTCTTGCGCTCTAAGGCAACAAGTTCGTCATAAAGCGCGTCCCACTCTTTGTCGCTTATAAGCGGGTTGTCAAGCGTGTAATAGGCATAGCTGTAACGGTTAATTTCCGCCACCAATTTTTTCATTTTTTCAAGATTGTCCATTTTGTTTTCCTTTTTAATTATTGTTAGAAATAAAGTTTAAAGTTTAAAGTTGAAATATTGATAGATATCTATATAATTTCCAAATTTGCGTATTTAAGCGAAAGGGTTTTGATGCCAACTGAGTCAAACCTGATGGTAACAAACGCGCCCGCAAAATCAGTTACTGGCAGCATTACCTCGCCCTCACCAAAGTGCGGATGCCTAACGCGCGTGCCCTTAACAAAATCGCTAAACTTGTATTTGCCCGCGGGTTTTGGCTGGCTTGCAGCGGTAGTGGTTGCATTAAGCCCCGCGCCCGGTTTTAAGATATTAACCTTACTTGCGGCGCTTAAAACCCTGTCTCGCCTATCCGTGCTTGAACGCAGTTCGTTGATTTCAAGACGCGTGCGCGTAACGGGCGAACTGTCAAGGTCTTCGATATAGTCCATCGCGCTTTCTTTTATAAATCGTGACGGCGCGCAATACTCGGTGCGCTTGGTTTCAAAACTAAAACGCGTGCGCGGGTGCGTAAGATAAAGCCGCTCTTTAGCGCGAGTAATAGCAACGTACATAAGGCGGCGCTCTTCTTCAAGTTCGTCTGGGTTAGCGCTTGTTATTGCCCGTGAAAGCGGAAACAATCCCTCAACCAGCCCAACGATGAACACAACTTTAAATTCAAGGCCTTTGGCGCTGTGAATGGTCATAAGCGAGGTGAAATTGTTTTCGTCTTCAAGCGTGTCAATATCACGCATAAGGGTGATGCCCTGCAAAAAGTCTTCAAGGGTGGCGCCAGCGTTGGCGTCCTCGAACTCTTTAACGGACGTAGCAAAATCGTCAACGTTTAAGCACTTGTTAACGTCATCTTCGGTCTTGTTGCCAATGGCCTCTTTTATGCCCACCTTTTCGATAACAAACCGCACGAAATCATAAAGCCCCATACCGTCGCGCGCGGCGATTAGGTCATCAAAAAGCGCTTTAACGGGCGCAAGTTTTTTGTTAAGCGTCTCCCCTAAATACTGTCCCTGCTGCATCAAATTAAACATACTTGTGTTACCATCAAGCGCCAGTAGCCTTAGGTTGTTAACCGTCACGTCGCCAATGCCCTTTTTGGGGAAGCCCAAAACGCGGATGAACGCGTCATCGTCGGCGGGGTTAGAAATAATTTTAAGGTACGCGATTGTATCTTTAACCTCTTTGCGCTCAAAAAACTTAAAACCGCCATAAACCTTGTACGGAACGCCGTAAGTTATAAGCTTTTCTTCAAGCACGCGGGATAAGGCATTGACGCGCATAAGTATGGCAAAATCGCAATAGTTATACCCGCCGTTTTGCACCAGCGATTTGATAGTGCCCGCAACGTATTCGGCCTCTTCAAGATCGTTATAAGTGGTGTACTCTTCAACTCGGGCGCCGTCGTCATTACCCGTCCAAAGATTTTTGTCAAGCCGGTTTTGGTTGCGCTTGATAAGTGTGTTGGCGCGCTCGATAATTTTTTTGGTTGACCGATAGTTTCGTTCAAGTTTAAAGACCTTGCAGTCGCGAAAATCTTTCGTAAAATCAACAACATTACCAGCCTCGGCGCCGCGCCACGAATAAATGCACTGGTCTTCATCACCAACAACAAACACATTGCCATATTTGCCCGCAAGCAGTTTAACAAGCAGATATTGCGCCTCGTTGGTGTCTTGAAACTCGTCAACGTGGATGTATTTAAATTTGTCTTGGAAATAGTCGCGCACGTCGTCGCACGTCTTTAAAAGTTCATACGTTTTGGTCAAAAGGTCATCAAAATCAAGCGCGTTGCAGCGCTTCATCTCTTTTTCATACTCAGTATAACACGCGATGATAATCTCGCGCTTTTTGTCATACGGGATGAACTCGGCATACTCCTCGGGCGACCTCAAATGGTTTTTGGCGTTTGAAATGTGCCACGCGATGGTGTCAGCCGTCACGTTAGTTTCTTTCGATTCAAGCACGCGTTTAATTACCCTTTCTTTTTCAACGTCGCCGTAAATTGTGAAGTTTTTGGTGTAGCCAAGTCGCTCAATAAATCGCCTTAAAATGCGCGAACACATCGCGTGAAACGTGCACACCCACATCCCGTCAATCGACGCCATCTTTTCAAGACGCTCTTTCATTTCGTTGGCCGCCTTGTTGGTAAAGGTGATAGCCAAAATACGCTCGGGCGACACGCCTAGGTCGCAGATAAGGTGCGCAATGCGGTGAGTTAGCATTCGCGTTTTGCCACTGCCCGCCCCCGCGGTTACAAGTATTGCCCCCTCGCTTGTTTCGGCGGGAAGGCGCTGTTCACTGTTTAAATTGTCTAAAATGCTCATACGTATTCCTTTAAATTCTTTCTAAGTATACCCCAAACAAACAAAAAAGGCAACCAAATTGCCTTCTTGTTATCGGGGAAATCAATGTAAAGTTAAAAGTTGAAATGCGGCCGATTATTTACAACTATTAATCGGTACACCCGCGTAAATACATTTGCACCTCACCAAACCTACGCCCTGCTTCGGTCAGTGTTCGTTGTAAATATATTTAAGCTTACTGCCATCGCTAAAATAGCCTACTGCTAATTGTCATTGTGAGGAGTGTAACGACGTGGCGATCTCATTGTTAAAGTTTAAATGCAACCATTTCTTTTCACTTTTCACTTTTAACTACCAAGCACAGCGCGGTTTTGGGGATTGCCACGCTACGCTCGCAATGACATTATAATTTCAGCAATCTCTTTTCACTTTTTGCTACTTCTCGGCGGCGGGTTGCGTGGTGGCGCAGAACTTGCGTTTTATGGCAAGAAAGCGCGATGAAAGATTAAGGATATAGCGCTGTTTTTCGGCGTCGGGGAGGTTGTCATACACCTCGTGATCGATAAGTTCGCCGATGGGGCGCGGAGTATCTGGTTCGCGCGACAAAAGTTTGGTTACCTTTGGGTAAAGCGGGTCGTCTTCGATTTTAACGCGGGTGGCGATAAGCGCGTATTCGTGGGTCGTCAGCCCCGCGCGGGTAATCTTGCCATCGTCGTTGGTTTTGATGGTTTGAGATACGTTTCTAAGCCTGTTTTTTGCCTTTTGTGCAAGCATTTTAAGAGTTGAATTTGCCATTTGGTTCTCCTTTTAAGCCTATTCTACTCTTTTTTGTGCACAATTTTTCACTTACGCAAAACAAGCTAAAACTCGACCTTTTTTGACATTTTATTGGTTGTTTCCCTCTTTTCACGGGTGGTTGTTCTGTGCGGACTGATTGCGCCACTTTTTCATCATTAAAACAATTAGTCTGTAATCAGGCAACCTCTTACGATTTTAATTAAAAATCAATATTATTCGCCTTTAACGCGTTTTTAAAGTTGATTGATTTTTTGTCAATATTTTCAATGCTAAGGGCGGAGAAATCGACCTCAACAGGCTTAGCATTTTTAAGGTTGATAAGCGCAAAATTTTTGATAAGTTTTGGCCAGTTTTCTAACACCGCGCGGCCAAATTTAACCTGGCTGCATGCCTCTTTAAGCGCATCAAATACGGCGGCTTCATTAAGGTTTTCAGCGCTTTTCTTTCCTCCCACCTCGCCAAAATTCTTTTGATTTTTGTAAGTTTCTTCCGCACAATTATTATCGGTTTTCGGCACGTTTTCACCGCTTTTGCCAAGGCGCGCGCTGGCCGCCTTTGTCAGTTCTGCGGCGCGCTTGCTGCCGATGCCCGCGATGCCTTTAATGTTATCGCTAGGGTCGCCAGTAAGGCTTTTATAAATGTTATACAGGCTGGCGCTGAACCCAAACTGAGTGAAAAACGTATCCTTCGTTTGGTGATTGCTGACTTTTCCGCGATAGGTAAAAACGGACGTCGTGTCGTCAATCAATTGCCAAAAATCTTTGTCGGGCGAGCTGATAACAACCTCTACCTGCCCCGCCGCTGCCCGCACAATTCCCGCGATAAAATCGTCCGCCTCAAGCCCCTCGGTTTCGATGTTTTTTATGCCACAATCGCTGAGACCACGCCTGATTAACGCCAGTTGCCCAAACGGGTTGTCCTCGCCCAAATCGGGACGGTTGGCCTTGTAATCTTCATCAATTTCTTTGCGCAACAGTTCGTTTTCGCCGTCAAAAACAACAAAAACCATATCGGCTCCCACGGCCTCAATCGTTTTTCTTAAAATACCAAAAAAGCAGATGACCGCCTCTATCCGTTCGCCAGACTTGGCCGTTATCTGCCTTGGCATCCCAAAAAAACTTTGAAACAACAGCGCGCTGCCATCAACAATCAACAGTTTTTTCATTTGCCCTTTCCTTAATTTTAAAATTTGCTTTTTACTTAAAATACATTTCTGCTTTAATTTAAACTACACTTTTTGATTTAAAACTTTTTCTAACTTTAAATACGCTTTTTTAATACATAAAATCGTGCGGTTAGCGGCCGCCAAAATTATTCCCCAAAAAGGTCTTTTTTTGCGCGGTTAAACTCGGCCTCGGTTATAAGCCCTTGATTACGATATTCTTTAAGCTCTTCAAACTTTTCAAGCGCCTCTTCGGTTAAAACAACTTGATGCGGCTGGGTGGCTGCTTGGGTTGCGCCTTCTGCTTCCGCGCCGCTTGTATTTTGATCTTGCGCTGCGCTGCCATTAAAGCCAGCCTGCTGCGATTGAATATCGGCGTCGGTAACGGTGTAACTTGCGTCGTCCGTTGGGGTTTCAACGCTTATATGATTGCTTGTTGCAACCGCATAAACTATGATCGAAATCAGCCCTAGTGGAAAGGCCACGATTGAAAAGAAAATCGCGTAATACCCCAGTCTCTTTTTAAGCGCATACACCTCGCTGTCAGTCAGTTTTACGGCCGCAAGATAAAGGCTCGCGCCGCTTATGCAATAAATTCCAACGGGCAAAAACACAAGGCTGGCGATATAGATAACGCCAAAAAGCCACGCCACGCCAACCATAATATATGCCCAAATTGATGCTTTGTTTTTCATCACTATGCCCCTTTATTTTTTGTTTGTTTAAGTTTCTTTTTGGTAGATTTTATCAGGCTTACCTTGCTTTCTTTGCCAACTAAAAGGCGCGAAATGTTGCCCCTGTGCGCCCACCACGTAACCGCAAAAATGGCAAACAAAAGTATGCACACGATGTTTTGGTCAGGCTGACCTAGCCCCGCGCCAAAGATGACCCCTCGCGCGCGCAAGCCCTCAACCACCGTCATCGCCGTTACGCACAAAAAGCTGGCAACCGAGCCGTATTCAAAACACAGCCAACTAACAGCCGCCACCAAGATTACGATAAGCGTTATAAGCGGGTCGGCCACCAAAAACACGCCAAGCATAGTGGCAATGCCCTTGCCGCCCTTAAACTTAAACACAACGGGATAGATGTGCCCAAGTATCGCCGAAAGCCCCGCGATATAAAGCATAACCGTGCTGTTACCAAACACAAGATAGGCAATCAAAGACGGAATAACACCCTTGGTTACGTCTAACAAAAAGTTTAAAAAACCCACTTTAAAGCCAAAGTTTCTAAGCATATTCGTGCTGCCGGGGTTGCCACTGCCAAGTTTTGTTATGTCATTATGTTTGCGCGTGCTGATAATTCGCGCGACGCTTATGTTGCCTATAAAATAAGATATAATCGCAACAAGCGTTACTTGCCACCAAATCATCTAACGTCCTCCTCACGCTTTGCTTTAAGATTGATTGAAATCGGCGTGCCCGAAAAATCAACCTGCTTGCGAATAAAGTTTTCAAGGTATCTAAGATAACTATCCGTCACAATATTTAGGTCGTTAACAAACAGCGTGAAAGACGGCGGCGTAACCCCCGTTTGCGTTGCGTAATAGATTTTAAGTTTGCGTCCGTTTTTGCTTGGCGGCGCGGTTGAGATAACGGCCTGTTGGATAAGGTCATTTAAAACGCCCGTTGTTATCTTGCGGTTAGCGTTTTCAAAACTTTCTATTACCGCCTGCATAAGTTTTTCCATACGCTTGCCCGTTAAGGCTGAAAGGTAAACCGGCTTAAAATAACTCATAAACGCAAGGTCAATGCCAAGTTTTTCGTTAAACTTGTTCATCGTGTTGGTCTCTTTTTCAATAAGGTCCCACTTGTTCATAACGATAACCGACGGCTTTTTTTCTTCGTGAATAAGCCCCGCGATTTTAACATCTTGTTCGCTTATAGGTTCGCTTGCATCAAGCACCAAAACGACAACGTCGGCGCGACGGATGCTGTCAATCGTCCTAAAAACGCTGTAACGCTCTACGCTGGCATCCTCGATACTGCGCTTGCGCCTCATACCCGCCGTGTCGATAAGTGTGTACTTTTTCTTGTTGTAAGAAAATGGCACATCAACGGCGTCACGCGTTGTGCCCGCGATACTTGAAACGATAACGCGCGCCTCGCCAACCAAGCGGTTAATGATGCTAGACTTGCCCGCATTAGGCTTGCCCACTATCGCGATTTTAAGACCGTCATCTTGGCTGTCTTCGGGGATTTGGTTAAAGTCTTCAACAATTTTGTCAAGCAGGTCGCCCACGCCCTTGCCTTGCTCGGCGCTTATGGGCACTGGCTCGCCCAGCCCAAGCGTCCAAAACTCGTGCACCATATCTGTATTAAAATTGTCAAGCTTGTTTACGGCCAAAATCACCGGCTTCTTGCTTTTTCTAAGCTTGTGCGCAACGTCAATATCGCTTGAACTTAGGCCGCCGATTCCGTCAACCACAAAAACAATGACGTCGCTTAAACTAACCGCGATGTCTGCCTGTTTTATTATATGTTTGCTGATTTCGTCATCCGCGTGAAGGTCAATACCGCCCGTGTCAATAAGCGTGAACTGACGCCCACACCACTCACTTTCAGCATAAATTCGGTCACGCGTAACGCCGGGCTCGTCTTGAACAATGCTTATCCTGCGCCCCGCAATACGATTGAATAAAGTAGATTTGCCAACGTTGGGTCTGCCAACAATCGCAACCATAGGTAATTTAGCCATAATCTTCTCCGCCTACATTAATTTTGAATATTACAAGTTTAACTTATTCTAATCACCAAATATGATTATTTAAATTATTCCATCATTACTATTGCAATTTTGAATATTCCAAACTTTATTATACCCAAACCGCCCACCTTTGGCAAGAGAATTTTAAAACCCCAAAAAAACTACCACAATCACAACAAAAACCACCTATGCTAACTGAGCTATCAATTAAACAAAGGTGGAAGTTATAAGAAAAACTTATTCTTTAATATTCATATTTAATAGTCTACCGTCGGGCTTTCTTTTTGCCAAAGAGGCCGGCGAAAAGTTCACTGAAAAAGCGTGCGGTTTTATAGCGGGCGGTGCGGCTGAAGATGCAGACGATGCCCAGCACGGCAAAATAGAACGCGATGCCGCCCAAAAGGATCCAAACAAAACTTACGCTGGCGGCCGAGTTTTTAAACGCCAACCCCGTGATGACCGCCGCCGAGCCGTCCGCGCTCACGAGTGACACGTCGTCAAGGCTGAGGTCGCTGGCATTGTTCGAGCCAAACAAAACGACGTCAATCGTTTTGGCAAGCGGCTCGCAAGACTTCAACACAAGGTCCTTACTGATAAGGTCACAGCCCAGCTCAAAAAGCATGGCGCGCGGCGTAAGTTGCTGGTTATAATTCCCGCGGCCGATATAGATGTCTTTGATGAGGCCGGGATAAACCTCGTCAGCATAGGCCTTAATCGATTTGGCGAACTCTTTGTTCTCGGCCATATTCGCGTTGCCCGATCCAACCACCATCCTGATTTTACTCATACTGACGCCGTTAACCGTGGTTTGATACTCTTTAACCGGGGTGCTATCACGGTGAATATCAAAAAGCCCGTCAAGTTTATTGCCATTAATCAGCTTGCTGGCCGTAACCTGACTGCGGGTGTACGCGCCCGAGTTGTGAGGCAGGTGAAGGTCCTCGCTGTAATCAACCTCAATGCCAAGCTTGTTTAGGTTAGACTTGATACGTGCGCCGACGTCGTGAATGCCGCCCTTTCCATAAACACTGTCATAGCCATCAGTTGGTGTGTAACTTTCATCGTTGTGCGTGTGATAAAGTCCAACGCGTTTGGTGACGGCCGCCTGTGCCACATTTTGGTTTGACGACGTTTTACGCTTAACCGAATATTTTGGCATTTGTTCGTCTTTAATAAATTTTGCGTAGGCCACCTTTTGATTGGCGTCAACATTAACGATTTCATAAAGTTTGTTATCGGCGCTTATGTACGTATCGCCATCCTCAACGGCGTCACCGCGAACAAACACGATTTTTTGCGTATCGTCAGTATCATAGATTGTCCAATACTTTCTATCCGTATCGGCATAGGTTGTGTGCGTGCAGCGCGGACAAATCGCCAAAACACTTACCGCCAAACACAGGGCCAAGGTGAAAGAAAAAATGATTGATTTGATATCCTTCATTATCTGTTACCATCCTTGCCATTTTCTGCATTTTTGACGTCGCGTGACGATGTTTTTGATATATTTTGTATTTTTGCATCATTTTCTGCATTTTTATATTCGCTTAAATTAAATGTTTCGTCATTAATTGACGCGTGAGTTTTGTCCGCCGCAGCGTATGAAAGACGGCCATTTTTTTCGCTGTCATACGTGCTTGTTTCAAAGTTAAATCGCTTTACATTTTTGTCTGGACAGGCGCTTTCAAACGCACGCCCAAAGAACTCTGCAAGACTAACCGCAACGATAATTGAAATCATCATCGTTGAAAAAGCGCCACCGGTGCCGAGCCCCAAAACCGTTGTTTTGCCCATACCAAGGTTGATAAAAAACTGTAAAACCTGCGCCATCGTTACGCCCAAAACAGCACAGATAAAAGCGTTTCTTCGGCTGCGCCCAAGAATATAAGCAACCGCGCCCGCAACTATGCCATAGATAAACATTGGGTCGATTAAAAGTTCTTCTGGGTCAGCAGGCATCGCCCATTCAAGGCCATAAATTATACCCGCGGTAAGAATTGTGCCGACAATCGCCCTTACCAAATCGCGCGACCAACCAACCATAATAAGCAGATATATACAAATGCCAAGCGGAATTAAAAAGCCGCCTATGCTTATTTCAACCACGCCGCCAAAGCTTATCGGCGGGATAATTATGCCAACCGCAATGGCCAAAAGCAACATAATGGCCTGAATGTCGTTTAAGCGAAGTTGGTCAAGAATTCGCTGCCCCAACCCAAGCATTAAAAGAATAATAAGAATAGAAAGTATTGTTAAACTTGTGCTCATAAAAGCCTCCTTTTTTGTTAGATTGCGCAACAAGAAAAAAACTATGCAAATATGCATAGCCTAAGTCAATATAATTTTATAAATCAGTTAAAACCAAGCAGACAATAACTTCTCCGCAAAGTTAAGCGATGCAATTAAAAAACGCAAAATCAACGTTATAATATAAAATTTTCACATAATTTTTATTTTTTTGTTGCGGTTTTGCGTTTTTTGTTAGGTTTAAAAACCCGCATTTTTTGTTGTGTTTATGAAAAATTTAGCATATTTTTGGTTTTTAAGTTCTATTTTGCGGTTTTTTAAGTAAGCAAAAATACTTGTTTTTGGTGGGTTAAATTGCAATTTAATGGCGCATAATTGTTGCGTTTTTTCTTTAAACTGCCTGCTTATTTTATCATTTCCATACTTGCCATCGCCAATTATTGGATACCCTAAAAATGCTAGGTGTGCGCGTATTTGGTGTGTTTTTCCGTTATGAATAACAACCTCAACAAGCGACTTTTCACCATCCGTTTTAATTAATTTCACACTGGTTTTTATATTTACGCTTCCCTTTTTAGGCTCGTGCGTAATAAAAACCTGTGCCCTTTTTGCGTCTTTATAAAGGTAGTCAGTAAAGGTTTTTTCGCTGAAATTTGGCACGCCCACCACCCACGCGCGATAAGTTTTTTCAATCTCTTCGGCCTTGGTCATACGTTTCAGTTCGACAAACGCCGCCTCGGTTTTTGCAAACATCAAAAGGCCGCACGTGTTTCTATCAAGCCTGTGCACAGCAAACAATCTCACACCCAACTGTTTTTCAAGCATAATTTTGACGCACGGTTTGTTTTCTACGTCTACCTCAATTCCCGATGGCTTGTTAATAACCACCAAATTATTGTCTTGATAAACGATTTCAAACTCAGCTTCTTTGCTGGCACTAAGGCGGTCTTTGGCGCAAAAAATTTCAATCACATCACCCGCCGCAACTGTTGTATCTGTGCTGGTGCGTTTTCCATTAATTTTGATATCTTTTTGTTTTAAAAGCGAATAAAAAACCGAGTGCGCGCATGGTAAGTTATCAAAAAACACGCGCGAAAGTTTTGCGTTTTTATCAGCCTTTAATATTGTTATGTTGTTTTCGGCAGGCATGGCAATCTCCTTTGCATCCTTTCTTAATATAGTTTACCACACGACGGACACAAATTGCAAGCACAATCGCAACAACTGCGCCAAGCCCCAAAACACCCCACAACCCATTTTTTGAAATCTCGTACGTGATAAACGACATCACGTACGCAATGCCAAACTGTAAGCCTACTGACAGCCACATTGTTTTTTTGCCCATCTCTTTTCGTATCGCCGAAATTGAACTGATACAAGACGGATACAGCAAAACAAAAACAAGAAAACTTATCGCGCTGGCCGCACTAAAATGCGCGGGCGAAAGCGGGTTAATAAGTGTTGCGCCAAGTGCTTGCACGCCTGCCGCGCCGTTAGCCAAAACAAGCGCGCCCAACACCATTTCTTTTGCCACTAATCCAGTTAAAAGCGCAACCGCAATCGCGTCACTATTAAACCCAAGCGGCGCAAAAATCGGTGCTAAGATATGCCCCAAGAATTTCAAAATTGTGTTACCCTCGGCGCCAACAAATTGAAGTTTGAAGTTAAACGAGTTAATAAACCAAACCAAGATTGACATCGCTAAAATGACCGACCCAACGCGCACGACGAACTCTTTTGCATGCCCCCAAACAGCCTTTAAAATTTTTGAGATAGATGGCGCGCGCATCTTTGGCATCTCCATCAAAAAAGATGGTGATACGCTGTTTCCGGCCTTGCGTCCGTCTACTTTTGCGCTTATCAATGCGATAATCAGACTGACCCCTACGCCCAAAAGGTACAACGCAAAAACTGCAAAAACGGAGATATTTTTCAAAAAAACGCCACAAATACACGCAAAGATGGGCAATTTTGCAGAACAACTGAAATTTGGCAGCATCAGCGTTGTGCGCCTGCGCAGCAATTTATCATCAAGATTTCGCGTTGTGATGGCTGCGCTGGTTGTGCACCCAAACCCCATAAGCAGGCTGAAAACCGCACGCCCAGTAAGCCCGACGCGCGCCAATTTCCCGTCAAGCATAAATGCCACGCGCGAAAGATAACCAATGTCTTCAAGCAAATTTATAAACAAAAACAGCAGCATAATTTGAGGCAAAAACGACAGGACGGACACCACCCCGCCAAACACGCCGTCGTTTAAGAAACTGAAAAACCAGTTGCCACTCTCTGCCGCCAAAAAAGGAAACAGGAGGTTTTTAACAAAGGCGAACCCGTCGCACACCGCGCCGCTAAGGGTTGCCCCAAATTGCCCAAACGTCACAAAAAATATCACGGCGAATAACGCAATAAAAAGTGCAACCGCACCGAACCTATTAAACAACACTCGGTCAAGTTTGCTTTTGCCATACTCGCCCGCCTTGCTGACCCCAACCCGCATTAAAAGTGCGTCAATTTTAGCATATCTCTCTTTGGCTAAATTTTTTAACGCCGTGTCCGTCAGCGCCCCCATCGCTTTATCCTTGCCAGCACACCTTGACGTATCTTTGTTGATGCGTTGCTGCGTGCTGACCGATGTATGATGCTCGGCTACGGTTCGCTCAGCCGTGGAGGTGTGTTGCCCAGTGGCAGTATGCTCAGCCGTGGAGGTGTGTTGCCCAGTGACAGTACGCTCAGCCACCAATGCGTGACCCTCAGTTACGGTTCGCTCAGCCGCCAATGTATGGCACTCAGTTAGGGTTTCGGCGCCGATTTTTTTATCGCGCTTTTGGTCGCTTGTACCCGCATAATCTAGGCAAAAGTTTACAAGTTTTTTGCACGACCTTTTTTTGCGCGCGTCAATTGGAAAAACTTTTACGCCCAACACGCTTTCGATTTTTTCAAAAATTTTCGCGCCACCTTTAAGTTCTTTGGCCATATTGATGGCAAGGCACACGTTAAGCCCGCGCTCTAAGAGTTGCATCGTCAGATACAAATTTCGGCTTAAATTATTAGCGTCGCAGATATTTATTACCAAACTATTTTTGTTTTGTTTAAGAAAATCGGCGCTTATTTTCTCCTCAGGCGAAAAAGCGTCAAGCGAATAAAGCCCCGGCAGGTCAACAAGCACCACGTTTTTGACACTCAAAAAAGTGCGCTCTTTAACGTCAACCGTGACGCCGTGCCAGTTGCCAACGTGCTCGCTTGCGCCCGTAAGCGTGTTAAAAAGTGTGGTTTTGCCCGTGTTTGGGTTGCCAATAAGTATGATTTTTTTCATTTTTTAAACCCTCCGCACGATGATTTTTTCACCAACTCTCGCGTCAATTGCTAAAAGATAGCCTCGAATTGCCACCAAAAAAGTTTGCCCATCGGGCGAAATTGCGCTGATTTTTATGCGCGTTCCGCTAACAAAACCAAGTTCAAGCATACGTTTAAGCTGTCGCCCGCTTAGATTTACATCAACGATAACGCCGATTTCATTCGCTCTTAAATCGCTTATCGCTACATTTTTTAAAGTTTCCATCGATAAATTATATGCTCCGTGCTACGCAATTTTTACAGCAACTGGGCACAAATTTTGGCTTGTTTATAGGCAATTTTTACAGCAACTGGGCACGATTTTTTACTTATTAACCTATATTGTTAAATAAAATTTTGGATTTTTTTGGCTAACTTTTTAGCCTACAAAAAGCCCAAATATTCGCGCATCAAAAAACAAAAAACTGCGCAAAAAAATTCCCACCATTACGATGGAAATTAAATACAAAAATTTTAAAATCGCAACACTAAAACCTTCTGGTCTTAACTCGCAATGACAGGCTTGGCGGCTTTTCGCAAGCAATAGCTTCGTGCGGCTACTTTTTATCGGTTTTGTTTTTTAAAAGCTCTTCAAAATCGTTAATAAACTCAAAAAAGGTCGAAATATCTTTAAACTGCTTGTATACGGACGCGAAACGCACATAACTAACCTCGTCAAGGTCTTTTAGCCCCTCGCACACAAACTCGCCAATCTCTTTCGACGAAATCTCTTCTTGCAGGCTGTTGTACACGCGTTTTTCGATTTCGGCCACAAGTTTGTCAATGTCTTTCATCGAAACTGGACGCTTTTCGCAGGCCTTGATTATACCACTTTTAATTTTCTGCGGCGAAAAAACCTCACGCTCTCCGTTGCTTTTAACAACCAAAACGGGCGTAACCTCGATGGTTTCATACGTCGTGAACCTGCGCCCACATTCAAGGCATTCGCGCCTTCTTTTTATCGCGTTGGTTTCTTCAACCGCACGACTGTCAATAACCTTGCTTTCTTCATTACCACAATAGATACACTTCATAATCTTATTTTAACACAACATCTTGTGTTTAGCAAGTTTTTTATCCCAAATTTGACGCAATTTTTCGCGCTTTTCAATTGCTTTTAAGTTGCCTTTTTGTTAAGCCCCTCTTGTGCTATAAGTTTGACGGCCTGCGAAACCGAACATAACTTGCCCCAGCATCGGCCGTGTGCCCCTTGTTTACATATTTTGACGGCTGCCTTTTGCTGTGATTCTGTTTGGTATGGCTGTCATCCGTATCGGTATCAAGGCGCACCAAAATCACGTCTTCGCCAATCTTTGCGATACGGTCAATCGGGATAAAAATCTCGTCAGCCTTTTTAAAAATCTTTGCCGCACCAGGCACAACCAGTCCCAAAACGCGCCCCGAATCTTTGTCAAAAACAATATCCGTTGCGCGGCCGAGGCGCTTGCCGTCGTGAGTATTAACAATCTCGCGCGACCGAATTTCGTTATAAGATATCTCCATCTCACCCTCGCTTGCCAGTTTGCTAAATTATATGCCGCTGGACGCATAAAAGTGCTAAATTTGCGAATAAATGTGCGCACATAAGGAAAAAATACATTTGTAAATTCGTGGCCTAGAACAAAAATTTTTCAAAAAAAGGAGGTATTAGTGGCGAACATTGTTGTAATTTGCGGTATAAACACCTCGACGCTGCCTAAGTGCGGCGCTAAGGACCTTGAAGAACTTATGAAAAAGGTTAAGACCGGTGACGAAGCCGCACGCACCCAGTTTATAACTTATAACATGCGGCTGGTTTTGTCTATCGTGCAGCGCTTTAACGTCAACAAAAACAACATCGACGACATCTTTCAGGTCGGCATAATCGGGCTTATGAAGGCGATTGACAACTTTAACATTGACCTTGGCGTTAAGTTTTCAACATACGCCGTGCCAATGATTATTGGCGAAATAAGGCGGTTTTTGCGCGATAATAACAGCCTTAAAATTTCGCGCAGTCTTCGCGACATCGCCTATCTTGCGCTTCAAGCCAAAGAAAAACTTAACCGAAATGGCGCCGTTGAGCCAAGCGTTGAGATGATAAGCAACGAAATTCACGTGCCTATCAAAGACGTGGCGTGCGCCTTAGAGGCTATCAGCGAACCCATCAGCCTTTATGAAACCGTCTATCACGACGACGATGACAGCGCACTTATTATGGACCAACTTAAAGACACCACCACCGAAGACGCGTGGGTTGAACAGCGTATGCTTAAAGACGCGCTTGAAAACATTGGCGAACGCGAACGTCAGATTTTGTTTTTGAGGTATTTTTGTGGCAAAACGCAAATCGAAATCTCAAACGAAATCGGCATAAGCCAAGCGCAAGTATCGCGCCTTGAAAAAAGCGCAATAAGCCAAATTCGCAACATCACGGCGTAACAACAGAAATTTAACCGCATCTTAAAATAGATGCGGTTTTTTCTTGCCAACTCAGCGACATATAATCAGCTACCCCACACCCGCTTAAAAGCAATAAGCGTTAGGATAAAAACTGAACTAAAATGCATTTGCGTTAAGTTTGACAGAATTCACCTTTTGTTTTATAATAAAATAAGTATTATTAATAAAAGTGAGGTGAAAAAATGAAACAGATTACTCCGTATTTTGCGAAATCTTTTTATCTTTTGGGCGATAGTCTTGATTATTGCTTTAACTGTCCTTATTGTAGAGAGGGTTGGGTTCAAGACGAAGAATTTGCGATACATACCCTTCCAAGTGAAATCAACCCAAATTTTATCAATCTTCCTGTTGGCGTAAATATGTTTTACGGCGACCCTATGATTCAAGTTGAAAATACTGTTGCGCTTTTGCGTAGGCTTGAACAGGCGCACCATAAGGGGCCTGTTTTGATAACGACCAAAGGAGATTATTCAAAATTTCCTGATGAACCATTTGACCTTGATTTATATATCTCGTTTTCTGCATTTGGAAAAACTTGCAGATATGACGGCGGATCTATGGAGCGCTTAAAATCTAATCTCTCTCAACTTAAAAAACGCAAGAATAACTATAAGCATTTTATTGAATATCGCCCTATTTGTTATGGAATTAATGATGATGACCAATCTATAAACTCCGTACTTGACCTTGCCGAAGAATATGGACTTGTTGTTGGATATTGTGGGCTTCAAGGGCGCCCAGAAAATATTGCATGGTGGGAAAGTAAGGGATACGATTTTAAGCCATTTCCTGGGTTTGAACTTGATTTTAAAAAGAATTTATCTGACGAGTTTGTTAAACGAATCGAACAAGCAGCCAAAGAACGGGGCGTGATTTTAAAACGTAAAACCTCGTGTATAATTTCAACAATTTCAAAAAAACGCGATTATAATGCACATTATTTCAGGCCTAATGAGGTTGGCTGTTGTGACTGCCCTAATCGTGAAATTTGTTTTAATTTTAAAAACTCGCTTTCAACAAATCAAGATTTAACAAATATTATTCCATTCAACCATACGATTGTTAAAAAAGACCATCATGAATGCATTATGCTTAAAAATGGCTCGTGCAAGTTTCCAACACCAGATTGCGGAAACATAAGCGGTACTTTTGTTAAAATTGATAAAAGAATAACCACAAGTGACGTGCGCGTTATTAAGTGGCTCACTGGTATGACTGTTGTCGCTGACTTTTATCACAGCAATCGTATAAGTGACGAATGGTTTAAAAACAAAGAGCTGCTTGCTAATTTTGATAAAAAGTCAAGCATATAACATTAAGTTCACTTTATAAAAGATAACCGCATCTTAAAATAGATGCGGTTTTTTCTTGTCAATTTTTCTATTCGCTTTACATATTTAACTTAAAAGTCGAACCTTTTTAGCGTTTTGCTAAAAGCTATTTGCCTTTTAATATTAACTTAAAAGCTTGGCAGTTGAATATCTAAGTTAAAACTAGCTTGCTTTTTTAATGATTTCTTTGGCCTCTTGCTGCTTTTTGTCATACTCTTCTTGGGTTATTTGATTTGTTTCAAGTAAGTAATCACCATAATAATAATTTTGCTTTGTTTGATCTTGCTCCACTATATCTGCACGTTTAAAAACCTTTGCAATTGTTTTAAAAAAGATTTTAGTGTCTGTCCAAAGCGAAATTGATTGGACATATTTTCTATCGTACTCGAAAATTTCTTCCCAAGTTGCATTATTTCGGCCATTAACTTGCGCAAGACCTGTTAATCCTGGACGTACCAATGCCCGAACATTTTGATCATCATCATAAAAAATCATATCCTTAACAAGTTTTGGACGCGGACCAATGATGCTCATATCGCCTTTGAAAATGTTCCATAGTTGAGGAAGTTCATCAAGGCTGGTTTTGCGTAGAAGATTCCCAAACTTCGTCATTCTTTGTTTATCAGGTAAAAGTTCACCATTTTCGTCTTTTGCGTTGGTCATTGACCTAAATTTATAAAGTTTGAAAACCTTATTGTTTTTCCCTGGTCTATACTGAGAAAAGACCACAGGGCCGCCTAATTTTATGCGGACAAGGATAGCCACCACCGCAATTACTGGCGACAGAATGATAAGCGCAAGGCCAGACAAAAGGATGTCAAAAAAGCGCTTAAAAAACATACTGTAAAGATTTTTACGGTAGGTTTTTGGCGCGGCCTTTCTTTGCGCCGCCCCCGTATTGCTTTCATTATCCGCCCCGCGTGCGTCGTCAATATCATCCACCACCGCTACGCTATCGTCACCATCTATATTAGTAACATCGTCACAATTGGCATTAATATTGCTTATATCTGCGTCTTCTACATTTGCGGACACTGCGTCTCCGCCTATATTTTCGCTTAAATTTTCAGCGCTTGTAGCGGCGTTTGTTTTAATATCTTTATTAGCGTTTGCATCTGCATCTACACTGTCATTAGTGTTCGCGGTTACGCCATTTACGTCAGCAGCGGCGTTTTCAATAATATTTTCAGGCTCTGAGCGCATTGTTTTTTTTGTTTGTTTCTTACTCATAGTTTTTTCACCGCGATTATTATACCACACCCGCTCGCAAAACGCAAGCTGATTGCGCCCCAATGTGTAAACTTAGGCAAAAATACTGCTTTTACTTCTTTTAATCCTACGCATACGGCCTTAGGCGGCTTAATTAAATATAGATTTACGCGTATTTAAGCATTTCTTTTTTAAGGTGGCCTATAATCTTTTTCTCAAGACGCGAGATGTAACTTTGGCTTATTTGCAGCTTGTCAGCAACCTCTTTTTGCGTCATCTCGTGGTCAGTTGTAAGACCATAGCGCATGGTCATTATCTCCATTTCGCGCGCACTAAGGGTTGAAAGTGCCTTTCTTAGAATTTGGCGCTCAATGTCGTCGTCATAGTCTTTGCTGACCTCGTCGCTGGGCGTGCCAAGGCAGTCCGTAAGCGTCAGTTCGTTGCCATCGCCGTCCATATTAAGCGGGTCGTCAAGCGAAACCTCGCGCTTTAACTTGGTTGATTTTCTTAAAAACATCAAAATTTCGTTCTCGATACAGCGCGACGCATAGGTGGCCATTTTTATCTGTTTATCGCCTTTAAAACTGCCAACCGCCTTGATAAGCCCGATGGTACCGATGGAGATAAGGTCTTCCATACTTACGCCCGTGTTGTCAAACTTTTGCGCAGTAAAAACAACAAGACGCAGGTTATGCTCAATCAACTCTTGCTTGGCGCTGAGGTTTCCGTCCGCCAACTCTTTGGCAAGTTTTTGCTCCTCAGTTACCGAAAGTTTGTCAGGCAAAATGTTTTGCCCCATCGAAATATAGTGCAGGCAGTTACTCTTCGCGCGCGTTTTTCGTATCTTTTCAAGCATTGCTTTTATCAAATTTAACATCACTTCACCTTCCTTTTTACTTTTACTTTTTTAGCGGCTTTTTGCCTTAACTAGATGCCTTAACACTTACAACATCTCAGCCCGCACGTTTATATTAAGTTGGTGCTTTTAACTTAGCATTGACGGGTGCAAAAGCGCGTCATAGTGCGCTGCGTCGCTAAACTGAGCGTGCGTAAGCCCTATCATTACTCTTGACACCGTGCGCTTGCCCGCAAGATTTAATTCAACGCAGTCGGGCTCAAAAACAAGCATCGGTTTGCCATCGCCGCTAAGCGTTGAAAACTGAATAAAGTGCGCGTTTTTAAGGCGGCGGTTTGGGTTGGAGGTCGCAGAATTTATGCTCACCAAGAGTTCGCGCGTTAGGATATTTTTAACAGCGTTCGTGCTGACGATTATAACTGGCAAGCCCGTCACGTGGTCAAACAGGCGGTTGCCACTGTCAATGAAGCCATCAAATTCAACAGATTTTCCACCAAACGTCACCTTAACGCGGCCGATAAAGTTAAGTGCGTCACGTCGCCGATAGATAAACCGCGCAATCTGGACAGTAAGCGCCACATAAACTGCAACCACGCCGATAATCAGGCCAATGGGTACGCTGGCGTCATATCCGCGCGCGATAAGCGAATTTATATTTTGGCCAAACAGCCCGATAATGCCAATGCACGCGCCGCCCATCAAAAACGTAAAGCTTAAAAATGTAATCAGCCCCAAGCAAAACCTCTTAAAACTTTTAAAATTAAACGCGATTAAAAGCATAAAAATGCCCGTCAAAATCTTGATGAGGTACTGCCACGCTGCCGCGATTTTAATAAGCGGAAGCAGCACCGCCGCGCACGTCCCCACCGCGCTTGACAGTATCAGCACCCACCACTTATGTTTAAGCCGCAAACACTTCGCAACACACAAAAGCAGCAAAAAATTGATGACCAAATTGTCTATTAAAACATATTCAATATATATTTTCATATGACTATTTTACGACAAAGCGCCCCCTCTCCCTTAAAAGAAAATTGCCCAACACGCCACTTTTTTGGCGAATTGTTGCGCAATCTGCTGGTTTTGGAGGATGCCGCATTTTAACTTTCAATTTTAAACTTTAAACTTTAATAAAAAAGCCCTATGCTTAACACATAGGGATAAATTTAATGTTATTTTGCTTTTGAAAGTGGTTAAAGTTTATTGAAACTTGCGGCGCATGAATGGCGGAATGTCATCATCGTCAACCGTAATTCGGTTGGTTGAAACCTCGTCATTTAAATTCGCGTTTGTGGTTTCTGACTCGGTTTTCGGCTGGGAGCCTTCGCTGTCATCAAACAGCTTTGAAACGCTTGACTCGTTATCGCCAAACATTTTTACGTCATCACCATCATCGCCAAACATCTTAACGCCACTGCGGCTTGCGTCTGCCCCGTCAGTTTTGGCGTTTAAAAAGTCTGCAAATTTATCTTTATCGAAAATGCTTTCGGTTATTGGTTTAACAACAGGAGAGACTGGCTTTGACTCTTCACGGCCTAACATATTGTCAAAATTGCTGTTTTGAAAGCCCGTTGCGATTACAGTAATCTTAATTTTGTCTTTATACTCTTCGTCGATGGTGGCGCCAAAAATGGTGTTGGCTGACGGGTCAACCACTTCTTTAACAAGCCTTACGGCCTCGTTAACCTCGTCAAGCGACATATCAAACCCGCCACACACGTTGATGATAACGGCTTGCGCGCCCTCAATAGTTGTTTCCAAAAGTGGGCTTGCAACGGCTTGTCTAACCGCGTCAACATTTCGCCCCTCGCCCGAACTTTCACCGATACCCATATGTGCAAGGCCGCGGTTTTTCATAACCGTTCTAACGTCGGCGAAATCAAGGTTAATAAGTGATGGAGTTGCGATAAGGTCAGCAATGCCTTGAATACCCTGACGCAAAACGTCGTCTGCATATTTAAACGCGTCAACAAAACTGGTGCCCTTAGGGACAACCTGCAAAAGCCTGTCATTAGGGATAACCACAAGCGTATCAACGCATTTTGAAAGGTTCCTTATGCCCATCTCAGCATTAAGCATACGCGTCCTGCCCTCAAACTCAAACGGCTTTGTTACAACGGCGATGGTTAAAATGCCCATCTCTTTGGCGATGCTTGCGATAACTGGCGCAGCGCCCGTACCCGTTCCGCCACCCATACCAGCCGTTACAAAAACAAGGTCAGTGCCTTTAAGTTTTTCGGCGATTTCGGCACGCGATTCTTCGGCCGCCTTTCTGCCCACCTCGGCATCAGCGCCTGCACCACGCCCGCGCGTAAGTTTCTCACCAATCTGAATCTGGTCTTGTGCGTTTGAAATCATAAGCGCCTGTTTATCGGTGTTTACCGCCAAAAACTTGGCCGACTTAACCCCCGCGCTTATCATTCGGTTAATGGCATTGTTTCCGCCGCCACCAACGCCAACAACAAGAATTTGGCAAACTGGTGAAATATTTGAAAAGTCCATAAATTACTCCTTTTATGCAATACCGGCCGCGCACCCAATTTAATGCGCAACCTATTTATCCCTCTTTTATGTTAATTTTGATTTTTTAATAGTTAAATTACTCAACGGCGATGATATTAAGAAACCCGTCATTTATGTCAATAGCGACGTCAAGCAAGCCGACCTCAGATGACGAATCTGGCCGCGTGATGTTAGGCAAACTTGGCGCGATAAGCTCAACCTTTCTGCCAAGACGCTTTGAAAAATAGTCTTTAATGCCCTTGATAAAGCACACGCCCCCGCCCGTAAGATAAAGCGGAATATAGTCCGGAAAGTCATACTGACAGTTATCAAGTGCTTTGTTAATGTATTTGATTATCATATCAAGACGGTCACAAACGATTTGGTTGGTATCATGCGCAGAAAACGGCGTTACGAAATCTTTGTTTTGAATTTCGTATGTGTCTTCTTTGCCCGCTTTCCAGCTTATAACGGCCTTGTGTTTAAGGCTTTCGGCCTGGTTAAACGAAATTTTAAGGCAGGTTGCAAGGTCGGCCGTGATGTAGCCTCCGCCCATCGAAAAGTTAGATAGATATAAAAGCCCATCGCCGCGCGCAAGGCACACATTGGTTGTTATGTACCCGCAATCAACCATCAAGCAATACCTATCCCTGACCTGCGGCTCAAATAAATGCAAAACCTCGGCAAGACATGCGCTTACGTACCACGTGTCTTTAACGCCAAGTTCGCTTAAAATCTCTTCAATAAAATCAAGAAAATTGTTTTCAGCAAGGCAATAACTTATAAGCCCTGACAGATGCTGACACACTGCCCCGCGCGGGTCTATAACACGACGCCCGTCTTCAAGCGTGAAATACACTGGGCTGTTGTTAATAACCGTGTGGGTTGGGTGGTTTTTAAAACTGTTGCCAATATAAAAAAGTTGGTTTATTTCGCTGTCTGTTATGCGGCGCTTTTTAGGCAGGTTAAGTTTGACGTCTTTGCAAACAACGCTTGTCATTTCTCCCGGAACGCCAACAAATATCGCCGTAACCTTCTCTCCGCACGAACTTTCGGCATTCGCAAGCGCCAACGCGATGGCCATTTTAACCTTTTCAGGCTCGATAAATTGGCCGTTTTCAAACCCCGCATAATCGGCCATTCCACGCCCACGGATTTTAAAGGTGTTGTTAACCCCGCGCTCACCTATCAAAACGGTCATTGCTGATGACCCAATATCTAAAACCGCAACGCTTTTGTTTCCCATTTTTACCCCCAAAAGGTATACTCTTACTACTTCAATTTAAATATACAATAATTTTAAGTGCTATGTCAAACATAATACATTATTATTTTAGACTAAAAACAAACTTTTAATTTAAAAAACGGCCTTAAATAAAGCCGTTTTGATAAAGTTTAACAATGGGATTGCCACGTCACATTCGTTCCTCGCAATGACATTAAATCTCAGCCGTATTAAAACTTTCAAATTTCTACTTTTTAATTCCGTTGACGGTGACTTTAAACGTCCCGTCAGATTCGCTGTCTCCCATGTTATAGCCCGATGAAACAGTTATTGTTGTGTTTTTAAGGTCTTCTTCGCTTAGGCCACTGTTTTGAACCTTGGTGTTATACACCTCGTATGCACACACGATTTTGGCGCTTATATTTTGGCTGCCTTCAAGGATAATTTTAACCTCGTCATTGTTGTTTATGATAGTGATTTCCTGCTCGCCCGTTACTTCGTTGGTGCTGATATTTATTGACTTTAAACTGGTTATCGAGATGTTAGACTGCTTGCCCATAACGCCCGCAAAGATGTCCGCCATAACGCTTGTAATGTGCGCGTTTGAAAGCTGGTCGCCCGCGCGTTTACCATCTGGTATTGTAAAGTTTAAAAGGGTTGGAAAATTGATAAGATTGCTTGAAAAATTCACGTTATCGCTTAGAATTTTAAGGTCGCTATCAAGGCAATAATAGGTTGACCCAACCTGCACCTTAAACACTGGCTGACGCTCAACGATATGAATAATCGCTTTGTTAGGGAACTTGCGCTCCACTTTTACAACCTTTGCAAACGGATAGGCCTTTTCGATTTTGGCGATGTTGCTTTTATAGTTTAAAAACAGGATGTTTTTGCCATATGAAAACTCACCCGTTTTGATAATCTCGTCTTTTTTATAACCCTCAACAACCGAGTTCTCGCTGGCTACCGACGAATAAACAACCTCAACATTTTTAAGCGAAAAAAGCGCGCTAGTCAAAACGACCATAACAAAAATCGCCGCAATGATTGACAAAATTATAACAAGTCTTTTCCTACTTTTAAGCATACGTTCCCCTAATAAAAAATGTATTTAAGCAACAACTTTTGCGCATTAATCGGTTATACGCTCTATCTGGGCGCCGACGTGATTAAGCTTTTCTTCCATCTCAAAGTACCCGCGGTCAACATATTCGATGTTGTTAACAACCGTCTCGCCCCGTGCGCACAGCCCCGCAAGAACAAGGCTTGCCCCGCCGCGAAGGTCGGTTGCGTTGACCTCTGCGCCGCACAGTTTTTTAACGCCGCGCACGATCGCCATCCTGTCACGCACTGTAATGTTTGCGCCCATCTTTTTCAGTTCGGGCACGTGCTTAAACCGCGTTTCAAACAGGTTTTCGGTTATAACACTTATACCGTCACTTATCGCGCACATCGCCATCACCTGTGCCTGTAAGTCGGTAGGAAACCCCGGATACGGCTGTGTTTCAATACTGGTTATTGCCGCAGGTCGCGCTGTTGCTTCTATATTTATTGTATCACGATTAAAATCGATTTTGCAACCAGAATTGCGCAGTTTATTGATTAAAGAAAAAACATTTTCAAAATTTGCGTTTTTAAGGGTCAGTTTTCCGCCCGTCATCGCCGCGGCAATAAGGTAGGTGCCCGTTACTATGCGGTCAGAAATCGGCTGGTATTCGCCCCCGCCAAGTGCAGCAACGCCAGTAACCACGATGGTGGAACTGCCCGCCCCAACAATGCGCCCGCCGATGCTGTTAATAAACGCCGCAAGGTCAACAATTTCGGGCTCTTTGGCTGCATTTAAAATCGTGGTTGTGCCGCTTGCTAGTACCCCCGCCATCATTATATTTTCGGTAGCGCCGACGCTTGGATAGTCAAGGTGTACCACAGTCGGCGTGATTTTTTCGGCGTGACAGTCAATAAATCCAAACTCTTCGTCAATGTTGACGCCCAGCGCCCTCAGCCCCGCAAGGTGAAGGTCTATCGGGCGGCTACCGATGTCACAACCGCCAGGATACGCTACGCGCGCCCGCTTAAACCGCGCGACTAGCGGCCCCAGCATAAAAATAGACGAGCGTATATCTTTGGCCAAAATGTGCGGAATTTCAAAGTTTGAAATGCTGCTGTTGTCAATAATCGCGTCGGTGTCAGTAAGCAAAATGCGCCCGCCCATCGCGCGCAAAATGTCAAACATCTTAAACACGTCGCTTATGTGCGGAATATTTTTTAAAACTATCCTTTTTTCGGTAAGTATACTTGCTGCGATGATAGGAAGCGCGGCGTTTTTGCTTGTTTCAACCTCGATAACCCCGTCAAGCCTTTTTCCTCCGTGAATGCGAAATTTGGTCATACTCGCCCCCACATTGGTTAAACATTATTACATTTTATATTACTCCGTTCCCCAACATTTTGACAAAAAAATAGAGGCCGCCCAGCCCCTACTTTTTAAGTTTATCTTGTTCTTTCTTTAACCTTTTTTCGTTGATATAAACATAGGTATTGCTTTTATTAAAAGCATCTATCATCGCTTTATTTACCTTTTCGTTAAGCCGTCTTTCATCGCCCTTTAAGTCGCCAGTATTTTCAACATTAATAGGTTCTAAAATCTCTACATTAACAAACGGCTTTTTGCGCCCAAACAACTTATAAAGTCCTTTTGGTTTTCTAAAACTGAAAACGACGGGCGTAACTGAAACATTGTTTTTAACGCTAAATCTAAACGCACTGCTTTGAAAAGGCCTTATGCGCGCAAAGTATGGCCAAAGCGACCCCTCAGGATAAACCAAAAGATTTTTGCCCGCTTGCAGTTCGCCATCAATGCTAGATATAAAGTTGCGGTACGCAGCCAAATCGTCAGGAATAGGCACCGCCCGCAAAGACTTTAAAATCGTTTTAATAACGGGTATTTGAAAGTCGACTTTTTCTGAAAGGATGTATGGCCTTTTAAACGGAAGAACATAAACACTTAAAATCGCACAGTCCATTATAAAGCAATGGTTTGCAACAAAAACAGTATTCTTTGCTTTCTTTAAATTCTTTCGTCCCTTAACTTTGGGCATATAAAACAGCCAAAGAGTTGGAAACAAAACAACAAACGCAAAACAATAAAACAGAAACGACCAAATCTTAAAAAACCAATCCTTTTTTACGAATTTATAGTTTTTGTCAACCTTATCCTTTAAAATCGGCTTGTTATTAACCAAGTTTCGGTTGGTTATTTTTGGGTCAAGCTCGTCGGCGTCTAAAAGGTCACAAACAGCCGAGTATGAAATTATTTCTTTAACCATTGTTTACCTCTATCCGCTCGCCCGTTTCGGCCTCAACATTATCTTTTTGAATAGCTTCACCAGTACGCTCAATTTTCTTCCAGCCAACATTTTTAGAAACAAGCGCCGCAATTGCCTGATAAACAAACAAATTAATAAAAATTGGGTTTAACACAATGCTTTTAAGCATAAGTTTTTTGCCTACTTTAATGCGGTCACGCTCAACAATGAATTGAAGCATCGTATAGATACAAAGTACCAAATAATAAATCGCTAAAAACTCACACAGGCAAATGGCCGCTGTTTCGCAAACATCCATACGCTTGACGCAAAGCCCAATAATTATCATAACTATTAAACTAAGGGTGTAAAGAATAATAGTTGCGATTGCAACAACGTTTGGTATCAACGCAAGTCGGTTTTCAAGAATACCAATTTTGTTGCTGCCATTCTGTTTGAAGGCTTTTTTCGTTTCTTTTTTCATTTTTTTGCTTACGTCAAAATAGCCTTTACACCATCTTATGCGCTGTTTGTTTACGGTTGAAAGTTCAACTGGTTGTTCAACAAAAACCTCGGTAGACTCAACATATGCCACCTTATATTTGTTCATAGTAATAAAGCTTGAAAGTTCATAGTCCTCAGTAAGCGACGTAAACGGAAAGCCTTTAAACTCGTCTATAATTTTAGAAGAAATATAAAGCCCAGTTCCGCTTATAAGCATCGTGTTAAAAAGGCGAGTTTTGGCCTTGTTTTGAAAAGTATTGACGTTGCAAAACAAAAGCGACGAACAGCAACTTACCCAGTCGTCATTGATATTTGTAACATTTTTATAACTCATTGCTATGTCAATGCCCGAAAAGTACGCCTTGTTCATCTCTTCAATATAGTTAGGCGCAATCGTGTTATCAGCATCAATTATAAAAAACGCGTCATAATGCAAATTTTTGTTATAAATATCTTTTATAACCTCGTCAAGCGCAAAACCTTTTGTGTGCTTGTCTTCAAGGTCTTGCCTAACAAAAAAATTGTAACCATACTTTTTGGTTAAAATATTTGTAAGGTCTTCTTCGGTTTCAGTTATAACATAAACATCAAAAAAATCTTTATCATATGTTTGGTCTTTAAGACTTTTCAAAAGCCCTTCAATAACCGAACTTTCATCTCTTGCTGGAACCAAGATGGCATACTTGCCCTTTTTATCCGTCTCTTTAAAGTTCTTAGGCTTTTTAAACCCAAACATAATATAAAAAAATCTATATGAAAACAATGCAAGACTAACAAATATCATTATCATTGCAATGTTGTTTATTAAATTAAGTACTGCTGACAAATCCATACAACAATTATCACCTTAACTATTAAAGTTAATTATGATTATATAACCATTTCTTATATTTGTCAAATCTTAAAACGAAAATGTTGAATTTTGTCATATGAGTTTTTGGTATGTCCTAAGTTTTATGGCATGTATTGGAAAGGCGCGGTTACAACTCAATTTTTGACGCGCGGGCGGTAAGAATTTGGTTAATAAGGCTTTCGTTCGCGTAATAAATGTGGTCGCAATCTTCTAAAATTTGCTCGTTTTCGCTGGTGATGTCGTCTGGGTTTATAATATACGCCTTGTACGCCGCGGTCACGTTGCTTTTAAGCGGCTCGGGCAGGATTTGGCTTAGCGCGTTAACATACTCTTTTAAGTTGGCGTTTGATGACACGTTGTCAAAATGACAAAAATGGCCGCCATCGTTAATGCCGTTAAGGTATTCCATCAGTTCGCCATATGGAGATTCTATCTTTCCCTCAGCCCACAAATCCCACATCTTGTTCCACTGTAAACTTTCTTGTGACAGTGTTTCCGCCGCGGGCGCAACATCAGCCCCCGCCTTTTTCTTTTTCTTAAAAATATTAAATATACACATACCCCTTCCCCTTTCGCGCTTATTTCATTTAATCAATCGCGTCAACTTTTTGCTTCCCTAATTTTTTAAGTCAACTTTTTGCTTCCTGAATTTTTCAATTAAAAGCATTCGCGCCTTTTTTACATTGTGGTTTTATAAATTGCGCACCTTTCAACACATTTTAATTAATACCGCTTTAACTTCCCTTTTTACTAGCCAGCCATTTTTGCCATATTGACAAAATTAATAATCGCAGCAAATTTGCTCAATTTACGTTAGTCCTTTGTATAAATAGGCACTAAAAAATTTCATATTCATTTGTTCAATATAAAATTTTAACAACTTTTTATAATCTTTTGACGCGGCGTTTAATTCTAACACCTGTGCCCCTTTTTGCCTCGCTTCTTTTTCTAAAAATTTAAATAATTTTTCTCCTACGTTCTTATTTCGCTTAGATGGCACAACATACATTTCTTCCAGATAAAAAACCTTGTCACCTTTTTTGACATAACTTTTGTTTTTCTTTGCAGCTTCAATCTCACCATATGCATAACCAATCACAATGTCTTTATCTAGTGCGATTGCCACCTGTTTATCTTCAAAATATTTCTCATTATCAGCAACAATTCCGTTGCAACAACCCTCTTTTGCAAAGGCAGCACTTAAATCAGCAATAGCCTTTAACTCTTCCTTTTTAGCAAATCTTATAATCATTTCTTGCTCCCCATTATAATTTTACCATACGCCACCCTTATTTCAAAACAAAACAGAGCGATTTCACCCTGTTTTTTTTTAAATTGTTATAATTCGCCTTATGGTAATTAAACGTTCTTCACACAATAATCAAGCACTTTCATAAGTAACTTGCTATATTTATTGTACTCATCTATATTAACAAACTCATTAGGCTTGTGCGCAAGCGCCAAATCGCCAACGCCAAAAATAAATGCATCTCCGCCAGTTGCTTGAAAATATCCTGCCTCACACCCACCAGTAAACGACCTTTCTTTTAATTTGAATTTTGAACAGATTGCCTCAACAAGTTTCCCTGTTTTTCTTTCTAGCGGAGGGATATTTAGTTCTTGTGAAAGCAAAATCTTTGAGCCATCGTATCTTTTTTCTAACACTTTTATATATTGTTTAATAAGTTTTAGCACCCTTGCGCTATTTTGAACACTATTGCTTCTTAAATCAAATTTAAGTTTTGCATAGCCAGACACGATGTTAACTTTATCTCCACCTGACACAACATTGCAAGAAACTGAAGTCCCATCAATTTTTGAACCTAATTTTTCAATATACAAAACCAGCCTAGCCAAAATATAATTGGCATTTATTCCGTTTTCAGGCATACTGCTGTGACAGCTTTTACCAAAGATTTCTATACTAAATTCGTCACAACCTTTGCTTTCTGAGCAAATGGCCATATTGGTAGGCTCGCCAACAATTGTTATTTTAGGAACTATTGACCGTTTAATAAATTCTTCTTGAACACGCATAATGCAATCGAGAGTGGTTTCTTCATCACCTGTTATTGCTATTATTATCGGGTCGTCTAAGTTTTTAATCTTATTTAGGTTGTCAAGAATAACACCAAAATAGCTTTTCATATCAATCGTGCCCAAACCATACATTTTATCATTAATAATTGTTGGGCAATAAGGATTTGTTTTGTATGACTTCTCGTCAGCAGTTACTGTGTCAATGTGCCCAGATAAAACAATCGCATTATTGATATTTTTAAGTTGTGTATTGATACCAATAATCAACCCTTCTCTATCGTCTTTTAGGCTTTTGACTTTAATGATTTCCTTAGAATTTGGTGCAAATCTTTTTTCTAAATAGTTGATGATTTCTTTATTTTGTTTTGTATCGAAACTTTTTATAGATACAAGTTCTTTTAAATTTTCCATTTTATCTCTCCTTAACAAAAAATAACCCGTTGTTAGTTTCTTTCAAAACATACCAACGGGTTTAAGATTATGTATAAAAATATTTATATCCATCTATATGTTTTGTGACACGCAAAATAGCATCCACAAAACATTTTTGTGAACGCTTTTACTTATGCAAATGCCACATAACAAATGAATTAAACATTTCTTTTCTCCTTTATTACATTATATGATATACAATTTTTTAAATTTGTCAACCCTTTATTTATCATAACCTCTTTTGGGCTATTTTAAGGCTAAGGCGCAATCAAGCGCAATTCGAATTAAATCAATTAAATCATATTGATTTTTGTTTTGCAAGCAAATTCGCAAATTGGCCTTTGCGGCTTTGTTTGTCAATGTTAAGGATGATGCCGATGGCGCTCATAAAGACTACAAGCGAGGTCGAGCCGGCAGAGATGAACGGAAGTGGAAGTCCGGTTGGGGGGATTGAGCCAGTTACGACGGCGACGTTGATTAAAAACTGTGCGGCGATAACGGTTGCGATGCCCGAGGCTAAAAGGCAGCCAAAACGGTCAGGCGCGCGCAAGGCGATTTTGACCGCGCGGACGATGATAAACAGATACACCAGCCCCACGCACGTGCACCCGATAAACCCCAACTCTTCGCCGATAATTGAAAAGATAAAGTCACTTTCAGCAAAAGGCAAAAACAGATATTTTTGGCGCGAGTTGCCAAAGCCCACGCCCGTAAACCCACCTGCGCCCAGCGAATAAAGCGACTGCACCAGCTGAAAGCCCTCGCCTTGCGCGCTGCTCCACGGGTCTAAAAATGCCACCATACGCCTAAGGCGATACGGCTCAGCGATAATCAAAAGCGGCACCAGCGCCAGCGCCGGTATTAAAAGAATAAGAAAGTGCTTGGCCGAAATCCCGCCAACAAAAAGCATAGTTATCATCGTTATGCCGATGCACATCGTTATGCTCATGTTCGGCTCCATAATAACCAGGCCGCAGATAACCACGCCCGCCGCGATGGTGGGGATAAGCCCTTTTATGCTTTTAACTTTATCATAGTTTTTAGAAAGCGACGCCGCCGCAAAAATAACGAACGCAAACTTGGCAATTTCGCTTGGTTGGATGGTGGTTACGCCCAGATTAAGCCACCGTCGCGCGCCATAGTTGCTGACGCCGATTACAGGCACAAACACAAGCGCCAAAAGCAGCACCGAGCCACCTAACAGCCACCACTTGATTTTGGGCAAAAAATGATAGTCAACAAACGCCGTAGCCACACACGCGCCAAGCCCCAAAAGCGCGCCGATAATCTGCTTTTTAACGAAAAAGTATTCGTTTTTATACGTAAGTTGCGCCGATACCGAACTGGCACTGTGCACCATAAAAACGCCGAACACGCACAGCCCCACAACCGCAATCAGCAGCAGCAAATCAAACCTGATGGCGGCTCGTTTTTGCTTTCGTTTTAAATTAAGAAACCCAACTGCACGCATCCGAAACTCCTTTTACAATTCAAAAAGAACACTAATCAGGCCTAAAATCAAGGTAATTGTTGTATACCAAACAACAATTTTCACTTCGCTTATGCCCTTTTTCTCAAAATGGTGATGCAAAGGCGCCATCAAAAATACGCGTTTTTTGGTGCGTTTGTAGTGCGCTACTTGGATGATTACTGACACGCTTGACAAAACAAACATTAGGCCGATAATCGGGATGTAAAGCGAATTGCGCGTAAAGATTGCAACGCACGCCGTTAGCCCGCCAAGAGAAAGTGACCCCGTGTCGCCCATAAAAATCCGCGCTGGAAAACCGTTAAACAACAAAAAGCCCAAAAGCGCGCCAAAACCTACCGCGCAGATAACCACAAGGTTTGTATACTCGCCCACTGCGGCCAAGTTCAGCCCCGCAAGCCGCACACTTAATTGCGCCACAATAACACCGCCGATGGTAACCAGATACGCCATCGTTGTGCCCGAGGCGAGCCCGTCAAGCCCGTCGGTAAGGTTAACGCTGTTGGTGGTGGCAAGAAAAATGAAAATAACAAACGGAATTATCCACGCGCCGATGTCGATTTGCACGCGCGTAAACGGGACGTATAGCACCCCGCCAACAAGGTCGCGCGATTTATAAACAAAAACCGCAACCGCCACCGCAATGATAAGTTGACTTATGATTTTTTGATACGGCCTAAGCCCCAAATTACGTTTAAACTTAAACTTGATAAAGTCGTCAAGAAAGCCAATCAGACCATACGCAAAAGTAACAATTAAGGTCATAAGCCCAAGCGATTTTTCGCCGCGCAAAAACAATAGTCCAACCGCGCAGATGGAGAAAATAAAGGCAATGCCGCCCATCGTTGGCGTACCCGCTTTTGACGCGTGCATATCAACATAATGTAAAATCGTCTGCTTGATTTTTTCTTTCTTTAAAACATAAATCAAAAAAGGAAGCAACACGGCCGACACTAAAAATGCAACAATAAGCACTGTTATAAGCATTTTAAAGTCAACCATATTCGCCTCCTATTTTTAAATAGTATGCGCGATTATTGGTATTTACAACACTATTTTATAAACTTTTTGCCTTTACACCGCGTTAAATCAAGGGGAAATTGTTATTTGTAAAAATCGCCAGTTATAACATTCTTTCAATAGTTTCTTTATCGGTATATGGTATTTTTTCGCCATTTTTCTCAATAAACTGCTCGCTGCCCTTGCCCAAAACAGCCACCACGTCGCCCGCACGCGCCAAAGATATGGCCTTTTCAATGGCGCGTTCGCGGTCAACTTCAATTAAAAACGCATCATCTTTTGAAAGCCCCCAACAAATCTGCTCGATGATAGTTTTTGGGTTTTCATAACGCGGATTGTCGCTTGTGATTATAGTAAGGTCGCTGTTATCAACCGCCGCACGCCCCATAAGTGGCCGCTTAGCGCAGTCTCGGTTTCCGCCACAGCCAAACACCGCGATAACGCGCTTATCTCCCGCCAGTTGCTTGCACGCGCGCAGGCAGTTTGTCATCCCGTCTGGCGTGTGGGCATAGTCAATTATAACATTAACGCCATTAACTTTAACCTTGTTAAACCGCCCGTCAACTGGGCTAAACTCGCTTAGGCTTTGCTGCACGCTTTCACGCGGGATGCCCAAAATCTCAGCAATCGTTATCGCGCCCAAACAGTTATAAACGTTAAACTCGCCGTCAAGATTAACATCAAACGCACGCCGCTCGCCGGGGTAATCTACCTCAAAATGCTGTCCTTTTTCGGTTTGAATTATGTTGCCCCCGATAATGTCAGCAAAACCATCTATGCCAAAGCTGACGTTTGGAAGCATACACCTTTCTTGCAGTTTTAAAACGTTCGGGTCATCAATATTAAACACGCCGACCTTGGCCTGATGCCCAACAAAAAGGCGCGCTTTTGCCTCGGCGTAATTATCCATATCTCCAAAAAAGTCAAGATGGTCTTGCGTGATGTTGGTTATAAGCGCCACGTCGGCTTTTATTGCATCAAGTTTGTGCAGCGCCAGCGCGTGGGCAGATGCTTCCATACAAACGATGTTACACCCCGCTTTTTTCATTTTATCAAGAAGTGAAAACAACTCTATCGGGTCAGGCGTTGTTAGGTTAGACAAAATTCGCTCGCTGCCTATCTGCGTACCGTTGGTGCCGATAAGCCCAACTTTTAAACCCGCGTCCTCGAAAATCTTTTTTAAGATATGCGTGGTTGTCGTTTTGCCATTCGTGCCAGTAACCATCACTACCTTCATATCGCGCGCGGGGTCGCCATAAAAGTTTTTGGCCATAAACCCCATCGCCTCGCGGACGGATGGCACAAGCACCTGGCTTACGTTTTCGGGCAGGTCAAGCGGCCGTTCACAAACCACCGCCACCGCCCCCTTTTTAACCGCGATTGGCGCGTAATTGTGCCCGTCTTTATGAAAGCCGTCTACACAGAAAAACAGGCCATCCTTTAAGTCTTCGTGAGTATTGTGTGCCAGCACGCGGATGTCTTTATCCTCGCCCAAAATCTTGGTGTGCTGCATGATAATGTCGCTTAGTTTCAATTTAAACCCTCCTTAATCCATAATCAGTAAAACCGTGTCGCCAGAAAAAACCATCGTTCCAGGCGTACCCAGTTGCGCCGTAACCACCCGTCCCTCGCCCGAGGTTAAATACCTTAGCCCCATCGCCGTAATCTCGCTTGCGGCCTCGGTAAGCGTTTTGCCGATGAATGACGGCAGCGTTATGTTAGATTCCAGTTCGCGTCGCTCGGCTTCAAGACGGTCGCTTGCCTCTGTCCCACGAATTTCAAAAATTTTTTCAAAAATCTCACGCGCAACAGGGGCGGCCACCACTCCGCCATAATACGCGCCTTTTGGCTCATCAATGGTAACTAATACAATATATTCGGGGCTCTCAGCGGGCGTGAATCCTATAAAAGACGCAACATACTTACCCTGCGCAATCGCCCCATTTTCATACTTTTGCGCCGTTCCTGTTTTGCCACCAATGCTGAACCCCGGAACCTTGGCGCGCTTTCCGCCCCCCGTGCTGACCACCTCTTCAAGCATAGTCGCGATGGTTTTTGACACGTCTGGTTTGATAACCTGTCTAAGAGAGGTCGGCGTTTTTGTGTATAACGTGTTGCCCGAGTTACTAGTAATGTTTTTAACGAAATAAGGCTGCATAAGCGTCCCGCCGTTTACCACCGCGCCAACCGCGTTAGTAAGCCCAAGCGGCGTCACCGCGATTGCTTGACCAAACCCCATACGATAAAGATCGCCATTTTTAACCATCGATTTCGGCATCGTTACTGCCTTGCCTTCGCCGCCAATATCAACGCCAAAGCCTGTGGTTAAACCAAACCGCGTGCAATAATCATAAAAGGTGTTAACGCCAAGTCGGCTGGCAAGTTCCATAAACACGCAGTTGCAACTGTTAGACAGCCCCTGATACATACTTTGCGACCCGTGTCCCGTACGCCTGTGGCAGTTGATTTTCACGCCGTCTACTATCCTACATCCGCCGCAATAAAAATAACTGTTTGCGCTTGCAAGCCCCTCGTTCATCGCCATCGCCGTTGTTAAAACCTTAAACGTGGACCCCGGCTCGTACGCGTCACTAACCGCCACGTTTTTGACCATCTGCATAAGCGCGGATACATCGTCACGCGGGATGTTATTAAGGTCAAACGATGGTTTGGTCGTCATCGCAACCACCTCGCCCGTCTGTGGGTTTAACACCACCGCCGTGGCCGCCTTCGCGCCATTAGTTAGGTAGCAGTTTTGCATAATCTCTTCAACGGCCTTTTGAATTTGAAAATCAATAGTAAGCGTCAAATTAAGCCCGTCGATGGGGTCAATGTAATAGGTAGACGAGTTGTCAAGCGTTTTGCCCTTGATGTCGCTTTCAACAAGGCTGACCCCCGCCACCCCTTTAAGATACTTGTTATAAAACGCTTCAAGCCCCGCCTGTCCGTCGCCGTCGGCATTAACAAAGCCCAATACTTGGGTTAAAAGATCGTCGTAAGCATAATTGCGCGTGCTGGTTTGGCTGAAAAAAATTCCGTCGGGGTAATCGTTTAAAATAGCCTGCATCTGCGCTTGGCTTATGTTATTTGTGATACGCACCTCGCTTAGGCCGCGCTTGGTCACTTTCTCACGCAGCTTATCTCGGTCAAGTTCGCAGACCCTTGCAAGGACGCCCACAACGGCGTCAACATCTTTGACGTCATTTGGGCGCACGTACACGTCATAGGTCGTTACGCTGCTGGCTAAAACAACGCCGTTTCGATCAGTAATAGTGCCGCGAATGGCCTTGGTTGGCAAATCGCGCAGCCACTGGCTCATCGCGCGCGCCTGCAAAGACTTCCCGCAAATAACTTGCAAGTAGAAAAGCCGCCCAACCAAAAGCGCCAAAAAAAAGATTACCAGCACAATTAGTGCAAGTAATCTCTTTCGTAAACTAAATGATGTGTATTTTACGTCCACACGGATTGCTCCTAATTTAAATTAGAACAAACCGCTTAAAAACTCACAAAGATTATCAAACCAGTTGGTTGGCGCCTCTACATCGGTGGGCAAAGTGTATTCAGGCATATCAATAGTAAAAGTGTTGCTGCTGTTGCTGTCAACAAAGTCGCTGCCAACTGAGTCACGGATATATTGGTCTGTTCCTAACTCATTATACTCAACCTTAAGGCTGTTTATGACGCGAGTTTGGCTTGCAACCTCGGCTTGTTTTGACGCAATAAGCGCCGCTCCACTTGAAATGCTGACCGCGTTATAGATAGCAAACGCGATTAGCAGCGCAACAACCACACTATAAACGCTAAGCATTATTTTAAGCCTTGGGCTTAGTGCGCGTTTGGTTTGAGTTATTCCCTCGGCGGGTGCTGTGCGCGCAATTGTGTGCATTGGTTGTTTTACTGACGTAAACTCTTGCTGATCTTCATATTTTTCAGGTTCAGCAGTGCCCGTGTACTCTTTTTCTATCTCAAAGGCGGGCTCAGTGTCAGTTGTTGTGGTTGAAAAAGAATTTGTGTAACTTGGTGACGAAAATGAAGGCGAGCTGTAATCGTCTTCGTCGTCAAAACTTTGTTGCACATATGGATTAGTAAAGCTGTAAGTAGGTGTTTTTGTGCGCGTTGTTTGTGTTACCATTTCTTTCCCTCCTTTGGGTAACTTCACCCAAATTTATCTTACTGAAAAACTCAAATCGTTTTATCCGTTTTGTTTTATCTTGTATTTTTATCCTTTCTCATTTTGTTTTATTTTATCTTTTCAATAACGCGGAGTTTTGCGCAAGTGCTTCGTGAATTTTCCCGTTGTTCACTGCTGCTTGCGGTTATCGGTTTAGAGTTTATTAAGGTTACGCGTGCGTTTTCCCCTCCGCATACGCAAACCGGAAACTCGGGCGGGCACGTACAGTTTGTTGCAAGGCTTTTAAAAGTTTGTTTAACAATTCTGTCTTCAAGGCTGTGAAAGGTTAAAATCGCAAGCCTTCCGCCAACTTTAAGCATATCAACCGCGTCTAAAATCGTTTGTTTGATAATGCTCAGTTCGCCGTTTACCTCTATTCGTATTGCTTGAAAGGTGCGCTGAACATTGCTTGAACCATCATTGCCTTTATACCTAGGAACGGCCTTTAAGATGATTTCTTTCAGTTCTTGCGTTGTTTTGATTGGTTTTTCCTTTCGCGCAAGTTCGATATGGCGAGATATCGTTGAGGCAAAGCGCTCCTCGCCATAGTCACTTATGATTTGTTTAAGTTGTGCGGCGCTGTAAGTGTTAACAACCACCTCGGCACTAAGCGCATTGTCTTGATTCATACGCATATCAAGGGGGCCGTCAAACCTGAATGAAAAGCCGCGTTCGGGGTTATCTAGTTGGTAACTTGAAACCCCAAGGTCGATTAAAATCCCGTCAACCTCGCTTATGCCACGCGCCAAAAGTTCGTTTTTAAAGTTTGAAAAGTTGCTGTGGATAAGTGTGAACCGAGATTTGTTAAATTGTTTTGTTAGTCGTGTGCTGCTGGCACTTAAAGCCTCAGCATCTTGGTCAAACCCAAACAGATGTGAGTTTTTGGTGCGTGCTAAAATCTCGCTACTGTGCCCCGCGCCGCCGATGGTCAGGTCAACGTAAACGCCGCCGTCTTTAAGGTTAAGACCATTAAGGCACTCGTCAAGCATAACAGGTTTATGAGAAAATTCCATTAAACGCCCAGCCTTGCAAGCTCGGCAACTGCGTCGTCAAAATTGGCGCCAGTGCTGTAATCGTTCCAAACCTCTTCTGCCCAAATTTCAACGCGATTGCCAACGCCGATAAAAACTATCTTTTTATCAATCTTAGCAAACTCACGCAACTCAACAGGTATCAAAATTCGACCTTGCCCGTCTTCTTCCGTCTCAAACGCCGAACTCATCAAAAGCCTAAGCGGCCTTTGCGCCTCAGCATCAAACATCGAAAGCCCGCGCGCCTTAGCAATAACGTCTTCATCAAATATGGTCTTAGAAAAGGCGAACAGACAACCATTGTTGCCCTTGGTTACAACAAAACCCTCGCCCAGTTCGGCTTTAAGCTTGGTTGGAACCCGCATACGCTTTTTTTCATCGATACTGTGTCTAAACGTCCCGATGAGCATACACTTACACCTCTCCTTTTTAATTTCACATATAGTATATCTAACCCCCATTTTAAAAGCAACCACTTTTGACCACTTTTTTAACAAAGTTACTAACAGCTGTTGAAAAGTTTTTGCCACAGACCTCTGTTTCGCTAGGTTTTTTCTAAGATTGTGCGCGATAAAAAATGGTGGTCACCCACCACTACTAAACAGATGTTTTGGATACTTTTACCCAAAACTTTTTATATAAAGATAAGTTAAATAACACCAAAAGCAAGAAACAATCTCTTGACTTATGCAACTTTTCACGTTTTCCCGTAAACGCTTTGGGGTGACGTTATTTCGCGGATGTCTCTTCGCTTTCGGCTTGGTTTTTCAGTTTTTGTTGCATATATTTGATAAAATCGGCGCTGATACCGCGTTTGCGTTTTGCCTCTGCGCCAAACTTAGCGCCCTCGTGAGAATTATCGCCGTCTTTGGCAGCCAGTTCTATCTCGCTTATAAAGTCGCAAAGATGGCCTCTGTTTTTAAGGTATGCTTGGGTGTTTTTGCTAGACGATGCGAACTCTTGCACCTCGTCAAGACAGTTATCCCAATCCTCATTTTCAAGGATGCACGAAAATCTTGCGGCGTTGCCAATAGCGCGGTCGTCTGCCCCGCCGTTTTGGGTAAGCATTGCAAGGCAATATTTAACATTCATCTTAGGAGTGGCGGAAAATAGTGCGCTATAAACCTTTTTAACTTTTTCCGTCCCGCCAAACACGCGGTTAGCTGCACGTTCGCTTGACAAAAAGTTTTGATAGTCTTCATAAAGTTGAGTAAACGTTTTTGGCATACCATATTCGTTATACACCAGCCTAAGGGTTGGATATTTGTAAAACACGTCTTCAAGGCGGCTGTCAAACTCATAAGTCTCGCGCGCGAAATCGCCTTTCAAAACCGACGCACTGTCATAGTTATTCAGCGCGTCAAGGTCGCCGCCAAGCGCTTCGGCCAACTTAACAAGCCCCTGAACGCCCCACACGTCAAGGTCAATCAGTTTAAGGTTAGGCGAAACCGAGGCAAGTTTTTCAATAATCTGGTCAAGCACGTGTGGCCGTTCTTTAAGCTCTTTAAGCAGGCGCGTCAATTCAATGTCAAACGGGTCAATAATGTTAATTTCGGCCTTGCTTGCGCGCGGAAGGAAGGTCTTAATAGTATCTTTGGCGCCCATAAACCCAATTGCATTTGCCTCTTTTTCCGCAGCAAAAGAATCGTGATGAAACCTGTAATGCCTTTTTCCCTCTTTGGTGTTATCTTTAAGAAAGTTGTCTTCACAAAGCCATTCAATGCTTGGGTCATACTTACGCTCAGGCTGGTCACGATTATCATAAACATACTTTTCAAATCGCGCGGTGCGGGCATGTTGACGTATGTGTTCAAGTTCGTGATAAATGGTGCGCCCAATACTGCCAAGCCACTTAGCAAGTTCGCTGCGGTTAGCAATCGTGCAGTTGAAATATCCATCTGCGCCATCGCCGTCCGTATTAAACGCAATGGCCTCTTGCTGCACGCCATCATCGTTTTGATAGGAGATCGCCGTGGCAAGAATGCGCGGGTCAGTTTCACGCGTAACAAGGTCAACGTCAAGCCCCTGTTCGGCCGCAACAATCTTGGCATACGTCAAAACAAACATTCGCTTGTCAAAGTCAAAATCGCCAAACTTTAAAACCTCTTTAATTTTTTGTTTAAGTTTTTGCTTACATTTTTCGCGCAGCTTAGGGTCAGACAGATCAAGTTCTTCAACAAAACGATGCCTTTTTACGGACAAAGATTGACTAATAATGTCAAAACAAGACCCATCTTCATCATATTCATAATTTGTCTTTTTTCGTCCGTTATCCATCCTTCACCACCAAATTAAATTTTATTTTATTATAGCGCTTGGTTTTGCACTGCTAATTACTATTTAACATCGTTACTTTTTACATAGGTCATTTATTACTATTGCACGTAATAACTTTTTGCCTAGGTCATTTATTACTATTTCACGTAATTACTTTTTGCCTAGGCCATTTATCACTATTTCACGTCATCATAAATCAAAACGGGCGCGTGCCCAACTTGATCAGTAGACGTTAGGTAATATTTGATGCCGTTTTTAACAAACACCTTGTCGCCGCGGCCATCTTTACCGTGAAGGTGCCCATACACCACCGCGTCCACCTTAAACTCTTCAAACAGGTCAGTAAATGCGCTGCCCTCTCGCCTACTGTTAAACGGAGGAAAGTGAAACATAACAATCACCCTGTCACCGTCCACACGCTTTTTTTGACAATCTTCAAGAGTCAGGCGCAGACGGATAACCTCGCGATCAAAAATCTTTTTGTCTTCTTCGGTATATGGCTTACCGACTTCTTTACTCGCCCAGCCGCGCGTCCCACAAATGATAACGTTGCCAATTTTAACGCTGTCATTTTGCAAAGCGATTACCGATGGCGGAAGAACTTCGCGCACCTTACTTATTGATTGCCACCAAAGTTCGTGGTTGCCCTTGATTATGATTTTCTTGCCCGGTAAAGACCCAAGATAATTCAAATCAACAATCGCGTCACTAAGTTTAAGCGCCCAGCTTATATCGCCCGAAACCAAAACAACATCGCCTGCGCCAACGCACGCGTTCCAGTTTTGTGTCAGTTTTGTTACATAGTCTGCCCAGCCATCGCCAAAAATGTCCATCGGCTTGTCACAACCAAACCCAAAATGCGGGTCAGACAATGCCCAAATTTTCATACTTACGCCCCTCCTTTTTATCTTTTTACCACATGATTATATCATATTTAAAGTTATTTTTCAATCGCCTTTTATTTGCACAAAACACCATTTGTAATCCATACTATTTTACGCCAAAAAACGCAAAACCGCGGACAAAATTTAATTATTTGCCCAAAATTTGCGAAATGGAAGATAAAACTGCGTTTTTCCCAACGCCGGTTTGGGCACTAGTTACAATGATATTATCAACGCCAACTTTAAGGTCGCGCGCTAAAATTTGCTTACATTTTGGCAACTCGCTTTTCTTAATTTTGTCAACCTTGGTCGCAACGATAATAACAGGCACGTTAAAGTGAACCAGCCATTCAAGCATCTGTTTATCCTTTTCGCTTGGAGCGTGGCGGATGTCAACCAAAAGAATGACAGCCTTTAACTGCTCACTTGTGTGAAGATACTCTTCGATCATCGCTGCCCACTTATTCTGCTCATCAGTGCTAGCCTTTGCATAGCCATAACCGGGCAAGTCAACAAGCAAAAATTCATCGTCCGCTTGAAACAAATTTATAAGCCTTGTGCGGCCGGGAGTTGCCGACGTTTTTGCAAGTTTTTTATTGCCAGCAATCATATTTATAATGCTAGACTTACCAACGTTACTGCGCCCAACAATGGCAATTTCGGGCAATTTTTCGCTATCGTTATACTGATTTATGTTTGAAAGCGATTTAACAAACCTTATATTTTTTATGTTCATTTTCTGCACTTTTCCTTATACATCTTGAAATTTTGGCCAAATTTTTACATTTTTATGGCCATTTTGCACTTTTTTATATCATCAATAAGTGCCGCTGCACCGATGTTATATGCTCCATCGGCGTTGCTTATAAGATAATCACGCGTGCCTACGGTTGACTTAATCTCATCGCGGATGCCCACATTTCTTACAAGCGTGCCTAAGTTAAATCTTGCAACGCACTCACAAACAATGTCGCCAAGCCCGCCTATGATTGAATGCTCCTCAGTTGTCCAAACGATGCTGTATTTTTTAATGATTTTTGCAAGTTCTTCAAGGTCAATCGGTTTAAGTTGCGGCACGCTTACAACGGCCACATCAATACCAAATGCGTGCTTACAAACGTCGCGCGCGATCATCGCCTCTTTAAGCATTTTGCCCGTTGATATTATTAAATAATCTTTACCAGACGCAACCTTGGCAATTGGCTTGGTCGCAAAATCAAGTTTAATTTTGTGCGGCTTAATTTTGCCATTAACCTCTTCGCTCCAACCGATTTCGCTTTCAACCTCTTTTTTGTTAAGCCTTAAATAAGCGGGTGTATTTGAATTAAGCATTTCGTTCATCGCAAGTTCGCACTCTTTTTTGGTTGCTGGATTAAACACGGCCATATTAGGCAGCGCGCGCATACACGCAATGTCTTCGGTTGCGTGATGAGTAAACCCAAGTGGGCCATATTCAAGCCCAGCGCCAACTGAAACAATTTTAACGTCCGCGTTGTTATAGCAAACTAGGTTACGAATAAATTCAAGAACGCGCAAGGTGTCAAAATTGCCAATCGAATAGATAACAACCTTTTTGCCCGCCTTAGCAAGCCCCGCCGCAACGCTTATCATATTTTGTTCGGCGATGCCACAGTTAATAAACCTGTCAGGAAACTCGTCCATAAACGGTTCAAGCGCGCCCGAGCCCAAGTCGCCCGTAAGCAAAACCAGATTTTTATCTTCACGCGCCTTGGCTATCAGCGCATTAACAAACGTCGTTCGCATTTTATCTTCCCCCTTTTATCTCGGCAATCACTGCATCCAGTTCGCTTGCGTCAACAAACTTACCATGATAAGCATTATTATTTTCCATACGCTTAACACCCTTGCCCTTAATCGTGTTGGCGATGATGGCCAATGGCTTGGTTTTAGGTTGTTTTGAAAGCGCCAGTTTGATTTGTTTATGGTTGTGGCCGTCAATGGTTATCGCATCGCACCCAAACGCGCGAAACTTGTTTTCAAGGTCGCCCATATCCAAAATGGTTTTAGACGCGCCCATACATTGCAGGTTGTTTTGGTCAATAATAAGGGTAAGGTTGTTAAGGTTATGCGCGCTTGCAAACATAACAGCCTCCCAAACCGAACCCTCGTTACACTCGCCGTTGCCAACAAGCGTAAACACACGCGCGTCCGTTTTATCCATCTTCGCAGCCAGCGCCAGCCCTACGGCCACGCCAATTCCCTGCCCAAGCGACCCCGTTGACAGCTCAATCCCGCGATTATTTTTGCTTGACACGTGGCCAGAAAACTTGCTGCCGTTTTGGTAATACGTGTTAAGAAGTTCGTTTTTGTTTAAAACGCCAATTTCAGCTAGCGCCGCATAAACCGCCAGCCCCGCGTGCCCCTTGCTTAGAATAAACTTGTCATAAAACACGTCGGCCGCCTCACTTCGATTTTTTCTTAAAATCTCGCCATACAAAACGGCAACGATATCAGCGATTGAAAGAATTGAGCCGATGTGCCCCGCGTGCGCCATACTCGTTGCGCGGACAGCGTCAATTCGTATATTTTTAGCCAGTTCAATTGTGTTCATACTTACACTCCTACATATACATTCTAACATAATTTTGCCCGTTTTCAAAACAATTTAAAAAAAGAAAATATCTTATGTTAGCCATTTTCAACTAACATAAAATATTTTCTTTCTCTTTATAAGACTTAGGCCTTCGCAATGACAATGTAAATCCAGCAATTTGCTTTTAACTTTTCACTCTTCACTTTTCGCTACCAAGCGTAGCGTGGTTTGTTATTGCGCGGCGGCTATTGGGTCGGTTTGATTGTTTAGTGGCATTTTGGCGTTGGTTTCAGCGGCCTCGCCATTGCCGTGATAAAAATACTCTGCTTCAACTGCATTCTCATCTGTCTTGCTGGCACTAATAACAATCCTTTTAATGCTTGGGTCGCTTGGCACTTTATACATAAGCGGAAGCATCGCGTCTTCCATTATCGACCTAAGCCCGCGCGCGCCCGTGTTAAGTTTGATGGCCTTGCGCGCAAACACAGCGATGGCGTCTGGCGTAAATTCAAGATCAACATTATCAAGCCCAAACATCTTTTCATACTGCTTGGTTAAGCAGTTTCGTGGCTCGGTTAATATTTGTTTAAGCGCGATTTCGTTAAGACTGTCAAGCGTAACCATAACCGGAATACGCCCGATAAATTCTGGGATAAGGCCAAATTTTATAAGGTCGTGCGGCTCAACTTGCTTTAAAATTTCGCTGCTTTCAAGATCCTTTTTGGCCTGCACTTTTCCGCCAAACCCAAGGCCAGACGAATTGACGCGCTTTTCAATAATCTTGTCAAGGCCAACAAACGCGCCACCGCAGATAAACAAAATGTTAGTCGTGTCTATTTGCATACACTCTTGGTTAGGGTGTTTCCTACCGCCTTGCGGAGGAACGTTTGCCACCGTACCCTCTAAGATTTTAAGCAGCCCCTGTTGCACGCCCTCGCCCGACACGTCACGCGTTATAGAAACATTTTCACTTTTTCGCGCAATCTTGTCAATCTCGTCAACATAAATTATTCCGCGTTCTGCCCGCGAAATATCATAATCGGCCGCTTGAATAAGTTTTAAAAGGATGTTTTCAACATCGTCGCCAACATACCCCGCTTCGGTAAGAGTTGTTGCGTCAGCAGTAGCGAATGGTACGTCTAAGATTTTTGCAAGCGTGCGCGCGATAAGTGTTTTGCCACAGCCCGTTGGCCCAAGCATCAAAACGTTGCTTTTTTCAAGCTCAACGTCGTCAAGTTTGGCCTTGGCACCCTTGTTTTTGATAGCAAAATTAATGCGCTTATAGTGGTTATATACGCTTACAGCCAAAACCTTTTTTGCCTCGTCTTGACCGATAATATATTTATCTAAAACCGCCTTAATCTCTTGTGGCTTAGGCAATTCAAGTTCTTTTTCTTTGTTGCGATTTTTCTCTTCGGCCTTTAATATTGCCTTACAAATCTCAACGCAGTCTTCACAAATCGTCACCGTGCCATTCGGGTTTTCAATCATTCGATTGACCTCGGCGCGGCTTCGGCCACAAAACGAGCACGTATCATTTTTTAGGTTCGGGTTGTTGTTTTCCATCAGGTCTCCTTTAAAAAATATTTGGTAAATGAATTATTTACCAAATATTGGTTGCGATACACTTTTTGCGATTTTTGTCTTGGTGCAGTATCGCATGGTTAAACAATACTACACAACTATTTGCGCTTATCATAAATCTTGTCAATAAGTCCGTATTTTAACGCCTCATTTGCTGACATAAAGTTATCGCGGTCAGTATCTTTTTCAATGGTAGCAAGGTCTTGCCCGCAGTTGTCGGCCAAAATCTTGTTAAGCTTTTTCTTGGTTTTTAAGATGTGCTCGGCGTGAATAGCAATATCGCTCGCCTGACCCTGCGCACCGCCAAGAGGTTGATGAATCATAATCTCGCTGTTAGGAAGCGCGCACCTTTTGCCCTTAGCACCGCTTGAAAGCAGCACCGCCGCCATACTAGCAGCCATACCAACGCAAATCGTGCATACGTCACACTTGATATAGTTCATCGTGTCAAAAATGGCCATACCCGCCACCACGCTGCCGCCAGGGCTGTTGATATACATCATAATATCTTTATCGGGGTCTTTGCCTTCAAGATAAATAAGTTGCGCAACAAGTAAGTTGGCTGTTGCGTCAGTTATCTCGTCTGACAAAAACACGATCCGGTCTTCAAGCAGCCTTGAATAAATATCATACGATCTCTCGCCGCGATTGGTTTGCTCTATGACCATAGGAACTAAAACGTTCTTTTCCATAAAATCTCCTTATTTTTTAGTAGGCGCCGCATATGCCGCCCCACATTATTCAATAGTGTTTAACTCTTTAAGTTTTGCCATCAATTTTTCAGTTAAAACATTGTTGCGGATAAATTCTTCTTGATTGCCCTGCATCGTGTTTTTAACCTCTTCAACCGACCTGTGCATGTGGTCAGCGATTTCTTTAACCTTAGCGTCAAACTCTTTGTCAGTTACCTTAATCTTTTCAGCCTTAACAATCTCTTGCAAGGTAAGTTGAGTTTTTACTGACTTTTCGGCTTCCTGCTCGCGTGACTTTTTATAGTCTTCAAGCGTGGTGTTGGTATATTTAAGATAATCTTCAAATCTTAAACCTTGATAAGCCAAGCGTTGACGGATGTCTTCAACGAAATTTTCAACTTGGTTGTTAATCATACACTCAGGAATCTTAACCTTGGTTTGGTCAACAATCTTATCGATAAGTTTGTTTTCAGCGTCCGCCTCGGCTTGTTTTTCTTTGCTTTCTTGTTTTTTCTTTTTGATGTCTGCTTTAAGCTCAGCAAGAGTATTAAACTCGCTTACGTCTTTTGCGAAATCGTCATTAATTTCAGGCATTTGTTTCTCGCGGATGCCCAAAAGTTTAACGTGGAAAACGGCAGGTTTGCCTTTAAGCCCCTCGGCGTGATAGTTTTCAGGGAAAGTTACGTTAATGTCCTTCTCTTCGCCGATTTTCATACCAACCATTTGGTCTTCAAACCCTTCAATAAATGAGTGACTGCCAAGTTCAAGTTCTTGATTTTTAGCAGTGCCGCCTTCAAAAACAACGCCGTCTGCGCTGCCTGAATAGTCAAGGTTAATAAGGTCGCCAAGTTTTGCCTCGCGGTCAGTCACCTCAACAAAACGCGCTTGTTTTTCACGCAAGGCGTCAAGCTCGGCATTAACCTCAGCCGCGCTTACCGTTGATTTTGCTTTTTTGATAACAATGCCCTTGTATTCGCCGATGGTTACCTCAGGATAAACCGTGATTTTAGCAACAAAAACAACACCCTTGTCATCAATCGATTTAATGCTTACGTCAGGATAGTCAACTGGGAAGATCTTTTTCTCTTTGTCAAGCATTTGACCGTAATAGATTGGGCAACAATCGTTAAAAGCATCTTCATAGAAAAGATATTCGCCATAAGTTTGCTCTAACACTTTTCTTGGAACTTTGCCTTGTCTGAACCCCTCTTTTTTATATTTGCCTTTATTTTTTTGATAGGCTTTTTCAACCTCTTGCTCCCACTCTTTCGCGTCAAGAGTGAATTCAACTTCAATAGTATTTTCCTTTCTTTCTCCAACTTTGTATTTCATAAATTTCTCCTTTAATGCTTACGCAATCATTATTTTACACCAAACCCAAAAGATAGTCAAGGTTTAGCGCACGTTGTTTTTAAAATAAAACCAAGCACACAAACGAAAACAGACAGAATATCGCACAAAGCGATACCTTAACAAGCCCCAAAACAATTTGCTTTTTTATTGCGGTCTCGTCGTTTGCGTCGTCGTCAGCTGCATCGTCAGTAGTGCCATCAAGCACAGCATTGCTTTTTTTATTATTTGATAATTCGTATTCTCGACTTTCGCCAGTTTCTACTGCGGTTACGTTTTCGGCGTTCGCTGCGGCGTTTTTTGTGCTGCCAGTTTTATCAGTTTCAATTGTTGGAGAGGCGTTTGTTACGCTGTTATCCGCTTTTGTGTCGGCGCTATCAGTTGTGTTATCTGCCGTTTTTGGCGCTGACAAAATGGTTTTTAAGACCTTATACCTGCCATTAAGGTAAATGCAGCCGTTAATCGTCATCAGCCCGAAAGCTACAACATACAACACCAGCGCACAAATTAAAAGCATTTCAAGCCCCGAAAATTCAAACGCAAGCGCCAAAATTGTTGCAACCATAAACGCCACGAATTGGCTTATCATCAGCGCGTTTTCAATCTTGTTTTTCATATTAGTTCTCCTTTATTTGTTTGTTTTCAAACTTAACTTTAAGCTTTTTTAAAACGTCTTTAAAATAATCGGGCAAGTCGCAGCTAAACGTCATTCTTTCGCCCGTTACGGGATGTGTAAGTTCAAGTTCTTTTGCGTGCAACAATTGACCGTTTAGTTTAAATTTTTGGTTAGCATAGCCATAAACGGGGTCGCCAACTATCGGGTGGCCAATCGCCTTGGTGTGAACGCGAATTTGGTGCGTGCGGCCAGTTTTAAGCTGAAAGTCAACAAGCGTAAAGCCGTCATAAATCGTGTTTACGCGATAGTGCGTTTCGGCGTATTTGCCCTCAGAGTCAACCGCCATCTTTTTATAGTCTTTTTTGTCGCGCGCGAGGGGCAAAACCACGTCGCCTTCAAGCGTTTTAAACTCACCTTCACAAAGCGCAACGTAGCGCCTAGAACACGTGTGAGCAGCGATTTGACGCGCCAAATTCTCGTGCGCGGCGTTGGTTTTTGCAACAACGATAAGGCCCGACGTATCTTTGTCTATCCTGTGAACAATGCCCGGCCGTATCGCCCCGCCAACGCTGCTTACGTTTTTAAAATGAAATAAAAGCGCGTTAACAAGCGTATGGCTTGGGTTGCCAATCGCGGGGTGAACCACCATCCCCTGCGGCTTGTTGATAACCGCCAAAAACTCGTCTTCATAAACAATATTAAGCGGGATGTTTTCGGGCTCAATGTCAGTAATTTCGGGCGCTGCGATAAGGTCAAGCGTGATGGTTGCGCCGTTTTTGATAAGCTCGCCAGCCTTGGCCTTTTTGCCCTCAACCAAAACGCGGCCGTCGTCAATTTGGTGCTTGATTTGAGAGCGTGTCCAGTCTTCAAGCGCATCCGTTAAAAACTTGTCTAGGCGCACTTTTTCGGCGTTTCTTGCAACCAAGATCTGCTTTAAGTCTTGCATTACGTATTCTCCTTTGGTGTGCGCCTACCCTTGCGTTCAACCTCAAATTCGCCTCGATCGGTTTCAGGTTGTTTGTTATTTTTTTGGGCGTTTTTGTTGGATGGCGCGGCTGATTCGTCGTCATCTTTGCGAGATTCTTTGTCATCCTTTTTGTGTTTTTTGCAAAACAAAAGGTAAATGGCCAAAAGCGCAACGCTTACGCAGATAAAGGCGTCGGCGAAGTTAAAAACCGCAAAATTGATTGATTTAAAATAGATAAAATCGCGCACGCCACCTAAAATAATGCGGTCAATAACGTTGCCGATAATTCCGCCCGCCATAAGCCCAAGCGTCACGCCAAGAAAGGGCGAGTCCCCCAGTATTTTTGAAATAAGGCAATAAATAAGCCCCGCAATAACGGGAATAGCAAGGATAATAAAAAACCATCTCGCGCCGCCAAAAAGGCCGAACGCCGCGCCATCATTAAACGCGCTTTGAACCCACAAAAAGTCGCCCAGCACGCTGAATGCTGATCCATAAAACCAAAGCTTGGTCAGTTGGTCAATAACAACGCTTGCAACGGCGGCGATGACTGCATAGATTATCACGCGTCTTCTCCTTTCAAATTAAGGTCATTATGCAAAAAGTTTTCAAACGCTTTAAGCGAGTCAACATTAGTATAAAGCCCATCAAAATTAATATATGCGTGCATGGCGCGCGACTCTTTTTTGGGGTAAAATTTAGTCTTTACGGTAACGCCCGCCTCTTCAAGTTTTTTTGAAAACGCAAGCGACTGTGACTTGTGCAATTTGTCTATCTCACCGCTTGCCAAAAACACAGGCGGAAGCCCCGCGCAGTCACTTTTTATCGGCGAATACTTTTCAAGCTCAAAAAGATTGTCTTTCCCGCCACTCACGCACGCGTCAACATACGTTTCAATATGCGGAAATCCAGATTTTTTAACCGTTTCAAGGTCATAAACGCCATAAAACAGCCCAAGCCCTTTAAGTTTACCAAACGCCTCTGGGTCGGTGTTTTTCAAATCAAGCGCCAGTTCGGCCGAGATGTGCGCCCCTGCCGAGTCGCCACAAAAAACGATGTTAGACGTGTCTGCCCCAAACGAGTCGCCCGTCTTTAAAACGTAGTCAAACGCCGCGTGTGCGTCCTCCATGATGCTTGCAAGTTTGGCTTTCGGTGCCAATCGATAGTTGCACGTAAAAACGATAAAACCCATCTTAGCAAGCCTGCGCGACAGCGTCACATACACCGTTTTTGAATAGCACGCCCACCCGCCACCATGATACCAAATAATGGTTGGGTAGGTTTTTTTACGCTTTTCAGGCTTGTTATAAATGCAGTTTGCGTCGGCCGGAAAATGAACGTCAAGGCGTTGGCTAAGGGTGCCGTTTTGGACGTAACTAAGCCCTTTTTTGGTTTTAACGCCGGGAATATGTTTATGAAAATTATACACTACGCTACCAAGCATAGTGCCAAGTCCACTTGTAAACTTAATTCGGTAGATTTTCAAACTCATTACGGCTATTATACAATTATTTTGCCAAATTGCCAACTATTTAAAAATACTTTTCTTAATTTGAAAAATTTTCTAAGTATTTTTGTTAAATTGTTGACACAGCGTGCGGTAGACGCTAAAATATAATCCCATGGAAAATTATTTAGACTGTTTAGAAGATATATATAAGCATTATCCGCTTAGTGAAAGTGATGCGGCCGAACTTGGTCGCTTTGAAAAAAAGGTTTTAAGACGCTTAAAAGGCGAGCTGAAACTTTATGGCTATATGCCAACTTTAAGTTTTGTAAGCAAAAACGGTAATACGCTTGGGCACCTTGCTGCCCTTTGCGGGTTTGACTCGATCGCCAACTTAATTATCGACCGCCCCGAGGCCTGCTTGGTTAACAACTCTAATGCAACAATGGCGCACATTTATGTCAATCAGGGCAATGAAAAAATGGCAATTAAATGCCTTAAAAACAAAGAACTTGTTATGGTTAAGGCGGACGGAAAAACATTTGTTGAGTTGGCGTTTACTAAACGCGGGTTTAACTCACTTTTGAATTTGGCGTGCGATGATGAAGTCATTTTGCGTACCCCAAATGAATATCGCGAGCATCTTGGTTTTTCGGCCGTACGCACTGGGCGCACTCGCCTTGCGATCAAAATCATTGAAAACCACCCCGAGGTCGCCAAACTAAAAAATATCGACGGCGACACGATGGGTCACATCGCCTATGACGAGTTAAATATGCCCGTTTTGCGCGCGGTTCTAGCTAATCGCACTCTAAGGCGCATTCAAAACCGAAGCAAACAATCAGTAATGCACCTTGTTTGTATAGCGCCAAAAACCCAAAAACTTATTTCGGCCGAGGCCGCCAAAGATGCCCCCGCCATGACCAAGCAAGACTGTTTTGGCAACACGCCGGCGCACTATCTTGTTTCAAGCAACAACATCGCGCTTTCAAACGCCGCCATTAAACTCAAAAATGCCTGCCAGATAGAAAACAAAAACGGCGACACCCTTCTTGACATCGCCCGCGCCAAGGGCACCCTTACTTCCATCGCCAACTTTACCCCTGAACCCGAAAGATAATTCAATAAAAATAAAAACTCTATGCAAGATTAACATAGAGTTTTATTTTTTATGTTTTTTACACCCCTCCACGAGCGTAGTTACGGCCATCAATATTTGCAATAATTTCTTCTTGATTTTCATAACTTTCAAGGATGTACCTGCGCAGGCAGCGATAATAATATGCTATCTCTTTATCGGTTTTTGCGCTGTCGATAAGACGTATGAACCCCGAAATTCGATTAAACTGAGAACTATATGGTTGTTCGGGATGCATGGCGTGTTCACGCTTTACGTTAAGCAAAACGGTGTTTTTGATAAACTTGGTTTCAGACAGCCTGATATCGCGGCTGTAATGTCTTCTAAACGGGTCAACGCACGAATTAATGATATATTCTTGTTCGCTAACGGGCTCAACAAATTCAGGAAAATAGTTGTGCTTTACGCTGGGAATGGTGCGAATAATGTCCATCGCAGCCAGTGCGTTTGGTGCCCAAACATAAAAATGATTGTTTACGTGTTCACCGCTGCCCCAGTGACCAACTTCGATAGATCCACGAAAATATCCCATACAAACCCTCCAAAACGTTTTGTATAAGGATTATATCACACAAGCCCCCCCGCCGTCAATACCCAAATTAAAGTTAAAATTGAAAGTTGTTGTCATTGCGAGGAACAACACTTTTACACGCATAAGCGTGTTTATATCTTAACCCTGCTGCCCTCAGCCTCGGCGATAATCTCTTCTTGGTTTTGAAAGTTTGAAATCAAAAAGTCATTGATGACCTTGGTGCACTGTGCGCGCTCGTCGTCAGTTTCAAGCGAGTCATAAACGTTAAACATATTGTGCAAGTTTTCAACAATCGGCGAACGCGGCTCGTCTTCGTTGTATTTGCGCTCAACCGCAACATTTCTAAGTATTACCCCGCGAATGTAGCTGAGTTTATGCGGCACCAACTCGCGGTCATAATGCCTAACATTTGGCTGAATGCACGAGTTGATAACGTACTCCGTCTCGCTGACCCGCATAACAGTGCGCGGCAAAAGCCCATGCTTAACCGACGGCAGTTTTCTTATTTTGTCCATCGCCGCCAACGCGTCGTGCGCCTGAATATAAAGCGAGTTCGTGACCTTTCTTCCCGTGCCCCAATGCCCAACATTAACAATTCCTTTAAAATATCCCATTTTTACCTCTCCACCTCGTCTGTGATATGATTTAGCACATATAATATCAAATGTCTTTTATTAGATTTAGACTTTTGCTAAAAATTAAAAGAAACAATCTTTATAAGTAACAAAAAAAATAATAAATTAGCAACTCATAATACCAATATTACACCGATGCCAATTAAAAGTCAAACAAAAAAGAGAGGCGAACCTCTCTTAATTGAATACGGCAACGTCCTACTCTTCCAGCCAGTCACCCGACCAGTACCATCGGCCCTGAGGAGCTTAACTTCTGTGTTCGGGATGAGAACAGGTGGAACCTCCTCGGCAATATCACCGTAATGGTATATTAACGCATTTCTGCGGATAATATCAACACTATGATTATAACAAATATTAAGTTGTTTGTCAACACATTTTCGCACATTGGCAACTGCATATCGACTAAATTAGAGAATATCTTGTTAAAGCATTTGGCTTTTATACAACTAAATTGATTTGTAATCACATTTCTGTGATCAAGCCCTCGACCTATTAGTATCGGTCAGCTACATGCATTACTGCACTTCCACCTCCGACCTATCAACCTTGTTGTCTACAAGGGGTCTTACTATCTTATGATATGAGATATCTTATCTTGAGGCAAGTTTCACGCTTATATGCTTTCAGCGTTTATCTTTCCCGTACTTCGCTACCCAGCTATGCCACTGGCGTGACAACTGATGCACAATAGGTACGTCCACTCTGGTCCTTGCGTACTAGGAGCAGATCCTCTCAAATATCTTACGCCCACGATGGATAGGGACCGAAC